>Ga0326727_10001107_pt1 | contig 103547 bp, 85 predicted proteins | sample MB2enrmetagenome_FD_207643 | JGI IMG/M metagenome (GOLD analysis project Ga0326727, IMG submission 207643) | Lab enriched peat soil microbial communities from McLean, Ithaca, NY, United States - MB29MY | ecosystem: Environmental > Terrestrial > Soil > Wetlands > Peat | place: USA: New York... | reverse complement strand
TTGCTTGTCCTTCCGCCCCGATTCGTCACAGGCATACTTGGCATTGCGGATCACATTGACCAAAACCTGGAGCACCTTGTGTTTTTCAACGGTGATCGCCGGCACCTCGGTGTATTCGCGCGCCAGCGCGATTTCATGCCGGGCCAACGCTCCCGCGTTCATGCGCAGGGCGTCTTCGACCAGATCGGCCACTTTGACGGTCTCCGCCACAACGCATACCGTGGCGTAATTCTGCTGCATGGCCACGATTTCCTTGATGTGTTCAATGTTTTCCCGAAGGGATTCCAGTTCCGCGACGGTGCGCTGCTGCTCCTTGGTCAACTGCTCGGAGACCCGGCTTAAATAGACGGGCAACTGCTTGCCTTTGGGATCGTTGGCCAGGTAGGCCCCCAAGTCGGCCGCGTGTTCGTTGAGCAGCGCGATGGCCTTGCCCAGGTAGGCCACGTTGGATCTCTTCGCGTTGTCGAGCAGCAGGGTGGCGGAGACATTGACGCTGTTGAGCACGTTGCCGACGTTGTGCAGGACACTGGTGGCCACCTCGGCCATGCCGGCCTGCCGCGAAGTCTGCAACAAGAGCTTGTGCAATTCTTCAACTTTGGCTTCCGCTTCCTTGAAAGCGGTGATGTCCTTGGAGATGCCGAACGTGCCGATGATTTCACCGTGGTCGTCATAGAGCGGCATTTTGCTGGTCAGCGCCCAGGTGACATGTCCGTCCAGCCACGTTTCCTTCTCGGTCTTGCCAATGATTGGCCGTCCGGTGCGGATGATTTCCTGTTCGTCCTCGAAGGCCTGCCGTGCATGCTCCTCCGCGAAGAAGTCAAAGTCGCGTTTGCCAATGATCTCGTCCGCGCTGCCCGGGTTGAACTGCGGACACATGGCCTCTTTGCAACGATGGAAGAGGGCCTCGCTGCAACGACGGAAGCGCGATTCGCGGTCCTTGAAATAGATCGCATCCGCCGAGGAATCCATCAGCGCCCGCAACATGTCCCGCTCCTTGGCCAACTGTGCTTCCGCCCGTTTGCGCTCGGTGATGTCCAACAAGATGCCTTGCGAGCCAATGATCGTTCCATCAAGGCCAAGTAACGGTCCCTTAATGGCGTGAAAATACTGCTCTTTCCCATCCCCGCCGACATGATACTCCTCCACTTCAATGGGCCGGCCGGTCTCCATGATGAGTTTATGATGCTTTGCGCCTTCATTTAACACCTTGATTTCTCTCAACCTCTCAGGATGTTCCGCGTCTTCGGGCTTCCATTTGGCGGCGGCAAATTCATCGGCGGTTTTGCCAATGAATTTATCCAAGGTGGCCTCTTTGAGGCGGCAAAGCCATGCATTGACGAAGACGTAACGGCCGTCTTTGTCCTTGTGGAAAACACCGATCGGGAGTTGATCCAGCAGCAAATAAGGAAGCGCTTGCGACTCCCGCGGAGATGGCTCCGACGAGTCGCGTTCCAGAAGCGCGGACCAGTTCGTATCTGCTTCTGTCATCGTTGGCTCGCGAGGCTCTCCGGGCACTGACATCATTTGCTTGGTATCGGCGCTTTTGGCGCCCGCCTTAAGGCCAGATCAGCAAACACACCTTACAAGGTTTGCTTGCCGGCATATTTCCTGGAGGCGGTGTCCACGCGAATGGTCTCCCCTTTGGCGATGAACAAGGGCACCATGATCTTAAGGCCCGTTTCGAGTCTGGCTTCTTTCCAGGCCGTGTCCGAGCCGCCGCGAACGGGCGGGGCGGTGTCCAGAACCTGGAGCGGAACCTGCGGCGGAAGCACGATATCGAGGAGGGCGCCATCCAGGAACAGCGCCTTGTATTCCTCGTTTTCTTTGAGAAACCAGCGCCGTTCACCGAGTCGCTCGTCGTTCAGATCAAGTTCTTCGAACGTTCCCGCGTCGAGAAAGACGTGCATGTCGGCCTGGCTGTAACTGTAGGTAACGTGTCGGGTTTCCAAGTGAGCCACGGGCACGCGTTCGTTTTCGGCAAAAACGCGGTCCATCATGTGGCCAGTCTTGAGATGGCGCAACCGGGTGTGGAGTTTGTGCTTGGTTTGCGCGGTGCCGCTCTGGTGGAATTCCTCGATGATATACGGGGCGCCTTCCAAAATCAGAACCATCATGCGCTTGAACTCGGACGGCAAAACTGTTTCCATGCATCACCTCCTCCGGCGGACGCCGGAACGATTTCTCACTTCCGCGGCCCCGCCCCCTGGCCAAAGGCCGGGAATGGTCATCCGACATTTCGGACACTTGCCCTCGCCGGTGAGCCGGTACTCCTGCACCAGGTAACCGGCGCGTTCAATGAGTGCCGTGTGGCATTGGGGGCAAAAGGTGTTTTCCCACGGGCCGACGCGACCGGGCAAGTTGCCGGCATAAACAAAATGCAGCCCTTCCTCCACTCCAATTTCCGCCGCGCGAATGAGTTGCCGGACGGTCGTGGCCGGGGGGCCGGTCATCTTGTAGTCGGGATGAAAGGCGCTGACGTGCCACGGTATGTCGGGGCTGACCGAGACGAGGAATTTGGCCATCGCGCGCAACTCCTCGTCGCTGTCGTTGAAGCCAGGCACCACCAATGTCACCACTTCCAGCCATAGGCCGCGTGCGCGCACCATGCGGATGCCCTCGGTCACGTGTTCGAGTGTCCCGCCCAGCGTGCGATAGCGCCGGTCGTCGAATCCCTTGAGATCAATTTTGTAGGCGACAATCCACGGGCGCAGAAAATCGAGCGCCTCGGACGTGGCGTTGCCGTTGGAGACAAACGCGCAGGCCAGTCCGGCTCCCTTTGCCTCCTGAAAGACGGCGACGGCCCATTCCGCAGTGATCAGCGGTTCGTTGTAGCTGGACACAACGAGCCGGGCGCCGTTCTGTCGCGCGGCCTGCACGATTTGTTCGGGGGTTATTTCGAGGATGGGCGCCGCCGCCGCCGCCTCGCGCAACGTCTGGCTGGTGACCCAGTTCTGGCAATAGGAACAATGAAAATCGCAGCCGAGCATCCCGAACGTCAGGGCGTCACTGCCAGGATGGACGTGGAAAAACGGCTTCTTCTCAACCGGGTCGCTCGCCAAGCCGCCGGCCACGTAACCGAACGGCACCCGCAGTTGGCCGCCGTCATTGAAGCGGACTTTGCAGATGCCCCGCCGCCCCGCCGCCAGGAGACAGCGATGCCCGCACGCCACACAACGAATGCGCCCATCTTCGGGCCGCCAAAGCGTTCCGACGACAGTGTGCCGATCCAGTGTCTGGGCCAGTGAATTGTTGTTCACGCCTCAATATACTGCCACCGGCCCCTGATGGCGAGAGCGGTTTGTTCTGCGTGCGTTGAAACGATGCAAATTCAGCCCTTGATTTCGGGCGAGTTGATTCAGACTTGGTTATCCGGACAAAGGTCCACCACATGTGCGGCTGGCACTTGGTCGGCGATCACTTGCCGAGCCAGATTAAACCAGCTTTGGCAACGGTCCAGAATCGCGTGGTCCGAACTGGATACGACTTGGCCTGTGACGGAAAGAACCGGATCGGGATTCATCACCAGTGCAACCTCCCAAGGCCAGCCCGTCTCGGCGGCCACTTCCTGGATAATTCCCTTGAGCCGGCCGCTGTTGTCAACGGGGCTGTCCAGCAACCAGTGGCACTTGCTGACCGCCCATTGAGCAGCCATTTGGCCGATCGCGTGGAGGGCCGGGAGGGTCTCCTCCACCTTGTGGTAACGCGCATAAACCCCGGCCACGTCCCGGCAGCAACCGTCCCTGCCGATGAGGACCACTCCGCCGCCCAAAGCCGTCTCGACCGCCGTCAATACGTTAAAACCATCCAGCCAAAGCTCCTGGCCACGCAACTGGGCCGGCCCAACACAATGGGCCTGACGCCGCTCCCTGGCGGCCTTGGAACAGGCGCACCGGGCGATGGCGATGCGCTGCCGGCGGGCCAGATGATGGCGATCCCCCACCAATTCCGTGGCGCAGCCGATGCCATAACCATGGTCCAACAACCAGCACAAATCACTGGTGGCCTGGCGCAACGTGGGCAGGCGACCGGCGCCGAACAATCGCTCATCCTCCGGGTCTGCGCCCCTATGCCGGTGGAGTTTTCGCACGGTTTCGACCTCCTTCTAGAAACTGTTCCGCCCTCTTCCGCGTGGCTGGCCGCGAATTCATAATCTGCTTTCGCACGAAGCCAGGAACCAGAGGAACAGGCGCAAGCGAAGCGTTCATGGCGCGAGTTTACTCCTCGCCGTTGGGAGGGTCAAATGCGCGCGATTTCGGGGCCAGCCCGCCGCAGACCGGGACGCGGCTGGTTGCGTTTTCCCGAGGGACTTGAGTGAAGCGCCCCTTAATGGTAGATGTTGATTATGCCATTATTAAAACTCGAAACTACAGTTGTTCTCTCTGAGGCCAAGCGGCAAGCCCTGCTCGCCTCTCTGTCCAAAATCGTCGGCGAAACCATTGGCAAACCCCAGCAATACGTCATGGTCGCCGCGAGCCAGGCCGCCATGCAGATGTCCGGCAATCCGGGTGACGCGGCTTTTGTGGACGTCCGGAGCATTGGCGGGTTGACCGACGAGGTGAACCGAAAGCTCTCGCAGAAGGTCTGCCAGTTGCTGAGCGATTCTCTCGGGGTCCCGCAAAATCGTATTTACCTAAACTTCACCGATGTCAAAACGAGCCACTGGGGTTGGAACGGGAACACGTTCGGGTGATAATCCAAACATGACGATTCCGGCTGAATTGCTTCAGCGCCTTGCCGCTGCCAAAAGCGTGACCGTGCTGACGGGCGCCGGCGTCTCAGCGGAAAGCGGTGTCCCCACATTTCGCGATGCCCAGACCGGGCTGTGGGCGAAATTCAGTCCCGAAGAACTGGCCACGCCACGCGCCTTCCGACGCAATCCCCGCCTCGTTTGGGAATGGTATGAATGGCGGCGGAAGCTTGTCGCCGAGGCCAGGCCAAACCCCGCCCACCTCGCCCTGGCAGAAATGGAAAAATTCTTTCCGCGATTTCATCTCATCACGCAAAACGTGGACGGTCTGCATCAACGCGCTGGAAGCCGGCGCGTCATCGAACTGCACGGCAATATCATGCGCACGAAATGCTTCGACGAAGGCACGCTGGTTTCGAGTTGGGAAGACACCGGCGATGTCCCGCCGAAATGTCCGGCCTGTGGCGGCTGGTTGCGTCCCGATGTGGTTTGGTTCGAAGAGCCCATGCCTGAAGCGGAGATGGAACAGGCCGCGACGGCCAGCGCGACTTGCGACGTCTTCTTCTCCATCGGCACGTCCACTGTCGTTTATCCCGCCGCGGCTCTGCCCTCGGAAGCGTTGCGAAGCGGAGCGGCCTTGGTGGAGATCAATCCGCAGCCGACACCCTTCACGGCGCAAGCGCACTTTGCTCTGGCTGGCGCGGCCGGAGTTGTGTTGCCCGAATTGATGATGGCCCTCAACGCCTTACGCCGCTCCAGGCGGGTCACCACCTTTGATGGACCAAGGCCCTGATGTGCCGGTCGTAAACCGCGGAGATGCCCGCCATCGTCTCGCGGCTCAAGGGCGGAAGACCGGCGGCGGCCATGTTTTCTTCCACTTGACTCGGGCGTTTGGCTCCGGGGATCGCGCAGGTGACCTCGGGAAACATCAAAATCCACCGCAACGCCATCTGGCCCAGCGTCGCCCCGGCGGGTACGCAGGGTCGCAATTCCTCCACCGCTTTCAGGCCCGTTTCAAAATCCACGCCCGAAAAGGTTTCCCCCCGGTCAAAGGCCGCGCCCTGGCGGTTGAAGGCGCGGTGGTCATCCGCCTCGAAGCGGCTTTCCCTGGTCAACTTGCCGGTGAGCATGCCGGAGGAGAGCGGCAGACGCGCCAGGATTCCCACCCGGCGGCGGCGCGCCTCGCCGAAAAATAATTCGCTGGGGCGCTGGCGGAACATGTTGAAGATGATCTGGATCGTCTGCACCCCCGGATGTTCCATCGCAATCAGCGCTTCCTCCACCTTTTCCACACTGACGCCGTAGTGGCGCAGTTTGCCGGCCTTGGTCAAATCGTCCAGGATGACGAACACCTCCGGCATGTAGAGGACGGCGACAGGCGGGCAATGCAGTTGCAGCAAGTCAATCGTCTCCACCGCCAGATTCTTAAGGCTGCGTTCGACAAAGGCCGTGAGGTTTTCCCGGTTATAGCCGGCGGCGTCATGAACCGGCAGACGGCGCCCGGCTTTGGTGGCGATATAAAAAGGCTCGCGCCGCTCCTGGCGCAGCCGGGCCAGCAACCGTTCGCTGTGGCCGTCGCCATACACATCGGCCGTGTCAAAGAAATTCACTCCCAAATCCAGGCAGCGATGCAATGCGGCCATGGACTCCCTGTCATCCACTTTTCCCCAAGTGCTGCCGATGGCCCACCCGCCGAAGCTGATCGTGGAGATTTTCCAACCCGTGCGTCCAAGTTCGCGGTATTCCATAATGATTTTAATTTGGTCTCATGGTGCCAATGGTGGGCCCGCCCGGATTTGAACCGGGGACCAACCCCGAAAGCGTTCGGAGTTGCTCTAATCACCGTTTTGCACGTAGGCCCACGGCATAGTGCAAATAGTGGGCCCGCCCGGATTTGAACCGGGGACCAAGCGATTATGAGTCGCTTGCTCTAACCAACTGAGCTACGGGCCCAAAAGAGGACACGGACAGTATGGCGCGACATTGCTTCCCGCTCAATCTTTAAATGTTTATTGCCCACGCCCTGGATTTAAGGGAAGAGACATGGAATGCTGCCAAGGCTGCGGCATATCTGCCACCTCTGAAACTGATGGAAGGCGGTGCCGCCACACCCTGCCGCGCTCCGCACGGCAGGGTGCGGTGGCTCGCTTGAAGATGAACTCTGCCAGGATGTAATTGAAGGATGGACAGTCCAAAACGCCTCTCCTGCGGTCTGCCTGAGTTTTGGAAATAATCGCATTAAAGGCTTGACTTCGCGTGTTGGCGGCGAAATCCTTGCGAGATATTTGCACTTTATGAGGGCATGTTACATAGCATAGATTTGATTCGTGAATTGCTGCTGAGGTTTCCCACGCTTGTTGCGGCGTGTTGCGCCACATCCATCGTTGGGTGCGCTTCGCTCGCTCCAATCGAAAAGCAATCTCCATCGGAAATAGCCGCTAAGACATCTGTATCTCGTGACGAGTTCAAGAAGACTACAACGTTAAATGGGGAAAAAGTGAGCGTTGGGAATTTCGGCCTGAATTGTTTCTGGCTTTCGGAGTCGAAAGCCGACTCCGGGCGGCGCGAGTGGTATCTGTTTTTCAAGACATATCGCACGGCAAACGAAGGGTGGGCCTTTTGGGAAGAAGCAACCGATGAGAATGGCCAAAGTCTGGATGTCATAAAGGTTGGGGGTGACGTCGAAGATGCCGGGGCAACGGATGAGCTTATCGCAGTGGAGATGAACCCTGAATACCTTCGGAAATATTCAAAGTCTGGAATTAAAATCCGAATCGACGGCAAGCGGGCGAGCCAAGTATTAATGATTCCGGGCAATTATATTCAGGGATTTCTGGTCAGTGTTCAAGGATTTTTAACGAGTGAAAAATAGCTAAATTGTTAATTGCGATGTGTGAGTTCATAAAATCTACCTCCGCAGTTATCCTCGGTGCAATTGTCGCTTACGTGTTTGGGTTGCTGTCCTTCCGGTTGCAGCGGCGATGGATAGCCAGAGAGGTGTTCCACACTGCTGTTGAGGAGCAGATCGCCAAGATCGAGGCCATAGATCGAACCAACCGCCTGTCCAAATCCGTTCTTGCTGGCGATAACGAGGATTTGTTTCTTGAGGACAGCGTTCCCGTTTTGATAGCTGCGAGCCGCAGAGTTAAGCGTCACATATCCGCGTCCGAGTGGAATCGCCTTCGCACCGGTTTGGACGAGTATAAAGAGTATCAAACCGAGTATAAAGGAGTGACCAGAAAGTGTTCTGATCAGCTTAAGGGCAAACCACCATTCTCCCAAACCCTCCACACCTATCTTGAAAGGATTGATGCTTGCATTTCCTAGAAACGAGGTTTCGCCGGGTGGTGTCGGATTTGAAACCAGAACCTCGAGCGGGGGATATTGCATGGTGGTGGTTGCAAATTCCACACGACCAGGCTTGCATTGGATGATCTTTCGGGTTATTCGCAGCCCTGCCCGGCAGCAGCGATCGCTCAACTTGGGGGTAGATGAAAGATATTCTGATTAAAGCCCGATTGTCCGAAGATGAGCGGCTTGCATTGGCGACATTATGCGATGGGCCTTGCTCAGCAGAAGGGGTTGCCGATTTGCTCGGACTGTCGCACATGATCCGAGCCAATCGTCTCCTCGGTGGTGCGGGCCATAAAATCTACGATGCGGCTCCGGAAGGGTCATCCGTGCGGAACTGGCATCCCAGAGATTGGAAAGCGGGGTGGTATCAGGTGGTGGCACCCGGCAGGTACTCAGGTGTTGATAAAAAGTTCTATTGGTACATTAGGCCGCAGATTCGAAAGGCATTTATCGAGGCAGGTTGGTATGCGTTAGCTGGCAAAAAAGAAAAAGCGACGCAGACTTACGACTCTCGGCTCGAAGGTGCCGAAGTATTGCGTCTGCTTTCCATTCGAGAGCGAGACCCTGTCTTGAGAGCTGCCTGTTTGGCAGTACACGGACACCGGTGTTTTGTTTGTGACGACGATCTTGGGAAGATTTACGGAGAGATTGGGAAGGGCTTCATTCATGTTCATCACCTACACCCGCTGGTTGAGCGTAAAGGGGTGGACGTCACTGATCCGAAGAAGGATTTGATTCCTGTGTGCCCGAATTGTCATTCGATTATACATCGTGGTGGAGGCACCCGGAGTCCAGAAGAGGTAAGGAGGCATTTAAGCAGGGCGAAAAGAGCGGCACAGAGAAAGACCGATCGGTCACGCTGTTAGACGACATGGAAGCGATCACGAACGGCGCAAGCCCTTTCCTGGTGGCGGCGGCATTGGCCCCAGCGTTGCGAGGGCAGCCGGGGTGCAATCCTGGGGATCCGCTTTCGCTAAAGCTCCGGCGCGACAGGTCCGCCTTCGTCAAGACTTCCGCCGTTAAAACTACGGCGGACAAGACGGCGGGACAGGCAACAGGGGAACGCGCAGCGGGGAAAATCCGCCTGCCAAATCCTCGCCGAAGGAACGCAAACTCGCGCCTGTGGCGCGCTTACCGTGGGGGCGCTTCGGGAAATTCCTTTGCCAGAATGGCCTGCACAGATTCTTTCAACTTGCCCGCTTCAACATCGAGCACGCCCCAGATTACGTCGTAGTCCACGCTGTCATAGCCGTGCGCGATATAATCCCGCGTGCCGGCAATCTTTTTCCAAGGCAAATGCGAATGCCGGTTGCGAAATTCATCGGGCAACCGTTTCACGGCCTCGCCCAAAACCTCCACCAACCGCTCGCCCAACATCTGCTTGCGCCAATCGCCGCGAAATTCCTCCCACGTCATGGAGTTTCGCAACTCGAGGGCTTTGTCGCAGACCTCGACGATCTGCCGCAACGTCAAATCTGCGTCAGGCGCGCTCATACACGGGAAACAACTCGTCCTTGACGCGGTCAAGAATCAGCGGGTGCAACCGCGAACAAAAATCCACCTTGCGTCCGATGATGGCCGCCAGTTCCTCACCGTAACCGAAGTATTGGAAGCCGACGCTTTTCAGCACCCCCGGCTCAAATTCCGCCAGCACGTCCACGTCGCTCCGCTGCGGATCGAAATCGTGGTGCAACACCGAACCGAACAAACTCAGTTTGCGAATACCGCGTTCGCGGCAGAAACGCGCAATTTGCTCGCAGTCAATCTCAATCGGCAATTCGACAACACTCATGCTGATATATTCGCTGAAATAAGAGAATTCGGCAACTGCTGAAATTCTTTCCACACTGGAATTGGGCAGACCAGGGTTACGCCTCCCGCCGATCAAAATGATGCGCGGACCTGAAGCCCATTTCACTTTTTTGGGTAGCCGCTCCTAATCTTAATCCTAATCCTAATCTTCTTCATGCACAATTTGGATTAAGATTACGATTAAGATTAAGATTAGGAAACAGAAACCGCCACCCCAAAAATTGAAGTGCGCTGGCGGACCTGCATCATTTTGTCAAATTAGCGGGCGGCTTTTGGGTTCTGGGCGGGAAAGAGCGCCTGGCGCATTCCGGGCAGGGGTCGTTGGGTTTTGGGGTTCCAATAATTGAAAGTGGATTTCCAATCCCAAATCGCCCAGCCAATGCCGGCGGCGTCCAGGGCCTGCCGCATCGCTTCGTAATAATGGGCGCGCGAGTTCTGGTCCGCTGTGGTGTAGGCCCCGAATTCGCCAAAGTGAACGGGCCGCCCAAATTCTTCCGACCACGCTTTGGCTTTCTGAATCTCGGAGAGAAAGGCCCGGGGACCGGAGGGATTCCTGTCGGCAGGCCGTGTGTTGTATTGGTTGATCCTGTCCAGAACCGATGGTTTCAATTTCAGGGCGGGATCGGGTGTGAGCGGTTTTTTCGGCGGTCCGGGGAAATGGATGCCGGTCACTTTGTAGTCCGGCCCGACCCAAGCCGCGCCTTGATGGGTGAAGAAGAGCGGTTCGTAACAGTGCAAGGTCACGATCAGGTTGTCATCGTCGTCCGGCAGCCGGAGATTGCGAAGTTCGTCCGGCGAGTTGAATTTACCGGGGCCGACGAAGATCGTGCGATGCGGATTGGTCTGGCGAATCTGGCGGATGGCTTCGGCGTAAATGGGATTCATGACCACGGTGGTGGCGGCGTCCTTGGGTTCGTTGAGCAGTTCGAAGGCGACGCCGTCCGGCGCCTGGGCGTAGTGCGCGGCCACCTGCCGCCAGATGGCGAGGAACCAGGCGGTGTTCGCGGCGGGGTTGGTGGTGAACTGGTGGAAATGTTGGAGATTCACAATGACATTCAGTCCCAGCGCGGTCGCGTTGGTCACCATGTCGTCCGCCCTGGCAAAGATTTCGTCCGACAATTTGAAGTCGGGCGCCGGCCCTGTGTAATGATGCCAGCCGACGGGCAGCCGGATATGGTCAAAGCCCTCGGCGTGGATTTGCTTCAGATCAAGGGCCGTGTGAGGAACGGCCCAATTTTCGCCGGGCGGCACTTCCAGGTAATTGGCGATATTGACCCCGCGCATAAAGCCCTTGGCCGCCAGGTGGGCCGGCGTGTTGCGGCCGGCGAGGCGCTTCATGGCCGGCAAATTGTTTTGCGCGGTTGCGGTCAAGGAACAGAGCAACAAAAGAGCCAACAGGCCGGCAATTTTCATGCGGGGAGGATAAGCGGCGCCGTTCTTATGTCAAACCAGTTGTCTCCACAGCCCGCTCAAAAGAAGCGGGGGGAGCGGAGATTCCATTCGTCGATCAACTCCTTTGGCAGTTCTTTCAGGAATCGCGAGGGCAGTTGCACGGTGTCGTCCTTGTCCCACGAGGCCGAACGCCGCGATGGAAAAGTCAAGTATAATTCATCACGGGCCCGGGTCAGGGCCACGTAGAACAAGCGGCGCTCTTCTTCTTCGCCCTCGGCGGTTTTGACGGACCGGGCGGAGGGAAACAAGCCGTCGCATAACATGATGACGAAGACAACGTCGAATTCGAGGCCTTTGGCCTGATGGATGGTGGACAGACGGATTTGATCGTCGTCCTGCGTTGCCCTGGCGGAGGCTTCGGCTTCAATCGCGGTCTGCAAGGCCAGTTGGGTGAGAAACTCTTCCACCGTCTCAAATTCCATGGCGAAAACGGCCAGTTGCCCAATATCTTCCCGGCGATCGCGATAGTTGGTGTATTGCTCTTTCAAGTAGTCCTCGTAGCCCGCTTCCATGACAAGCTGAATCATGCGCGAGGCGTGGCGGCGAATTTCCGGGGCTTCGAGTTGCGCGATGGTGGCGGTCAACTGCGCCCATGCCACGGCGGTCTTTTTGGGCGCGGCGGAGGCGATTTTTTGCAGGGCGGCGGCCAGCGCGGATTGGGCAGGGGTTGGAGCCGGTTCGGGTGCGGCGCTCCAGGCCGCATGGAAGGCGTTCCAGAGTTTGTCGGCGCTTTTTGCGCCCACGCCTTTGAGAAGGCGCGCGATTCGTTTGAAGGCCAGTTCGTCGAGCGGATTGAGGATGAATTTCAGATGGGCGGCGACATCCTTGATGTGCGCTTGTTCAAAGAAGCGAATCCCGCTGGTAATGCCAAAGCGGATGTTCCGGCGGGTCAATTCGAGTTGCAGGTCCAGAGCGTGAAAATGCGAGCGATAGAGCACGGCCATGTTTTTCAGGGATCGTCCTTCGTCGCGCAGTTGCAGGATGCGTTGGGCCACGAAGGCCGCCTGCTCGCGCCCGTTGGCGCATTTGACCACAACCGGCTTGCTGCCGGAAGGGCGGGCGGGAGCCAGTTGCTTGTGGAACTGGCGGAGGTTGGCTGCAATCGCGGCATTGGCCACGCTCAGGATTTCCGGCGTGCTGCGGTAGTTGGTTTCAATCCGATAAACGGCGGCTTTGGGATAGCGCTCGGGAAACTTGAGGATGTTCAGGAAATGCGCGCCGCGCCAGGAGTAGATGCTTTGGGAATCGTCGCCCACGACCATGACGTTCTGGTGGCGCGAGGCCAGCAGATCAATCAAGTCGCCCTGGATTTTGTTGGTGTCCTGGTATTCGTCCACCAGGATGAATTGGAAGCGGCGCTCAAATTCTCCGCGGATGTCGCCGTGTTCCCGCAGGAGTTTGAGCCAGAAGGCCAGCAGGTCGTCGAAGTCCATGCCATTGGCCGCTTTTTTGCGGGCGGCATATCTCTGCTGCACTGCGCCGATTTGCGGAGCGAGGGAGGAGAAGTAATCGAATTGTTCCCCGAGAATGGCGGCCAGCGGCTTTTCCTTGCTCACCGCCAGCGAAAAAATGTCGGCCAGGACATCGGCCTTGGGAAAATGAGCGGCTTTGGCATCAATGCCCATTTCCACCAGGCAAGCGTGGAGCATCTCTTTGGCGTCTTCCCGATCCAGGATGGAAAAATCGGGCTGGTAGCCCAGCACGGGCGCGTGTCGTCTCAGCACGCGGGCGGCAATGGAATGAAAAGTGCCGCCCCACAGGCTGGAAAGTTCTCCCCCCAGCAAATCGGCCACCCGGCGCATCATTTCTTTGGCCGCTTTGTTGGTGAAGGTCAGCAGCAGAATGCATTCGGGCGGAATGCCCTGTTCGAGCAGGAAGGCGACGCGATAGATCAAGGCGCGGGTCTTGCCCGAACCGGCCCCGGCGATGACCAGGGCGGGGCCGGGTGGAGCGGTCACGGCGGCGTGCTGCTGTTCGTTGAGTTCCTTCGCATAGTCAATCTGTAAATGGATTGGCCGGCGAAAGGGTTGTAAGACGTAGTCGCGCAACATGCAAAAATCGGCCGCCCGTTCAACAAAGGCTGAAAATCACAGGCTGACCCGGTTGGCCAATTCGCGCCGGAGTCGCGCCATGTTGGCCTCGATCCGTTCCACGTAAGGATTGGGCCCGTCCGGATACGGCTCGTTTAGAAAACGGTGGAGGCCAAGAAACTCCCGGTTGATTTTGGATTGGACGTAATTTTCCCAAAACAGCGGCGTCTTTTGCATCAAATCCTCCGCGCTGCTGAAGAATCCGCCCGCCTTCATTTTGCCGTCGCTGAAACGAGCCGCCTCGGCAAATTCCAGATAAAGAATCGGCAGCTTGTCCACGTAATCCCCGGCCGCCATTTGCCCGAGCAAATCGGCCGTTCCCAGGCTGAAGCCGACGATTCGCTCCAGGTCGTTCTGGAATCGAATGGCCTCCAGTTTGACGTTGACGCCCGTGCATCGAATCATGTTTTGCACGGCCAGAATTTCTTCAACGAGAAAGTCGCGGGAGAGCATCAGTTCGCGCGCAAATTCGATGCTGCGATCCACATGGGTCAAAGTGTATTTTGCCCCGGTCCCCTCGGTGTCCCAGCGCTTTTTGAGGTAGCCGGTATCGTGCATGAGCATGGCCAGCATGCCCAATTCGAACATCCGTTGTGTCAGTTTCGGTTCCTGTCCCTGCGCCTGCCGCCCGCGCAAGAGCCGGGCCATGCAGAGAATGCCCTGCAGAGTATGCTCCAGATCGTGATAATGAGCGTCAATCGCCTGATAATCCAGATATTTGCCCCCAAACCAGGCGACAACCCATTGGAAAATCATGGGCATGAATTCCCGATCTCCTTGCGGAAACATCCCCAAATAAGCCTCTTGCACCTCCGCCGCCACTTGCGAAGGCTCCCGGGTGTCAATCGGTTTATGCATTGGAAAAGACATTTAACCTTTTCCAGCCAAAATGCACGCTCTTTTTTGGAGCCGGCACGGATTGGGGGCGCATCCCTACACTGCTACCGTGCGAGCTGCGGATTCCCTCGCCCCACGCAATGGGGGCGGCAAGAGGAACAACAATATCAAGGCCGAAAGTGAACAAGATTCCCTCGCCCCACGCAATGGGGGCGGCAAGAGGCAGTTCCCCCCATCAAAATTGGCGCTACCCATATTGAAAGCCGCAATATGGGTAGCGCCAATTTGAAAACTGCATATTTCAATAGCCCATGTCAAGGAAAAATAATCAAAAACATTGCAACGGGCGCAGCCGCACACTGCTACCGTGCGAACTGCGGATTCCCTCGCGCCACGAAGTGGGCAGAGGGTCAGGGAGAAGGGTTCGTTCCGTCAATGGTAGCAGTGTGCGGATGCACCCCACGATGGGGCGCAAGTCCGATTCCTCATGACCGGGAGCGTTCGTTTTGCGCGATGCCTTAATGTGTTTGTGCAGGCAGATGGTATGGGCGGCCTGCCCGGTAAAGTTTCATCTCCAATTGAAGTTGCCCGGCCAGCCCCGTGTTGGATTGCTCCCCGGCCAAGAGCAAAGCGCGTTGCGCGGTTTCCACCGCCTCGGAAAACCGCCCGGCTTCAGCGTAGGCGGCGGCGAGGGTGTGGAGCATGATCGGATTTTCTCCGCCGGTCAGCGCATTGGCTTGCCGGGCCAGTTCCACCGCCTTGGCGCCGTTGCGCAGCGACGCCTCCGGGCAGGCGGCCAGGAGCCACGCCAGATTATTTTGGGCCGCTGGATCGGCCGGTCCGATTTGCACCGCCTGCTGAAAATGGGCGATGGCTTCGCCCACCTTTCCCTTTTGCAAAAGAGCGTTGCCGAGGTTGTAGTGCGCTCCCGCGAAGTCCGGCTTGATTTTCAGCGCCTCCTGGTAATGGCGGATCGCTTCGTCCACTCTGCCTTTTTGACGAAGGGCGGAGCCGAGGTTGTTAAGGGCATCCACGTAGTCAGGATTGATTTGCAGGGCGTTTTGGTATTGTGTGATCGCTTCGCCCACGTTTCCCTTTTGCAAAAGGGCGTTGCCGAGGTTGTTGTGGGCTTCCGCGAAGTCTGGCCTGATTTCCAGCGCCTCCTGGTATTGTGTGATCGCCTCGTCCATTCTTCCCTCTTCCTGGAGAGCGGTTCCGAGGTTGTTGTGTGCCCTCTGGTCGTCGGGGTTGATTTCCAGGGCCTTTTGGAAATGGGTGATCGCTTCATCCACTTTTCCCGTTTGGCGAAGAACGTTGCCGAGGTTGTTGTGGGCTTCCGCGTAATCGGGCTCGATTTCCAGCGCCTCCCGGTAATGGGTGATCGCCTCGTCCAATCTGTCCTTTTGCTGAAACGCGCTGCCGAGGTTGAAATGCGCCTTCGCAGAATTGGGATTGATTTTCAGTGCCTCCTGATAATGGGCGGTCGCTTCGTCCACTTTTCCCTTTTCGATCAGGGCCGTGCCAAGGTTGACGTGAGCTTCCACGTTGTTTGCCTTGATTTCCAATGCCTTTTGGAATTGGGTGATCGCTTCGTCCACCCTTCCTTTGTGGTCAAGAGCGAGGCCGAGATTGTAGTGGGCCACGTAATTGCCCGTGGTGCAGGCGAACGTGTGCATCCACAAGGTTTCGCTGTTTTTCCAATACCCGGTCTGTATCCAGGCGCAGACCATCAAGATGCCGATCACGGCAGCCATCAAACCGCCCAGCACCGCCCGCCGATGTTTCCACCCCGCGCTCCAATCCCCCACCGCCCATGTCCCCGCCAGAACCAGACCGATCCCCGGCAAATAGGTGTAGCGATCCGCATGGGCATAGTACGATATTTGAATAATCCCAATCATCGGAACCAGCATTCCCAGATACCAGAGCCAGCCCGCCAGCAGGTACGGGCGTCCTTTCCGGCGCGCCACCACACTTATGGAAATTGCCGTCAGCAGCGCAAAGGCCAGGGCAACCTTCCAGAATGGCGGTCCGTTTGGCGGATAGAGACAGGGGATGGCCAATCCCGCCGGAAAAACCATTTGCCGCAGGTAGATGCCATAAGAAACCACGGCGTTGCCGAGGCGTTCAAGGAACGGGACCCGGTCGGGGTCAAGCACTTTTTCCGGCACAAGAAAAGTCGCCACGCATGACCCGGCCGAAAGCAGGAACAGCGGAATCTTCTCCTTGACCAATCCCCCAAAAAGCGCCACAAGCCGCCCGGCGCCAACCTTCCCGTCGCCTGCCCCGTCCAGCGTCATGCGATGGAGCGGCCACCAATCCAGCAACAGCAATACAAACGGCAGACTCACCAGCGTGTTCTTGCATAAAAGCCCAAAGCCATACCACAGCGCCACCGCGGCGTAGCGCCAGCGCGAGGGCCGGCGCGCATAACGCCCATAAGCCCACAGGGTCAGCATGAAGAAGACCCCGCTCAGCACGTCCTTGCGTTCCGCAATCCAGGCCACCGACTCCGCCCGCAACGGATGAATCGCAAACACCGCCGCCACAAAGGCGCAGCGCCACAGGTTCCCCGTCATCTCTCTCAACGCCAGAAACAAAAGCACCGCTGCCACCGCGTGCAGCGCGACGTTGGTCAGATGATGACCGCCCGCCCACAAGCCATAGACCTGGCAGTCCGCCATGTGCGTCAGCCACGTCAACGGATGCCAGTGGCCGATTTTCCCATAGGTCAACGCCCAGATGGCTCCCTTCAGGGTCAAACCCCTTGCAACAACGGGGTTGTCATATACATAGCTCTTGTCATCGTAATTGACGAACTGGAAACCCGCCGTCTGCCCGAACACGGCCCACACCGCCAGGATGAGAACAATGCAAACACCCGCCACCGGCCAGGCTGGTGGTTTCATTCCTGCCGGTGTCGCTGCCGCGTTCATTGGCTTCAAATCTCAGATCTCAAAACTTCCGGGATTCCGCCTTCTTCCTTTGCCCTCTAATCGATCCAGCGTTTGGTCAATGCGCCGTAGGCGTCGATGCGGCGGTCGCGCAGGAAAGGCCAATGGGTTCGCACCAGATCCACCTGGCCCAAGTCCACCGCGGCCAGCAAAATTTCCTCCCGGTCCGCGCCGGCTTTGGCCAGGATTTGCCCGGACGGAGCGGCCACGAAACTTTGGCCCCAGAATTCCAGTCCCGCCCCCCCCTCCGGTTTTTCCAGGCCGACGCGGTTGACGGCGGCGACGTAGCAGCCGTTGGCCACGGCATGGCCGCGCTGGATGGTTTCCCAGGCGGAATGTTGATGGACGCCGTGTTCGATCTTTTCCGACGGATGCCAGCCGATGGCGGTGGGATAAAAAAGGATGCCGGCGCCTTGCAGGGCGGTGAGGCGGGCCGCTTCCGGATACCATTGGTCCCAGCAAATGCAGACGCCGATTTTCCCGCGCCGGGTTTGCCAGGCGCGAAAGCCCAGGTCGCCGGGCGTAAAGTAAAATTTTTCGTGATAGAGCGGCTCGTCCGGAATGTGCATCTTGCGGTAGAGGCCGAGCAGGCGGCCGTCGGCATCAATGACGGCGGCCGTGTTGTGGTAAACGCCCGCCGCGCGCCTTTCGAAAAGCGAGGCGATGAGAACGGTCTTGTGGCGGCGGGCCAATTGCTGCAAGGCCTGGCTGCTGGGTCCCGGAATCGGCTCGGCCAGTTTGAAATAATCGTGGTTTTCGGTCTGGCAGAAATATTGCGAGCGGAACAGTTCCTGGGTGCAAATGATCCGCGCCCCCTGTCGCGCGGCTTGAGCGATGCGCCGCGCCGTGCGGGCAAAGTTTTCCGCCGGGTCGGGGGAACACCGGCTTTGAATCAGTCCCAGCACAACCGGGCCGGGTTTGTTCTTTCTGTGTTTTGGCGTCATCGAGTGTGGTCGCGGGCCTTGCGCCACCCGTCCGGTTAGTCCGCTTGCGGGAAGCGCCCGCCCGAACGCTCCACCACGGTGGTGTGCCCTTTGTCCCCGGCGTTGGGGACGGCCGTCTGGCCGAAAAGTTCGCGCATATACTTTCCCAACGTCTCGTTGGTCGGGCCGTAGCCCTTATGGTAAATGTAATACTCCAAATCATAGAGCAATTCGTCCGCCGTGGCGTAACGCTGCGACAAGTCCCGCGCCAGGGTGCGATGCAGAATCTCATTGAGCCGCTGGTCAATGCCCGGATGCATTTGACAAAAATCGGGCAGCGGCAAAGTCATGATGCGCTCGCGGGACTCTTCGGCGCTGGATCCCTTGAACACATTGTAACCCAGCAAAAGATTTCCCAGGACGACCCCCGTTGAAAAGAGATCGCTCCGTTTGTCGGTGATTTGGAAATCCGCCTGCTCCGGACTCATGTAATCGGCCTTGCCGGCCACGACCTCCCCCTCGTCGTCCTGGAGAAAGCCGCGGGCCTTGGCGATGCCGAAGTCGGTCAGTTTGACGTCGCCGGCGAAGGCAATCATGATGTTTTTGAAACTGACGTCCCGATGGACGATGCCCAGGGTTTTGCCGGATTCATCGGTCTTGGCATGGGCGTAGGCCAGGCCGCGCGCCACCCGGCTGGTGATGAAAACCGCCAATTCCACGGGCAACACCCGGTTTTTCCGCGCCAGTTGATGGGCGAACTGCTCCAGGTTCACACCGTGGATCAGTTCCATGCAGATAAAATACAGCCCGCGCGCTTCGCCCAAGTGATAGGTCTGGACGATATTCGTATGGATCAAGTCCGCCACCAGTTTGGCCTCGCCGATAAAATTCTCGATGAACTGTTTTTGGTTGGCGTAATTTTGCCGGATGACCTTCATCGCGACCCGTTTGACGAAGTCGCGCGCGCCGTGTTGCTCGGCTTCGTAAACCACGCCCATGCCTCCCTCGAAAATCTTGCGGACAATTTCGTAGCGAAACTCGTTCTGTATGGTGAACAGTCCTGCCATGCGACCATCTTGAAAGATCGCCGGGGCAAGTCAAGCCCCGCTTGCCGGATGTCCAGACAAAAATGAAGGATTATTTTCGTCCGGACGCGATTTTTTCCTTGCGCGCCCGCGTGGAAAGGTTTTAATGGTGCAAACAGTCTACTGCGTTGTGGACTATGAATTAATCCGATAAACACACACGTTATATGGCTAAAGCACTCTCGAAATCACAACTCGCTTCCGAACTCGCCGCCAAAAGCGGATTGACCAAAAAGGCCGGCGCCGAAATGCTCGATCATTTGGCCGCCCTGGCCTACAAACACGCCAAGAACACCTTTTCCTTGCCGGGCATTGGCAAGCTCGTGCTCCAAAATCGCAAAGCCCGCCTCGGCCGCAATCCCGCCACGGGCGCTCCCATCCAGATTCCGGCCAGGAAAGTCGTCAAATTCCGCGTCTCCAAAGTCGCCAAGGACGCCATCCTCGGCGCCAGGTGATTTTCCTTGCCCTCTTCTGGCACTCTGATTTTCTCAGAGTGCCTTTTTTTTCAACGGACCATGAAAATCGCCGTGGTCGGATGCGGGGCCTTGGGCAGTTATTACGGCGCCAGACTTTGCCGCGCCGCTCACCAGGTGCATTTTCTGCTCCGGTCCGATTACGACGCCGTCCGCGAACGTGGAGTCACCGTGCGCAGCTCCGAAGGCGACTTTCGCGTCCAGCCGCTCTGCGCCCGCGACCCGCGGGAAATTGGCCCCGCCGATCTGGTTCTGATCGCCCTTAAAACCACGGCCAATCATGTCCTGCCCCGCCTCTTGCCTCCGCTGGCCGGTCCCGACACCGCCGTATTGACCTTGCAAAACGGGTTGGGCAACGAGGCGGCCATTGCCTCGTTGGTCGGCGCGGAGAAGACTCTGGGCGGGCTGTGTTTCGTTTGCTTGAATCGCGTCGCGCCGGGGACAATTGTGCATCTGGGCCACGGCGCGGTCGTCATGGGCGAATTTGGCCGGTCTTCCCAGCCCCGCACCCGCCGCATTGCCGGGGCCATTGCCGCCTCCGGCGTCCCCTGCACGGTCACGGATGATTTGGCCGCGGCGCACTGGGAAAAATTGGTCTGGAACATTCCGTTCAACGGCCTGGGCGTGGCGGGCGCGGCCGGGTGGGACGCGGTGGCACGGGGCCGAATCGCTCCCGGACAAACCTTGGGGCCTTGCTTGACGACGGATCTTTTGCTCGGTGACGCGCGCTGGGAGAAACGGGTGCGCGAACTGATGATGGAGACCATTCATGCCGCGCAGGCCCTGGGTTTCCCCGTGCCCGACTCCGCCGCCGACCGGCAAATGGACCGCACCCGCGACATGGGCGCCTACAAAGCGTCCACCCTCATTGACTTCGAGCGCGGTCAGGATTTGGAATTGGAAAGCCTCTTTCTGGAACCCTTGCGCCAGGCGCGGCGGGCGGGGGTGTCTTGTCCGCGGCTGGCCGCCTTGTGCGAAGTGCTGACGGAATTAAGCAGGAAGAATTAAGAATTAAGAAGTGGCCGTTTCCCATTCTTAATCCTAATCTTAATCTTAATCCTACTCCAAAGATTAAGATTAAGAGCGGATGCCGACATGAAAGAAGTGATCGCCCATTTAGTTGATTGGTACCAAACCACCCTCGCCTCCGGGGGATACCCCTTGATCGCCGCTCTCATGGCGATGGAGAGCACAGTCGTGCCCGTGCCGAGCGAGTTCATCATACCTTTCGCCGCGCAACGCGCCCATGCCACCGGGAGTCTGAGCCTGTGGGGAATTGTTTTGGCTGGCACCCTCGGTTCCTGGACCGGCGCAACCATTATGTATTGGGCCTCGCGTTTGGCCGGAAAGCCCCTCGTCCTGCGCTACGGCCGCTATTTTCGTGTGCCCGAAGCCAAACTTCATGCTGCCGAACGCTGGACCGCCCACTTTGGCCCCTTCGGCGTTTTCGTCGCCCGCCTCTTTCCGGTCGTGCGCCAGCTCATCGGCATTCCCATGGGCATCGTGAAAATGGATTTCAAATGGTACTCCCTCTTCACCCTGCTCGGTTCGGGCCTATGGTGTTCGGTTCTGGTTTGGGTCGGCGTCGCGGCGGGCAACGATCCCAAACTCCTCCATGGCGACGTGCGCCGCGTTACTCTTTGGCTCTTAGGCGTGGTTGTGGTCATGGGCTTTCTCTATTTTCTCGTCCACCGTTTCATGGCCAAACCGGCGAAAGAGCTTTGAACTTTTGCCATTAAACTTTAACCTCCTTCCTAATGACTTCGGTTGAAATACGGCAATCCTTTTTGGATTTCTTCAAATCCAAGGGGCACACCATTGTGCCTTCCTCCAGTCTGATGCCCGACTCGCCCAATCTGCTCTTCACCAACGCGGGCATGAACCAGTTCGTCCCGATTTTTCTCGGCCAAACAAAATGTCCCTACACGCCCGCTCGCGTGGCGGACACGCAAAAATGCATCCGCGCCGGCGGCAAACACAACGACCTGGAAGACGTCGGCCTGGACACCTATCACCACACGTTTTTCGAGATGCTCGGCAACTGGAGCTTTGGCGATTATTTCAAAAAAGAGGCCATTGAATGGGCCTGGGAACTGCTCACCGAAGTCTGGAAGTTTCCCAGGCACCGCCTTTACGCCACCGTCTATGGCCCCGATAAAGCCAGCGGCGATCCGAGCGACTTTGACCAGGAAGCCTATGATTTTTGGGCCGCTAAATTCTCCGCCGCCGGCCTCGACCCCAAAGTCCACATCCTCCACGGCAACAAAAAAGACAACTTCTGGATGATGGGCGAAACCGGCCCCTGCGGTCCGTGCTCTGAAATCCATGTGGATTTGACCCCGGCAGGCGACACCCAAGGCGCGCTGGTCAACAAAGGCGACGCTCGTTGCATCGAAATTTGGAACCTGGTCTTCATCCAATTTAACGCCAAACCCGACGGCACATTTTCGCCCTTGCCAGCCAGGCACGTAGATACCGGCATGGGTTTCGAGCGTGTGACCGGCATCATGCAGAACACGAACGGTTTCAAAGATTTCAGCAAGACCATCTCCAATTACGAGACTGACATTTTCCGCCCGCTCTTTGACAAAATTGAGAAACTGAGCGGCAAGCAATACAAGTCTACGCTCCCCAAATCCGGGACCGCCGGGGAGACGGACCAGGAAAAAATAGACATCGCCTTCCGTGTCATCGCCGACCACATCCGCACGTTGAGCTTTGCGATTGCCGACGGAATCCTGCCCGGGAACAACGACCGCAACTACGTCCTGCGCCGCATCCTTCGCCGCGCCGTCCGCTACGGCCGCACTCTCGGTTTTCACGAACCTTTCTTTTACAAATTGGTGGAAGTACTCGCCGAGAAAATGGGCGACGTTTTTCCAGAGGTGCGCAAAAAACAATCGCATATTCAAGAAGTGATCAAGGCCGAAGAAGAGGCCTTTAACAAGACGTTGGACGACGGTATAGCAGTGTTTGAGGAGTCTATCCGATATGAAGAATATTTCAAATCGTACGCACGAAAGCTTGGAGAGAGATTGGGAAGGTTGAACCTCGAACCTACTTCAGCAAATTTTAAGTCTGTTGAGGTCGAAAGCATAATGAACCAGGTGCCGATTGATTTTGCATCTGAGTCTTGGCACTACAAACACCTTCAAAGCCTTCTGTTTCCAGTCGTGCGGCTGACTGCAATCTTAAGCGAGCTAACGCATGGGATAACGACCTTTAGCCAAGCACGGGAGCAGATGGGAGAAATCAGCAGCAAACCTGCCTTAGTATCATCCGAAATCGCCTTCGCCCTTTACGATACGTATGGCTTCCCGCTTGATCTAACGGAGTTGATGGCCCGCGAGCGTGGTTTGCCGGTGGATGTTGAAGGTTTTAATAAGCTAATGGACGAGCAACGCGCCCGCGGTCGCGCAGCGCAGAAAAAGGAGATCATTTCGGCGTCCAATATCGACACAAATAATCCCACAGTATTTATTGGCTTTAACAGCTTAGAGGATGAAGCAAAGGTTCTCGACCTTATCGATCTCAAAGGCAAACCCGCAGTTATTTTGGATGAAACTGTATTTTATGCGGAAATGGGTGGCCAAGTTGGTGACACTGGGAAGATTATTATCGGTGACCAAAGTGTAGATGTTATCGCTACGCAAAAGGTCGGTAACACATTTGTTCATTTCCTCATTGAAGCAAAAACCTTGGCTCCGGGTGCCGAGGTTAAACTCATTGTTGATCGCGATCGCCGCGAGGCCATCCAGCGGCACCATTCCGTGACGCACCTTCTCCATTGGGCCTTGCACGAAGTCGTCAGCCCCGACGCCACGCAGAAAGGTTCCTACGTCGGGCCGGATAAATTGACTTTCGACTTCAGCAGCGCCGCGCTTGACCCCGCCCAGGTTGCCGATGTCGAAAGGCTGGTCAACGAGCGGATATTGGAGAATGCCGGTGTGACCTGGACCGAAGTGCCCTATGCGGAAGTCAAGGCGCGCAAAGACATCATGCAATTCTTCGGCGAAAAATATGGGGACATGGTTCGCGTCGTGCAAATCGGCGGCAAAAGCGGCGGTTTGGACGGCTATTCCATGGAACTGTGCGGCGGCACGCACACGCGCGCCACCGGCGAAGTCGGCCTGTTCAGAATTCTGAGCGAAAGCGCGATTGCCGCCGGCATCCGCCGCATCGAAGCCGTCGCCGGCCTGCGCGCTTACGCCAAGACCCGCGAAGACGCCGCCCTGATTTCCAGCGTGGCCGGAAAAGTCAATTCGCCCGTGGGCGAGTTGGAAAAGCGCGTGGAATCCCTTCTCGCCCAACAAAAGGATTTGGAAAAGCAGCTCAAGTCCGTCCAGCAAAAGCAGGCGGCGGAACTGGCCCGCGGCCTTGCCGCCAAAGCGCAAACGCTGGGTTCGACCCCGGCCATCATCGAGAATCTGGGCGCTGTGGACGGCGATTTTCTGCAATCAGTAGCCGACGCGCTGAAAGGCCAATTCAAAGGAGTGGTCGTGCTCGGCGGTACGGCCAATAATGCTGTCGCTTTGGTCGCCTGCGTCTCTTCGGATTTCACCAAAAAGCTGCAAGCTGGCAAAATCATGCAAGCCATCGCGCCGCTGGTGGGAGGCAGGGGCGGCGGCAAGCCCGACAACGCCCGCGGCGGCGGCAAGGACGTCTCCAAACTGGACGCCGCCTTGAAGAAAGCCACGGAAATGCTGAAGAGCGTCTGATTCGTCAGATCCGTCCGACTCGTCCGATGCCTCCTCAAATCGCAGAAGTATTAATTAATGCAACCTTTTAATTTGACATCCGTCTTATCTTTCTGTAGTGTGGTTATGTATGGATGCAAAGGAATTGAAAAAGGGGGATATGAAGAGCCGGCGGATGCTGCGTCAAATCCACGCGGCTTCAATTCGCCCTCCCGCCTGTTCAAACAGGTCGGAGTGTCTCCAAGTGGGCTTGCCGCGCCGGCTTGTCCTCCGTAGCCGCCGCGGCGAAGGAGGAAGCCATTGCGGAGTTCAGGCGGGCTTGCCGCGCCGTAGCCCCGAAAACTTTCGGGGCGAAGGCGGGTCAAACTCAGTCAAAGTGAATCAAAGTAGTTTGTCCAGTCAAGATTCCAGGCCAATTTATACGTATGTTGTTCAAAATGAACAACTTACAACAAAATCGGGCTGCATCGGGTCAAGGTCGTATAAACTAAGTTAACGCCCCGAAAATATGACGCTGAACCAGCTTTTATTGCTTGAATTTGATGAGCCGCGCGTTCACATCCGTATGGGTGAGTGGCGTGGTCCAGGCAAAGGCCCCGCCCCCGCCCCCGCCCCGGCCATAGCCGGCCCCCGCGCCCCCTATTGTGAGCGAGCCGTTTTGATAGGTCCGGCTATTGTAAATGAGCGCGGCGTCGGCTTGCTGTTCATGGACGGCCTTGGCCAGGTCGCCTTCGCTGTGCGTCGAAACGTCGCCGATAACGATATAGGGCCGATCCGGCAATTGGCCCGGCGGATAAAGGCTGGCGCCATCCACCACTTTGACGAATCCCCCAGGCTGGGTTCCCCAATTTTGCTGCTGGCCGACATAGGGAGAGAATGTGTACGGCGTGCCGCAGCCGCAGACCACAATCAACAGAAGAGCAGGTATCATCGTTTTCATAATATATCTCATTACGGGGCCCCGCCTCCAATCTTGCAGGAAAAACACGGGAGCGGGCGCCCTCCCTTTCATACGGTACTTCTGCCCCCGGTCGTCTCAATTGTCAAGGGCCGGCCTTGGGGCGGGTGTTTTCTTAATCTTAATCTTAATCTTAATCCTAATCCTAATCTTCTTCGCGTTCGACCATGAAAAACAAGGAGATTAAGATTAAGATTAGGATTAGGATTAGGATTAAGAACGGATCATGAGAACGCAAACCTTGACCCAGGCCGTTGCCTCCTGCGCTGACCCCCGGCGCGCGATGGAGGGTGTCGCGCGATTGCGCCAGACGGCTGCGGGCGGCTTTTTGCAAAAGCTTGCCAGCGAGCAGGCGCGCATTTTGGCCGCCGTTCTGGCCGGCTCCCAGGCTTTGAGCGAGTTGCTCCTGGCCCATCCCGACTGGCTGCCACCGCTCCTGGAACCGGGTATTCTGAACTTTCCACGGCGGGAGCAGGGCCTGCGGCGCGAGGTCGGCCACTGGCTGGAGCCTCTGCTCCAGCGCCAGGATTATGAGGCGGCCTTCGCCTCTTTGCGCCAATTCAAACAGCGCGAAATGTTGCGCATCGCCGCCCGCGATCTGGCCCGCCTGGCGGACGCGGTGGAGATCACGCGCGAAATTTCCCAGGTGGCCGATGTTTCTTTGGATACTGTTTGCCGCCTCTGCCGCCAAAGCCTGACCCAGCGCCTCGGTCGGCCCTTTCATCTGGATGCGTCCGGGCGCTGGCAGGAGAGCCAGTTTTGCGTGCTGGGCCTGGGAAAACTGGGCGGGCAGGAGCTCAATTACAGTTCGGACGTGGATGTTCTTTTTGTCTATAGCGAGGAGGGCAACGTTTTCAAATCCCCGCCCCGGCCCGATGAACGCGCTGGAAAAGGGCTGTCCAATCACCAGTTCTTCACCCGCCTGGCCGAAAAATGGATCGCCGAAATCGCGCCCATGACCCCGGCGGGCAGCCTGTTCCGAATTGATGTGCGCCTGCGCCCGGAAGGCAAGGCCGGTCCTTTGGTCCGCTCCTTGGACAGCTACGAGAATTATTACGCCCAATGGGGCCAGACCTGGGAACGCATGATGTTGATCAAGGCCCGGCCGGTGGCGGGTGACACGGCCTTGGGCGCCGAGTTTGTGGAGATGGTGCAACCTTTTCGCTACCCCCGCTCCTTGAGCCAGCGCACCTTGCGCGAAGTCGCGGCGGTGAAAAAGCGCATCGAAAAGGAAATTGTCAAGGCCGGCGAGTTGGAGCGCAACATCAAGCTGGGCCGCGGGGGCATTCGTGAGATCGAGTTCATTGTCCAAACCCTGCAGATTCTGCACGCGGGCCGCGTCCCTTTTCTGCAAGGCGCCTCCACGGTTCCGGTCTTGCGCAAGCTGGCTGAATACTCCCTGCTCTCGCCGCCGGACGCCAGGCAATTGGAGGAAGCCTACCTTTTCTGGCGCGATGTCGAGCATCGCCTGCAAATGGAGGCCGGCCAGCAGACCCATACCATTCCCGCCGATCACCGGTCCCGCCAACGCCTGGCGCGCTTGATGGGCTTTGCCTCCCTGCCGGCCTTCGATGCCGCCCGGCGCGCGCACGCCGGCCTGGTGCGCCGCCTTTACGACCAGCTTCTGGCGGGCGACGAACCGGAGCCGTCCTCCTTGCCGCCCGACGATGCCGAGGACTCCCAAGAGGCCTGGCAGGCCTTGTTTTCCCGCCATTCTTTTCGCGACCCTGCCCGCGCCTGGCAAATGGTGCAAATGTTTTTGCACGGCCCCGGCTACGTCCATGTTTCGCCGCGCACCGTGGAATTGGCGCGCGAGTTGTTGCCCCGCTTTCTGGCCCTGTGTCCTCAACCCGCGGGCGGCGCGGCGCGGAAGCCGGGCAACGGCCCGGTTCTGTCCGACCCGGATCGTGTCCTGGTCCGGCTGGACAGTTTTATTGACGCCTATGGCGCGCGGGCCACTTTGTACGAACTGTGGACGCAGAAGCCTTCGCTTTTCGAAATGTTGTTGCTCCTGTTTGACCGCTCCGAATTCCTTGCCGAAAAAGCCATTCGCTCCCCCGACCTTGTCTATGAATTGGAATTGAGCGGCCGGCTGCGGCGGCCAAAGAGCGCCCTCGAAACGTTGCAGGATTTGCGCCGCGGCGCGGGCGATCCCGACCAGCGCCTCTGGCTGCGGCGCTATCATCAGGCCGAGTTGATGCGCCTTGGATTGCGCGACATTTTGGGCCTGGCCGATTTTGAACAGAACCTGCTCGAACTCTCCGCCCTGGCCGACGCCTGCCTGCAATACGCCCTGGAAGTGGTCGCGCGCCGGGCCAAATTCAAGAGCCTGCCCTTCTGCGTCGTCGGCCTGGGAAAATTGGGCGGCCGGGAGATCAACTATGGCTCGGACCTGGATATTGTTTTTGTGACGAATTCCGGCCCGAAACATCTTCCGGGACTCCAGCGCCTGGCCGCCGGGTTTTTGGATCTGCTCGGCAGCCAGACCGAGTTGGGCATCGTCTTTCACCTTGACGCGCGTCTGCGTCCCGATGGCGAAAAAGGGCTGCTCGTCAACACGCTCGGCGCCTGCGAGGATTATTACCGGCGGCGGGCCGCGCTTTGGGAAATTCAGGCCCTGACCAGGGTCCGGCCCATTGCCGGAGACCTGGAGGCCGGCGCGCAATTCCAGCAGCTCGCCGCCGCCCTGGCGGATTTCAGCCCCGAAAATGTGGCGGCTGGATTCGCGGGGTCTTCCGCCCGCCCCGGCGCCCGCGCCAAAAAAACCGGCCTGTCCGCCTACACGCCCGCCTGGAAAAAGGAAATAGATGCCATGCGCGAGCGCATCGTCCGGGAACGAACCCCGCCCGGCAAGGACCGCCTGGCCATCAAGACCGGCGCGGGCGGCCTGATGGATGCCGAATTTTTGGCGCAAGCCTTTTGCCTGGCCCGCGGCTGGCAGGAAGCCAACTCCTTGAGCGCCTTGCGGCGGGGCGGCGAAGCGGGCCTGCTGGAGCGCGGCGATGCCCAATTGCTGTTGCGGAACTATGGGATTTTGCGGCGCATCGAGGGCATCCTGCGGCGCTGGAGTTACGAAGGCGAGATTCTCCTGCCCGATGACGAACCGGCCCTCTACCGCGTGGCCGTGCGGTGCGGCTTTGCCGGCCCCGGCGATTTCATGCAGGCGCTGGAAGCGACCCGGGCGGCGATCCGGGCGGTTTACGTCAAGTATTTTCGCGGCGACGGCGCGCTTTCTGGCTCCTAATCTTAATCCTAATCTTAATCCTAATCTCTGAGGATTAGGATTAAGATTAGGATTAAGATTAAGATTGAAATTAGTATTGACTCCGCGCCGGGGTTGAATTGCCACCCGGCCCATGCTACACTGGGACAGCAAAAGAAATTACCGAATGCCTCTTTACGAATATGAACTGTGCGAAGGCGACTGCGTCGTTTGCGGCGGGAAGTTCACCTTGCGCCGTCCCCTGGATGCGCCGGAATTGAAAGTCTGTCCCGTCTGCCGGCGGCCGGTGCGCAAGCTCATCTCGACCTTTAATTCTCCGCTGAAGCTCAAGCCGCTGTCCATTTCCGACGCCAAGAAGGCGGGCTTCACCGTGCTCAAGCGTCTGGGCAAGGGTGAATATGAAAAGCAGTAGCGTTCTTACGGGCCTTGCAGGCGAAAGAACTCCGCGGCGGCGGAGGGGAAACTGTTGCTGTATTCATTCAGGTCATTGGTCATAATCGTGTTGCCGGCCAGGCTTTGCCATCCGTTGCCCGCGGTCAAATTCGTACTGACTTGCAGCGTGAAATTCGCGGCGGAAAGCGGCCAGGTGACAAGGAATTCCCCCGAAGTCGCCGATGCCGCGATGCTCAAGGTGCGTTGCGCGGCGTTGATGAAATAAGTGATGGCGGAAGCGTAATTGGTGCCGTAAGCCGTGTTCCCCTCCGCAAATCCGAGGAACGCCATATTGGTCAGGGCGCCCGGGCTTGCCGACGTGCCTTGCACCGTGATCGTGGCGCTCGTGTTGCTCGTCAAGATCCCGAGGCTGGCGATCACCATGTTGTTTGTATAAACAGTCGTCCCAAGACTGCTTGTTGATGAAGCAAAATTGAACCCGGTTGGAATGTTATCGGTCACACTCACAGATGTCACAGTGGAAGGCCCCTCATTCGTCACCAGCAGAGTATAGGTTACATTGCTCCCGGGGCCGGTGACGGCAGGGCTGGCGGTTTTGCTCAGAACAAGCGTGCTCGAAAAGGTCGCCGTGAAACTATTCGAGCTGACATCTTTGCCGCCCGGAGTCATTACGGTGATCGGTCCTGGAGTCGCTCCGGTGGGCACCTTGACTTGCAACTGGTTTGTCATGACGTTGTAAGGGCTTGCGCTGGTGCCGTTGAATTGCACGTTCGTCACATCGAACAGGCTGGTGCCACTGATGGTGACAACGGTTCCGGCCGGCCCGATGGTTGGACTGAAGCTGTAAATCTTTGGCAGAACCACAAACGAATTGGTGTTGATGAAAATGCCGCCCGGCGTCGTGACGGTGATCGGCCCGGTCATGGCGTTGGACGGGACGATGGCCACAATCTGCGTGGGGGAATTGGTAAACACATAATTGACACCGTTGACCTGCACGGCGCTGGCGTTGGTCAGGTTGCGGCCGTCAATGACCAGCGACGAGTTGACGATGCCGGACGCCGTGGCGTTGGTGATCCAGGGTTGAAGGTAAAACATCGCGGGACTGTTCCCCGTGCCGCTGTTATTCTTGACACTGATCAGGCCCGACGTGGCGCCGGCCGGCACGGTGGCATACAGGACGGTGGTCGAAGTTGGCGGCGTATAAGTGGCGGCCACGCCGTTGAACTGGACGGACAAGAGATTGGTAAAATTCCCCCCGTTGATCGTTACCGTTGTGCCGCGCACTCCGCTGGCCGGGGTAAAACCGGTGATGACCGGCGCGCTGGTCGTGACGACGAAATTGCTGCTCGTGGTATAGCTGGCAGTGTTGGAGGCCACGACGGTAATCGGGCCGGTCGTCGCCCCGCTGGGCACTGTGGCGTTAAGTTGTGTCGGGGCCACGATGGTATGGGCGGCGCTGACCCCGTTGAATTCGACGGTCTTTGTGTCCGCAAAATTGAGTCCATTGATGACAATGTTGGCCGTGCCCACAGGGGCCAGTGCGGGCGCAAAACTAGTGACGATTGGCGCCGTGGTGGCGATGAAGTTTGAGCTGGTGGTGAAGCTGCCTTGCGGAGAGACCACCTTTATCGCTCCCGTGCCAGACGCATTCGTGATGGCAACCTGAAGCGGCGCCTGTGCCGTGATGTCTTCTTTAACCCCGTTGAAAGTTACGCTTGTTGCGTCAGAAAGGTTGAGTCCATCAATCGTCACATAAGTAGGAGGGTTGGTCGTACCCATTGTCGGAGAAAAATCCGTGATAATGGGACCTGTCCCTGTCAGGAAATTGCTGCTGGTTGTGAAACTGCCGTTGGCGGTGCTCACCTCGATGGGTCCCGTCGTTGCTCCGGTCGGCACCGTGGCGATGATCTCGGTCGTGGAAGTCACCGTCCCGCTGGCCGACACGCCGCCAATTTTAACCGTGGTGGAACTGAAAAAATTCCCGCCATTGATGGTCACGCTCGAGCCAATGGCGCCCGCCGTCGGCGAAAAACTCGTGATGGTTGGCGCGCTGCTGGCGGTGAAACTGTTGGTGCTGACCGCGGATCCCGCAAACGTCGTCACGGTAATCGGCCCGTTGCCCGCCCCGGTGGGCACAATGGCATTAACGTCAGTCGTTGCCGTCACCGTGCCGTTGGCCGGCGCCGCTCCGCTGAAGGTCACAGTCGTTCCGCCGACGATGAAATTAGCGCCCATAATGGAAACTTGCGTCGGGTTCGACCCGGTTTGCGGCGAGAAACTGGCAATGGTGGGCGCGACCGTGAAGCTGGAGCCGCTCGTGGCCGTGCCAATACCCAAAGGACCGGTAGTGGCTCCGATGGGAACAACGGCCGTCATTTGACTGTCAGAATCAGCCACAAAATCTCCCAGGGTTGGTGCGGAAGTATTGAAGACAAGGTTGGTCGCCGTTGAAAAGCCGGAGCCATTGATCGTGATCACAGTGCCGGGCTGGCCAAACGAGGGGGAAAAACCGCTGATCGAGGCCGCGGCGGCGGTCCGGCAAAACAGCGGCAAAAGCATCGCCGCCACAATTCGCAGGGAGAGCCAATCGCTCTTGGTTTTGCCCGTGGCCACATGGCATCTACTCATAACGCTTTCGCACAAATTCACGGACGACCGACATCTCTGCTTCACCAGCTATGGTATGGCCTTTTACGAATTCGCGCCACTCAATTTGCAAGCCGGCCCGACGCAAAACGTCTATTTGCGGACGGACCTGCGCGATGGGTATGAGCGGGTCCTGCGTGCCGTGCGTCAGCAAAAAACGCTGGCCCGCGGCTTCCCGCGCCAGTTCCTTGACCAGCCGTTCCGGTTCATACACGTAGCCGCTGATGCCAACAATTCCCGCCAGATGATGGCAATGGCGCGCGCCAATTTCAATCGCCATGAGACAGCCTTGGGAGAAACCGGAGAAGAGGATCTTTTCAGCCGGAAAATCTTTGCCTGCCAGTTGGTCCAGCAATTGGAAGAGCAATAGGCGGCTGCGCTCGATCCCGCGCGCCGGCTCCTCCAGGTCGTACCAGGCGAATCCGCCGTAATAGGGATCCGGGGCGTTGACCAGCAGGTAATTCAGCCACGGCAACTGCATGGCTTCGGGCCACCAGCGATAGCCCTCCACGCTGTCGCCCAGCCCGTGCAGCACGATCATCAGACGCCGGCTGGTTCCCTGAGTCGCGGCAATGAACTCTGTGTCCAGCATGGCATTATCTGGGTGTTGCCGAAAATGGATTCGGCGCCAGCTTGAAGCGCGGGAATTGCGCCTTGCTTGTGCGCGCGGCGGCCTGGCCGGGGGAAGCGCCCCCGGCCGCCCTCATAAATTCACTTTGACTGCGGTGGAGGACCGCGCCCCGCCGGGGCCGGCGGCGCGACCAGGAGCCGCGGGCAGTCAAAAAGCGCGCCTTGACATTGTCTTTCAAGGCCGTTTCCAGCAACTCGCCCTGGATGCGTTCGCGCAAATTGCCGTCCTCGATTGGAAAAACGACTTCGATGCGTCGCAAGAAACTTCGCGGCGTCCAGTCGGCGCTGCCGGCAAAAATATCGGGCTGGCAGGCGTTCTCGAAATAAAAAACCCGGCTGTGTTCCACGAAACGGTCCACGATGCTGCGCACGGTGATGCGCTCGCTCACCCCTTTGATCCCCGGACGCAAACAACAGACGCCGCGCACGATCAGATCAATCTTGACCCCGGCGCGCGAGGCCTCGTAAAGCGCCGCAATGATGGGCGGGTCCGACAAGCTGTTCATCCGGGCGATGATGCGCGCGGGCAGCCCTTTCCGGGCGTTTTCGCTTTCGCGCTCGATTAACTTCAGCAGGCGCTCGTGCAATTCGAAGGGTGCGACCAGGAGCTTTTTTGTGCCCTGAAACTGGCAAATCCCCGTCAATAAATTGAACAAATTGGCCGCATCCTCCCCGAAGGCCGGACGACAGGTCAGCAGGCCAACGTCGGCGTAAAAGCGGGCCGTGACCGGATTGTAATTGCCGGTGCTCAGATGCAGATAGCGGCGGATGGCGTCGTCATCCTTGCGCACCACCAGGCACATTTTGGCGTGAATTTTGCAGCCCAGCAGTCCATAGACCACATGCACGCCCGCCTCCTCCAGGCGGCGCGGCCAAAGGGTGCCATGAGGTTCTTCGTTGGGCGCTTTGAGTTCAACCACCGCGGCCACCTGCTTGCCGTTTTGCACCGCTTCCATCAACGCGCCGACAATTTGCGGGTCGCCGCCCGTTCGGTAAAGGGTCTGCTTTATGGCCAGCACATTCGGGTCCGCCGCGGCCTGTTTCAGAAAGTCCACCACCCCGCCGAAGTTTTCATACGGATGATGCAGCAAAATATCGCCACGACGAATGACACCGAAGAAATCCGTCTCCTCGCGCAAGGCGGCGGGCGGCGGCGCGACCAAAGGCGGCTCGCGCAAGTCCGGGGAATGATCCCCCTCGGCCACGGCCATGAGGCGAATCGGATTGACTGGGCCGTTGATGACAAACAAGTCCTCGTTTTTCAGCCCCAGGTTTTCCAGGAGCATGGCGCGAATTTCCGGCGCGCAACCTTGTTCGACTTCCAGGCGCACGGCGTCGCCGCGGCGGCGGCTTTGCAATTCGCTCTCCACGACTTTGAGCAGGTCGGCCGCCTCCTCTTCATTGGCGTAGAGTTCGGTGTTGCGCGTCACCCGGAAATTCCAGTAGCCAAGAATTTTTGTCCCCGGAAACAAATCCGCCAGATAGTGCCCGATGACGTCACCCAGGAACAGATACTCTTGCTGCTTTGAACCGGGGCGGGGCAGTTGAACCAGCCGCGGCAAAACGCGCGGCACTTGGACAACGGCCAGGCGCTGCTGCAGCTTGCCCGAGGCGGTGATTTCCAACTGCACAATCGTGTTGAGCGATTTGTTGAGCAACTGCGGAAACGGGTGGGCCGGGTCCAATCCGAGCGGGGTCAGCACCGGGCGGACCTGCGCGCGATAAAAATTCTCCACCCAGCCCAGGTCGGCTTTGGACAGTTCCGCAAAACGAAGAAAGCGAATGCCGTGCCGGGCCAGTTGCGGCCGCAGTTCGTTGCGCCAGCAGGCATATTGGCGCTCCACCAGCCGCCGTACCCGGCGATGGACGGCCTGCAACGTCTCCGTCGCCGTCAACCCATCCGGGCTGCGCTCGACGACCGTGCTTTCCATTTGTTGCTTCAGCCCGGCCACCCTCACTTCGAAAAACTCATCGAGATTGGAACTGAACGCGCAAAAGAATTTAAGACGATCCAGCAATGGCGTGGACGGGTCCAGGGCCTCTTCCAGGACGCGCCGGTTGAACTCAAGCCAGCTCAATTCGCGATTGAGCAGGAGGGGCGGTTCAAGTTTGGGCGGCTCCAAAGACATAAAAAACGTAGTCGGGCCGGGTTACCTGGCGGCAATGAAACTGAAACAATGCCTTTGCATGGAGAGAAGCATATTGTCCCGGCGGCTGGAAAAGCAATGGCGGACAGAGAAAGCAGAAATGCCTTTAAAGAATTTGACCACGGATTCCGAAGAGAATTAAGATTTAAGAAGTAAGAATTAAGAAATCTGAAAAACAGCCAAAAGTCAAACCGGATTCCGTTTTTGACTTCTTAATTCTGCCTTCTTCCTTTTGCCTTTTTCATGGGTGCCCGGAAAGGTTATGGAAAACCGGGGAAACCGCGAAATGACCCAGCATTGTCGGACTTGTCGTGCCGTAGCCGCCTCGTCCGCCGTAGCCGCTGCGGCGAAGGGGGATGCGGCGAAGGCGGATTTGTTGGTGGACAGAGCGGGCGGGGGGTGGCAGACAAAATGTTGCCATGTGAGGAACTGACCCGTTTTCGCTGCCGTCAACCAATATAAAACGTGAGGACGCTTGCATGATTTTTACTATTTTCAGGTTGTCCCTTTCACGATCTTGATTTCGGCTTCGGTCAGGCCATAGAGGCGATAGACTATTTCGTCAATCAGTTGATCCGTGAAAGCAATTTGCCTTTCAAGCGGGACAAGTTCGTCTTTGGCTTTCTGGAAACGGGCGCGGATTTTTTCTTCGTCGGAATCTTTGAAGCGGAGTTTGTTGGCGCGGAAATGGGCGAAGACATCCGCGGCTTCAAGCTTCCAAACTTCGTCGAGCCTAGTTTTGGGCTTCAAGGCGTGCGCGTCAATGTCGTGAAAATCTTTGAGGTTGGCGAGGAATTGTTTGACGGCGGCGCGTTTCTCCCAGTTGAGGGCCGTCATTTGTTCGGCTAGGAAGGCCAGCAGGTCGTGGATGACGTCCGCGCGTTCGGGTTTGGCGGCAAGCTGCTCGGTGACGAAGGCCAGTACGGTCTCGGGTGTTCCGTCCTTCAGGCTATATTGGTAAAGCTGCTTGGCTTTGGTGAGGTAATTAACACGTTTGGTCTTCGGAGTCGTGAAGCTGAACTGCGGAAATGGCATTCCGTCAATTTCGTACGCGTTGACATGGTTGTTGGTGCTGGTCAGTCGGAAGCGCCATTCCCAAAGCGAAGAACTGAGAAGGGCGAGCACCGCAAACAGGTCAACCTCCTTCGGCTTTAAGATGTAGTTGATTGTGTCAGAACAGTAGTTTCCGGCCTCGATGATGGTTGCGATGATACGCCTCCAATTGTCAATCGCCGCGCCGCGCTGATACCCGATCCGGATGAATTTGTGGTCGTTTGCCTTGGTGTCCGGACCGTGGGCTTTCAGAAATTGGTCAACGTAAAGATATTTCGGTTCACCTTGTTTCGGGTCGTCGTTCTGGAAGTACCGCCCGACATTGGCGCCGCGCAAGACAAGCGGGCCGACTGGTTCGTCACTCAAGAATTGCCGATGCGTCGTCAAATTCACCTCGCCTTGCTGTGAAAAGGCCCATTCACTCAGTTTGTTCCCGCCACAGCGCGCAACGAGTTTGATGGCGAGCCGGAAGTCTGCAGCCGTGGCGTTTGGATAACACGGGATGTTCAAGTTATCCGGCTCGAAGCTTTCCAGCTCCTCTCGTGTTATCTCAAGGCGCGGAGATGCCTCAAGGATGTCTTTGCCCGAATGAACACGGATGACCAGTTTTGTCGGGCGGGCCTTCTGCAAGATGTAAAGGCAAGTCGAGAGCTTCGCCCCGAAGAAGACTCTATTTTGAGGATCGTCCTTCTGTGGGAAAGCCTCGATGAGTCGAAGTCGACAATTATTAACGAGATCTTCACGCAATCCCTTGGCTTGCGCATCGCCCAACAAAGCCATTGGAACGATGAAACCGTGTTGTCCTTCAGCGCGGAGCAGATGGACGGCGCGGGCAATAAAAAGGCGGTAGAAGTTAAGCTTGTTTCCGACAGCCGTCGCGAAATCCGGGGCGTTGAGAAAGAAATTCTTTTCTGCTTCGACTGCTCGTTGCTGTTCCTTCTGGGAAATCACGTCATAGGGAGGATTCCCTATGACGGCGTCGAAGCCAGGCATGGTCTTGGACGTGCCATCCTCGTTAAAAAAAACTTCCGGAAATTCAAGTTCCCAGTGAAAATAAGGCTTTTGCAATTCCTTGATGTGGTAGTGCGCCGCCGTCTCTTGCAACCGATCCGCTCCTTCTTGAGCCACAACGAGAATTTCCTTCGCTGCGGCCAGATATTCCTCCTCGCTCAACGGGCCGTCAAAAAAAGTATTCGTCCAAAGGTCAGCAACTTTTTTGTAAGGCGCCAAGCGTGGCAGAACTTCCACTTCCCAGCGTTTTTCCTTGGCCTTCACCGCCGCCACGTCGCCACTGGCCTGTGCTTTAATTTCCTGAATCTGGCCAATCGTCTCGGCAACGACGCGCTTGAAATCCGGGCCGAAAGTAAAACGAATTTGACGTTCATCGCGCCAGCCTTTTTTCTGCGGCAGGCTGCCAAGCTGGTTGAGCCGCGCGCCAATGAGCGAATTGCCGCAACGCAGGTGATGATCGAGAAAATTGAGCGGTTGATCGCTGGAAATAGTTGTAAGCCACAGGGAGAGTTTGGCCAGTTCAACGGCGAGCGGATTTAAGTCAACGCCGTAGATACAGGATTCAACCACACGCCGCCGCCAATAAGCAATTTCGGTTTCATCTTGCGACTCGCCTTTGACCAACGCGGCCTGAAACTTCGTGGTCGGATGATAGACAATCTCGTCCGCCAAAAAGGTGGTTGCTTCGACGAGGAAATGACCCGAACCCATTGCGGGATCGCAGATGTTTAGCTTGAGTACTTCATCAGCGAACGAGTTGTCCTCTTTGCCGGCAGCGCGAGCAGCTTTCACCGGCCCTCGTTGCTCAATTTCCTGTAACAGCGGCGTGATGGTTTGTTCGACAATGTATTTGACGATGTAATCCGGCGTGTAATAAGTGCCGGTGGCTTTTCGTTCTGCTTTGTCAGTCGTGAGTTTGATTTTGCCATTCTCGCGGACAAAATGATGTTCAAGCAGCCCTTCATAAATCGAGCCAAGCTGTTGAACGCTTAAATCAGCATAATCCACCGATTCAAACGGAATAAATTTCTGTCCGCCCTTTTCAGGTGTGAACATGAGCTGGCGCAACACTTCTGCCAGCACTGCATCAGCCACGGCCCATTCTTTCAAAAGCGGATAGCGGTCTGGATCAAAAAGCCCGCCGTTGTAACGAGGAACGCCAAATTCATCGTTTGCCTTTTTGTCCAACCCATTGATGACGAGGGAAAGGGCGTGAATATCGCGGTAAAATCGCGTCTGGGTTTGGCTGTCGTAATTGGTGAAGTTTTTCAGCGGCGAGAGCAAACGCGCGAGCGAAAGTTGTTTGTAATACTTGCGCGATTTGGGTTCGACGGGCAGCAACAAACGGCCCTCCGCGTAAAGAATGAACAGCAAACGGTAGAGAAAAATGAGGCAGTTTTCGTAGAGGCGCGGCAAATCAGCATCCGTGATTTCATTTTCCGGTCGCTCGAAAAATCCGTTGGCGAGGATTTCAACAATGGTGAAAATTCGTGCGCGTAAATCAGCTTCCAATTCCGCCTGCGTCGCCAATGCGATTTCACGAATTTGGTCCAGGCGGCATTTGCCCTGTGCGTCACGCGCGAACGCGGCGCCACTGAAAAGCGCGAGGAAAAATTTGAAGTCCCCAAGCGACTTGATCGCGACTTCAAAATTAAGAGCGAAGAACTGGCTGGGCTTGGCATCTCGCGTGTATAGCCGCCATTCATTGCCGTTGGTGAGAATACCCCACGTCAGTACTTGGGCTTCGTTGAGATAATCGCGGATTTGCTGGTGAGGATATCGCTGCTGGTGTTTGCTTATTTGCGAAAGTGGATGATTGACTTTCTTCGCTTCGAGAATTCCAACGGAAGCCGCGTATCGTTGCTGCTTGCTGGCTTCGATCACTTTTTCCTTTTCCTCGCCGCTGGAAAATAAAATGTAATCAGGCTCGGCATCTTGGTCGGGCAAACCGAGATTATCCGTCCATGCGAAACCAAGTTTCTCCAAGATTTTGTCGAGAAGTTCCTGACGAGTGAATGCTTCGTTGTTTTTGGCACAGGCGAGATAACGCTTTTCGTAAAGTTCTTTGCAGAATCGCCAAATCGGTTCGGCTTCGGCATCCGAAGGCCACCAAGAGTTTTTTTGAAGGCGTGCTTTAAGATAATGGTCGGAGAACAATCCTTCCGTCTGCCAAAGCTTGCGAACTTCTGGCATCGCCAAGAGTTCTGGATGGTCGCGCACTTTTCGCTTCGGCATGGAGAGGTTCTACACGAAGAACATCTGTTAAGCAATCCTTCCGCCAAATCAGGCTGCTTCATGGTGAACTGGTCGTGTACGGGTCCCGCATAATCGTAAACGGATCAGTTCCGAGCATGTCAACGTTTTGCTGATCTGGGCTTCTAGAAACCTCCGGTTAACGGATGCTTCGGCCCCCCGGTCGTCGCCGCGATCCATCCGATGATAGAATGGCCCCCGGATATTGCAGACGAATCTGTTGCGCCATGCCAGGATAATGCCCCGCCCGGGCCGCCCTGTCCACCCACAGATGCATCCACAAATGCGCCAGTGTCAATGCCAGGACCAAGTCAACGTTATCGTTAACGCGAAGGGCTTGGGTCATCATCAATCGCTTTGTGGCTATGGGTGATGCTGATAATGAGTCCAAAAAAGCAGCTACATGTTGCCGCTCTGTTGCTCCTCGTGTTGGGTTCTTCGCTGTATTCAGTGGCATAGAAATGCGGCCAGTGTCGCCTGGATTCTGGCCTCCACGCCGCCCTTGCCATGAGCGGAAGCGGTGGGTGTGATGCCAGGGTGCTACAGGTGCTACAAATAAGCCCAATTGTAGCACCCTTGTAGCACCCTAAGTCATTGATAATCAACGTTTGTAGCACTGTAGCGGGGGGGTGGGGGGGGCAGAAAAAGTGGCGAGTGGCGAGTGGTGAGTGGAGAGTCCCGGGGTGAAGCCAATGCCGCCAGCCATTGCAATGTCCAAAATTGAGAAAACTGTCCCATTTGTGAACACTCGTTTTCATTCGTCGTAAACTGCTTGAAATCAACGGGAAGCGTTTTATTCCAGACCCCGAGTGAGGCAATAATCGCGCTGGCACTGAAGATGCTAATTATGAGGCAGTTGCAGAACTAAGAGGGGGCACGCGAGTTGGCAATTGATGAGCAAGATAGCAGGAAAGCGTGTATGAAAATAAGACAAAAACCGATCATCAAACCAACCGTGGCAGCGGTCATCGGCTGGATCATGGCGGCCAGCTTTGCGGCAAATGTGAACGCCGCTCCAGTCATAGTTGCTGACGTAACGGACTGGAGCACGACGCCCATGGAAGTTGTAAATGTCAATGACCCTTATTTGAATTATGACGGCGGCGTATATGCCGGAATAAACACGCTTGCAGTCACTGAGAACGGGAATACAACCATCAATAGCGGCTTCTGCATTGATCCGTTCCACTGGAGCGACAGCGGACCGACCGCCGGTTACTCCACCGTCCCCTTGGCCGATGCGCCGAAGCTCCCCGGCACGTTGAATGCCGCCACAGCGTTGGACATCGAAAAATTATGGGCGGAGTTTTACTCTTCCACGATGAGTTCACCCAGCGCGGCCGGTTTGCAAGTTGCGATCTGGGAACTGATCTCGGCAAATGCCGTTGCCACTGCCGAACTTCCCGCCAACGAGGCCTTGGTAATAACCAGCTATGATTATGGAGCCAGCATTGATCTGGCTTCCCTCGCCACTTATACCGGCCCGGTCGCAAATCTCACCGCCTTGACCGGCCCCGGTCAGGATTATGTGATTGACTCGGCTCCCGATGGCGGAGAAACTTTCATCATGCTGGCTCTGACAATGAGCGCATTGGTTCTTGCCAGGCCGGCCATTATCAAGAGCGCGAGCCTGAAGCTCAAAACTTGCAGGATTTCACCCTCTAAAAACCTCTAAAACCCTTAAAAACCAAGGCGACTGACGATGTTCTGAAATTCTTCATTGAATTTCAGAACATCTCAGTTTGCCTCAAAGACAGGTCATTTGGGCAAATGTGGGCAACTCATCCCAGGCAACCATCTTCCGTTGCCCCTCTGCTCAAGGGCAGGCGAATTGAGCGGTTAAACTCGCGGCAAAAGTTTGAGACGGCTCCGGATAGTGTGATGCTTGAGGGGCGGGGGCGATGCTGTTGGCCTCAGGCAAATTCTCCGTCAGCTTCGCTTCTTGGAGCCTGGCTTCCTCGATCATTTGCAGGGCCTCCGCGTCGTTCGCATCGTGCTTGAGAATCAATTGGCACGCTTCCTGTGCCGCCTCGTGCAATCCAGCCTTGAGATGGATTCGTGCCAGGACTTTGAGTGCAACGGCGTTGGTGGGATCAATCGAAAGCGCTTGAATGGCCGCCCGCTCAGCCTCATTGGAAAGGTTGGGCAACGGGGAGGCCAATGCCGGCCCGAGAGCCGCGGGCTGCGGCAGGACGGGCGGGTTGGGCCGGGCGAAAAAATTCTCGTGCAAGGCGATCCAGGCTTGTTCGTTGGCGCGCGCGTCAACCACAGCGCGGGCCGGACGAAGCCCTTCAGTCAGCGCCGCGCCAAGGACCGCGCATAAAGCGCCGGCATTCGGTTCGAAACACACTTTGCCCACGTCGTCGGGAGCGATGAGTTCAGGGATGCCGCCCACGCGGCTGGCGACAAAGGCGACTCCGGCCACAAGGCATTCGAGCACTCTGTAGGGGGAGTTTTCGAGGAGGGAAGGGATGACGGCCAGGCGGTTTTTTTGCCGGAGGTAGTCCATCGTCCTGTTGGCATCAGGGCCGGTGATAATCTGAAATGGGAAGGGCCATCGTTGCGCTCGTTTCTGCACATAGGTCCGCGCCGGGATGCCGTCCACGATGGACTCCCTGCCGAGGAAGGTGACGATCCGGATTTTTTTGGCAATGGCGGAGGGAATGGCATCGAGCGCGTCGCAGAAGAGGGCAACGCCCTTGCGCGTTTCCAACGCGCCGAAATAAACCAGTTCGTCGAATTCATGCAAGAGTGGAGCGGCCGGCGGTTCAGCGGGCCAGGCGGAGTGGGGCAGGATGTTCTGCTGCACGTGACAGTGGCCGGGCATTTCCCACTGTTGGCCGGAAATCCAGTTGAGCAGATAATGGCTCGGGCTGACGACGGCATCGGCCAACGCCACCGTCCGGCGCTCCATGAAATCCGTATCCGCCTCGGCCAAATCGTTCACATACTCCTGACCGACCGCCTTGAGCCACGCGCTCATGCTGTGAAGGTCAACACAAATGGTGGTGCGCCCAAAGGCCAGGCCATGATGTTTGGCCGTCAGGGTGTGATAGCCGGGACCCTGCCGGTCGGGAAAATGAATAATGTCGAACCGGTCGTTCCTTTTCAGCCAATGGTAAGTCTCATAGGATTTGATGAGATGGGGCGGAGCCACCAACTCCGCGGCATTGAGCCGGGGCAACGCGATCAGCGTCAGGCCGTCGCGCTTGTATTTTTCAACCCACTGTTCCCAGGCATGGGCGGAAGGATCTTTTGTGCCGAGGAACAGGCAGGTGACCTGATGTCCGGCCGCGGCCAGAGCCTGGGCCAGGGCGGTGTAAGCGACGCCAGTGCTGCCATGGCGGGTGAGGCCAATGAACTCGGGGCTGGCAATGCAGATGTTTAACGGGCGTTTCCTGTGCGCCGCGGCTTTTGGCGGCACGGAAGAAAAGGAGGGCTGGTCCTCGGGCGTTTTGGAGGCGGTGGCGGTCATGTGCATCCTTGATTTCGTCTTTTAAAGAAGGTCAGGGTCCTTCGGCCGCGGGGCGCTTTATACTTGTCTGTCGAGCGAAGGCGGGCGGTTTCCGCGGCGTCATAGTCAAAACCAAACTCGTTCATCTTGTTGATCCAGTATTCCGTGGGCTGGCAATTGACGTGGTGATGACCCGGTTGGCCGGGTTCCGCGTGCGTCAGGCAGACATACTGGCAGGCGCGAAAGGAGGCCATGAAATTGGGGATGAACTCTTCTTCGATATGTTCGACAAACCCGGCGCACCAGGCCAGGTCCAAAAGCATGGAGGGAACAAACGGGGCGGCGCCGTAATCGTGGGCAACGATATTCGCGCGGCATTGGCTCTTTTCGAGGGCTTCCTGCCAGCCTTCCACACCGAGCGTATAGATGCCCCGGCCGGCAAACCATTTTGTGCTCCACCCGGCTCCCGCCCCCACGTCCAGCACGCTGTGGACTTGATATTTCTCGATCAAATAATCCCACACATCGGGCAGGAAAGTGGCGGGATCTGGAGCGTCCAGGAAAGCGCCGCCCAAATGCCCGGCTCCGGTTGTCCCGGCGCACTTGCGCAGGGCCGCGTCCTGATAGCCCAACGAGTTCAGCGCCAGGCAAATGATTTCAAAGCCGCCTCTATGGCAGAATTCATTGACCGCCCGGGCCACGCCGTATTTGATCCCTTCCAACGGCGAATACATCGTGTAGTTGGCGCAGATAATGCACCCGTCGTCCTTGAGCTTGCGCTCCGCCTGTTCCAAAGCCCGCGCCGCGGCCAGGTAGGAGGGGTCGGTATGAAGATGGATCAGGTCGAAATGCCGGTCGGGCTGGGCGGCCAGATGCTCCGCTGCCTCGCCCTCATGGAGTTCAACGATTCCCCGTTCAATCGCCGCGGCGAAGGGCGAGTCGTCGAACGCATTGAAATCGCGGTCGCACAAGTGCAGTTTGGCCGGCTCGAGCACGGAAAGGATCTGCCGTCCAAAACAGCCTGTCCGGGTGTCAATCTCGACGCATACTCCGCCTTTGGGCAGGAGGGGAAGAATGTGCTCGCGACTCGGAACGACCCGGGTGTTCTTCAATTGAAGAAGGGTCAGCGGCGGGGGCGCCACATCCGCGAACCAGGCTTGCGGGGGAGCGGGAAAGCGCTGTGGACCCCGCTCCGCTTTCAAGGCGCGGGGTGTCCGGGAAACATCAGCGAAGACAAAAGCTTCGTTGGCAAAATCGAGCAGTTGTTCAGGGAGGAGCGTTCCTTTTTGGCCTTCGGGCGGGAGCAGAGTTTCGTCGGCGGTGGGGAGCGCGATCATAAATCCGTGGGAGCCGCGGGATCAGCCGGCGAGGGGGTAGATATTAGGATTGACTATCATCGGGTCCGTTGCCTTTCGGGGAAGGGACGGCCCTGTCCGGCTTGCCCTCGGCCAGATGGGGCGGCTTCATCCGGCTGTCGGTCAGGGATTCCTTGTTGATCTTCTGGATCTCGTCATAGACTTCCTGGCGGTGGACGGGAATCTCGACGGGGGCGTCGATCCCGACTTTCACGACGTCGCCTTCCAAGCGCATGATTTTGATGATGATCCGGCCGTCGATCACGATGCTTTCACCGGGCTTGCGAGAGAGAATCAGCATGGCGCAATGGTGGGAGGGAAAATCAGGAGAGAGGCAGTGGATGGCGCACTGGATACTGGGCGGCGTTGACCGGGATGACTTGTTTTCCGATCCAGGTCCGGCGATTGATGACGATGGGGCCTTTCAAATTGATGGTGGCCTGTCCGGCGCCCCGCAAGGTGACGATGTTCAGGGTAAAAGCATCCGAAGGATCGTCCAATTCCAGAAATTCCACATCCTGATCGTCGAGGTCAGGCTGGTAATCCGGAACGGCCGCTCCCGGAGGCACGACCAGAAAGGCGTGCTTGGGGTCTTGCAGCATCTGGAACCACAAGAAGGGAGCTTGATCGGGCTTGGCCAGCAGGCAGTAATTCTTGACGCGCTCGAAGCCGAGCAATCCGTAGGGAAGCACTACGACGTTTTTGCTGCGGTTTGCGGGCTTGGTCACGGTCTTCTCGGGTTCCGTCAGTTCCAGGGTATTCATGCCATTTTATTTTGTTTTGCTGCAATGATCTCTCTCCTTAGCAAAGGACATGCCACGGGGTTTTGGCCCCAAAACATGGCAATTCGGCGCAGAGAGCCTTGTTGGATGGGTAAAAAAGACCCCAGCAAGGGGCGCACCCGGCCAAATTTGCCGCGTTTCCGGCAACTCCCCGGCTTCGGAAACCTCTGCCGGGGAGGGCGGACGGGTCGGACGAGTCGGACGAGTCGGACGGGTCGGACGGGTCGGACGAGTCGGACGGGTCGGACGGGTCGGACGGCTCGGACCTAATCCCCCATCATCTGCCGGCTTGCCCGCCATCGTGACCGCCGTAGCTTTAGCGAAGGTGGTAGCTTCAGCGACGGCGGATGCCAAATCGGTTTGATTCACTTTGACTGGGCTTGACTGGGGTTGAGTGGTTTTTGGCTGCTTCTTTTTACCTATGTTGTTTGACTTCAACCTGTTAGACATTTTTTGGGGCTGGTTTTTCCGGCTGGTTTGACTGTCGGCTTCGCTTTGGTTGGTATGACCGGCTTTGCTCAATCTCGACTTGTATGATGTACTTGGTTCAAGGCGTTGAGCTAATCCAGCAGTTGGGGGCTTTCCCCGGAGCGTTTCAGGCGTTCCTTCAACTCCTCGCGGACATCGCGGGGCAGGCGGGCGATTTTGCCGTTGCGGGCATTCCTGGTTTTGATGGTGGTGGTTGTTTTCCATAATTCACTTTTTCGACATGGCTGCATTATCAATTCAACTAAGCGGCATTATATCATAAAAATACAAAAAGACAATATTTACTTTAATTTCTTTTTGTAATCGTCCTTTTGAAGAATCCAGAACGGATTTGAGGCGGAAGCATGGGTGGCAGAAGAATCAGAACCTCCATTTTTAACTCCCCGCCGCTCTTGACTTTACAGGGACAAACTCTTAGGCTTCCGGGGTGAAATCCAGAATAATTCATCTCACCGATACGCCGGCCATCCCGGTGCCACAACCGCTGCTGGATGTCTGCCACTTGCAGAACGAGGTGGAAGTGGAGGCGCAGGGGGGTTGTCTGGTCATACGCAGCCTGAACCCGGCGCGGGAAGGATGGGAGGAGGCCTTTGGCAACATGGCCGCGAGGGAAGATGACAAACTGATTCTCAAGGATGCTCGGCGCAACCGCTGGGACGAGGAGGAATGGGAGTGGTAGTCGAACGCTTTGAGGTCTTTCTCATAACCCTTGACCCCGCTCGTGGAATTGAAATCCAGAAGACCCGTCCTTGCGTTGTGATCTCCCCTGACGAAATGAACCGGCACATCGGCACGGTCTTGATCGCCCCGATGACGACGCACACGCGGAATTACCCTTCACGCGTGGCCTGTGTCTTTGGGGGCAAGAGCGGACAGATTGTCTTGGATCAGATTCGGGCGGTGGACAAGAGCCGGTTGGTCAAGCGACTCGGGAGAATCGAGGAATCAACCCAATCCGCAATTCTCGAAGTACTGGCCAGAATGTTTGCCAAATGACCCTTCCTGCGCGAATGCGAAGAACGCTCAACTCCCGACATAATTGAAACAACCGAAAAACGGCTCCTGATTAACAATGGCTTGCAACTTGGCGGCAGGCTTATGAACCGCTCGCAATCATTTTCCCCGATCCCCCTTCCACTTCTCAAGCAGGGTGCGGACTTGGGCGGCGTGGGGGTCTTCGATGGCCTCGTAGATTTGCAGCGCGGCTTCGGCGCGGGCGACGGCTTGCGTGCGGTCATTCAATATGGCCAGCGCGAGTGCGGAGTTAAACAAGGCGTGGCCTTCACCGCGCCGGTCGCCGATTTCACGAGTGATGACCAATTGTTGCTCGAAAAACTCAATGGCCATGCGCGACTCACCCAAGCGGGCGAAGGCGAGACCAAGATTGCCGAGGTCTGCGCTTTCGCCCTGCCGATCGCCAATTTCGCGGTCGATAATCAACGCCTGCTCGTTAAACATGATGGCTTTGCGTGGTTCGCCTAATTCGGCATAGGCGATGCCAAGATTGCCGAGGGCCTTTTCTTCGCCGTTCCGGTCACCTCTTTCACGAGTGATGACTAATTGTTGCTCAAAAAACTCAATGGCCTCCCGCAATTCGCCCAACTTGGCATAGGCGATGCCGAGATTGCCGAGGGCGCTGCCTTGGCCACTCCGGTCACCGATTTCGCGGGCGATGATGAGTCGCTGCATGAAAAACTCGATGGCCTTGCGCGGTTGGCCCAGGTCGTTGTAAGCGTTCCCCAAACTGCCAAGTCCTTGGCCTTCTGCGCGCCGATCACCAAACTCACGGCTGATAGCCAGCGCCTGCTCGTAAAACTCAATGGCCTTGCGCGGTTCGCTCAAAACTATGTGAGCGTTGCCAAGATTGCCGAGGGCGCTTCCTTCGCTTAGTCGGTCGCCGACATCACGCGCGATGACCAATTGTTGCGCGTGAAACTCGATGGCCTTGCGCGGCTCGCCCAAATGAAAGTAGGCGCTTCCAAGATTGCCAAGGGAGAGGCCTTCCCAGGACCGGTCAGCAATCTCGCGGGCGATAACCAACGACTGCTCGAAATAGTCTATGGCTTTGCGTGGCTCACCAAGCTTAACATAGGCAATGCCGAGATTGCTGAGGGCGCTGCCTTCACTCCTTCGATTCTTTGTAGTGCAAGCGGCTTCGCGCTGGCTCTCCAACCAGCGGATGCTCTGCCGGGGATGGAAACGCAGATCGCTGGTATAGGTAACCCCGCTCACGTGCGATACAAGCAACGTGGCAGAGGCTTCGTCACGCCTCGGCTCCAGCCACTCAAACGAGGCTTCGATATGAACCCTCTCGCGGTCGAACAGTTCCAGCCCCCGGCGCACATTCTCGCCGCCTTTGAGATAGAGTTCATTCGCTTCCCATCCGACCTTTGTGTAATGGGTGGCATGACGCATCATGGCAGCATCGCGTTCTGTGCCGCTGAGTTTGCCGTTGCAGAATTGGCGCACCAAGTCGTGCAAGTGGAAGCGTTGGGTGGGTTCGTTCCGTTCCACGAGACTAGCGTTCACCAGCATTTGCATGGCATCGCGGGCGGGGTTCAAAGAATCGGCAGGGCCGACCTCCTGGCCGGCTTGGACGCGCGGCAGCGCGTCCCCACCAGGGCCTTCATCCCACACCGCTGCTGCCGCTCGCAGATCGAAATTGGCGGAAAATACGGCCAGCAGCCTCCAGCGCTTTTGCAATTCCTCGCCGAGCAGTTCGTAACTGACCTGAAACGCGGCGTCCACCGCATCGAGTTTTTCCTGCCGTGTGCGGAGGCTTTCGAGGAGTTCCGGCACTGACGTTAGACTCTTGTTGTTGATCGCGCCGGCGAAGACTTCCAGGGCCAGTGGCAAATGGCCGCAGAGTTCGGCAGCGGCGGCTTCATGGCCTTGAATGCGCGGTGTCAGCTTGAGCAGCAGTTCCCGCGACTTCTGCGGCGGCAGACAATCAATGTTTCGGGTTGCCAGACCGGGCAGGGAGAATTGGTTGCGGGATGTGACCAAGAGCAGGCAATTCGACGGTGGCAAGAGCGGCTGAATTTGTTCGGCATCAGCGGCATTGTCCAGAAATAGAAGCACACGTCCGGCTTCGTTGAGCACGGAGTTGTAGATGGGCTTCAAATCTTCCGCTGTTTCCGGCAATTTGGCTTCTGGTTGAAAGACGTGAATGATGCTTTGCATGGCCTCAGCCGGCGGCATCGGTTTGCGGCCCATTGGGTCAAAACCGCGCAAATTCAGGCAAATCTGGGCATCCGGATATTTATCTTTGAGCCGGTGGGCCAGTACTGTGGCCAGGGCGGTCTTGCCCACGCCGCCCATCCCCTGAATCCCTGCTCCTGAAGCCGAGATCGCCGCGCCGATGTTGCCCTGCCTGGCCAGCGCCGTTTCCAAATCCCGAAACTCCTGTTCCCGTCCAGTGAACGCCGCCGGGACCGAAGGCAATTGGTGAAGTCTCAAAATAAGCCTGGGCGGTGAGCGAAGCTGCGGGAAGCTCTCCACAATTTCAGGACTGAGCCGCAGCCATCGACAAACGTCACCGCCATCATGGATTGAGATATGTGCGCCGGGGAGAACTTTATGGAGCGAAGCGCGAAGGGATTCGCGGAGGGTTGCCGCGCAGGGCGCATTCGTGAAGAATCCGTAACAGTTTGGCGCTTTGTTCCACTTTCCGCTTTTGAGGTTCTTGCCGATCTTGGCGCACTCCTTTTGAACCGCGCCGATAAGAAGCTTCTCTGGTTTAGCTCCCGCGGCATTCGCGTTCTCCACAAACTTGCATTGAAACACGAACGCCCCATCCGTTTCCTCCTTGCCGGGGTAGCGGAGCTTTCCCTCAAAGTACGCGTCGCGCCCCCAGTCTCCGCGCCTGCCCCAAGCTTCAACGCCAAGGCCCAGCCGCGCTTTCAGGACGGTTTGAATCAGGTGTTCAAACTCGGACCAACCCAAGTCGTCCAGTTTGTAATCAATCATCGGGGTTTTTGATTCCGTCCGGCGAAAATAGGCTCAACGATGAAACCGCGTCAAACCAATAAAAAGAAGGATTAAGATTAAGATTAGGATTAGGATTAGGAGCAGCGGCTGGGGAAAGGAATCCCCCCAGGCTCGAAATGACAAAAATTGAGGGTTGACCGGCAGGGCGGCGGTTGTTACTTTGGGAGCGATGAAATTCTTGGCCGGTCTGCCGCTGTGCGCGCGCGTGGTCGTCGTTGACTGACGCGGCCTGAGGCATTGTCCCGGCTCACAGACCGCCCGCTGTCCCCACTGGACGCGGGTTTTTTTTGATTTATGCGACATACCATATCGGTGCTGGTGGAAAACAAGTTCGGCGTGCTGACGCGCGTGGCGGGCCTCTTTAGCGGGCGCGGCTACAATATTGACACACTCAATGTCGCGCCGACGCAGGAGGCGGACACGTCGCGCATGACCATCGTCACGCGCGGCGACGAGGCGACCATCGAGCAAATCATCAAACAACTCAACAAGCTGGTCAACGTCCTGGAAGTGCATGACTTCCACGAGGCTGAATTCATTGATCGCGAGCTGGTGCTGGTGCGTGTGGCCGTGGATGCCAAATCCAGGGCCGAGATCATGCAAATGACCGATATTTTCCGGGCCAAAATTGTGGATGTGCAACCCAGGAGCCTGACCATCGAATTGACGGGGGACGAAGGGAAGATCGAAAAATTTCTGGGTCTGATGAAGACCTTTGGCGTGCTGGAATTGACCCGCACCGGAAAAATCGCGCTGGCGCGAAAGTAAAACTCAACTCAAACTCAAACGCACTCATAAAAGGTTACTACAATTATGGCAATTATTAATTTTGGCGGAACAAAAGAACAGGTCATCACGCGGAAGGAATTCCCGATGGCGAGGGCGCGCAAGGTGCTGAAGGGCGAGACAATCGCCGTCATCGGCTACGGCGTGCAGGGGCCGGCCCAGTCGCTGAACCTGCGCGACAACGGCTTCAAGGTCATGATTGGCCAGGCCAGCGCCTTCAAGCGCGACTGGGACCGGGCGGTCAAGGACGGCTGGGTGCCGGGCCAGACGTTGTTCGAGATCGACGAGGCAGTGCGCCGGGGCACGATCATCCAGATGCTGGTGTCGGACGCCGCCCAGCGGGCCATCTGGCCGCTGGTCAAAAGGAATCTGAAGGCCGGCGACGCGCTCTATTTCTCGCACGGCTTTTCCATTGCCTACAAGAAATTGACCGGGGTGGCGCCGCCCAAGAACGTGGACGTGATCATGGTGGCCCCCAAAGGCTCCGGCACCTCGGTGCGGCGCAATTTTCTCACGGGCGCAGGCATCAATTCGAGCTTCGCGGTCGAGCAGGATGCGACCGGCCGCGCCAAAGACCGCTGCCTGGCGGTCGGCATTGGCATCGGCTCGGGCTATTTGTTCCCGACCACGTTCCGGCACGAAGTGTTCAGCGATCTGACCGGCGAGCGCGGCGTGCTGATGGGCGCGCTGGCCGGCATCATGGAAGCGCAATACGACGTGCTTCGCGCTCACAAGCACAGCCCCAGCGAGGCGTTCAACGAGACGGTCGAGGAACTGACGCAGAGCCTTATCCGGCTGGTGGACGAGAACGGCATGGATTGGATGTATTCGAACTGCTCCGCCACGGCCCAGCGCGGCGCCCTGGACTGGAAGCCGCGCTTCAAGAAAGCCGTGCTGCCGGTCTTTAAGGAGCTTTATGAGCGCGTCCAGAGCGGCAAGGAATGCGCCCGTGTGCTCTCCAGTTGCGGCAAGCCTGATTACCAGAAGCAGTTGAGCAAAGAGCTCGCTGTGATCGGCAACTCGGAAATGTGGCAGGCCGGCAAAGCCGTGCGCGCGTTGCGCCCCAAAGAAGCTGCGCGGGCCATCGCCGCCGGCACCAAGGGCATCGGCGGCCGGGCGGCCAATTAATGGATCGTCAAGTCGCGTTTCAGATGGCCATTCGCTCCAGCGCGTCAGACCCAATGCTCAATGTCATAAGCTCTTGGCGAAGCCGGCAATGACGGCCAAAATGATCCCAAATCCAACCAGAATAAAAAGCGCCGGCCCGAAACGCCCAAAAACCAATAATGCGCCCGAAGAAACGATGACAGATTGAAACATCAGTAGCAAGAGAGCGTCGCCGCGGCCCCAATCTTCCAGATGAGCGATCTTGTAGATCAAAGCCACAATGATGGCGGGGAAAATCAACGCACGCATTCCCCACGCGCGCTGCGAAGCCGGAAGGCCCCATACAACCAGCCAAACACCCGCTCCTTCAATCAGTGAGGCAACGCCTGCTATCACAGCCTCCTGGCCAAGGCTGTGTAATTCCAGATCATTTTCAATCAAACCGTAAAAGATGCTCAACAGCACAAGCGCCGCACAAAGGGTCACGAAAGCAAGCGCCCAAAATAACAAAAGCTGCAGCGCGGTGTGCATCAAACCAGCTTCTTGTATTCCTTGCTCTCGGAGAGTTTCCTGACCAGTTCCCTGACCTTTTGCGCCTGGCTCTTGTGGGCCAGAAGAACGGCGCCGTCGGTTTGCACCAGGATGGCGTCGCGCAAGCCCACCACCGCGATGGGCGTGCGGTTTTTCGTCCTGGCGTCAAATATAATGTTGCGCGCGCCATCGACATGCACGAAATCCCCCACCGCGCAGTTTCCTTCCGCATCGGGTTTGAGATGCCGGGCCAGCGCGTTCCATGAACCGAGGTCGTCCCAGGCAAAGGCGCCGTCGGCCACAACCACGTTCTGCGCGTGTTCCAGCAAGGCGTAGTCAATGGAGATTTTCTTCAGGCTCGGATATTCTTTAGCCAGGAGGCGGTCGAGTTTTGGCGTGCCGGCGGCTTTGAACCAGCGCTGGCAGGCGGCGGCCAGTTCCGGCTGATGTTGTTCCAGGCCCTGGGTGATGGTGACAAACGACCAGAGGAACATCCCAGCATTCCACCGGTATTGGCCGCTGTTGACGTATTCCAGCGCCCGGTCGAGGTTCGGTTTTTCGACGAATTGTTCGGCTTTGAAAAAGGTGGTCTTATAGGGTTTGATTCCTTGCGGCGGCGGAAGGCTGTTGCCCAGGCGAATGTAGCCGTAGCCCGTGGCCGGTTCCGTGGGCTTGATGCCGATGGTGACAATGAGCTGTCCGCGCCCGGCCAAATCAAAGGAATCGGCCAGGACTTGCTGGAATTTCTTTTCCCCGGCAATGACATGGTCCGCCGGCAGAACGGCCATGACGGCGCTGGTGGAGCGTTTTCCGACGACGGCCGCGCCCAGCGTGACCGCGGCGCAAGTGTCGCGTCCGATGGGTTCGGCCACGATATTTTGCCGCGGCAGTTTGGGCAATTGCCGGCGGACTTGAGGCGCCTGGATGGTGTTGGTGATGATATAAATGTTTTCAAGAGGAACCAGCGGCAGGACGCGATCCACGGCCTGTTGGAGAAAAGAGCGGTTGCCGAGCAGGGTGACGAGTTGTTTTGGGGTTCGTTCCCGGCTGACCGGCCAGAAGCGTTCGCCACGGCCTCCGGCCATAATGATGACGAAACGATCGCGCTCAGGCGTTTTCATACGATGGTTAATTCTTGACTGCATTCAACAAAGAAGCGGTGAACCGGGTCACCTGGTCCACCATGTCCCTGTCTTTGCCGTGCCGGGCGATTTGATTGACAATGGCGCTGCCCACCACCACCGCCTCGGCGCTGGCCGCCACGGTCCTGGCCTGGTCCGGCGTGGAAATGCCAAACCCCACCGCGATGGGCAAGTCGGTGTGCGCGCGAATCCTGGCCGTCATTTCGCCAATGCCTTGGGAAACTGTCTGTTGCATGCCGGTGACCCCCTCCCGCGACACGCAATAAATAAACCCCGTGCCGCGTTTGACGATCAGTTCAATGCGATTTTCGGGGGTGGTTGGCGCGACGAGGTAAATCACACAGAGTCTGGCTTTGGCCATGAGCGCTTCGTAATCCTCCGATTCTTCCGGCGGCAGATCCAGCGCCAGGAGACCGTCCACGCCCGCCCGGGCGGCATCGTGGATGAACTTTTCCAGGCCGTGCCGGTGCATCAGATTAAAATAAATGTAGAGCACGATGGGGATTTGCGATTGTTGGCGGATGGCGGCGACCGTTTCCAGCACTTTGGCCGGAGTGGCGCCGGATTCCAAGCCGCGCTGGGCGGCCAGTTGATTAACCAGGCCATCGGCCAGCGGATCGCTGAACGGAACACCCAGTTCCAGGACATCGACGCCGATGCGATCGAAGGCCAACGCCAGTTGTCGTGTGGCCTCGAGATTGGGGTCGCCGGCCCCGATATAGACAATAAAGCCCTTCCGCGCCTTTTGCTTCAATCGGGCAAAACGTTCCACAATGCGATTCATCGCGGGCAGAATGGCAATAATCCGGCGATACTGCAAGAGCGGCGCCTGTGGGCCGCCTACTTGTGCCGATGACGGCGCTTGACGTGGAGTTGCGCCAGTGATTGGGCCAGGGCGGCGCTGACGCGGGCGTTTTCCTCGGCGTCCAAGTTCTCCGCCAATCGGGCTTCGGCCTGCCGCCGGACTTCTTCGGCTTTGGCTTCGTCGATTTGATCAGACCGGATGGCCATGTCCGTCAATATGGCGACCTTTTCCGCCGTGATTTCAACAAAGCCCTCGCCCACGGCCAAGTACATATCCTGGCCGTCCTTGCGCACGGTGATTTCGCCGGGGACCAATTGCGTCATCAGAGGGACATGCTGGGGATAGACGCCCATTTCTCCTTCGACGCCCGGCAGCGTGACCATTTCGACATCGTCGGAAAAGGTTTTGGCGTCCGGGGTGACAATTTCAAGTTTGAGCGTATTGGCCATTTCAGCCTTCCATGATTTCGTCGATGCCGCCCTTCATGTAGAAGTTCTGTTCGCCGACTTCGTCATGTTTGCCTTCCAGGATTTCTTTGAAGCCGCGCACGGTCTCGGCCACGGGCACTTGCTTGCCTTCGCGGCCGGTGAAGACCTGGGCCACGGTAAAGGGCTGGCTGAGGAAGCGCTGAATCTTGCGGGCGCGAAAGACTGTCGTCTTGTCCTCGGGCGACAGTTCGTCCATGCCCAGAATGGCGATGATGTCCTGAAGGTCCTTGTAGCGTTGCAGGACCTTTTGCACGCCCCGCGCCACGTCATAATGTTCCTGGCCGACAATTTCCGGGGTCAAGGCGCGGGAGTTGGAGGCCAGCGGATCGACGGCGGGGAAAATCCCCAATTCCGCAATGGAACGCTCCAACACGATGGTGGCGTCCAGGTGGGCGAAGGTGGTGGCCGGCGCGGGGTCGGTCAAGTCATCCGCCGGCACATAGACGGCTTGGAAGGAGGTGATGGAACCCTCTTTGGTGGAAGTGATGCGTTCCTGCAAATCGCCCATTTCCGCGGCCAGAGTGGGCTGATACCCGACGGCGCTGGGGGTGCGGCCCAACAAGGCCGAAACTTCCGAGCCGGCCTGGGAGAAGCGGAAAATATTGTCTATGAACAACAACACGTCCTGGTTCTTTTCATCGCGAAAATACTCGGTGATGGCCAAACCGGAGAGGGCCACGCGCAGACGGGCGCCGGGCGGCTCGTTCATCTGCCCATAGACCAGCGCGATTTTGGACTCGCCCAAATTCTTCTGGTTGATGACGTTCGCTTCGGACATTTCGTGATAGAGATCGTTGCCTTCGCGCGTCCGCTCGCCCACGCCGGCAAAGACGGAGACGCCGCCGTGCAATTTGGCGACGTTGTTGATCAACTCCATAATGACGACGGTCTTGCCCACGCCCGCGCCGCCGAAGGCGCCGACTTTGCCGCCCTTGAGAAAGGGGCAGATCAAGTCAATCACCTTGATACCGGTCATCAACACTTGCGGGGAGGTGGATTGATCGATCAGAGGCGGGGCGGGGCGGTGGATTGGATAATACTTTTCGGCCGTAACAGGCCCCCGTTCATCCACCGTGTTGCCAGTCACGTCGAAAACGCGGCCCATCACACCGGGGCCGACGGGCATGGAAATCGGCGCGCCGCTGTCGCAGACTTCGAGACCGCGCTTGAGGCCCTCGGTGCTGGACATGGCAACGGCGCGGACCCAGTTGTCACCCTGGTGCGATTGCACTTCGAGGGTGAGTTTTGTTTTGCCGTGTCCGGGCACGTCGAAATCGACCGTGACGGCGTTATAAATGGCGGGGAGGCCGGCGGGGAATTCAATATCCACGACAGGCCCGATGATCTGGACAATTCTGCCTTTATTCATGATAAGATGTCTGCACGGTATTGCTGAAAGAGGCAGGAATCTATGCAATTCGCGTCCACCATGTCAAGACCCCGGCAATGGATTTTCGGGGTGGAACAGCCTCGAACGTTTTGGTTCCTCGCTGGTTTCAGAGGAATAGAGTTTCATTAAAAGCCATTTTTGGCACCAAATTGGAGCGGCCAGCCGGAGCGAAGGAGCGCAGCGCACGGCTGAAGCGACTGGGATTCTGTACCCCCCCCACCCCCCCGCTACAGTGCTACAAACGTTGATTATCAATGACTTAGGGTGCTACAAGGGTGCTACAATTGGGCTTATTTGTAGCACCTGTAGCACCCTGGCATCACACCCACCGCGTCCGGTCAGGGCAAGGGCGGCGTGGAGGCCAGAATCCAGGCGACACTAGCCGCATTTCTATTCCACCGAAAACGTTGAGGAACCAACGTTTTCGGGGCTGTAGTGGCAGGCGTCCTACCGGCCATGGGCCAACCCGTCAAGCTTGATTTGCCATAAAAAAAATGTTTCAGAATGGCTTGATTTACCTTGATTTGGCTTGATTTAGCTTGATTTACCTTGATTTTTCGGACCCGAATCAAAGGAAACGCAAAGGCGTCGGAGACGCCAAGTCGCATCCGCCGCTGCCAAGGCTGAGGCGGACAGGAAAGGCGCAAAAAAAGGACGGGTCAACCTTGAGGCTGCTTTCGTCGCAACTGGTTTGATCCACTTTGACTGACCTTGACGGGCTTGGCTTGGATTAAGTTGTAAGTTGTTCATTGTAAGGAGTTTGAATAAAATTGCATGGCATCTTGGCCAGCGGCACCGCTTTGACTGCCTGGAAGCCCAACCCGCCGGGAGGATTAACGTTAACGGAATCGCCGCCAAAACGGGCAAGAAGCATCCGCCGCCGCCAAGGCTCTGGCGGACAAGCAAGAAGGAATTCTCCGTTTTGCGAGTTTTGTGCTGCCTGGCGGCAATCTTCCGCATTTGATTTTGCCGCCCCGGGCAGCCCCTGAACCCCGTCTATAATTTCATTCTTCATACTTCTATTAGACTACATGTAACCATTCATTATTCAATAGTCAAATGATATTTTAATTATTTTTTCTGCAAACGGTGGTTTTTGGCGAAAAATGGTTTAAGACGTTGAACGGCAAAGACTTAAGAATTTCAACGCATCCGCCGTCGCCAAGGCTATGGTGGACAGAAAGGAGCGGAGACGCAAAAGACGCAGCAGGGCAAGGCCGCAAACAAAGACGAATTGACCGCAAAAGATCAGAGGTCTAGTCCAATGTCCTTCTTCTTCGACGTGATGGGCCGGTCTGACGAGTAATGATGCATGAACTTTGATCGTCGTTTCAATGTTTCACTCGTATTCATTTTTTATGGCACCTTAGGATTAGGATTACGATTAAGATTAGGAGGTTAGGACCGTCAGGACAGGATATATCGGCCGGTTTTCCTGGTTCCAACCCGCCTGACCACTCCCGCCTTGATTAGCGGCCGCAACAAATCCAACGCCCCTTTTGATAAATAAGTCAAGCGTAAGTCAAGTTTTTAGTCAAGTCCGCAATCGACAAAATCGGGGCCGGGAGCATATTTTTTGGCATGGCGCAAAAATTAACGCTGGGGCATTCGCCCGATCCGGATGACGCTTTCATGTTCTATGGGCTGGCCAGGAAATTGATCCCCGCCGGCGGCTTCTGCCAACGCACCCAAGTCAGGGCAGCACGACGAGGCGGTAAAAACATTGGGAGTTGGTCAGGCTGTCGGTGACGCACACTGTCCCGTTGGTGACAGTCACGAGACCTCCAAGATTGATCCAGCAGGGTTCCGTTAAGTCCGTCGTGTACTGAACTTGGCAGACTTGGCCCGGGGGCGTGTTCCAGCCAATGTTGAAGGCGCCGCCGGACTGGCTCACCGTTGCCGATTGCAGTATGGGCGGCTGCGCGGTCACGGTCAGGCAGGCAACGGAGCTGACGTTTGCGCTGTACAGATTGCTGATAATCACCTGGTAACTGCCGGCGTCTCCCATCCGCGCGCACCCGATGGAAATGAGATTGGATTGCGAGCCGGTGACATGCTCGTCATCGGCGAGGTTGGTGTCGTTGAACTGCCATTGATAAGTCATGGCGCCGTACGCACAGACACTGAATGTCACGTTGCCTCCCTGCGGCACCGTGACGGATGCGGGCTGCTCGATAAATTGCGGAATAATTGTCCACTCGAAGGGTGTATAAAGGCTGAAGCTTTGCAGTCCCGCCAGGTTCGCCGGCAGCGGGGGCGGAAGGCCGTTGGCGGAGGCGAGACCAGATACGGTGAATACAGCCGAGGCACCCGCCAGAACGCCCGACTCCAGAGCCGAGTCCCAACTGGTGATGGTTCCTCCTCCGTTGTACCAAACGCGCAATTGGCAGGTGGCGCAGCCAAACTCTGCGGCGAATGGAATTCCGGGGTCCGGACTGGATGAGGTGAAGGCGAGTGGGGTAATGAAACCAGCGGAGGTATTGGTCGGGCCGGTACGCAGGGTGGTGGTATATTGGGTGACCGGTTGCAGGTTCCACTCCGGCACGTTGCTCCCGACCGCCGCCCAAAGCTGGGCCGTCCAGAGAAACCCGTTTGTAAAATCGAATTCATTGGTCGGTCCGGTGGCTGAACCGCCCAACAGCGGGCCTTGATAGGACGTTGTGCCGGTTGGATAATCCCCGTACGGGGTGGACGGGCCGTAGGCGGTGGCGATGTTGCCAGTCAGGTTGGAATCCGAAGTGGTGGCTTGCGGCCCGTAGATATGTGAAAAGACGACACCGGACACAAAATCGCTGAAATTGATCGTTCCTTGTGCAATAGCCAGGCCGGGGGCCAGGGTCAGGGCCAGCGTTCCCGCCAAAGCCACAGCCCGTCCAAATTGTGTCGTGTCGTGACCTTTCATGGCAAAGCAAAAGCGCGGTAAAAGCGCATTTTATTCGTGGCTGGAACCGGGTCCGTGTAAATGAACTTGCCGGACGACCACAGATTGGTCCCCACCGGCTGCCAACTTTTCAAATCCGACGACGCCTCAACCACATGGGATTTCCCCGCCCGGCCCGTCAACGAGAATTGAAAACGCCGGCTCTTTGAAATGAATGGCGACCCGGCGGCATCAAGGCTGCTCGTCGCGGAGGAAACGGCGGTGGAAGTTGTAGATTTCACCGAGTCGGACGGAACGACATCGCCAGGATTGGCAGTGAAGTTTTCCGTCCACTGGACCACCCCATTTCCCGCGCGATACCAAAAGGCTTGGGTGGCATTAGCGATGACCGGGTCCGGTTGCCCTGGCAAGCCGTCCCAACCGTAGTTCCCAGGCGGATTGTAGTTAAGCGAATCAACGGTGAACATTGTGTAACCGCCGCTTCCGTTCCCGGAGTTGAAATAAAGCAAGACTTGATCGCCGTCGAACTGACCGCCCGCCAGACTGGGAAACGTCATAAGGCTGCTGGCGCTCAAGTCCCCACTCCCAGGGACGATGGAACTCACAAGGTTCAGCCCGGGGTTTAGCGTGTTGGTCAGGCTGCCTTGCGGCACTGTGCCGACAAAGGTCATTCCCACATCGGCGTGGTTTGGATTGTAGAAGACGGCGCCAGCGCCGGGGGGCAGCGACATCGGGCCATTTGGTTCCACCCAGCCATTGGTCGCCGTGGCAGGCGGAGTCGGGTTGGTGTTGGCTACGTATTTGGCCCAAGTTCCATTTTGCCAGAAAAATATTTGACAACCGTTGTATTCCCCGCGCGTGTTGTCAATGGAATAAATTGGATCATTGTTGGCAGAGACAAGAAGAGGACAGGCGATCAGGGTAAACCCTTGTGGACACGTTACATTGAGGTAACCGACGGCGTTCGATGAATACTGCGCAACCGCTGATGCGCTGCCGAGCATGCCGAGCAGAACAGATAGGGCTAGCCTTTTTGTTCTCAATTGGTAAACTCCAAGTCTTGAGAATGACGTGAGCACAGTGTATCCACGCCGCCGCTTCGCGTCAACTCAAAAATTCATCTTGTCGACTTTCGGGGCGGGGCGGGCATATTTTTTGGCATGGCGCAAAAATTAACGCTGGGGCATTCGCCCGATCCGGATGACGCTTTCATGTTCTATGGGCTGGCCAGGAAATTGATCCCCACCGGCGGCTTCCAGTTCGAGCACGTCTTGCAGGACATCCAGACGCTGAACCAACGGGCCACCCGGGGCGAGTTGGATATTACGGCTATCAGCTTTCATGCTTACGCCTATGTCAGCGCGCAATATGCCTTGCTGCCGAGCGGAGCCAGCATGGGCGACGGCTATGGGCCGTTGCTCGTGGCCAAAAAAACGCTCAACCGGTCTGACCTGGCTCAAACAAAAATCGCCGTGCCCGGGACCATGACCAGCGCTTTTCTGGCGCTGCAACTCTGGCTGCAATTGCCGGCGGACAAAATCCATTTTGTCGTCGTTCCCTTTGACCGGATTTTCCAGGCCGTCCACTCGGGTGAAGCGGAGGCGGGCTTGATCATCCACGAAGGACAACTGACCTGGCCCGCGGAAGGACTGAAGGTTTGCCAGGACCTGGGCGCGTGGTGGAAGGAGGAAAACGACGGCCTGCCCTTGCCGCTGGGCGGGAATGTCATTCACAAGCGTTTCCCGCCGGCGACACGCTCAGTCATTGCCCGGATACTGACCCACAGCATCCAATTCAGTCTCGACCACCGGGCGGAGGCGGTGGCGCACGCCTTGCAGTACGCCCGGGACATGGGACGGGAATTGGCCGATCAGTTCGTCGGCATGTACGTCAATCATTGGACGCTGGATTACGGCGAGAAAGGCCGGGCCGCCATCGAACGCTTCCTCGGCCAGGCTTATGAGAAGGGACTCATCCCAGGGCGGCCGGAATTGGAATTTGTCACGCAAGCTGAATTTTAGGCCGCCGTGGAAAAACTGCTTCTCGTACTGGGTCAATTGCTTGTTGAGCTTTTTGATGTCGGCGTCTTTGGGAAGGATGGCTGCCGTCCAGTCTGGACGCCGGGGGAATTTGTCAATCGCCTCAAAGAGCGCCTTGACGCCTTCGGTGGCCAGGGCGCAATTGAGGGCGTCGGTGGCGCCGGCTTTGACGGACACTTCCCATTCCGCGGGCGTCAAAAGGTCATTGATGGGGATGGTTTTGTTGCCAGGGCCGGCCATCTTGGGGGCGTATTTGTCGAAATGGCCCAGGTAGTGATGGGATAAATTAATGGCGACCATCATGCCGATCATCTGGTTGAAATAACTGGCCTGATCGTTGAGGACGTCATCCTTCCAAAAGCGCGGGTCAACCATGCCCGGCAACTGGACGGAGGAATCGTCTCCCGCCGTTCGGGCCAGATTCTGCACGTATTGATCGAAGAAGCCCGGCTCAATCCGGTCAATGGCTTTGGCGTGGGAAAGATGGTTGACAAGGTCAATGAACCCCGCCGAGACGGAGACCTGGCGCAGGACCTTGCTCTCGTCCCGGCTGGCTATGGGCGTGATCTGCGGGAGATCCTGCGGTTGCAAGGCGACGGGTTGGGGGGCCAATTGATCGCCGAATTTCGCCGGCAACGCTTCAGACAGATCGCCGCCCCGATCCAGCGCGACGCTGAAGCCGCTGGGATAGGACCGTGGCGGAGCGGCGCCTTCGCCGGCCGCGGATAAGGCGGCGGCGAGAAAAACGGCTGCAATTGTGGTTTTCATTTCAGCAAGCTGCCGACAATAAATTTTGCGCTGATTTACGGTTTTTTCAACCCGCGCTCAATCCGGGATTTCGCTTCAAGCAACGACGAGACAATCCAGCAACAGGAAGCATCCTAACGTGCTTTGCGCGCCAAATGCAAGAACAAAATGGCGCCGCAACCGCCCGGGCGCGTCTTGACACTGCTACCATTGACGGAACGAACCCCTCTCCCTGACCCTCTGCCCACTTCGTGGCGCGTGGGAATCGGCAGCTCGCACGGTAGTAGTGTACGGATGCACCCGTTGCAATGTTTTTGATTGTTTTTCCTTGACATGGGCTATTGAAATATGCGGTTTTCAAATTGGCGCTACCCACATTGCGGCTTTCAATGTGGGTAGCGCCAATTCTCAAGAAGGGGGACTTCCTCTGCCCGCCCCCATTTCGTGGGGCGAGGGAATCCGCAGCTCGCACGGTAGCAGTGTACGGATGCGCCCAACCGCCCGGGCGCACCCAAACCGCCCCGCAGGCCGGAGTTGCCGGGGAACCGGGAAAATGAGATAAAGGCGGCATGCAATATCGGCGTTTTGGTCGGACGGAGCTGGCCATGCCCGTCTTTTCCTGCGGCGGCATGCGCTATCAATACAAATGGCAGGACATGCCGCCGGCGGCCATTCCGGCGGCCGACCAGGCCAATGTGGAGGCCACGATTCACCGCGCCGTGGAACTGGGCATCAACCACATCGAAACCGCCCGGGGCTACGGCACCTCGGAAATGCAACTGGGCCGTGTCCTGCCTGAATTGCCGCGCGACAAGATCATCGTTCAAACCAAGATCGCCCCGCAGGAAAATGCCGGGGAGTTCCTCAAGATTTTCGAGCGGTCCATGAATTATTTGCGTCTCGATTTCGTGGATTTGCTGTCCATTCACGGCATTAACAACCGGCCGTTGCTGGACTGGACTGTAAAGAAGAATGGCTGCCTGTCCGCCGCCCGGCGTTTGCAGAAGCAGGGGCGGATTCGGTTCCTCGGCTTTTCCACCCATGCGACCACCGATGTCATTCTGGAGACCGTCAACAGCGGCGAATTCGATTACCTGAATCTGCACTGGTATTTCGTCAACCCGCTCAACTGGCCGGCCATCGTGGCGGCGCGAAAACGCGACATGGGCGTGTTCATCATCAGCCCGAATGACAAAGGCGGGAAACTCTACGAACCGCCGCCCAAAATGGCCGGGCTGTGCGCGCCGCTTTCCCCCATGCAATTTAATGATCTTTACTGTCTGGCGCGCCCGGAGGTCCATACGCTCAGTTGCGGGGCGGCGCGGCCGGAGGATTTCGACGCCCATGCGCGCGCCCTGGATTATTACGACAAGATACCCGAAACCATCGGGCCAATTGAGTGCCGCCTCCGCGCCGAAATGGAGCGCGTTCTGGGCGCGGATTGGTGCAACCATTGGAGCCGGGGCCTGCCCCATTTCATTGATGTTCCGGGCGGGGTGAATGTTATGGAAATCCTGCGCCTTTGGACCTATGCCAAATCCCTCAACCTGGTCTCGTGGGGAAAAATGCGCTACAATTTGATGGGCCAGGGGGACCACTGGTTTCCGGGCGCGAACGCGGCAAAAATCGATGCGGAAAAATTGCGGCCGGCACTGTCCAAAAGCCCCTTCGCGCAGCGCATCCCGGACATCCTGGCCGAAGCACACTCGATGTTCTTCGACGCTCCAGTAACGCGATTAAGCCAGAGTGATTAAAGCGCCTGAAGTGGCGACCCTAAGGGGAATCGAACCCCTGTTACCGCCGTGAAAGGGCGATGTCCTAACCGCTAGACGATAGGGTCGTCGAACGTTGGAATATAGACCAAGCCGCCCCCATGTCACGCGAATAAAATTATTTCATTCTGGAAGGCAGTTTAATGGTTTCGCCGTCCACCACGAACGTGCCGCAGCCGTGATGATGAATGGTGCGGGGATGTTTTTGTGAGCGGTCAATCCACGCTTTGACCACCTCAACGATGAAGAGGTTGTATTGTGTCGCCAGCCTTGTATCAATCACCCTGCATTCAAGATTGGCGTAGCACTCGGCGATCAGCGGCGCCTGCACGCGGGCGGCGGCGGACGGCGTAAGGCCGAACTCTTTAAACTTATCTACATTTCGCCCGGATGTGTTCCCGCAGGCCACCACTTTTTTGGCCAATTCCACCGTCGGGATGTTGATGACGCATTCCCTGGTTTTCTTCAGTATGTCAAACGTATGGTTCCGGTTGCTGATGATGCAAGCCAGGATCGGCGGCTCAAAATCAATCATCGTATGCCACGACATGGTCATGATATTCGCCCGCCCGCCGCTGGCGGTTGTGACCATCACCACCGGCCCCGGCTCGATCAGACGGTAAACCTGAGACAAGGGTAAGGATTGTTTTGCCACAACGGCATCTCGGCCGGCGTCATTTCCAAGTAAAGATGGCATCCATTGCGCTCATGGAAAGTTCGGGCTTGGCGGCTTTCGGCGGGTTAGGGTGGCGTCCTGGCGGGAGCAAACGGGCAGGCGGTTCATGCGCGAATCTCGACGGTTTTCTCACTCATGGGCGGGGGCGCCGGTTGGTTGTGTTCCTTGAGGCTGGCCAGACACCTGGTCATGGCGTCCTTGATGTTGGCCAAAGCTTCGGCGTGCGTCTTGCCATGCGCGATGCAGCCAAGCAGCGCAGGGCACACTGCCACAAATACTCCATTCTCATCCGGCTCAATCACGACCCGGTATTCCATGCAACTGACCTGAAAGCGCCGCTTTGAAAAGTCAACCGCCGCGTTGGCGCCTCCCACATCAGGGGTTAAATTATCACTTTGTCCCATTGTCATGCTTCCATGCGTGTTTTTTCGTTTGTCTATATTCGACGGTCATCGCCGAAGTTTTGCCATCATCTCATCGTGCGACACGGTTTGGACTCGGCCCACTTCAATCTCCCGATCTCGATCAAGCGCCAAGGCCACGATTGCGGCGTCATCCATCCGGGCTGAAGCCGCCGAAGGATCATCAATCCTCACAGGCACATTTTTATCCAGGAAGGCCGCGGAGGGAAGCCTTTTTTTTGTAATGCCTCAGTCTTGGGTGGCGCGGAGACAGAAATTGACACCGCAAGTCTTGCCGCGCGCATTTGTCGAAGGCGGGCTTGCCAGTCGTAGCGCGGAGCGCGGAGGCTGGAGCCAGTTGCCGGACTCGAACCGGCGACCCATGCTTTACGAAAGCATTTTTGACATTTCGTGACGGCAACGCGAAGACGCACGAAAGGCGCATGAATACAGAGAAAACCAGTGTTTACGGTGGTTTTCTCAATTTGTCGCAAAAACGCACAAAAACGCAATCCAGTTGTTGCAAAGTGTTGCACGGTTTTTTGCCACGCTCCAAATGCGCTCTGCTACAAAGTCTCACCCCGCCCGTCCAAACGCGCCTAATGACGTTTTAGAGCGTTTGGCCGCTATCCTGGCGGAGCGTGCAACACACGCCGGGGCCAGGGCGGAGCGGCGCGCCAGGCTTGCTGTTGGCTGTCTTGAACCGTCACCGCGCCAATCTCCTTGCCTGCCCTTGCTGGCGGACACTGGCGCGGCAAATTGCCGGGATTCCGACTGCCGCCATGTCGGCCCGCACGGGCGCGCATTCCACATCGGAAAGGCGGATTTTCAAAACGTGCTGGCGGCTGGATTTCACGGGCGGCGGATTTTTGAGGGTAGGTCAAGGAAGGGGCATCCCTTCCTTGCGAGCGTCGTGGGCCACTTTGTGGCCACACGACTATGCTCGCCGTAAATGCACCACGGAGATGCCCGTATAACTGGCCCTGGGTGCTTGACGCCGGGCTTTGATCCTGTAAACTTGGACTCACGAGTGAATAAAAATGCTGTCGCGGCTGTGGGAACTTTCGCGGCGGCGTTTTTTGCTGTCATGCTTTTGCCAAATTGGCGTTGCGCCGGGTTGCAAACTTCTCTTTCATCCAAGCGTCGCCCTCGTCATTCAAAATGCGCACACGACGCTTTCCGATTTTTAAATGCGGCAAACCTTGGGCGATTAAGTTGTCAATGTGGCGGGGTGAAAAACCCCACCGCACCCCGAATCCGCGCTTGTCAGTAATGTTCCCCGCTGGCTTTGTCTCGCTCGCAGCGGCGTCGGGCTTTAATTGTAAATCATTCACGTATCCAGTATATGACATTACGCTGGAACGCGTAAGCGGGTCTGCACGATTTGCACGACTATTTTTCTAGCGGTCATTGGCTCAATCGGCCAGCAAAGAAGCAAGCCCGCCGCAAATCAGACGCCAGCACTTCCAGCAAGCGTTTTGACGCTCTGAACGCTGCAAAGCCCCGTGGCACGCTCCAAACGCGCCAGAACCGCTTCCCCCATCACCCCCCTTCACGACTAGACCCCTCTTCTAAACTGTGGCACGCTTCAAACGCGCCAAGTTCGCTTTCCGCCCGCTTTTCGCCTTGCCCAGCGTCCTGATTTGTGGTCTTATTGGAAAACAATTTAGCGTAGCGGTTAGGTCTGGCAGAAAACTTGGAACTTTTCATCACAAGACCGGCCTCTGGACGCGCCAAAGCTGGCGCGGCCCGGAGCATTCTTGTGATGGGCCTCCAAGTGCCCCTGCTTGGGTGTGACGGGTTCGCGCCTTTTTCCTTTCCGCCGCGCCATGCGAAACTGAATATGAAAACGAAACAACTGACAGTGGCAACGATCTTGACTTGTGTTTTGGCCTCCACTTTCCTGTGCCGCGCCCAAACCATTCTCTCCGGCAACATCTCTGGCACTTGGTCGCCTTCGGGCAATCCTTATATCATCCCGGACAATGCCACGGTGCCAGGCGGCCAGACGCTCACCATCCAACCGGGCGTCGTTGTCTGGATTGGGGAAGGCTTGAGTATCACTGTTGAAGGCAACATTCAGGCCATCGGCACGGCCAGCCAGCCAATCACCATCCAAGCCCCTATCACCTCGCAGTATTGGAATGAAATTTTATTATATAATACCGAAACAAATCGGTTCCAATACTGTGATTTTTTGAACGCGACCAACGCTATTTTGATAACTTACCCCGGCCTAGTTGACGTTATGAACTGCACCTTTAGCAATTGTGTATCATCAGCAATTGTAGATGATGTTGGTACAGGAGGCCAGACTAATCTAGTAGTAGAAAATTGCCTGTTCTCTGGAACTGGCAGTGGGTGTGTCTTTAGTGGTGGGTCTGCTTCCGCTTTCATATCAGCAAATATATTCAACAATCTGAGTGGAACAGCTATATTGATTCAAAATCAAAGTCAAAGCGACGTGGTGGCCATAAACAACGCAATAGTTAATTGCGTTGGCGGCGTGAATGTTGACAACTATGGATACGCGCAAATTCAAAGTTGTATCTTCAAAGGCTGCACAGTTGCCGTAACGGGTTCCTCGGCCTCGCCCACAGTCAGTTACAACGACTTTTTTGGCAACACGACAAATTTTATTGGGTATCCCAGCACCTATGGCACTCCGATTATTCTGAATCGCAATGGCACGTCCTGTGATCTGCTCTATAACATTTTCCAAGACCCACAGTTTGTGTCGGCCACGGATTTCCAATTGCAAGGCACTTCCCCTTGCATTGATGCCGGTGAAGGCAGTCCGGCAAATTTTGACACTTGTTTCCCGCCCTCGCTCGGCACCGTTACCAACGACATTGGCGCGTATGGCGGGCCAAATGCTTGCCAGTGGATATATCCTGCCCCGTCAAATATCCTCACCTTGGCCATAGCACCGTATGTTGGCGTCACCATCAATCCGCCGTCTGCCGGGCATTACGAGTTGGAGTATGCCTCGAAATTGGCTGGCACAAACAACTGGATTCAGCTTACCAACATGGATTTGTCCGCGCCGTTCCTCTACACCGAACCGGCGTCTTCGCCCGCGCGGTTCTATCGGGCGGTTCAGGTTTCACCGTGAAACTCCGTAAGGACGCCCAACACGAAAGGAAACATGCCAAAACTTGTCACCTGCCCCTGCCAGCATTGCAATGGGAAACTTGAATTTGACCCGGCCACACTTTCAGACCAGAATAAGAAAATAACCTGCCCGCATTGTTCGCTTGACACAATTCTTTTCGTGCCGCCACCGCCTGACGCCAAGATGGAGACGATTCTTTCCCCACCGCCACCGCCACGAGTTCTGCAATCGGTGCCGCCATCCCCCGTCAATCCCAATTTGCAGTTGTGCCCGGCATGTCAGGCTCAGGTGAGCCACGAGGCGGATATTTGTCCGCATTGCGGCCATCCTATTAAGCGCGGACTTCTCGGTAAGGCTGGCACGGAGCGAGTTGTGAACGTCGGATGCCTTATTATCATTTTGGTCATTGTCGCTTTGGTCATCCTTGGGTCTTGTTCTGGAATAATGAGATAAAACAATCGCCATGTATGGACATCGGGTTTAATTGCGACAAATGCAGCCAGCATATCGTGATTGATGAGGCGGGGGCGGGAATGACCGTGCCGTGCCCGACGTGCGGCGCGAGCCTAACCGTGCCTGCAACTTATTCGGTATGCGCTCGTGGCGACCTCACCAACATCGGCCCGGATGAAATAGTGACGCCGCAGGGCATCGCCAGAAAGCTTGCTATGAACAGCAAGAACTGGATTCCTGATTGCCCGCAGAGTCTTTACGAGCAAATCCAGCGGAGCCTTTTGGAAGGTGACAAAAAGGGTGAGACAATGCGCGAGTTGACCAAGCGGGTGCAAAAGGAGTTTGATTCGATAAAATACATTAGCGAGGACAGGGCCTATACCATTGCGCAGACAGAGTTACTTTGCGCAAGTAACAAAACGCAATTTAGGCGCTTAAAGTCAGAAGGCTATGCTACTAAGCGGTGGGTGACAAGTGCGGACGAATTGGTTCGGCCTAGCCACAAGCAATGTAAGAAGCAGGGCGCAGTTCCAATTAACGAGCCTTTCAGCAACGGCCTAATGTATCCCGGCGATTTGAGCGCTGGCAAGCCGGACGAATGTTTAGGGTGCAGGTGTTTTCTTGAGGTTGGTAGAACCAGAAGAAGATGATTCATGCCATTTCCGCCCGTTTCGCCGTCTCCCTCGCGCGACTAATATACATTGCTCGCGCGCGCGCGCGTGAACAGCATATTCATCATCGCGCGAGTGATATATATTACAAATTGTGGTTTGCCATCGCTTTCACCACCACAGGTTGTGGCAATGGATTTTCGACGGTTTTCTCGCTTGACGGCCCTACGTTTTGGGCACCTAATGGCGGGCATGAGCAATGAACATCACAACCCGACAGCCGTAGTGATTGCCAACATGCCTGACGGCACTCCACAAACCGTAACCGTAGCGAGTTGGAAGTCTTTTTTATCCAGAATACAGAACATCGAATTGAAGCCCGGAGGTAAAATGTGGATTCACCAAAATGCTTGGCAGATACCTTTAAATAGTGGACTGAATCTCTTAGCCAAGCTTCATTGTTATGCGGAGGACAACGGAATACCATTACATGTCCTGATTCTGGAGGAACTTCCAACTTGGACAAAATATCCACCAGACGCCGAAAAAACTGTTTGAGCATAAGGATTTTTGTTTTCATAATTATTTTCCTTTACTTGCAGTTCATTCACTCACTAACCTCCCAAGACTTTTGAAAACCCCCAGTGTCATCCGGCTCAATTGTTCCGAACCTGAGTTGGCTAAGTTTCTGTCAGATTCAGAACCACCAACGGGCATCACAGTGTCGAAGCCAAACGTTTTTATACAAGCCTCGGCCCCCGCACAGATGTTTTGGCAGGTTATCATATCAATCGCACCCGGCATTCCGTCGGGTCTTATTGTGGCTTTTATTCTTCATTGTTTGGACAAAAGCGGCAAGAAAAGCGCCCGTATAAACCGTGAGGAGGTTATACTTGATAAGCGCGGTGTAGTCCGTCTTATCCATAAAGAATTGGCCAAGCAAGATGCCCGCGATGCCCAGCGGCGCAAAGATAAGAAACAACCTGGCAAACAGCGTTCCTGAGTTGGTAGTCATATTCATATTCCGTTATCACATACTCGCGCGAGTCACACTAGTGTTATTCGCGCGAGTGATATATTCAAGAGAATTCTTGTCACACTGGCGCTCGCGCATCGCGCGAGCCATATACATGTCAACGCTCCCACGCGCGCGCGCGTGAGAAGAACATTCATCAAGAGACTACTTTTCCGGGGGTCTGACTCTGCCAAAAGAGCATAGCGCATTAAGCGTAGGATTGCGCCAGGCGCGTTTTGATTTGTAAACGCTAGAAACACGTCACTATCCGCACTTTGGCCGCGTTCCAACGGGGTCAAGCAATCGAGTGTCACGACTGTCACGAGTGTCACAGGGCTGTTTGTCGAATATGAAGCCTTTGCCTTTGGATTATCCCCTCGTTTTTGGCATGTGACAGCGTGACAGACGCGACAGACGTGACACTCGCACGGTCATTTTCTCGCCCTTGTGTAAATCAGGGTGACGTGTCCACCGCCTTCGGGCTTGGATTCCTTATGCGTCAATTCACCGTCTGTCTCCATCTGGGCCAGCAAGTTGCGGGCGTCATCCGCGCTGTCCACGATACGCGCCCGTTGAAGGTCTCGCGCCTTGATTCCCGTAGGTGTGTCCGCTAAGACAGAGAGAACTTTGTCTTGCAAGGCCCGTTTCGCCGCGTGCCTGCCCGCCGCCAGAACCTCCAATTGCCGCGCCGCAAACCATTCCGCAAGGGTAATTGCCGCTTGCGCGGTTTCAAGGGCAAGGTTTGGCTCACCGGCGCTTTTGGCATATTTTCCAGCATGGATGACAACCGCAATTCGCCAAGCCTGTTCACACCACCGCGCGGCATAACTGCCTACGTCGCGCAATTCGCCGCGCCACCGTTCAACAAATTTGTTCCAGTAAGTATCCAAAGCTTGCTTGGCTTCGGGGGTCGGTTCAATTGTCAAGGGCTGGCTCGCAAAGCGAAACGTTTGCAGCAAGTCCCGCAAAAGCTGTTCCCATGCTTGGGCCACTTGTGGCGGAATGCCGGGACGGTCGCCGGTGATGGGTTGCGGTTCCGCCCCGGTGTGGCTGACCAAAAAACGCGGCATTAGTCCGCCATCAGTCAAAGACCGCTCCGCCAGCAAGGTTTCAATTTTATCCGGCTGTGTGAGCCAGAGAACCGCGAGGCATGGCTTTTGTAAAATCACGGGTTCGCGCGTTTGACGATCCACGCGGCAAATATCACCGCTGTATGCCTTGACGTAAAGAATGTCATCTGTTCGCTCCGCCTTGTTATACCGCCCCAAGATATTATTGACGATTGCCCCGGCATCCGCCGAAAGCGAAGCCAGGCACTCGCCCTGATTCATCATCATCACCGCGAGTCTTTCCGTAGTCACGTCTTCCACGATTAAACGCGGGGGTTGCAAATCGGGTTCCACTTTCAAAAGTTCCGCGTGTTTCTCTTGCAGAGCCGCACGGATTTCTTCGCGTTCAACTGCTCCATGTTTTTTGCGGGCGTCGCCCTTCAATTTTCCGATTTCCTGCTCAATCAATCCCTTTTCGGCTTGCGCTTTGGGAAGTGTCTCTGCCTTCCAACTTTCCAACATTTCCGCTTCAAAGATTTGCAAAGGCTTCGCGGCATGGCGGAACGTTTCGCTTTTACCGCTACCGGAGTCCGCGCTTGCAAGAATGAATATATTCGCCCGCGTCACCCGATCTGGCCTGCTCTTGATTTGAAGGCCCGCGCCGATGGATGCTGATAGAATTCCCATGACGCAACAACCTGCCAAAGTTTCGGGCACGCGCTCCGTTGCGCAAATCGCGCGGGCCATGTCTGCCGCGCGGGGCGGAAGGCAATCAATGGGAAACGGCGTGGATGTAGCTTCACTGGACGTATCCGCCCTACTGCTAAACGATGCTGGGTCTTGCGGAACATTTTTGCCGGGTTCGTAAATGCGCCTTCTTGGTGGTGGTAGTGGAATCATGGCAGCACCTCCCAAAGTTCCCGGTCATTTTCAAAATCGTCGGGGGCAATTTGCGTTAGGTCGTTTAAATCGTTGACAGGCGAGCCGTCCACTTTGCGAAGCCCGGCAAAGTCGAAGGCGTCCACGACCGCGCCTATCCGCATGAGTTGTTCCGCCCAGTATTCTGCCGCCTCTGTTCCGTCCGCGTCCGCGTGAGTAAAAATGCGGATGCGTTTGCCCGCCAACAGTGGCAGGGCGTCTGAGTGTATGCGTTGCCTCGCGCCCATCATGGCGACAGGCGTGCAATCCGCTTCGCGTGATTCGCAGACGATGAAATGACAGGCCGCCAGCAAATCCGGGCCACCCTCGCAAAGCGCGATTGCCCGGAATGGGCGAACTTCCATGACGCCGATGGGCCACGATGCCCATGAGCCGGGCAGCGTGTAAGCCTTGGCCGGTTTGGGCAGATGCACCCATACCTTTCCGTCCATCCGCCGCGCTTGAGCGTTCACCCGCGCCGCGTCTGTCACGATCCATGCCGGGCAATTCTTTAGCGTGACAAACCAAAGCAAGCCGCGCCCGCTGGCCAATTCCAAGCCTTCGCGGGAAAGATTCCGAATGTTGGCAAGTTGTTTGAAGTCCGCCAGCGTGCCTTTGGTGAACTTAGAAAAGACGGGCTTGGGCTTGGCGTCCGCCAGTTTGCGCTGTGGCCGCGCCACTCTTGGCGGGGGAATGAAATGCCCGCCTGCCAGTTCAATGAACTTCCGGCAGGCTTCTTTTTGGGACAGGCCGGAAGCCCGTTGCAAAAAGTCCACCGCGTCACCCCCTTCGCCCGTGGCAAAATCATGCCAGAGCTTGCCGTCTGGCGTGACGCTAAAACTGGCGCGTCGGTCTTGCCGAAACGGAGAATGACAACATTTGCGCGGTTCGCCCGGAAAACCGAAATGACGCCAAAGTGTGTGAATGTTCAAATGCACCTTCGCGTTCGCAAGTGTTGACTGTCTCGAAGGGCAAGAGTAGTATGTTGTCATACGTTTGTGATTCGCCGCGTTTTTCCTGTCGGGGAGCGCGGCGAATTTTCTTACTTATTGCCCGCGACCAATTTGCCAATGCGCCGGGTTGCAAATTTTTCATTCATCCACGCGTCGGCGGCGTCAATAAGAATACGCACCCGGCGTTTCCCGATTTTTAGATGGGGCATTCCTTGTGCGAGGAAATTGTCAATTTGGCGAAGGGAGAATTTCCAACGCGCGGCAAACCCGCGTTTGTCAACTATGTTCTCCGCCACTTTGGATTGGCCTGGGGCGGCGTCAGGCACGTTTATTGTGTGCTTTTTCATGCGTCAAGTTGTGTTTAATTTTCACTCTGACGCACACTATCGCACTTTTACGCAATATATAATTACGACAACAACGGGAGTTTTTTCGGCAGTCGTGTCTTATTTAGCAGAGGTATTTGGATTGCCCGGCTGTCCTTTAATTTTGATTCCCAACTCGTCGCAAATTCGATAGACGACTCGCGGCGTATTTTCGTTTACAGCAACCTTTGTGGTTTTCAGATAGCCAAGAATGTCTTTCATCTGGAAACTTCGGTCTAACATCGGTTTTCCGAGGCTTGGATGAGGGTGGAACAAGGCGTAACTCATAATTGCCGCCCTGAGTTTGTCTGGGTGTGGCTTGTGTTTGCGCCATTCATCTATCGCGTCGGCCCATTCGCGGAACCATGCAGACTTGCGAGCACTGACCGCCCGCGCCATTTGCATTCCCAAACCTGCCAATTTATGCCTTGCCTCAGGGGCATTCGGCGCCATCAGCCAAACATGAATATCCATGATTTCCTCATCGTGCTTTGTGCCCGGAATACGGTCATGGGCCAAAAACAATCGTGCGCCCCATGACGTGCTTTTTTTGATTTGCTTTAGCCGTTCGCGTGTTTTCATAGACTCGCTCCTTTGGCAGTGAATGCGACAATGTTCGCGGGTGCTTCCGGTTTCACGGCAAACCAGCGTTGCGCGTCGGCAAGGTTGACAAGCTCGCGGTAGTGCTTGTGAACCACGGCGGCGCTGTTGCCAAGCTCCCCCGCCACGCGCCCGGCGTCGTTGGTGAGCGCAAAGCGATACGAGGCGTAAGAGTGGCGCAATGCGTTTGATTTCCACGCCACGGGCTTTTGAGCCTTGATACCCTTGCCCGCGTCGGCTTGAACCGCTGTTGCCGCTGCCAAGTCCATTTGCGCCTCATAAAACGCATCGTGCGTGCCCTTCCACAATTTGCCCTCGCGCTCGGCATACGGTGCAAGCCATTCCGCCAGATTATCGGCTATTGGAACAACTCGGCGGCCCGCCGTCTTGGCTCTGGACGCGCCAACCACGATGAACTTTTCGGCAAGGTGAATATCGCTCCATTCCATGCGCTCAATCTCGGCAGAGCGCACACCGGCGAAAGCGCCGATTGCCAAGCTTGGCATGAATTGAGGGAATTGATGGCGGGCGGCGTCCAGCAAGCGGCCAATTTCAACCGGGGTGAAAACTTTTGTTTCGCCCCGCTTCACTTTAACGCGCTCGGTGCGTTGCGCGGGGTTGTCCACGGCGTAGCCACGCGCTACGGCGAAGTTGAAAAGCAAGTGAAGCACGCGCCGATAATCCATGTAACCTTGCGTGCTGAATTTTTCACCGTCCAGCCATTCCTGAATATCTGCCGTTGTCACATTGCCGATGTCTTTGCGGAAAGCTTTTGCGGCGCGGTTCAAGCGGGTGCGCAAGTCCTGCAAGTATTGCGGAGACGCCCGCCGCGCTTCTTTGATCGAAAGAAGCTCAGAAACAACATCGGCGAATGGCTTGCGGGTGATTTGCTTGTGACGGGCGGCATAGAACTGGACGGCCTCGTGAAGGCTGGACACATTGCCAACGGCTTTCAGGCACTCAGCGATGACGCTGCTTGCGGCCCGCACGGACAAATTGAAGGGGTTGAGCGCGGCCACGGCATCGGAATACTCAATGGCTTGCGCCCGCGTCATGGACGCTGCCAGCACGTCCCGTTCGCTTAGGCGCTTGGCGAGCCTGTTGGCTGCTTCGATGGCCTCCGCTTCCGTTGAGAAGCTATCAAAACGGCGCTTGCGGTTGCCGTCTGCGTAGTTCGCAACCATGTAGCCGAGATTCCCGCTGACGGTGGAGCGGCGATAAACGGTGACGGTTTCACGGCCAAACCGGACTTTCCGGGGCCAAGTCTCTGTTTTTGGGGTCTTGCTTAATTGTGTCGTTTTCATGTTCCAAGTGTTGCATAAGTGTTGCAATCGCGCAAGCAAAATCTTGAATTGAGGCGGGGATTTATGCTGTAAGTGCTTGATTATCAAGTGGAGCCAGTTGCCGGACTTGAACCGGCGACCCATGCTTTACGAAAGCATTGCTCTACCAACTGAGCTAAACTGGCCTCAAAGGCATGACAAATTAGTTCCGCCCGCCGCTTGTGGCAAGCCCATTGGACGGGCCTCCCTCTGGGGCCGCTGCCAGTGATCAACGAAAAGGGTCAAAAGCGTTTGTTGTAGGCCTCGTGGGTGCCGATCCATTCCCACAGGAAGTCGCCGCCGGAAAACTTGCCAACGACTCGATAATGATCGCCCACACGCGCCGACCAGTTGGGTTTACGAATGGGTTTGAAGTGCAGTGAGGGGTGGAAAGCATTCGCCGACCAGAGGCGATAATTTTTCTGTGCCACCAGCCTTGCCTCGGCAGGCAACTCACGATAAAGCCGCCAGAATTCAGGCGTGCCACGGCTGGGGATGGTCACGGCTCGCGGAGAATGTCGTTGAGGGGACGCGTTTCGCCGGCGGCCTGGGAGGCGTCGGCTTCGCGGTTGAGGGACTCGAATTTGCCCGCTGCACCGTCGGCTTTCATTTGGCGGTCCCAATCGTCATCGGTCCAACCGCAGAGTTCAGCGGTGATTTCAGCGCGTTCTTCAAGCGAAAGCATCTGGATCGCCGTTTTGATTTCCTCAATCGTGCTCATGCGCAAGAAATATACCCTGAAGCGCAATGGTTGGCAACGGCGAATCCAAGCCATGCCCCCGGCAAGCGTGCGACAAGTTGACAACCGGCGACTCTGGTTTATGCTGGAAGCGGACTAAATTTATCCGATATGGATTCTACTACTGATACAATTAAGAGTTTTGTCAATTCGGAGTACAAATACGGCTTCGTCAGCGACATCGAAACCGATTCTTTTGCGCCGGGATTGAACGAGGAGATCGTGCGCCGGATTTCGCAGAAAAAAGGCGAGCCGGATTTCATGCTGGACTGGCGTTTGAAGGCCTTTCGCCATTGGCTGACCATGACGGAGCCGCATTGGCCCAATGTCCATTACCCGCCCATCGATTATCAGGCCTATATCTATTACGCCGCCGCCAAACCGAAGAAAAAACTGGGGAGCCTGGACGAGGTGGACCCGGAATTGCGGAAGACTTTCGATAAATTGGGCATCTCGCTGGATGAACAGAAACGCCTCTCCGGCGTGGCCGTGGATGCCATTCTGGACAGCGCTTCGGTGGCCACGACTTTCAGGGAGGAGCTGGGGAGGCAGGGCATTATTTTTTGCTCGTTCAATGAGGCGGTGAAGCACCATCCCGAACTGGTTAGGAAATACCTGGGAACGGTCGTGCCGGCCAATGACAACTTTTTTGCGGCGCTCAACTCCGCGGTTTTCAGTGACGGCTCCTTCTGCTACATCCCCAAAGGGGTGCGCTGCCCGATGGAGCTTTCGACCTATTTTCGCATCAACACCGCGGGCGCCGGGCAATTCGAGCGCACGCTGCTCGTTGCCGACGAAGGCAGTTCGGTCAGCTATTTGGAAGGCTGCACGGCCCCGATGCGCGACACCAACCAATTGCACGCCGCCGTGGTGGAGTTGATTGCGCTGGAGGACGCCACCATCAAGTATGCCACCGTGCAAAATTGGTACCCGGGCGACAAGGAAGGCAGGGGCGGCATTTACAACTTTGTGACCAAGCGCGGCAAATGCGCCGGGCGCAATTCCAAGATTTCCTGGACGCAGGTGGAAACCGGCTCGGCCATCACCTGGAAATATCCCAGCGTGATGTTGCTGGGGGACAATTCGGTCGGGGAATTCTATTCGGTGGCCCTGACCAATCATCGCCAGCAGGCGGACACGGGAACCAAGATGGTTCACGTCGGCAGAAACACCTCCAGCACCATCGTCTCCAAAGGCATCTCGGCCGGGGAGGGCAACAACAGCTATCGCGGCCAGGTGAAGGTTCTCAAGAGCGCCGCCCACGCGCGCAACTATTCGCAGTGTGATTCGTTGCTGCTCGGCGACCGCTGTGGCGCCCATACTTTTCCTTACATCGAAGTGCGCAACAGCACGGCCAAGGTCGAACATGAGGCTTCGACCTCAAAAATCGGCGAAGATCAAATCTTCTACTGCAATCAGCGCGGCCTTGCGACGCAGGACGCCATTAATATGATTGTCAACGGCTATTGCAAGGAAGTATTCAAGCACTTGCCGATGGAATTTGCGGTCGAAGCCCAAAAACTGCTGGGGGTAAGCCTCGAAGGAAGCGTCGGTTGAAGCGGCGCGAACGGACAACAAACGGCGGACCATTGGATTAGGATTAAGATTAAGATTAGGATTAAACACAGAAAGAGACATGCTGGAAATTCGTAATTTATGCGCAGGGGTGGAAGGCAATCCCATTTTGCAAAACCTCAATTTGCAGGTCAAGGCCGGGGAGGTCCATGCCATCATGGGCCCCAATGGCAGCGGCAAGAGCACCCTGGCCCAGGTGCTGGCCGGCCGGAGCGATTATGAAGTCACGGGCGGCACGGTGCTCTTCAATGGCGCCGACCTCCTGCAAATGAAGCCGGAAGACCGGGCCCGGGCGGGCCTGTTCCTGGCCTTCCAATACCCGGTGGAAATCCCCGGCGTCAACAGCACCTCCTTTTTGAAGGCCGCGCTGAACGAATGCCGCAAGGCGCGCGGGCAGGAGGAGCTGGACGCGGTGGAGTTTCTCGCCCTTGTAAAGAAGAAGACCAAGCTGCTCGAGCTGGACCCGGCGCTGCTCAGCCGGTCGGTCAACGAAGGGTTCTCCGGCGGGGAAAAAAAGCGCAATGAGATCTTTCAAATGGCCGTGCTGGAACCCACCCTGGCCATCCTGGATGAAACCGATTCCGGACTGGATATTGACGCCTTGAAAATCGTGGCGGGCGGAGTCAACAAATTGCGGCGGCCGGACAACGCCACCCTGGTCATCACGCACTACCAGCGGCTGTTGAATTATATCGTGCCGGACATTGTGCATGTCCTGATGGAGGGGCGGATCGTCAGGACGGGCGGCAAGGAACTGGCCCTGGAATTGGAAGCGCGCGGTTACGATTGGTTGCTGGAAACCGCCGCCTCGAACGGCACGCCATGATTGACACTTTGAAACAACCCAAGGCCAGCCCGGCGCCGGAACGCGCCGGCCTCACTCTCTCCGGTTCGGACGAGCAGCGGGCGCAGGTTGTGCTGGAGACCTTTGCCAGGGCCGATTCGGGCGGCTTTCCGCCCTGGTTGCGGACGATCCGCGGCGCGGCGCGGGCGCAGGCGTGGCGGATGGGTTTTCCCACGACGCGGCAGGAAGAGTGGAAATTCACGAACATGGCGCCGGTGTTGCAACTGCCGCTCCATCCCGCCGAAAAGACGGCTGCCAAAATTACCCGCCAGGACATCGCGCGGTTTGATTTCGGACTGGACGCCCACCGGCTGGTATTTGTCGATGGACATTTTTGCGCGGACCTTTGCTCGCTGTCCGAAGAAGACCATGATCTGCAATTGGGAAATCTGCTGGGGCAATTGGCGGGCGGTTCCCCCCAAGTGGAAATGAACCTGGCCCGGCACGCCCATTCCGACGCGAATTTTTTCACGGCGCTCAACACCGCCTTTTTTCAGGATGGCGCCTTTGTCTCCATTGCGGCGGGCAAAACCGCCGGCAAGCCGGTTCATCTGCTCTTCATCGGCGCGTCGGAGCAGGCCGGGGCAACCGCCCTGTCGCGCAACCTGATCCTGGCGCAACGCGGCGCCCGGGTTCAAGTCATCGAATCCCATGTCAGCCTTTCGGACACGGCCCGGGTCACGAACACAGTGACGGAATTGGTGCTCGGGCCGGGGGCCGAGGTGGAACATTGCAAGGTGCAGCAGGAGAGCGGGCGCGCCTTTCACATCGCCGCCATTCAAGCCGTGCAGGCCGGGGACAGCCGGTGGACTTCGCATTCCATCGCCACCGGGTCGCGGCTGGCCCGGAACCAGATTCAGACGCTTCTCAACGCCGGGGGGGCGGCGGCCATTCTCAACGGCCTCTATTTGGGCGATGCCGAACAATTGATCGATCATCATACCGTGGTGGATCACGCCCGGCCGCAGTGCGAAAGCCACGAGTTTTATCACGGCATTCTGGCCGGCCGCGCCCACGGCGTCTTCAACGGGAAAATTTTTGTCCGGCAGGACGCGCAAAAAACCAACGCCAAACAGACCAACCGCAATTTGCTGTTGTCCGACAACGCGGTGATTGACACCAAGCCGCAATTGGAGATTTTTGCCGATGACGTCAAATGCACCCACGGGGCGGCCATCGGGCAATTGAGTGACGAGGCGGTTTTTTACCTGCGCTCGCGCGGCATTGGCGCGGACCGGGCCCGGCGGATGTTGATTCAGGCCTTTGCCAGTGACGTGATCGAACGCATCGGCATCGAGCCGGTGCGGACGCGCTTGGAGCAGATGCTCGCGGAAAGGTTCCATACGGCCCAAGAATAGCGGGAGATTGGAACAGGACGCCTTATGTTTGACGAATTGAGCGAACTTTATCAGCAGGTGATCCTGGATCACAGCCGCAAGCCGCGCCATTTCCACGCCATGCCGGGCGCCAACCGCAACGCGGAAGGGAACAATCCCTTCTGCGGCGATCATTTTACCGTCTTCCTCAAGCTGGAGGGCGGCGTCATCCAGGACATCAGCTTTCTAGGTTCGGGCTGTGCCATTTCCAAGGCATCCGCCTCCATGATGACCGATCTGCTCAAAGGCAAATCCGTGGCTGAGGCGGAAAAACTTTTCGCGCAATATCAAGAAATGGTGATGACAGGCCCCGCCGACGAGGAGGCGCTGGGCAAACTGTGCGCCTTCGCCGGCGTGCGCCGCTTTCCCATGCGCGTCAAATGCGCCCTGTTGCCCTGGCACGCCATGATGGCCGGATTGAAGGGCCAGGCCGTGGTTTCGACCGAGGAAAAGTAAAAGCATGAACGATGAAATCCTGTTAAAGCGCAACTGCGAAGCTGTGCTCATCCCCGCCGGCACGAGGGTGACGCTGCAAGCCGGGGAACCGGTCGTCATCACCCAGGCCCTGGGCGGCAGTTACACCGTGGTCATTAACGGCAACCTGGCCCGCATTGAAGCCCGTGACGCCGATGCGCTCGGCCAGGCCCCCGCGCCCGCGCCCGTTGCTTCGTCCGACCAGTCCGACTTGTCCGACCTGTCCGACCCGTCCCACAGCCCGCCCGTCAACGAGGAGCAAGTTTTCGCCCAATTGCGCACCTGTTACGATCCGGAGATACCGGTCAACATCGTGGACTTGGGACTGGTTTATGACTTGCAAATCCTGCCGTTGCCCGCCGGCGGAAATCGCGTCGAAGTCAAGATGACTTTGACCGCGCCCGGCTGCGGCATGGGGCCGATCTTGCAGCAGGACGTCCAGGCCAAACTGTCCGCCATTCCCGGGGTGAAGGAAGCGGCGGTTTTCCTGGTTTGGGACCCGCCTTGGAGCCGGGAGATGCTCTCCGAGGCGGCCCTGCTTCAACTGGGGTTGATGTGACAGCGCCGCCCTCAGTTCAGCCCGCCCTTTTCGACATGGAATCCTTGCGCAAGGATTTTCCCATTCTCGATCAGCAGGTGCATGGTCATCCCTTGGTTTATCTGGACAACGCCGCCACTTCGCAAAAGCCCCGCGCCGTCCTCCAGGCCCTGACCCGCTTCTACGAAAATGACAACGCCAATGTGCATCGCGGCATTCACGAGTTGAGCCGCCGGGCCACGATGGCCTACGAAGCGGCCCGCGACCGCGCCGCCCGGTTCATCCATGCCCGCCAAGCCTCGGAAATTATTTTTACGCGCGGCACAACCGAAGGCATCAACCTGCTGGCCCACACCTGGGGCGCGAACAACCTCAAATCCGGCGACACCATTCTGCTGACCGAAATGGAGCATCACAGCAACATCGTCCCCTGGCAGCTTCTGGCGGGCCGCACCGGCGCAAAACTGGCCTACCTTCCCGTGACCGGCGATGACGGGCTTTTGGATTTAAGCCGCCTGGACGGCTGGCTCAATGACAGCAGCGTCAAACTATTTGCCTTCACCCACGTTTCCAACACGCTCGGCACGGTCAATCCCGCGGCCGAACTCTGCGCCAGAGCCAGGCGGCGCAACATCGTCACCCTGCTGGACGCGGCCCAAAGCGCAGGTCATCGGCCGGTGGATGTGCAGGAGATCGGGTGCGATTTCATGGCCTTCTCCGGCCACAAATTGTGCGGGCCAACCGGCATCGGCGTGCTCTATGGCCGCCGCGAATTGCTCGATGACATGCCGCCCTTCCAGGGTGGCGGCGACATGATTGCCAATGTGGATTATTTTGCCAGCACCTGGAAGGACGCCCCCCACAAATTCGAGGCGGGCACGCCGGATTTTGCCGGCGCGGTGGGCTTGCACGCGGCGATGGATTATCTGGCGGCGATCGGTTGCGATAAAATCGCCCGTCACGACCAGGAACTTTCCGCCTACGCTTATGAGCAACTCTCGCGCCTGCGCGGCATCCGGCTCTTTGGGCCTCGGAAAGAGCGGTCCGGCGTGCTCAGTTTTCTTTTGAACAACGTCCACGCCCATGATGTTGTCACCGTGGCCGACCAGCTTGGCGTCGCCTTGCGGGGCGGGCATCACTGCAACCAGCCTTTGATGAAAAAGCTGGGGGTGGAATCCACCGCGCGGGCCAGTTTTTATTTTTACAACACCGCGGGGGAAGTGGACCGGTTGTTTGAAGTGCTCACCGAAATCCAGAAATTTTTCAGGCCATGACCCATTTAATCCATCCGCAAACCATCATGAAACGCGTCCTGGAAGTTTTTCCGGGCGCGCAAAGCGCCTTGTTCCGGCATTACCATATCGGCGGCTGCCCCAGTTGCGCGTTTCAGCCGGACGAAACCCTGGAGGCGTTGTGCGCCCGCAACAGCTTGAACGTGGCCGAGGTGATCCAACAGATCGAGACCAGCCACGAGCAGGATCTAAAATCCGCCGTGAAGTCAAACGACGATTATCAAAAGCGGATCGAGGAAGCCTTGCGCGACCCGAAGAATCTGGGCGAACTGGAGGGGGCCGACGCCATCGGCACGGCGGGCAGCGTGGCCTGCGGCGACATGATCCGGCTCTGGATCAAATTCAAGGAGCAGTCGGGAAAAAAAGTGGTTGACAAGGCCACTTTTCAAAGTTTCGGCTGCGAGACCGCCATTGCCGTGGCCAGCCTGGCGACGGAAATGATCCGCGGAAAAACGGCGGAGGAAGTCCTGGCCCTCTCCGCCGGGGAGCTGGCGCCGGGGCTGGGGCCGCTCCCTCCGGTCAAAATCCATTGCACGCAACTGGTTGAAAGCGCCCTGCGCTCCGCCCTGCAACCGCCCTCCGATGACAAAAAGGTTTCCTGATTTTCAGGAGCGCGACCGTCCCGGTCGCATCCTTCGGCGTCCCGCCAGCGGAATCTGTGCGTCTTGCCTTTTCAGGCTTTCTTCAAGGGCGCGTGGCATCCTTCAGGTTCTTGTTTTCCGTGAAGGTCAAAGAGGCGGAATTCACACAATAGCGCACGCCGGTCGGGGGCGGGCCGTCTTCGAAAACATGGCCCAGGTGCGCGTCGCAGCGCGCACACAGAATCTCCACCCGCTTCATGCCCAGGCTGTTGTCGATATGGGTAATGATGTTCTCCCGGGCCACGGGCGTAAAGAAACTCGGCCAGCCCGTGCGGGAATTGAATTTGGCCTCGGAAGTGAACAACGGCAACCCGCAACAGACGCAGGAGTAAACGCCCGGCTTGTGTTGATCGAGCAAAGTGCCGCAAAAAGCCGGTTCCGTCCCTTTGCCGCGCGCGATGCGATATTGCTCGGCCGTCAACTGCTTGCGCCATTCCTCGTCCGTTTTGACCACCTTGGGCGTTGAAATCAACCGGCCCGGCTGGCCATTGCCATCCAACAAGCGTATTTGAACCATAACGATTTGATTCGTGTTCGTGGTGTTTGCGGGGGCCTGGGTCACCGGCTGTGCTCCGCAACCAGCCGTCAGCCCCAACAACGCGCCGCACAAAATGGAATTCAAAGCAATCATGGGCACTATTGTACCCTTCGTCAATGATTTTTCAACCCGACGCGCAGCAGCGCGTCCCTGCCGCCTTGGACCTGGTAGGGACGCGCTGCCATAGGCGTTAACCTAATGGCTTGACTTTCCGCACTGGATTTGAATGATGGGCGGATATGAAGGACACCGCCCTGCCCGAAGAGTGGGAGATTCTGCGCCGCTGGCTCCCTGAAGATTTAAATCGTCGAGCCCGGCAGACGGGCTTCATGCAACGGGCGCGCGGGCTGCAGGACGCCGAATGCTGGCTGCGGCTGATTCTGATGCATGTGGCCGGCGGCCTGTCGTTGCAGCAAACGGCCGTGCGGGCGCGGGAACTGGGGCTGGCCCATGTTACCAGCGTGGCTTTGTTCAAGCGCCTGCGCAAAGCCGAGCGTTGGTTGGCTGACTTGACCCAATACATGCTGGCCGAACACCAGCGGCTTTTCGGGGTGGAGAACCGGATGAGGGTTCCTTACCGGATGCGGATCATTGATGCGACTGACATCCAGGAGCCAGGCGACACGGGAACCAGTTTGCGGGTGCATTACAGTCTGCGGCTGCCCGAATTGACCTGCGATCACTACGAACTGACCGATGAGCGCGGCGGGGAGAAGCTGGGGCGGTTTACCTTCCGGGCGGGGGAACTGGTGCTGGCGGATCGGGGCTACAGCCATCGGGCGGGCGTGGCCACGGTGTTGGAGGCCAAGGCGGAGGTGTTATTGCGGTGGAACCCGGCGACCTTTCCGGTGGAGGGTCCGCAGGGAGAGTCGTGGGACTTGCTCTCTCGGCTGCGCAAACTGGGGGCGCGGGAGATCGGGCACTGGCCAGTGAGTTTTGTCTTTGCGGGCAAGCGCTATGGACTGCGTCTGTGTGCGCGGCGCAAGAGCCGAACCCAAGCCGAACGCGCCCGCCGCAAGGCGCTGCGCAAAGCGGCCCGCAATCAGAGCGGCACGCCCGACGCGCGGAGCCTGGAACTGACCGAATATGTGCTGGTGCTGACCTCGGTGCCGCAGGCGAACCTGTCGGCGGCGCAGGTGCTGGAGTTGTACCGGCTGCGCTGGCAGATTGAACTGGCCTTCAAGCGGCTCAAGAGTTTGCTGGCCTTCGGCCATGTGCCCAAGAGCAACGACCAATCCGCCAAGTCTTGGATGCAAGCCAAAATTCTCACCTCGCTGATGATGGAGCGGGTGGCGTTGTGCGGGCGTTTTTTTTCCCCTTGGGGATATGATGGATGAGCAGAGCCGGGTCTGGCCCGTGTTCATTGAAATTCGCGACGCGGTCAAAGCGGTGCTGGCGCCACCGCTGTCCATTGGAAGACTTATCTGCCGGGGTCCCAAGATTGCGCGGAGTCTGTGCCAAGGCCACCGCCGCCGGAAAATGCAGCGGTCGAAGTTGGCTCATATTTTTTCCAAAATATTAGGTTAACGCTTATGGGGGTCAGTTCCTAGAATGTCAACATTTTGTTTGGCGTCATGCCGAGAACATACCGCGCCCCATCCGCTCTCTCAACCACCAATGCAGCATTGCTAGGAGCTGACCTTTACGAAGATCTGCGCTGGCAGATGAAAATTCATAAATTCCCGGCTGACAACTGGTTGTGATTGTTTGACAGATAAAAACCGTGAAAATTTCACGGTTTTTTTCGCTGCAGATTGTCTTGAGAAAATCAAAGCATTACAATTTGCAAGATCCTCTTGAAAAAATAAAGGGGGGCTGGTCAAAAAATGAGGGTGATGTAAAATCGGGCTTGTGTCCCAAAACAAATTGGACAACCGAAAAAAATTTGCCAAGCAATAGGGTTTCTGGCAAACAAAGGCGCTTTATATGCGAATTCTCAGCTCCTTTTTCAGATGGCTTTGCCCATGCGCGGCTGCGCTGGCGACGCCTTTCCTCTGCCACGGAGCCGACAAGCCGGAAAATGTCGTGCTGCAATACCACTTTCTCGGGGCCGCGCCATTGGCCGAAAGCACCAACGCCGCCGCCGCCAAACAAGTCTTTGCCCTGCCCTCGACTCTTCGCTTTGAAGATTTGGTTCTCAACCGGCTTTCCGCGAGTCTTGTCGAATCGCTTCATTTTCAAACGAACCAGCAGACCGTTTCATTGCTGCGGCCTTTGCTGGACGACCTGTTGCGGGCCGAATCCATCGCCAGCCTGGGCGGTTCTTCCGGCAAGCCCATCAATTATGTTCTCGCCATCCATCTGGACACCCAGCGCGCGCAGGTCTGGCAGCAAAACTTGAAGACCGCAAGTCATGGGCCGGGTGAAGAACTCCGCGCTGAAGCGTTCTCCGGCTGGCAATGGAATAAAGGGGCAAGCGATTCCTTTTGGATGGTGCCGGCGCGGGACTGGTTGTTGGTGGGCAGAGGCGGGGATTTGGCGTCGGTTCGCTCCGACTATCTGCACCAGATTCAAAAGACCGGACGGCCCGGCCCGGCCCTGGATTTCAACTGGTTCGAGGCGGAGGTGGATTGGCCCCGGCTGGCCAACTGGTTCCCGATGTCTTCCTGCCCCTTCAAACTGGCCCGCACACAAATGGCCCTCAGTGCGGAGCAGGGGAGTTTTCACATGACAATCCAGGTGACTTATCCGGAGGCGATTCAATGGCAACCTCACCCCATGAGCCTCCCCACCAACCTGGTGCGCGAACCGCTGCTCAGCTTTGCCACGGGCCAGAATGTGGAACCGTTCCTGAAATCGGATGAAACCCTCTCGCGGTTCTGCACCAATCCATTGAGCGACCAGTTCTATTTTTGGTCCATGGGCGAGCTGGCCTTCCAGAGTTATGTGGCGTGGCCTGTGAACGACCCCAGCAACACGCTGATGACATTGTCCGCCCAAGCCATCGACGCGCTGAATCCCAAGTTGCAAAAGCTTGACGGAACAGAACTCACTTGGTCGCCCAAGCCATCGCAACTCATTTGGTCGAAGCTGCAATTAATCGCACCCATCGTGCTGCCGGCGCCGGAACCAGACGGCCCATTTCTTGTCGCCGGCCTGTTCCCGCTGACGCCGGGAACAGCCGCCGCGCCGAAGGCTTTATGGGCGCAATTCCAAGACCGGACCGATTTGGTCTATTACGATTGGGAACTGACCGGTCCCCGTGTGCGGCATTTGCTGACTGTGACTCAAGTGCTGCCCATCCTTCAGATGCTTGGCATTGGGCCGCGCCAGCCATTGGTTGCCGGGGCATCTGGCGCCAAACCCGGCGTTAATGCTCTTGCTGCCCCTGGCCTTGGATCCCGCCTGAACGCCCAAGAACAATGGCTGCTCGGTTTGGCCCCCTTCCTGGGCAACACCGTCACAGAAGTGACCAAGACTGGCCCGAACGAGTTGACCGTCCTTCGCAATTCACCCTTCGTTTTCTCGAGCCTGGAGTTGGTTCTGCTCTCCCACTGGCTGAGCGACACGCCGGCCGGCCCGCTCGACTGGAATCTGCTGCCGCGAGCGAAGATGTCCTGGTCGGGATCGCCTCCGCCTTCGCATTAGCAGGCTTATGCTCAAATTGGGAGTGAACATTGATCATGTGGCCACCTTGCGCGAGGTGCGCTACCGCGGGCGCGAGGGCGGCGAACCGGACCCGGTTGGAGCGGCCCTCATCTGCGAATCCGCCGGCGCGCACGGCATCACCGCCCACTTGCGCGAAGACCGCAGGCACATGCAGGATCACGATATTCGAAGACTCCGCCAAGTCCTCAAAACCCGGCTCAACCTCGAAATGGCCAACACACCGGGCATATTGTCCATCGCCTTGCAGGTCAAACCCGACATCGTTTGCCTGGTGCCGGAACGGCGCGCCGAGGTGACGACGGAAGGCGGGCTGGACGCGGCCAGCCAGTGGCTGGCCCTCTCCGATGCGCGCAAGAAAATCAATGACGCCGGCATTCAAGTCAGTCTTTTCGTTACGCCCGACCCGGCGCAAATAGAGGCCGCCGCGCGCGTGGGCGGCCAATTCGTGGAATTGCACACCGGCGCTTTTGCGGAAAGCTTTCATCGCAAGCGCGAGCGGGCCGGGGAACTGGAGCGCCTGATCGCGGCGGCCACGCAAGCCCATCAATTGGGCCTGCAAGTCAACGCCGGTCATGGGCTGAATTATCGCAACGTTCCCGCCCTTCGCCAGGTGCCTTATTTAGTCGAGCTAAACATCGGGCACAGCATTATGAGTCGCGCCCTCGTCGTTGGCCTGTCCACGGCCGTGCGCGAGATGCTGCTCGTCATGGAAGACATCGGCCAACCTTGAACCTTCCCCAGCCACTTTGATACTCGGTTCCGGCATTGACATCATCGAAGTGCAGCGCGTTGAAGCTGCCCGTGAAAAATTCGGCGATCGGTTTCTACGGCGCATTCTTCGCCCCTCTGAGCTGGCCTACTGCCTCTCTCACAAATCCCCCGGCCCATTTTTGGCGGCGCGTTTTGCCGGGAAAGAAGCCATCTCGAAGGCCTTCGGCACCGGGATCGGACGGCAATTGGGCTGGCAGGACATGGAAATATGCCGCAAGGATTCCGGCGAACCTTATGTGGTCCTGCACGGCAAAGGCCAAACCCTCCTGCGCGAACGGGGCGGCCGCATCGTTCATCTCAGCCTCAGTCACACCGTCCAACATGCCGCCGCCGTCGCCATTTTGGAAAGCGCTTGATTTCTGCCTGACTCAACCCGGCAAAATGACCTCATTAGTGGTTGCCAGGGCCGGCGTGGTGGAGCAAGCTTGTGGCATGGCATGCAACACGTCCTCTGCAATAAGGCGATGGCTTTCTGAAACTCCCCGGACACGATCCGGGTGACGGCTCCATGCGATTCGTAAAATGCAATTTGTGCGGGGCCGATGATTATGCCGTGCGCTTTCCCAAGGGTTTCGCGCAACTGCACCGCATCGTGACCTGCAACCAATGCGGCCTGATGTATGCCAATCCCCAGGAGTCGGTGGATTGCGAGACCTTCCAGTCAGACGCCCACCCCGGCGTCTTCGACGAAGTCAAGTCCCGGCAATACTTCCAAAAGCAACATGTGCAGTTGCCGGACAACCTGCGGGCGCTGCGTGTGCTCAATGGCCTGGTCCCAAAACGCGGCAAGCTGCTGGAAATCGGCAGCTTTTGTGGCGTCTTCCTCGATCGCATCCGCGCCGCCGGCTGGGACGTGACGGGGCTGGAGCCGGACCGGGGCGTCGCCGATTATTCCCGCGCCAAATACGGCCTGAACATCGTGGATGGTGTGCTGCCCAATCCGTCGCTGCCCGATAAAAATTTCGACGCGGTGGTCATGCTGCATGTCATCGAGCACATGCCTGATCCTTCCGGGAATCTGCGGGAAATCCGCCGCGTCCTTAAGCCCGGCGGGGTATTGGTGGTGGAAACCCCGCGCTTCGATTCCTTGATGTTCAAAATTCTTGGCCGGCGCGAGCGCAGTCTCAGCAATTGCAATGGACACATCTATTTCTTCACCGTGCCTGCGTTGCGGCGGATGTTTGAAAAAAATGGCTTTGAGGTCATCAAGGTTGAACTGGTGGGGCGCACATTGACACTGGATCGGTTGTGTTACAACGTGGGTGTCATCAGCCGCAGCACCCAGGTCAAGCGGTGCCTTTCCTCCGTGAGCAGGGTGCTGCATCTCGACAGATTTTCCGTTTATATCAATGCCCGGGACATGCAGCGGATTTACGGGCGCGCAACATGAAGGGCTTTTCCCCTCCCGGCCCCGTCCGTGATGCAAGTGACGGTGAGAATTCCGGGCTGACTACTGTCCCGCCGCTCTAATCACGGCGTCAAACGCGGGTTTTGGCTGGCCATGCCTGTCGAACAACAGCGGGTTGCCGCGCGCCCTCCAGGAATCGGCGTCGGTCACACCCCAAAAGGTCACCAGCTTGACCACATCCTTATGCTTGAGAAATACGCCGAAGAGATCGGAGTAACGCCTGGCTAATTGTTGCTGGAGGACGTCGGAAAGACTTTCGGCGGATAAATTTCCCCCCCCTTGCGTCCGGGCGTTGGCGGCAACGTCCGCGCTGGTGTTTCGCTGGCCGCCCCGCGAGCAGTCAACGTCCAGTTCGGTCACCATCACTTGAAGCTTTAGCTTGGCGAAGGCGGCGATGGTGGCGTCCTCCTGCGCCACAGTCGGAAAGCTCAAATTGCAGTGTCCCTGCAACCCAATGGCCGTGACCGGCACGCCTTGGGCCTGAAGTTTTTTGAGCAGCGCAATGGCGCCGTTGCGTTTGGGTTCCTTTTCCAGAGAATAATCGTTGAAACGCAGCACCGCTTCGGGATCGGCTTCATGGGCGTACTGGAAGGCCTTGGCGATGTAGTCCTCGCCGATGATGTTCATCCAAGGCGATCGGCGCAGGGTGCCGTCCTCGTTCAGGGCCTCGTTGACGACGTCCCAGACTTTGATGCGGCCCTTGTAGCGGCCGACGACGGTCTGGATGTGGTCATGCATCCGCCGGAGCAGGGTCTCGCGGTCCACAGGCTGGCCGTTGGTTCCCTGGAAAACCCAGCGCGGCGTTTGATAGTGCCAAACCAGTGTGTGGCCCACGATGAGCATGTGGTTGGCCTCGCCGAACTTGACATACTGATCCGGCCCCTCAAAAGCGTAGGTATCCGGCTCTGGATGGACCGATTGCCACTTCAAAACATTTTCCGGCGAAATCGAGTTGAAATTGGCTTTGATGATCGAATCTCCGCGGGCGTCCTCCCCGGAATACTGATTGTGATTGACGGCAACGCCGATGAGAAAGTCCTTCTCGTAAACGCTCTTGAGCGTCGGCAGCCCTGCGGGGACTGTGGAGCAACTGGTCATGGTCAGCAGGCCCGTGATGGGAAGTCCCAACAGCATGGCACAAATAGCGGGGTTGAAGATGAGAAGTTTTTTCATCAGGGTTCAGTTCAGGCGCCTTGTGGGATCCGCCATTATTGTCATAATCCAACGTATTTTGCCGCGCCCCGCCTGCTCTGTCCATCAAGAAATACAGCATTCCTCTGTCTTCAGCGTTCTGAAGACGGCGATTGACCTGTTCACGAACTTGCCCCGGCACCGGGGCGATTTTTCCAATACGGCTCATAAGGTGTGCTCATTGGATGATTTCAGCACAAAAGGCGGAAATTGCACAGGTCATCATGACACTTTTTTTTAAAACACGAAAACCCCGCAAACATTGATCAAAACGCGTGTCGGGGGCCTTGTTGTCAAGTATGTATTCTTGACAAGCACCCCTTTACGGCTAATTTATTCTTAATTCCCTGGCTTGCCCGTTCCACTCCACCGTCACTTTGTCAGGCGCGATTTTCAGCACACGCATGCCTTCCACCGAATCGCCTTCCGCACAACTCCTGCCCTCCAGTATAATGGTGGGATGCGAGGAGGAATAGAAGATGCCTTGAAGCCTCGGCTTGTCCCCTGGTTTCCGAGCCGGCGGGGCCGGCCATTGCACCGGCATGGCGATGGCCGGCGCGGCGCTGGCCGGCACGACAGGCTTGGGGAGGAATGGATCGAGCTTGGCGATCAATGTTTTGGGGCCGCCGGCCAGGAATCCGGTCTGCTTCCAAAGGACTGTTCCATCAGGCTTCAAGGCCACCACAGTGGGGTAACCCTCCACATTGTACTTTACTTGCAATGCATGATTGGCTCCCCTCAACTCGGCGGACTGTGGTTGCTGCCTCGGAAAATCGACCTCGACCAGCACCAGGTTTTTCCTGGCATAGTCGATGAACCCGGGTTGCGAAAAAGTTTCCGCATCGAGCTTTTTGCACCAACCGCACCAATCCGAGCCGGTGAAATCGAGCAGCACCAATTTGTTTTCCCTTTTGGCTTGATCCATGGCCTGCGGGACGCTGTCCAGCCACGCCGAATCGGCTGCAAAGGCTTGGCCAACCATGCAACAAATGAAGAGGACAAATATAATTTTTCTCATAAAGCATTGTTCACCGGCTAATATATCGGCATTTGCCATTTGATTCTTAACACACCACGACCTCCGTAGTTTGCTGAGGCGAGGAATATGATCGGCCAACAGAATGTGTGGTTATGCGGGACCGCTTTAGGATAATGGACAATTGACAATTGACAATTCTGGAGTATCAACCGTCAATTCCAAGCATTAAGTGATGCTGCCAGCCGCTAAATCCTTGAACTTATTGCGCCTGCTCTGGCTGGCCGCTCTTCTTGCCGGGATGGCTGGCGCCCGGGCGGAAGCCTTGAAAACCGGGAGCCGCGGGCCATTTCTTCATAATATCCCCTTGTACGATAGCGAGGGAAACGTCATTTCGCCGCCCGCATTGCTGGGTGACGACGGCAGGCCGCAAGAGGCAAGGGCCGCACCGTATTCCACAGAGCAAACGTGCGGCAAATGCCACGACTATGATGTCATCAGCCAGGGCTGGCACTTCAACGCGGCCGACAGCAACGTTAAGCCGGGCCGGCCGGGCGAGCCGTGGATTCTGACCGATCCAGCAACACACACGCAAATTCCCCTCTCTTACCGCGGCTGGCCGGGGACGTTCAAACCGCCGGACCTGGGCCTGAGTGATTACGATTTTCTCACCAATTTCGCGCGTCATTTTCCCGGCGGCGGCCTGGGGGATCCCGACACCATTGATTCCGCCGACCCCAGGATGGGACGCATGCAAATCACCGGCACCATGGAAATCGATTGCTTGATTTGTCATCAATCCACCGGAGCCTACAATCACGAAGGCCGTTTCACCGCGCTCCAAGGAGAAAACTTCCGCTGGGCGCCGACCATCGCGGCCGGCCTCGGAACCTTTGGCGGTTTTAGCAACGCCGGCAGCATGGCCGATCAATGGCATCCCGGAGAACAGGTCCCCGCCACGCCGCCCTCCATCAAATATAACCGCGCAAAATTTGACGCCGATACCAACGTCATGTTCCAGGTCACGCGCCGCGCGCCTTCGGCCAATTGCTACTATTGCCACACCAGCCAAAGCCCCCCCGGTGACGCCCGCTGGCAGTCCGACCCCGACGTTCATCTTCGCGCCGGGATGGTTTGCGTTGACTGCCACCGCAACGGACTCGATCATAAGATCGTCCGCGGCTACGAAGGCGAAGCCAGGGACCGCACCATAACAGAGGCCGCCATTGACCTCCGCGCCAAAATCATGCAGCGCGATGACCCCGCCATCAGCGGCGATAACGCGCGCCAACTCGCCCGGCGCCAGCTTGACGCCGAATTGGGAATGATTGACACGCTGACTTGCAGCGGATGTCACGCCAGCGGACGTCTAGCCTCGCCCCGTCCGATCCACAAGGGACTGCCGCCGGTCCATTTTAAGAAACTCACCTGCACCGCCTGCCACTCAGGGCCGTTGCCCGGGCCGCAGCCGGAGATCGTTCACACTTCGCTGGCGCACGGGCTGGGCCTGGCGGCGCCCGTGCGCGGAAAGAACACCGCGCCCATCATCGTCCAGCCGGTTTTTCTTCACGACACCGATGGCAGGATCGCTCCTTATAAAATGGTCTGGCCAAGCTATTGGGCGCGCCTTAAAGATGGAAAGCTCACGCCGCTTTTGCCTGCGGGAGCAGCCAAATCTGCTTGCCTCCCGAAACAGAATCCCGAAGAGGCTGTGCGCGATCCATACAACACCAAACCCCTCACCGATCAGCAAATTCAACAGGCGCTGGAATCGCTGGCGGACAATTCAAGCGAAGCCGTCTTCATCGCCGCCGGCAAGATGTATCGCTTGGACAAAGGAAAGCTCGTGGCGGAGGAGAGCGCCGCCGCCGCCCCTTACTCGTGGGCATTGGCCCATGATGTCCGCCCCGCCCGCCAGGCTCTGGGCGCCAAGGGCTGCGCCGACTGCCACGCCAGCGACTCTCCCGCGTTCCTTGGGACAGTGCTGGCGCGCGGCCCCGTCGAGCCAGCCAAAGGTTTGAGCAGGGAAATGTGGGAAATGCGCGGCGAAGACAAAACATGGATCGAAGTCTTTGCCTTCGCCTTCAAATTCCGCCCCTGGCTCAAAGGCATTGTCCTCGGCGCCGCCTTTGTGGTGCTGGTGGTGCTCGCGCATTATGCGCTGCGCGGCGTCGGCGTGATCACCGCCGCAATTTCGACGAAAAGGTCCCCACCATGAACTCCGCCGCAAAACTTTCTTACACCGCGATGTGCCTTGGCGCCGCTGTCCTGGCGGCGAGCGGCATCGGCGTTTTCGCCCTGGGCAGACCGCCCATGACGCATTGGGTGCTGATGGCTCACATGGCAGCCGCGCCCGTTTTTGCAGCCGCGCTTGCCGGCGTGGCGGTCACCTGGGCCGATCTCTGCCGCAAGGGTTCCAAACCGCGTCTGGGCGCCGCGGCCAAAGTGTTGCTGTGGATCATACTTGTCTGCGGCCTGGTTGTCATGCTCTCGGGAGTCCTGCCCATGACACCGCTGTTTGGAACCGATGGACAACGCGCGCTCTACTTGACGCATCGCTGGGCCGGGATCGTGCTTGCCGCCGCGGTGCTGTTGCATCTCCCGGCCCTGCGCCCGCATGCCGATGTCACCCGCCATTGACGCTTCTGTTGCATGAAAAACGACAACGCCAAATTTGTGCCAAGAGTGAGGGCTGACGCCCGCACTATGAGTGGCCGGCTGGGAAACGAGCCGATAAAAAGGCCGTCATTTCGCTTATGGGCACTTCTTGCGAAGCGTTGCCATTTCTGACGTAGAGCCGCTCGATGGGCTGCCCACTGTTGTCTTTTAATTTGACCACCATTGGTTTAGTGGCCGCGCTTATTTCGATCTGGCAAATTTCAACCCCGTCCACCTGGGGGAACGAAATATCGAGGCCTGTGCTTACGAACGCCACGCCGAATTGATTGTTCAGTAGCCCGCGCAAGTGGCGTTCAAATACGTCACGGTCGCCACCTAGGGACGCATAGTCGTGCTGGAGGCCGAGGGCGGCGCCGCTATCGTTAACCCCGATCAATAATGTCCCGCCTTCGCCGTTCGTAAAGGCTGCGACGGACTTAATGATGACTTCTTCCAGCTTCTTGTTGACGGCGAAAGTGTTGTAATCCCAGCGCAGTGATGATTTGAATTCCAAGCTGTCCGTCTCGCCCTCGGCAATCAGATCCTCGATAGAGGCCGGCGCGGTCACGGGCGCGGTCGCGATGATGTTGTCGAGAAAAGCGTTTAGCTCGTTTGCAAGCATCGCACGGCGGCGAGCGAGAAACAGTTCGTAGTTTTCAAACTTCCATAGATTTTCATCATCGGGAATGGATTGCAGGGCAAGGGCGCCTGGGAACCGGAGCTTGATAGATTTGAGGTAGTCCTCCGCCATTTGGTCAGACTTGCAGCGATTGGCGACCTGCGTGAGGATGGCGCGATTGGTCATTTCCTGCGCGAGTTGATACTTGACGTGGTTGCCCTTGCCGTAACCGGCCTTCTTGAGCTCCGAGTATGGGAAGATGTGGTCGTTTTCGAGTTGGTATTTCTTGCCCATGTTTTTTCTGAGACCTAGCCCGGTGGTGAAGCATTGAGCGTTGCGGCTTTTGAAATACCAACGCATCAAAGCAAACAGCGGGTGGCCAATGCCGCGACCGATGAATTCCTCGGGTTCGATTTTGAGCGGGCGCTCGTCTTGAATTACCGCCAGCAGATCGTCAAATGGTTGTTTAGATTCTTTGATGATGCGCAAGTCGCGGTCTAGTTTCTGGGGCAACTGACTGATGTAGCGCGTGCGGATTTGCGCGTAGTAGAACCATTTGACGAGTTTGCGGATTTCAGCGTCGTCTAGGTGATTTCCTTCACGGTGAAAGACGTAAACGATGATGGGGATCAGCGCGTAAGGGGAGTTGATTTCATCGGAATGGTCAATGTAGGCCCGTTCGCGCATCAAGTTGACGACGTAATCGAGGACTTGGCTATCGAGGTGCTGCCAGGCAGCGCAAATCGGCCCTTTGTTCTCGACTCCGTGCAGCTTTTTCATCTCTGAACCGTTGTAGTGCAGAGAGCCCAAGAGGATATAGACGATGAAATCCAGCTTAAAGATGAAGCCCTGATTCTCAAGCTGGCTCAGCTTGGCTTTAAAGAGGTCCCGAGCCTGCGGCCAGTAGCCAGAAATTTGTGCGAGGGCGAGTTCTGCATCCGTCAGAGAGACGCCGCTCGCGTTCACCTTGTAAAAAATATCAATTGCTTCCCGGATGGAGGCGCGCACCGGGATGGTCTGCTCGGGGAAATCGCGAGTCACAATGTTCTCTATGGCCCTCATGTGGTCATCAATACGGTCATCGATCTCGCGGGAAATGGCAACCCCATGCGCTTCCAAATCACGGACAATATCCCTGGCGCGCACCTTTCGCTGAAAAATTTCTGTGACGTTTTGCCAGCGTGGTTCGTTCTGCATCTTGGTCTTGGAATAATACTCCAATTCCAAGGTTTCGACGTTCACGTAGAGGCCGCGGGTGTCATTCATTATTTCCGCCAGCTTGTAGTAAGGAGGGAGGACTCCTCGGATCAGCATGTAGAGGGTGGTGATGCGCTGCTGGCCGTCCAGCAAAATGCGGACTGCGCCCTGCTTCTCGTTGTATTGATACGGACCTTTCAATTCCGGCGGTTTGTCGGTTTCCCACGTGAGCATAGTGCCGGTGGGATAATCTTTGACGAGCGAATCTATGAGTTGCTTGGCATCCTCTCGCTTCCACACATACTCACGTTGGAAAGCGGGCACGAACAGTTGATGCTCCTCAATTTTTTCAAGGACGGTGTTAATTCTCATACGTGATTTGGTGCGGTCGATATTTCAGGGTGCGGCTGGCGACTTTGAGGGTGAGCCAAGTCTTGCGCTCTTTCAGCGGCGGCAATGAATTCACAATCTTCATTGTTTCGAGGCTGACTGTGATGATGCTTTTGAGCAATGTCAAGATGTATTGGGCATTATTAAAAGGGTCCTCGGAATAGAGTATATTTAAAGTGAACGGATCTCATCCCATTTCCACCAGGACGTGATGCTTCCGCCCGTCCCCCTTGGGACGGAGCAACTGGTCCGGGATTTCGACCCCGTCCATAACCATGCGGCGCACGCCCTTCATGACGCCTTTCGGATTCCGCACTTCGATGTCAAAGGTTTCACCCCGAAAAACGCGGCTGACTTTGAATCCTTTCCATTTTGCCGGAATGCAAGGATCAATGAGCAAACCGTCGTAATCGGTGCGAATGCCAAGAATCCATTGCGTGACGGTGAAATAAGTCCACGCGGCAGTGCCGGTGAGCCAGGAGTTCTTGGCTTCGCCGTGCGTGGGCGCGTCCCTGCCCGCAATCATTTGCGCGAAGACATAAGGTTCGCAGCGGTGCAACTGGCCGATGTTCTCGCGCGCGGACGGATTGATGCGCGTGTAGTAATCGAAGGCGCGGTTGCCGTTGCCGAGCATGGTTTCGGCAATGATGATCCACGGGTTGTTGTGGCAGAAAATGCCGGCGTTCTCCTTGTAACCCGGCGGGTAGGAGGAAATTTCGCCCAGCTCAATGTAATACTTTGTGAACGCAGGCTGCAAAAGGACGATGCCGTGCCGGGTGGCCAGATGCTTGTTCACTGATTCGAGCGCGAGCCTGGCTTTGCCGTCCTTGAGACCGATGCCGGCCATGATGCAGATGCCCTGTGATTCGATGAAAATTTTTCCCTCCTTGCAGACCTTCGAACCTATGGGTTTGCCGAAATCATCATAGGCGCGCACGAACCATTCGCCGTCCCAGCCATGCTGCTGGATGACCTTCTCCATGTTGGCGGCTTCAGCCAGATAGCGTCCGGCCTCGTCGTTCCATTGGCGTTGCCGCGCCATGGCGGCCAGTTCCTTCGCCGCCAGCACAAACAAGCCGGCGATGAAGACGGACTCGGCGGTTTTGCCCTCCTTGTTGGTGGTGGTTTGGAAGGATTGGCCGGGGGTGTCGGAGAAGCAGTTGAGGTTCAGGCAATCGTTCCAGTCGGCGCGGCCAATCAGCGGCAGGCCGTGCGGGCCAAGGCGTTCGAGGGTGTAATTGTGACTGCGCCGCAGGTGTTCATGGAGCGGCCGCTCGGAACCGGGTTCGTTCTCGAAGGGCACCGGCTCGTCGAGGATGCTCCAGTCGCCGGTTTCCTTGAGGTAGGCGGCCACGCCCAGGGTGAGCCAATGCGGATCGTCGTTGAACCCGCTGCCGATGTCGTTGTTCCCGCGCTTGGTCAGCGGTTGATATTGGTGAAACGCGCCGCCGCTGGCCAGTTGGGTGGCGGCGATGTCCAGAATGCGTTCGCGCGCGCGGGCCGGCACCATCTGCACGAAACCGAGCAGGTCCTGGTTCGAATCACGAAAGCCGAGGCCGCGTCCGATGCCGGATTCGTAGAACGAGGCCGAGCGCGACATGTTGAAGGTGGCCATGCACTGGCAGGCGTTCCAGATGTTGACCATGCGATTGGCGTGGCGGTCGGGCGAATCCACCTGAAAAGCGCCGAGCAAGCCGTCCCAATACCGGCGCAGTCGTTCAAAGGCCGCCGTGATGTTTTTGCCGTCGAGATATTTGGCGATGACGGGTTTGACGGTCCGCTTGTTGAGGGTCTGGGAATCCAGGGGGTCGAATTTTTGGTCCACGGGATTTTCATGGTAGCCGAGGACGAAACTGATTTCCTTCGTTTGGCCAGGCTCCAAATTCACCTTGACATGGTGGGAACCGTGCGGCGACCAGCCGTGCGCGACGGAATTGAAAGATTTCCCCCGCTCCACCGCCGCCGGGTTGTCCCAACTGCGGCCAGCGCCCAGGAACGTGTCGCGCTGGGTGTCGAACCCGGCCAATTTCTCCGAGCAGGCAAAGTAGGCGAAATGATTGCGGCGCTCGCGATACTCGGTCTTGTGATAGATGACCCCGTCCACAATCTCCACCTGGCCGGTGCTGAAGTTGCGCTGGAAATTGGTGGCGTCGTCCTGCGCGTCCCAGAGGCAGAATTCGATGCTGGAAAAAATGGAAAGCTTCGCCGGCTGCCTGCGGCGGTTGGTCACTGAGAATCTCCAGATTTCCAATGTTTCGCCCATCGGCACGAAGTAGCACGTTTGCGCCTCGATCTTGCGGCGGCTGGAGCCGATGATGGTATAGCCCATGCCGTGGCGGCATTCGTAGTGGTCGAGCGGGGTGCGCGTGGGCTGCCATGAGGGCGACCAGAATTCGCCGCTGACATTGTCGCGGAGATAGAGGTAGCGCCCGCCGAAATCAAACGGGGCGTTGTTGTAGCGATAGCGCGTCAGGCGGCGGAGGCGGGCGTCGCGATAGAAGGAATAACCGCCGGCGGTGTTGGAGATCAGTCCGAAATACGCTTCGCAGCCGAGATAATTGATCCAAGGCAGCGGGGTGTTGGGTTGGGTGATGACGTATTCCCGTTTGCTGTCGTCGAAATGTCCAAATTTCATGGCTGGATCTTTAATTGAATTTTCCTTCGATGGAAGTATTCGTCAGCCTGTTTATACGCCTGACGACGGGAACTGAGCCACGCCGGGCCGGAGATGTCAATGGCGAATGCGCCCCGGAAGGCGTCCGGCGAAAGGGTCAGCGAAAGGGACAAATCGGTCCGGGCAGCCCCATGCCCGCCATCACGCTCAAAGGCGTCAACATCAAAGGCCAGAGCGAGATGGGCTATCAGGAAGCTGTTTCCGCCGCGCAAAGCGCCGCCCAAAGCGCCCTCGATCAGGACCAGGTGCCGCGCGCCTCTATCAAGGCGCCGCGCGGGATTACTTCGACGACCTGAGAAAATAGTGGGGCGATTCTTGGGCAAATGGACAATCCTGCGCCAATAGTGTATTTTACAGCATGGCATTGCCTATTTTGGAACCACGAAAGCCGGCCGAATCTTCGCGCGGCGTGACTCGTTACGTCGGACGCGCCATTTACCTGTACGCGTTCGATGTCGCCTACGATATGTTGCGGGAGCCGGTGCCCCAACTGCTGGGCCAGACAGTGGCGGAGTTTAGCGTGGATGCCAGCAAACGCAATCCGCGCCACCTCTTTTTCAACAAGCCGCAAATGGTCCGCCTGCCGCCCATGGAGCGCATCGGTCCCAACGGGCCAGTGCGGGTGGAACGCACCTTGAAGTTTTTGCCGGTGGGCGCCATCAGCATAACGATCTCCGTCCCTTTCCAGGTGCAGGCCATCGGGGATTTGGTGGCCTACCACGATTTGGAGTTTTCCAATGGCGTCCTGAGCCAGGAGGTGCGGCAACTGGCCGAGGAAGCGCGCCGCGAACTGGCCCGCTATTTTTTGAAACCGGTCTCGCAGTTGGCGGAGGAGGAAGCCTACACGGTGTTTTGCATCGACGCCCCGCTCAGCGCGGAGGACGGCAAGCCGTTAAGCGCCGAAGACTGGCTGCAGCAGCATCGCCGCGAAGTGGCGGCGTTGTTGACCCAGGAACCGGACGTCAACCAGCTTTCGCGCCAGGAGGCCGACGAATCGACCTGGCGCTATTTGAGCTACTACGAAAACGACCTGGCCGTGCTGGACTGGGACGCGGCGTTGGTTGTGCAGGAGCCGGGCCAGGTGGACGAAATCCTCTTTGTGCTGGAATTGGCCAATCTGCAACTGGCGGAACTGGAAGCCTACGACCGCATCCTGGACACCGCCCTGGAGCGGTCCTATCGCGACTTGAACCAAAGCCCGAGGAGCAGCGGCGATGTGATGCGGGAACTGCGGGAAATCCGCATCGACCTGGCGCATTTCAGCGACGAGTTGTCCAACATCACAAAGTTTTTCGGCGACTGGCACCTGGCCCGCATTTACGAAAACATCTCCGCCCGTTTTCATCTGGGCGACTGGCACCGGACGATTGACGAGAAGCTCAAGACCTTGGACAACCTTTATCAGCTTCTCAGCCAGGACCGGACCAACCGCTGGATGCTGACGTTGGAAGTGACCATCGTCCTTCTGTTCGTGATCGATTTGGTTTTGCTGGTGCTGGGGTTGAAAAGACCTTGAGTCTAATGTGGTGTTTCAATGAAACCTTTACACGAACCCCTCTCCCGGCCTGCGGCCACCCTCTCCCCGCTTTGCGGGGAAAGGGCAGGGAGAGGGGTTCATTGTGAAGCCATTTCTGTAACAGCACTAGTGGTGGGCGTTAATGTTCCAAGAAACCTGCTGCCATGACGCCAGAAACCTGCCCGAACTGCGGCGCGGACGTTCCGCGGGGCGCAAAAGCCTGCCCGGAATGCGGCGCTGACGAGAAAACAGGCTGGTCCGAAGAAGCCTACGCCAGCAGCCTCAACCTGCCGGACGAATCATTCGAATATGACGAGTTTGTCGAGCGCGAGTTCGGCAAAAAGAAGGCGCTTCCCTATGGCATGAAATGGTTTTGGTGGGTTGTGGCAATCGGGGTCGCCGCGCTCTTCATCCTTGGACTGGTCAAATTGATTGGGTGAATCACACTTCCACGAGCCACTGTCGTTTGCTCAAACCGGAACAAAAATGGTGGATTGACGGTTCTGGGATATTCTTTGAAAGTGCCCGCCAAAGTCAACGAAGGAAACAATGTCCGCTGCCGCAAGGCCCAACATGCCGTTCGCCGTCCAGAACACACAATCTGGCGTCCAACGCTTGTCGGAGTTGGATGCGTTGCGCGGCATCGCCGCCCTATCCGTGGTGTTTTGGCATTTTTTTTGCGCCACGTACACCCTGCCGGGGGTTTGGCCGATTTATTGGATTTCCCGGGGAGACGGCGCCGTGGTTCTGTTCTTTCTGCTGAGCGGTTTCGTATTGTCATTGCCGTTCCGCCGGGCACAAAAGCCAGACTATCTCAATTTTGCCATCAGACGCGTCTGCCGGATTTATCTGCCGTACCTGGCCGGCATCGGACTCTCGATCCTGGTCATCACGTTCGTGGCCATGTCGAAAAATCCGGCACTCAGCCCGTGGTTCAACCAGTCCTGCGGCATCCCGTTCAATGGCCGCATCGCGCTGGAACACTTGTTCCTGATCGGCAACATCCATTCCAATACGTACAACAATGCCATCTGGTCCCTGATTCAGGAAATGCGGGTGTCGTTGTTGTTCCCATTGCTTTACTGGGCGGTCAGTCGAAACAAGGTCATCACCAATCTGGTGATCTGCGGAGTTCTCTCCGGCATTTCGGAATTAAACACGCGATTGAGCTTCGAAATCAGCAACGGGTATCAAGCCGGTTATTTTTTCACCCTCCATATCACCTCGCTTTTCATCATCGGGATCATGCTGGCTCAATACCAGGAGAGGCTGGTGACACTGTATCGGGCAATTCCCGTCGCCGCCAAAGCTTTTGTTCTGTTGTTCGCTCTGGTGCTTTACCGGGTGTCGATGGAATCGCCGGTCGTCTTTCTGAGGGATTATGGTTCCGCTGCGGGAGGGGCCGCATTCATTGTCTATGCCTTGGGATCAGGCAGAATTTCCAGTGTGTTGAGAAAGCCGGTCTTCACGTTCCTGGGAAATGTTTCCTATGCCATATATCTCAACCACCTGTCCGTCATTTATCTTCTTCTTTCACTGTGCTATCCTGTGCTGCCGTTGTGCCCGCTCTTGCTCGCGATCATAGCGCTGACCTTGCTGGTCTCTTACCCGTTTTGGAGATATATCGAGCGGCCTGCCATCTCGCTTGGAAAATATCTCGTGGTCAGGCGCCAGCGGATTGATCCGGCATTTAAGGAGATCATGCCGTCATGATTCCGTAACCCGGCGCCGGAAACTAGGCGCTTTGGTTTCCAACGGCCTTAAAAAATGTATAACAAAACACTCCATCCGGCTCTGTTGTTCGGTACAAGTCCCTGATTCCTTTTTCAAAAACTTCCGGTTCAACTATTCCCGCCTTGATCGCCGAGTCACGGACGCCCTCGATCATGGCCGTGAATGTCTTCTTCGTAAATCCTTCGACCAGTTGAGGTCTGCTGGAATCGACATAGACCATTCGAGGAGACACGCGGATGGAGCAATAGCCTGCCCGGCGCAACAACGGATAAAGCTCTCTCCCCACCAAGGCGTTGCCGCCGGCCCGCCGCTGCAGTTCAACCTGGCACTGAATCGCCTGGCGCGCGGCTTCGCTGTCAGGATGAAAATAGGCGGAGCCGTGGTCCCCTTCGATGACCGTGATCGTGCCGCCTGGCCTCAAATGGTGTTTCAATGTGTGCAGCGCCTCGACGGGTCGCGGGAGATGTTCCAGGACAAAACAGACAAAAATGTGGTCGAAGGAGTCCGGCCCATGGGGCAAATTGAAAATATCCGCTTGTTCAAACTGAACATTGGTCAAGCCTGCCGCCGCTGCTTTCCTCCTGGCTTCAGCGACAGAGGCCCCGGATATATCTACAGAAGTAATCAAGGCGTTCGGGCTGTTCCTGGCCAGGCTGGTGGTTTGTGCGCCAACGCCGCAACCCGCTTCCAGAACGCGGCTTCCGGCCGGATAGGAGGTGTCGGAGTGCAACAACTCGACCAAGGTGGAGGCTTGGTCCTGCAAACGGATGTTTTCCCGATGATCGTAGCCATGAATATATGTTTTTTTCATTCAAGCCATTTTGAAACATTTTTTTCCCAAATATCAAACCTGCAGTTCTTAGGCGTTGACGGCGGCCTCGCGCCCTTTACAATCCACCACAATTGCAAATGCAAGCTCTATGGCCAAAATAACCTCTCCCGCCGTCACTAATATTACTTCCGTGCTCCAGGAAGAACGGGTCTTTCCACCGCCCAAGGCCTTCGCCAGCCGGGCGCTGGTCAAATCCATGGCCCAATATCGCGCGCTGTACAACGAATCGATCCGGCAGCCGGAGAAATTCTGGGGCCGGGCTGCCAAAGAGGAGTTGGTCTGGTTCAAGCCGTGGAAAAAAGTTTTGCAATGGAAATTGCCCAATGCCAAATGGTTCGCCGGCGGCCGCTTGAATGTCTGTTATAATTGCCTGGACCGGCACCTGGGCACGCCCGTGGCCAACAAGGCGGCGCTGATCTGGGAGGGCGAACCGGCCGGGCCTGGCATTCCCGGCGAGGAGCGCACTTACACTTACAAACAGTTGCATCACGAGGTTTGTGTGTTCGCCAATGTGCTCAAGCGCAACGGCATCAAAAAGGGCGACCGCGTCATCATTTACTTGCCGATGGTGCCGGAGGCGGCCATTGCCATGCTGGCCTGCGCGCGCCTCGGGGCCGTTCACTCGGTTGTGTTCGGCGGGTTCAGCGCGCAATCGGTCGCCGACCGCATTTTCGATTGCCAGGCCAAGCTGGTCGTCACGGCCGATGGCGGATTCCGCCGCGGCGGTGTCGTGCCGCTCAAGAAAAGCGTTGATGAAGCGCTCGGCCTCAAGGACGCCCACGGCCATCTGCTGGCCAAAACGATTGAGAAAGTCATTGTTTTGCGCCGCACCAACCACGAAGTCCACATCCAGGAAGGGCGCGATGTCTGGTGGCATCGGGAGTCGGAGTATGTCCAGGCCCGCTGCCCGGCGGAGGAAATGGACAGTGAAGCGCCGCTTTTTATACTTTACACCAGTGGTTCGACCGGCAAGCCGAAGGGCGTCCTGCATTCCACGGGCGGCTATTTGCTGGGGGCAAAGCTGACGTGCAAATACGTCTTCGATTTGCGGCCGGAGGATGTCTATTGGTGTACGGCCGACGTCGGCTGGGTCACGGGCCACAGCTATGTCGTTTACGGCCCGCTGGCCAACGGGGCGACGAGCCTGATGTACGAGGGCGCGCCCAATTACCCGGAGCCGGACCGTTTCTGGCGCATCGTCGCCAAGCATGGCGTGACGATTTTTTACACCGCGCCGACGGCCATTCGCGCCTTTATGAAATGGGGCGCGGAATGGCCCAACAAGCATGATCTGTCTTCGCTGCGATTGCTCGGCACCGTCGGCGAACCGATCAATCCCGAGGCCTGGATGTGGTATCACGAAGTCATCGGCCATAAACGGTGCCCGATAGTGGATACGTGGTGGCAAACAGAAACCGGCGGCATCATGATCACGCCGCTGCCCGGGGCGACGCCGACCAAACCGGGGACGGCCACGCTGCCCTTTTTTGGCGTCGTGGCGGAAGTGGTGGATGACCAAGGGAATCCCGTGCCGAGGAATGCGGGGGGGAAACTGGTCATTCGCAAACCGTGGCCGGGCATGTTGCGCGGCCTTTGGGGCGATCCGCAACGGTTCATGGAGACTTATTGGAGTGAAGTCAAAGGCTGCTATTTCACCGGCGACGGCTGCCGGCAGGACAAGGACGGATATTTCTGGATCGTCGGACGGATTGATGATGTGCTCAACGTCGCCGGGCACCGCATCGGCACGGCGGAAGTGGAAAGCGCCCTGGTGAGCAACCCCATGGTGGCCGAAGCCGCGGTGGTGGGCCGGCCCGACGACTTGAAAGGCCAGGTCCTGGTGGCGTTTGTCACCTTGAAGACAGGGGTGCATCCCACGCCCTCCCTGCGCGAGGAATTGCGCGCTCATGTGGCCCGGGAAATAGGCCCGGTGGCAAAACCGGATGACATTCGTTTCGCCGAGGCGCTCCCCAAAACCCGCTCCGGCAAGATTATGCGGCGTCTGCTCAAACAAATTGCCGTCGGCGAGAACGTCAAG
>Ga0326727_10001106_pt1 | contig 103584 bp, 90 predicted proteins | sample MB2enrmetagenome_FD_207643 | JGI IMG/M metagenome (GOLD analysis project Ga0326727, IMG submission 207643) | Lab enriched peat soil microbial communities from McLean, Ithaca, NY, United States - MB29MY | ecosystem: Environmental > Terrestrial > Soil > Wetlands > Peat | place: USA: New York... | reverse complement strand
CGTTGGAATGACCCTCAGCGCAATCTTGTCGTGCGGGAATCTCTCAACAAGAGCTATGTCGAGAATAAGCTCGTGGGGATGATACAGCAGGTGTTTTCGTTTCTAGTACGAACGCCATCCCCGAAACATGATGCGGAGCTGGCTATTGCTAGTGTGTGTAGGGCGGTTCTTGAGACAAATCAACCGATGCGTGAACTGTGCTCTGCCTTCAGGATTTCCGGGGGTAACCTAAGACAGATGTGCGAGAACGTCGCCTGGATCGTCGACGCCATGGCGGGCATCGCAGGTCTGCTGAAGCCACAAAACAGGACTCAGTTTGAAGAATTGGCAGCTTGCTTGAAGAAGAGGGCTCCGTTTTCCTCCCGATATCTAAATGATCTTCCGTCCTACATATCTAGGGATGAGCGGATCAAGCTGGTCGCGAAAGGAATTGAGAGAACGGAGGCGTTTCTCGAATGCTCGCCTTCCCAATTAACCGGGATAATGAGCCCTACGAAAGCCGACCGGTGCATGAAGGCTTTGGAATCTCAACGTATTAGAGGTTATGATTTTTGGCAGCGCGATCATGCTCGTCGCCTCGACGTCTTGGGTTTCTCGCGCGAACCAATCCTGAGAATCTATTCTGATAAGGGGCGCGACTTGGAGCATTCCATCACGGACCTATTTAATACTGGTTTTGCGAGGTGCCATGCTGAAAGGATAGCCGACCAACGCTCGGGGGAGCCGGATGTGCTTCTGCTGTTTGACGATGGTCAACGTTACACGGTTCAGATCACCGCAAAAGATTCTAACGCGAAGTACGTTGATTCGAAGAAAGCAGGTGATGTGATACCGCAATCGGCAAGATTTAAGGCCGGTGGATTTGTCTGCATCGGTAGGCCAGATTTCGAAACTTTGGCAAGAGAACAGGCCGGGCATCTCGGCCTCACTTACAATTACAAACAAATCCCCCTCTTCGTACTTGCAGAGATATTTGTGTTGGTCAAAGAGGGCCGATTATCGAGTGAAAATGCTGAGAAGATCTTGACCAGTGGTCGAGGGTATATCTCATTCGACCGGACGAGAAACGTGGCGGCACTACAGAGCTGAGCAAGAAGCACCGCTGCGGCACACGGCAGCCGCGTGTCGTCCGACACCCTACTTCCCTGCGCCTGCCACCTTCTTCACCGCATCGCTGACGACGTCGCAAATCCGGTCGGCTTCGGCGGCGGTCAGGGTCAATGGCGGTTGGAGGCGGATGACGTTGGCGAAGGTGCCGCCGGAACCGACGAGCACGCCGGCTTCGCGGCAGAGGCGACGGACTTCCTTGGTTTCCGCGACGGCGGGCGTCTTCTGTTTGTCCCTGACCAGTTCGACGCCGATCATGAGGCCTTTGCCGCGGACGTCGCCGATCAACGGCGTTTTTCCTGCGAACTCTTTCAGCCGTTTCATGATCTGCGCGCCGCGAGCGGTGGCGTTCTCGGGCAACTTCTCGTCGAGCATCACTTCGATATTGGCCAGCGCCGCAGCGCAACTGACCGGGTTGCCGCCGAACGTCGAGAGATGGTCGCCGGGCTTGAACGCGCCGCCCACATCCGCTCGGGCCGTGAATGCGCCGAGCGGAAATCCGTCGGCAATGCCTTTGGCGGTGCACATGATGTCGGGTTCGACGCCGTAATGTTCGATGGCGAACATTTTCCCGGTGCGTCCGAATCCGCATTGTACTTCATCGGCGATGAACAGGATGCCATGCTTGTCGCAGACCGCCTTGGCGTATTTGAAATAGTTGTCGGGCGGCACGATGATGCCGCCTTCGCCCATCACCGACTCGGCAATGAACGCCGCCACGTCGCCGCTGGTCTGGGCACGGATCGCCTCTTCAAGGCCTTCGGCACAAGCCGCGGCGCAATCGTCGGGTGTGCTGGTCTTGAACGGGCACCGGTAAAAGAGCGGCGCGGGCGCGAACGCCACGCCCGACAAATACGGGCCCGAGCCCTTCTTTCGCGCCAGGTTGCCGGTGATGGATAGCGTACCGACGGTGCGTCCATGGAAACTCTGCGTCAGCGCGACGAGTTCCTTCCTGCCCGTGAACTGTTTGGCCAGCCGCATCGCGCCCTCGATGGCTTCCGCGCCGCTGTTGCCGAAAAAGGTTTTCTGCAACTTGCCGGGTGTGATCTCGGCGAGACGCTTGGCCAGCCGGCCGGCCGGCGGGTTGTAGTACACGTAGGTGCAACAGTGGACCAGTTTGTCCATTTGCGCCTTCGCCGCGGCGATGACCTTGGGGTGATTATGGCCCGCATTGACGACGGAGATCCCGCTGAAGCAATCGAGGTACGCCTTGCCGTCGGTGCCGGTGATGGTGGTGCCCTGAGCCCGCTCGACTTCAATCGGCTCGAAACCAGCCACCATGCTTGTGATCATGTATTGGTCGTAGAGTTCTTTCGTCGTCATCTTTCTTCCTCCCCCAAACTGTCCTTTTCGTACAAGGATGTTATCAATTCTTTGGCCGGAAGAAAGCCGCATCTTCCTGGACGACGAGGAGCGAACACGGAGAGACGGTGCGCGAGGTTGCACCGCGATAGGGGAAGGCCACTCGGCGCGTGCCGTTCTTGATCGGACGGCGTGATGACATTCCGCTCTGCAGTGTGGTGGTGGTGGTGGCCAAGGGCGAGCTCAAGAAGCGTTTGGAGCGAGACAAGCTCGGCGGACACAAAACCATCGACAAGATGATCGACCGCCAGATCGCCGCGAAGGTTCGCGAGTAGTTTCAGAAACAGGATCCAGCCGTTGGATCGACGTCAAGCCACCCAACAGGGAACTTGTGAAATCAACAAGGAGGTGGTAGCAGTTGCCAAACTGGTTGGCAACGTCGTCGAAGAAGACGGAGGCGGGAACAATCGGAGGTGACAGCGCTGACCATGAGATTGGGACCGGAACGCGCCAACGGACGCAAGGCCGGCGAACTCAAGCAACAACAGATGGATGAGACAACCCATGCCAAAGAAATCCTCAACGGCACCAAGCCGGAGGCATTCGGGCACCATGAGTAAACACACCAACGATGAACCATTGACGGAATTGGCGCGAACGCTCCAACGCGTCGGCATCGCCGCCGACCACGGAGGTTATGAATTGAAGGAATATCTGGCCAAGATGTTGCGCGAAGCCGGTCAGGAAGTGATCGATTTCGGCGACGGCCAGCCAAAGGCGGACGATGATTATCCGGATTTTGTGGTGCCGCTGGCCCGCGCCGTCGCTCGGGGTGAAGTAAATCGCGGTATCGCCATCTGCGGCAGTGGCGTGGGGGCTTCGGTCGCCGCCAACAAGGTCGCCGGCATCCGCGCAAGCCTGATCCACGAAAACTTCTCGGCGCATCAAGGCGTCGAGGACGACGATTTGAACATGATCTGCCTTGGCGGCCTCGTAGTCGGCCACGCGCTCGCCTGGGAACTGGTCAAAACATTTCTCGCCGCGCGATTCAGCGGTGCGGAACGTTTTCGTCGCCGCTTGGCGAAGGTAACGGAACTCGAAAACACGCCGCCGAAGAAAACGCCATGAAAACAAGCCCTCTTGCAGGAAAGCCAGTGGAGCCCGGGATGTTGGTCAACGTGCCCAGGCTCATCACCGCGTATTATGCCGAGGTGCCTGACCCTTCGGTGCCGGAACAGCGAGTGGCATTTGGTACATCGGGCCATCGCGGCTCGTCGTTCAAACTGGCTTTTAACGAATGGCACATCCTGGCGATCACCCAGGCGATTTGCCTGTATCGCAAGAGGCGGAATATCTCCGGCCCGCTGTACCTCGGCATAGACACCCACGCGCTTTCCGTTCCGGCCTGCGCCACCGCGCTAGAGGTCCTGGCGGCAAATGGAGTGGAAGTGATGATCGCCGAAGGGAACGAATACACTCCGACCCCGGTGATTTCTCATGCGATTCTGACTTACAATCACGGGCGCAAACGGGGACTGGCCGACGGGATTGTCATCACGCCGTCACACAATCCGCCACATGACGGCGGGTTCAAATACAATCCGCCAAACGGCGGCCCGGCGGAATCCGCCGTTACCGGCTGGATCGAGGCGAAGGCAAACGAGTTTCTCGAGAATGGCCTTCGGGGTGTGAAACGGATTTCTTTCGGGAAAGCCTTTCGCGCCCCCACGACGCACCGGCACGACTACCTCAATGCTTACATTACGGATCTCGCCAATGTGATCGACATGGACGCCATTCGCGGCGCGAAGATCAACCTGGGGGTTGATCCGCTTGGCGGTGCCGGGGTCCACTACTGGGAGCCGATTGCCCAGCGATACGGGTTGACCCTCACGGTCGTGAACAAGGCCGTCGATCCGACCTTTCGGTTCATGACGGTGGATTGGGATGGCCAGATTCGCATGGACCCGTCCTCACCCTATGCGATGCAGCGATTGATCGGGATGAAGGACCGCTTTGACCTCTCCTTTGCTTGTGACACTGACCATGACCGGCACGGAATCGTCACCCGTAGCGCGGGATTGCTGCCGCCCAACCATTACCTTTCCGTCGCCATCTTCTACCTCTTCCAACACCGGCCGAAGTGGCGCAAGGAAGCGGCGATCGGCAAAACGGTGGTGAGCAGCCAGATGATTGATCGCGTCACCGCGAAGCTTGGCCGGAAGCTCTACGAGGTGCCGGTTGGGTTCAAGTGGTTCGTTGATGGCTTGCTCGACGGTTCGCTTGGGTTCGGTGGCGAAGAGAGCGCCGGGGCCGCCTTTGCTCACCGGGATGGCAGGGTCTGGACGACGGATAAGGACGGATTTATTCCCTGCTTGCTCGCGGCGGAGATCACCGCGCGGACCGGCCACGATCCCAGCAAAATCTACCACAAACTCACGCGCGAGTTCGGTGCGCCTGCCTATGACCGCGTTGAGGCTCCAGCCACCCCGGAGCAAAAGGAAATGCTGGCGAAACTCTCACCGCAGCAGGTTCGGCGCGCAGACCTGGCAGGCGAAACAATCCAGACCGTCCTCACCTGCGCGCCGGGCAATGGCGCCCCCATCGGCGGGTTGAAAGTGGTCGCCGAGAGCGGATGGTTCGCGGCGCGTCCGTCAGGGACCGAGAATATCTACAAGGTTTATGCGGAGAGCTTTCGGGGAACGGATCATCTGCGCCGCATCCTGGAGGAAGCCCAGACAATCGTCAACGACGCTTTGAGGGCCTCACCACAGAAGCCGGTTACTTCGTCCAAGCCCAGACGAAAGAAAAATCCATGAACAAACAAACACCCATCAGCAAGCCAATCTCGACTCCTGTAACTGCGGACGTCGATGGGTTCGATTCTCTGGCGGAACTCGCCCTGGATTTGCTCTGGTCGTGGAATCATGCTACCGACGATGTGTGGCGGCAGCTTGATCCCGGGCTGTGGGAACTCACGCAAAACCCTTGTGTGGTCCTCCAGACTGTCGCAAGGGACAAACTCCAACGCGTGCTGGCCGATCCTGCCTTCCGGAAGAACATTGATGGCCCGCTGCAAACCAAGCGTGAGACGGCCGCGTGGTTTCAGCAACATCATCCGCAGGCTCCCCTGACCTGTGTTGCGTATTTCAGCATGGAATTCATGTTGAGCGAAGCGCTGCCCATTTACTCCGGCGGGTTGGGCAACGTGGCCGGGGATCAGCTCAAAGCTGCCAGCGACCTGGGCGTGCCAGTGGTCGGCGTGGGGCTGCTCTACCAGCAAGGCTATTTTCGCCAGGTGATCGACAAAGACGGCGCGCAACAGGCTCTTTGCCCGTACAACGACCCCGGACAGTTGCCGATCACGCCGGTGCGCCAAACGAACGGCTCGAACGCGAGGTGGTCCCCGAGTTCTATACCCGCAACGAGAAGGGCATTCCCACCGCCTGGGTCGCGCGGATGCGGGAAAGCATGGCACGCCTGACACCGCGCTTCTCCGCCGACCGCGCGGTGCGGCAGGAGATGACGCGCGTTCGCCAATTGGCCGGCACGGTGGGTGGCCGTTGACACCTCTTGCGAATCGCCACAAGACCTGTTTGCTGCGGGCGAGGAACCGCTTTGGGAAGATTCACAAACTTACCACCTGAACCCCCGATCCAGCGCCATACTTCTGGCTCGGTTGACGGAGGCCGAATGAAGAGTGCGTGCCCGATCACGACGTTGTTTCTGGATATCGGCGGCGTCTTGCTCACCAACGGGTGGGATCATCATGCCCGCAAACGGGCGGCGACGCACTTCAGGCTGGAGTTGGCCGAGATGGAGGATCGGCATCACCTGACCTTCGACACTTACGAGGAGGGAAAGCTCACGCTGAAAGAGTATTTGGGTCGGGTGGTCTTCTACGAAAAGCGACCGTTCACCCGGGCTCAGTTTCGGCGCTTCATGTTCGCGCAATCGAAGCCTTATCCCCAGATGATCGAGTTGGTCCGCAAGCTCAAGGGAAGGTATCGATTGAAGATCGTCGTGGTCAGCAACGAAGCACAAGAATTGAATTTTCATCGCATCCGGAAGTTTAAGCTGGATGGATTTGTGGATTCCTTTGTTTCCTCCTGCTTCGTCCACCTCCGTAAGCCCGACGCGGATATCTTTCGGCTGGCGCTGGACATCGCTCAGACGCCAGTATCAACTGAATCCTGCTGGGAGGCGACCTCCGGGCAAAGCCGTCCTGGGGCTGAGTCGTAAGAATTCACCACCGCCCAGTATGACTTGGACGCTCGACGACCCGCGCACGGGATGCGACGCGGCAGGTGCGCGCTGTGCGTGCGTCTGGTGAAGCGGGGAACGGAGGAGACAAGCGAGCGTCGCGTGCAGGCTTGGAAAGCCCAATGATCTTGACGGTCGGGTGAACTTTTGCTGTAATCCGCCCCATCGGAGAAGTGGCGAGGCTGGCGTCTCGTTTGCGTTTTCCCTTCCCACATTTCCACAATCGCAGGTGCATTGACGTTCAACGCGTCCAAAGAGAGTTTTCTCTGCAGGGTCAGCAATAGTCAGGGGGCGTACGTTGTATGGGAAGTGTCGGGTCGAGAGTCATTGGCAATGCCGCTTGTTCGAGCGCCAACGCGAGGGCGAGTAGTAGACGCGTCAGATAATAAACACAAAAAAAGAGAAACATCATGAAAACACTCCGTATATTCGTTGTGATCATTCTAGCGGCTTTGTGTGGTCTAACTGTCCGCGCGGACACGGCGACCATGACCATCCTGCACAATTTCGGCGTCACCAACGGCCCGTACGGCAGCCTCGATGGCTCGTATGCCGTGCAGCCGCCCATCGAAGGCAGCGACGGCAATTTCTACGGGACGACCTATGAAGGAGGGGCGGACGGCAATGGCACCGTCTACATGATGACCCCGCAGGGCACCCTCACCACGCTGTACAGTTTCCAGGGGTATGATGGCATCGGCCCGCGCGGCCTGTTGATCGAGACCAATGGCCTGTTCTACGGAACGACCAAGCAGGGTGGAATCAACGTGACCGCCCAAGACCTGTGCTGCGGCACGGTGTTTACCATCACTCCGCAGGGCACATTGACCACGTTATACAACTTCGGTGGCACGGACGGTCAGACAGCAGATTCGGGACTCGTGCCCAGTGGCAACGGCACGTTCTACGGCACCACGTATGGTGGAGGTACCGCGACCACACAATACAATGGCACTGCGGAAGACAGTTACGGCGACAGTGTGCAGAATCCGCCCGGCACGGTCTACACGATCACTCCGCAGGGCACGTTGACGACTCTCCACAGTTTCAGCGGCCCCGATGGCGCCAACCCGGGCAAGGAAGCCATCGTCGGCGCCGACGGTAATCTTTACGGGACGACCTTGTTCGGCGGCGCCAACGACGCTGGCACGGTCTATACCATCAGTTCCGCCGGCACGTTCACGTCCCTGTACTCGTTTACCGGCGGGGATGACGGCGCTTATCCGAAGGCGCAGCTTGTCCAGGGTGCCGACGGCGATTTCTACGGAACGACACTCAACGGCGGCGGGAAAGCCGGCCTGAAGCGGTGTGGTTCGATCGGTTGCGGCACGGCGTTCAAGATCACCCCGCAAGGCACACTGACCACACTGCACGATTTCAGTGGCGACCCGGAACCAGCCATACCGGGAAGCCTGACGCTCGGTACCGACGGCAATTTCTACGGGACGAGCTATGCCGGCGGCACGAACCACGAAGGCACCGTGTACACGATCACCCCGCAGGGTGTTGTGACCACGTTGTATCAATTTGATGTCCTCGACGGCAACCAACCGCTGGGAGGTCTGACCTTGGCCAGCGACGGCAGTTATTATGGGACAACCTCTGCAGGTGGAGCCAATGGCCAGGGTACCGTGTTCCGCGTTGTGGTTGACACCAACTGCACCGTCTCGCTCAGTGCCAATAGCGTCACACTGCCGGCAAAAGGCGGCTCCAAGAGCCTGACCGTGAAGGCCGATAGCGACTGCTCCTGGTCGGCTGTCAGCACCAATTCCTTCATCACGATCACATCCGGCAGCGGCACAGGCAACGGCACGGTCGGGTTCACCGTCCTTGGCAATACGAACACCACGACCTTGGTCGGCACGATCGCCATTCGCAACCAGACCGTAACGATCACACAGGATACCATCGGCGGATGCGAGTACTCGTTCAGTCCGAAGACCGGCAAAATCAAGGCGGCCGGCGGTCAGTCTACCGTGGATGTGAAGGCAAATCTCAACGATTGCGCGTGGACGGCGGTCAGCACCAACTCATTCATCACGATCACGTCCTTCACTGGCCCGGGCAATGGCACGGTCAGTTACACCGTCACACCGAATATGACCACCAATATCGTTACCGGCACGATAACCATCGCGGGCGAGACATACCAAGTGATACAGGCTGCGGCGAGGTAACCGGACCGTATTGATTACTCGTAGTACGCCGTGCTGATGGCGGGTACAATGGGTAAGGGGAAATCCTCAGCAGTTGTCATGGGGCCGAGTTCTGGCCACCGGTGCGAGCCGAGTGGATAGCGCCTTGGCCCGCTTCGAGGGCGTAAACTGTTTGATCTCCGTGATCTTGGCCGAGGGCAGGCGCGTGAACAAATCTTTGAGATAATCGAATGGATTGAGCCCGTGTCGCCGACAACTGCCCAGCAGGGGTAGAAAACCGCGCTGGGGTGCATCTTGACACTGTCACCGTTAATTGGGTTGCCAGAGTTCATCCCAGTGGCCGTTGGCTTGGGCTTCGACCAGCGCGGCCAAGTGGCGCAGTCCTGTCGCCGTCCAGAACTGGCTGGAACGCTTGAAGCGGCATTGGCGTTGCCGACAGGCTGACTCGACCGCACCACTGCCGATTGGCCAACCCCGTCGCGCCCATGCGTCGTAGTTCATCCGTTGCGCATCGGCCGAGGGAATGGAAGATGCAAGACCGGTTGGGCTTCGCTGCACATACCAGTAAAATCCCGCGCCCGATGTCGCCGTCGTCGATTTTCAGTTCAGCTGGGTTGAAGGTTGACTGGGTTCTGAAAGGGCCTGGGGCCCGGTCAGGCCCCCCCTCACACATTTTCTTGGGGGGTGGGGGGCTCTGGCCACCCTAAATCAGCGGTAAGCATGACGGGGACACCTCAGTACTTCTTGTACCAGTCGTGGGGATCGACTGGTTGACTATGGACTTGGCGAGAAGTTGAATGGCGCGCCCACCGGCGCATCCTGAAATTACTGGACGTTTCGCCGGTTTTTATATAGTTTGGCGCTCGTTGGAGCAACTGGCGAGTGGCTCCGACATTTCGGATGTCATTTTGTTGAGCGGAGTTTCCAGGAGGGGTTCGGATTGAGCGAGCAATTCGCGGCTGCCATTGAATGGGTCAAACGAGAGTGTGCCATGACGGCTTCGGAGATGCGGTGTCCCCACCACTTCACGAACGCCAAGATTGAAATTGAGATCGATAGGCCCAATATCCTCCACATCGAACTCTTCACATGCTGCGAAAAATTTGAGATGCAGGTTCGGGCGGCAATGCGGGATAATCTCGGTATCGTACGGGACAAATTCCTGTGCGAGATGGAGGGCAGCAGAAAACTCGGGTTAATAAAAGGGGCGCTCGACTCTTCCCAGCGGTCAGATCGAAAAGCGGCCTAGCTCTGACGGGCGATTCCGACCACCAATTGCTTGCAACACGTCCCCTTGATCGGGACCGGCAGACGGCGCCAGCCGGACGCGAGAGATGCGAGGATTGCGAGCGATTGAATCGCTTGGTATCTTGGTCGTAGGGACTGGATTCGAATGTACATTCCCGATCCAAATCGCGTCGACGACCCCGCGAAAGTCAGGGCTTTCATTCATGCTCACGGGTTCGCCACGCTCGTTACCCAGAAAGACGGAATACCCTGCGCCAGCCACCTGCCTGTGTTGTTGGACGAAGGCGAGGGGAGCCATGGATCACTGCGGGGCCACATGGCGCAAGCGAATGAACAATGGCGGCAATTTCGGCCGAACCAGGAAGTGCTGTGCATCTTTCACGGTCCGCATTCGTATATCAGTCCTTCATGGTACGAATCGAAAGTCGCGGTACCCACTTGGAACTACGCCACGGTACATGTCTATGGCTTTCCCCAGACTATCGAGGACCCGACCGTTTTGCGGAAGATCGTCGTCGAAACCACTGCTGTGTATGAATCAAAAATGACATCGGGTGGCGGATTGGAGCTTCAAGAGGATCTGGTGGCTGCATTGCTAAAGACGATTGTTGGATTCTCCATCCGAATCACGAGAAACGAAGCCAAATTCAAGTTTGGGCAGAACCGCACAAGGGAGGATCAGGAAGCAATGCTGAGTGCCCTGGCATCCGCAAAAGATCCCGACAGCCGAGCCTTAGCCGAATTCATACGAAACCAAAAGGCCTGATCCCATGAATTTCCGCCGAGACCAAGCCCTCGCCAAGGCCTGCGTGAACTGCCCCGTCTGTCGACGCGCCCGGCAGAAGCAACACGGCATCGCCTACGAGTTGGTGAAGCGGGTTGAGGCACGCATCTGTCCGTTCGGCAGAGCCTATGAACGGGTTACGGGACGCAGGTCTCACGAGCTGGTGCCGCCGGAATGACCGAATACGGGTCACGCCCTGCCCGCACACGCTTCGAAGCGAAGTTAACCCCGAATACGAATCAAGTCCGCTCTGACTGCAACCCCAAGGAGAACCGAGCATGAAAGCAGTCAATTGGAAATTGATCGCGCCCGCGGAGGAGCAAGTCGCCGGGGGGGGCGATCTGGGCGGAAGAGTCCGCTTCTATCCGGACGACGCGCTCAAGGCCGCAGGTGGCAAAGTGGAGATCGCCAAGCCCTGGGCTTCGCAAGTCGTCAGGGACCGCGAGCTGATCACGGGCCAGAATCCGAACTCGGATGGCCAGCTTGCCGAGGAGTTGGTGAAAGTGCTGGATGCGAAGGGCAAGGGGAATTGAGGCACTTGAAGGCAGGCTTGGTTTCGGGGCCATGCTGGTACAATTAACATTCCACCATGGTCAATCGAGCCAAATCCCCCCAGCGGAGCCTCTTTGTTGCGGAAATAATCGTTATCGCGTTTCTCCACGCATCTTTCCAATGCTGCTTGGGTCAGAGAGACACGAACGTCATTGGCGTCGGCGACTGGTCAGAGCCGGTTACCGATGAGAAGGCCGGTACGCTTCGTGGACGCTTGCTCGTTTACGAGGGAGAAGAATACTGCCCCATGGGAGAGTCAATTTATGGGGATGCCAGAATATATCTGGAGTTGCAGCACGTGCATATTTCGGCCTGGTATTCTCCAATGGAAATCTATTTCGATATTAGGGATGGGCTGCACTTTGAAATGCATGACGGAGCCGGCAAGCCTATTGTTCCACGCGGGTTCTCGGTCGGGGCGACCGTCCGTGCTCCATGTTGGCTTACGCTCCCATGCGACTCCACCGTTCGTGTCCGAGCCGACCCGGGTTGGGGCTCTAAGTCAAAGCCTGACGGATTGACCATACTGACCGATTCTGGAATCGGGTGGGTCGTGCCACGGAGCGGGGCAAACGAGTATTTTTTGTCTGGCACGGTTAGCCCCCCTACGAACCATCAGAGTGTTCTCTACTACCATGTTTGGCAGGGGACATTGAATTTGCCCAAAGTGAAGATTCCGGTCAGAAAGCAATGACAACTTCGCCGTAGCACTTGCCCCGCCAATTCCCAACGGCAAAATGAAAGCGGCGCACTCTGCGAGAATGCGCCGCCCTCAGTTTTCGGACTCTTCGGTCTCCAGAACGACGGGGTTGACGGTTTGTGGGCTCGACCACTGGAACCCTGGTTCCTCTAACCCGCCCGCCGGATCTTAAAGACCGACAAACTGAAACGATGTATCGCTCTTGTGGAGAGTGATGTTACCAAATGCGGGGCTGTAAGGCAAGAAAATTATGGGCTGGGAGGAGTTCCCGCCGCCACTTGCATTCCTGATGGCGGGGCGTATGTTGCAGTAGAAAGTCGAGGGTCGGGTCTCATGAATGGACACGTGCTGGAAATCTCGACGTATGTCTTCCGCCTCCTCCGCAGGCGGGAACTCTTCTGCATCTCCTGCTCCGACGAAAAGGATGCTCCCACGCAACGCATCGTGGTCGATGATGACGTTTACACCGAAATTATCGACCGTGCCATCGCCAAGCGAAAGAGCATCGACGAAGTCTTCCTTGAAATTGGCAGACGGGGTTGTTCGGCACGTCAGCGGTCACGATGCATCAGGAGGTGGAGCCTGTAGCGTCCTCGGCCGCCGGCCATCCGCCGCCATTGCCAAACCGAACCGATTGCGTTTGACAGCAGGACGAACCGATTTCACCATTGCCGTGGACGAAAAGTCGGGAAACGGTATGTGCGACCGATTAGTGATAAAACTCATCAAGCACTCTTTCGCAAATCATCACGACTGGCTGGTGAATACCCTCCAGATGTGCGACTTGATTCGACAAGACCGTGGGAGTGACTACGGTTTCGAGTGGGCGATTCAAACCGCCATTGGACAATACTTGATTGCCAATGCAGGCAGACACAATCTCAGCTGCATCCGGTTGAACCAACCGTATCCCCATAGGCGTCGGAATGGGCGTCGGATGCGGTACGACGTTTTCTTCCGGCACACCAACAAGAAAAACATCACGAGAGAAGTCATTGTTGAGTTGAAAACAGTCGCCGATGGCGACCTGGGCTACACAAGGCGTTATGGCCTCAACAAGTGGTTTCCAGAGAACAGTGTCGTGTACTTTCTGGTTGTCAGTTATCCATACAAACCAAAAGTTCAACCGGACTTGGGTGGAACAATATCTGTCATAAAGGGACACATCCAGAACTACCCCTACTTTCTCTACCGAAAGACTGGATACCTGCCGCCATTGCCCCGTGCAATAGTCCCGCCGCCATAGTTCCCGCCGCCACTTGCATTCGTGATGGCGGGGCGTATGCTGTCGTCGAGAGTGTTGGGTTATGACGATTCGACGTATAGAAGTCATCGTGTCGAAGTTGTTCCTCTGCGTGCTCGGCGTGTTCGGGATGATGGTTGTTTGTTGGTTGCTGAGCGCAATTCTCCACGCACTCATACCGTGGGGGACAGCCGGACCGCCCGCATGGTGATTGGTTGATTGACACGGCTCGCTCAGATTGAGAAAACGTCCGTTCCCGTCCCGCCACCTCTGTCGTCAATCTTCCCATTCCCCGCCTGCCGTCCCGCCGCCAGTTCCCCCTGAAACCGCCCCCAACAACACACACCCGATGGAGCATTTATGCCCATTTTGGGTGCTATGGGCACGCACGAGTTTTTAACACAGTTCAGTGTGGACTGCTGAACTTTTACTACCGCCAAGCCGCCTGATGGTTGATTCCGAGCCCGCCTTGGCTTCGTGAATCTCCAAGTCCGGAGGTGCCCTCCTTAGCTTTTGGGGTCTCCTCGCCCAAGTGAAATCTCGTGAAGCGCCAGCCCGTCAGCCACACTGACCACAATCCTGTCACCAGTTAATCTTCGGGCTCGACGTCGGATGAGTTTTTTTGACTTACGGTATACTCTTGTCTGCCCCCTAATTCACATCGTCTTCATTGCGAAGAAGTATCTTTCAGAAAGTTCTGGAAAGCGGCTACGTTTTTTCTGGTGATGGCCTTCGTGGGAATGAGAATCTTCCCGCCCGCCAACTGCGTTTTGTCGCCGTGAAGATACTTGTCCATGCGGATGATGGCCTGGCGACCAATGACGAATGGTTTTTGGACAATCGTCCCGTAGATCTCACCAGCAGCGATCCCAGTCAGCGTCTCGCTGTCTACATCAAAGCAAACAATCTTCACCTTCCCAACCTTGCCCGCGCTCCGTACGGCGGTGAGAATGGCGGGCCCGTGATAACTGTACAGGCCGACCATGCCAGCTAGATCTGGATACTTCGCCAGCGCGTCTTCGGCATTCTTCTGAGCCAACGTGACTTTGGTTTCATTTGCCAGTATGTCAACGATCTGAATGTTCGATCCAGCCAGTCCGTCTTGGATGCCCTGAATGCGATCTTTCGCGTTCTGCGCCTTCAAGTTGCCGACGAACAAAGCCACTTTGCCGCCTTGGGGCAACGCGGCCTTGAGCAGTTCGGCTGCCTGCACTCCAGCCGCGACATTATCCGAGCCGATGTAACAAGCGCGTTTGGTTCCCTCTGCATCGCTGTCGGTGCAGACCAAAAGCATGTTGGTAGCGATCGAATTCAGGAAATCCGTCTGGCTGTCAGCATCAATCGGGCTGATGGCAATGCCGTCCACTTTGCCCGTGATCACATTGCTTATGACCTCCTGTTGTACTGTGATTGTTCGTTCGCGGAGAATGCGAAAATCCAAATCTACATCGCCGAGTTCCCGTGCTGCCGAGTCGCAACCCTCGCGCACCATTGACCAGTAGTAGTTTGCATTGTTGGCGACGAAGGCCAGTCGCAGTTTTTTCTGGGCTGGGGCGGTGGACGTTTGGCCGGTCCTGTTGTCACATCCTTGGAAAAGTCCGGTGAGTAACGAAGCCATTACAAGTAGAGTCCGCGTGTTCATGAACGCATTTCACTCCCAATTTCCCCTCGCTACAAGCAGATACGTGCCTGTATTTGCGGGGGGCAGTTGCCGGCCGGGGCTTTGGTAACCGAAGCTCCAATCTAAATGCCCTTGCCAGGGGGTTGTAAGGCTCGAAGACCATACGCCATTGCAGGCGGCTACGGTCGAGGCGAGCCAGTCCCCGGGGAAATGGTGATCCCCGGTTTCAGATTGGCCTCGAAAAGCGCGCTGAAAACGCCCTCGATAGCTCCTCCACGCTGGATTTGTCTCCAATTGCAGGGCTGGCAATGAGTTTGGCCCCATGGCTAGATTAATAATTATCAGGAAACCTGTTGACTGCAAGCACAATTCCTGAACTATGTGAAAACTCATCTGCTCGACCGATCGGTAACACGGGGTGGATAAACGCGGCCGGCGAAACCGTAAGGTCTCCGACCGGGGTTTACGAAGCGCCTCCACCTTGAACCAGCCTGGAGGTCGGAATTCCATTGACCGCGGGAACGACTTGGTGATAATCTTCGCGCCGGCGAGGAAGGCGTAGCCAAGATGCTCGCCATCCTGTTTTGGGTTCGAGTCGGCGCGAGAATGGGCTCGAACCAAACATTGGTTGTAAGCGGCGGGTTTGGCGCTGAACGCCTGCGGCAGCCTTTTGCTTCTTCCCGAAGCTACGCTCACGACGAGTATGCCCCGCGCGGCTCGTTATGCAGCTATCCAGCCCGATGCCATGAAACCATCATCAAGTCACCCGTTGCGGTGGTTCATTCCTCAATGGGCAAAACCGCCCACAGGTGTGAAACCGAGCCGCGACAAAGAGAAAGGCGAAACGTGATGAAGACTATCCGAGCATTCGTCGTGATCATGGTCTTGGTCGTAACAGGCCGGGCAGGCAGCGCCAGTGCGCAGGCACTGACCACGCTGTTTACGTTTAACGGCACCAATGGCAGCGCTCCGAACATAATGCTTAAAGGCCTGGACGGCAATTTCTACGGCACGACCTTGACCGGCGGGGTGTACAATTTGGGCACCATCTTTCAACTCACGCCCAAAGGTTCGTTGACCACACTTCACAGTTTTACTGGCGGCGCTGACGGGTATTCGCCGAACTATTTCGCGCAAGCAAACGACACCAATTTCTACGGCACGACCTACAACGGCGGGACGAATAACTGCACGTTCACCACAGACTGCCACGGAGGCAGTTGCGGCACGATCTTCCAAATCTCTCCTGCGGGCGATTTCAGCAGCTTCGAATTTTCCGGGGGCTCTCTCGGAGGTTTCCCGATCTCGTTCTTCTTCGCCAGCGCCGACGATTGCTTCTTTGGGTCAACCCAAAGCGGAGGGACTGGTGGTCTCAGGTGTGGCCCTGATTGCGGTTGCGGCGAGTTGTTCTATTTTTGCGGTTCGGGTCAGATCCAGACTCCCTATGGGTTTGGCTCTGAAAGCCTGCAGTCACAACCCTATTGCCAGGTGAACGTCATGGATAGCCAGGGTAATCTTTACGGCACGACTGCGAATAACGGCGGCGGTGAACACGCCTCGGTATTCATGTTGGCCCCTTCGGACGCCTACACCAACCTTTGGACCTTTTATGACGGATCGGGACCTCAGTTGGTCTTCCAGGGCAGCGATAGCAACTTCTACGGCACGGTCTTGGGGGGCCCGGCTTGCCTTGGCTGTGGCTCGATCTTCCAACTGACACCGCAGGGCACCTTGACAAACCTCTACACATTTGGCGAGGGTGCCGACGGCGGCTGGCCTGCGTTGGCCTTCCAAGGTAGCGACGGCAACTTCTACGGCACGGCCGTGGGCGGGAGCACGAATTCCGTTAGTGGCTATGGCTCGATCTTCCAATTGACGCCGCGGGGCACCTTGACGACACTCTACAAATTTAGCGGCGGTGCCGACGGCGGCTGGCCCGTATTGTCCTTCCAGGGCAACGACGGCAATCTCTATGGGGTGACCGGGACCGGCGGGACGAGCACCAATTGCGAAGGCGGCTGCGGCACGGTGTTCATGTTCAGTTTGGTCGGTACACCTTGCAGCTATACCCTGAGCGCCACCAACGCGACGTTCGCCAGCGCGGGCGGCTCTGGTAGCGTTAGCGTGAGCGCATCCAACGGCTGCGCGTGGACGGCGACCAGCAACGTCAGCTGGATTACGATCACGTCCGGCGGCAGCGGATCCGGCGATGGGACGGTTCAGTTCAGCGTCGCCGCCAACACGAGCACCAAGCTCTCTCAGGGCACGATGACAATTGCCGGGCAGACGTTCACCGTCACGCAGTCAGGCTCAACCCCCTGCACGTACACGCTGTCGGCGACCGCAGCGTTGTACTCTTCCAGCGGCGGCAATGGCTCGGTGAACGTGACGGCAGGCAGCAGTTGCACCTGGACGGGGACCAGCAACAACGGTTTCGTCACGATCACGTCCGGCGGAAGCGGCTCCGGCGATGGCACGGTTCAGTACAGCGTCGCCGCCAACACGAGCACCAACGCTCTCACGGGCACGATGACGATTGCCGGGCAAACGTTTACAGTCACGCAGTCCGCCAGTGGGAACACCCCGGCGGTCTACCAGATTCTTTCATCGGCAAAACTGAGCGTCGGTGGCTTGGGTAACGACATCTCCGTGATACTGGCGACCAATACGTTATCGGATGCCGGAACCTTTGATCTGCTGGACGGCCAGTATGATTACACTGGAACCTATGCGCTCGTGAAGCATGGCAAGCAGATGGTGTTTGCCCTTGACGCCAATGGTCTTTCAACCATTGAAAGCATGTTGAGAAATTGGATTCAAAGTCTGGCTGCGGAAGACGGGGTTTCGCTTGACGACCTCTCGCTCTCTGTCCAACGCGTTACGATATCCAACGCCGCCATGCAGGATGGCGTACCGAACAAGGCGAAGATTACTGTTAGTGGGAAGGTTAATGCAGTTGTTAATGGAACGTTCAAAACCAAGAGCTTCACTTACAATTGTGTGCTGTCGTACTGGGCGCTGATTTCGGGTGCGAACCCTTGATCTGGCCGAAGACAGCGGCTGGTCGTCGACGCAAAATTCATGACGAAGAGCTTCACTCACAAATCGGTCAAAAAGCATCGAGACACTCGTTTCAGGTGCCAACCAACCAAGGAGAAACCATGAAACCAATGTTCTCGAAGCTGGCTTCGCTGCTGCTGGTGATTTGCGTCTTTCTGCTCCAGGGATGCGCGACTACGCAACCGCCAAATCTCGGTCTGACAAGAAGCGACTTCGACTCCGTACGAAAAATCACCGTCGTTCGATACAAAACGCCTGCCCTGGAAGCCTCCACCAAAACTGCAGAGGTTCTGATGATGGTCGGTGCGGTCTGTCTTTGTATCCTTCCCGACGTCACAGCACTGATCATAGACGGCAATGCTTCCGGGGATGCCAGAAGAGGGCTCCCTGATTTTGGTGAACTGATGATGAAAGATATCGTCACTTCCGCCGTCGAGGAAATTCCCGGCTGGCCGCCGACCACATCGGTCGAGGCTCCTGTCAAGAAAGGATACACATCCAAGGACGCTGCTCAGGTCGTCATCGACACCAAGTCTATCTACCTGAGGGATTCCTTTGCGGGGGGTCAGTTAGCGAGAAAGGGGATATTTGGCATTTCTGGTGACGTAATTATGAAGGACTCCAGGGGGAAAAAGATCTTTCTCAGACATTTCAATTATGTCTCGATGAAGTCGAAGAAGGAACTCCTTGCTGACAACCACAAGGCATTCATCGCAGAAATCCCCGAAGCCGCGCAAATATGCGCAGAAGAGGTGGTTGCGTGTTTGAAGTCCAATCTCGGCACCGGCAATAAGACAACCGCCGCCCACACCGCCATGCCACCACCAGCACAACCTGCCATGGCAGCAGCAGCACGACCTGCCACGCCTACACCTCCGCCTACTTCTCAACCGCCCGCTCCCTGGTACGTGAGACTTTGGAAGTGGCTCTGATACGCCACGGAGCATATTCTCCGTCTGGTCAAAAACTCGTCCTTCCTTGATCTCCTCGTGTAGCCTCGCTGTGAGGGAACCCGTTTGCCCAACTTGCTGCGGAGGATCCGATTCTCCTGCCGGAGGAAGTCATTCTCTTTGGCCAGATCCTCACTGAAAAGTCTCTGGATAGTGGTGATAAGTGGCACGGCGGAATGGCGGAGGTTGCTCGACCATGTCCCTGAATATACGAACTCCCCCACAGCCAAGGAGACAAAAACAGCATAAACGCGCTAAATCAATACGGGTGAGTTTTTACACAATACACCACAAGAATTCGTCCCAGATTGTCCCGGGTTGTCGTGGGGTGGCACATCGAGGTTCTCGTCGCCGCCTGCTGCTGCACCACAACTGGACTACCTATAAGTACAGGCTTTTACTCGGAACTACGAACCTGGCACTTCAGCAAAAGCCAGGATGTTGGTGTGGGTGTCGGTGGCAAAAATAAAAGTACCCGCTTGGTCTCCACTGAACTCCTGGCTCTTGATCTTCAGCGTGACCGACTGGCCCGCCTTCAGCACCTTCACCGCCTTCACCACAGGAGCGAGACCCGAGTTCGGATCGAAACTGCTGCCTTGCTCCAACCACAACAGAACTTCAGACTTCGCGCTTTCTGTCGCGCCGCCATTGCCAACCGCCAGATTGACTGCGACCGTGCAAGTGGTATTGGTCGTCTCGGTCTTCTTATTGACCTTCGTCTTGCAAGTCTGTGTCACATTGCCAAAGGTAAAGCTCACTGGACTGGCTTCCGCCTGATCAACCGTGAAAGTCTGGCCGCTTGCAGTGATTGTACCTGTGCGCGGGCTGGCATTGGTGTTGGCGTCAATCGCGTAGTCAATCGTCCCGTTCCCAGAACCGCTGCCGCCCGAGGTAATGGTGATCCAATCGGCAGTCGTAGCGGCCACCCACGCGCAGCCGGCACCGGCAATCAGATTGACGCTACCAGTAGCCGCCATCGCGCCCAGCCTGACCGTATTGGCCGAGAGCGCGTACGAGCATACCGGCGCAGGTATGCTCACGGTCACAGTTACGACCGACGACGTGGCGACATTGTTGGCCGCGTCGTGGGCCAGAGCGGTCCACCGGTGCGTGCCGTTGTCGACGCCTGTGAACGTCCAATCATAAACGTACGGCGACACCGAAGCCGTTCCCGCCAGCGCGCCGTCTTCATCGAACTCGACCCGGTTCACCGCCGCGCTGTCCATGACCGCGGCCGCGATGGTGACGGTTTGCGCGTTTGTATAACTCGTTCCATCGGTGGGACTGGTAATCGTTACGGACGGTGTGAGGTTACTCATCACGAGCGTGCTCGCCAGGTTGAGCCGGCCGCCGGTTGCTACCGTGCCGCTCAGGCCGGCAACAGGATCGACATTTTGCAAAATGCGCTGGACCCGTTGCGACGCGGTTTCAGACGGATAGATCATGGCGTCAAACGCCACCGTGCCCGACACGTGCGGCGTCGCCATCGAGGTCCCATCGAGATATTCGTATATTTGTGACGGGTCGAGTTGGTTGACCACCGTGGCGGTCGTCGGCAACGCCGCCAATAGCGTCTGGCCGTCGGCTTGCGACAACGAAACCGCGGGAACCCACGAGCCAGCTGTAATCAGAGTGCCGGTGAAGTTCCCAGACACGTTATTATAAATGATCGCCGCCTTGGCCCCGGCCGCCATCGCGTTGGCCACTTTGTTGGAAAATGTGAGCGTCCCACGCTGGATCAATGCGATGTTGCCATTCACCGCCGCAGGGAAATCAGCCGGGGTTCCAAGCAGGCAATTATAAACTGTCGCGGTAATGCCGGTGGTCGTGCCCGCGTAGGCCAAGCCGTTGCCGAAATAGGTATTGCCCGCTTGGTGCACCACCGCGGTGGTGCTCGAGAACCAGGTCGGTATGGTCGACAGGATATTCACCCCCGGCGCGGCGAGGTCCACGGTCCCGACGCCGTAGTTCGAGAAGCTGGCCAACGCATCGTTCTGGTCCGTGGCGGCCACCACAATCATGTTCGGCAACCGGTAACTGGCCGGGTAGGTAGGCGTCGTGTCAATGTCAACACTGTCATTACCGGCTGCCGCGCAAAAAACTATGCCCGCATCCCCCGCCGCTTGGATGGCATCGCTCTCCATTGTGCTGGACCCCCCGCCGCCAAACGACGCGTTGATCACCGCGATGTTCACGCCCCCATTCTTCATCATCGCCGCGTACTGGATGGCTTCGATGACCGCCGAGTCGGCAAACGTCTCGCCGTCTGAGGAGGCTTTCAGCGCCATCAATTTGGCCTGGTAGCCGACGCCAATAATGCCCACACCGTTGTTGCCCGTCGCCGCAATGGTGCCAGACACGTGCGAGCCGTGATAGCCCGAATCAATCGGGTCGCCCACCTGGTCGACAAAATCGTAGCCGTAATAGTCCCCCACGTAGCTGTCGCCCGGGATTCCACCGGGGTTGTGCCACATGTTGCTGACCAGATCGGGATGCGTGTAATCAATCCCTGTGTCGATCACCGCCACGACCACCCCCGTGTTGGATGAGAATCCCACCAGGTTCCAAGCGGCTACAAAGTCGATATCGTCCCCGGCCGTGCCGTTGGTGCCGTTGATGGTCTGCCCTGTATTCTGCAGCGCCCACAACTGCGAGAAGTCCGGGTCGTTGGGCAAAGCCGACGTCCAACGAAAGTAATTTGGCTCGACCGTCTCGATCATCGAATCCCGCTGTAGCTCGCCGATCAGCGCCGCCGTTGTCCGCTCCTTGGCGCGGACCAGTCCCGAATGCCGGTGGATGTGTTCGGAAAGCCAGTCGAAATGCCGCGCCCACTCCAACCCATGCGTTCCGAGAACTGTTTTCGTCGTCGCAAAATCGACGGAGTCCTTGAACTTCACGAGGACTTCGCCTTCAACGTGCGCTGTGGCCGGGCGCGAAGCATCGGCCCCGCCGGCAAGCCCGACCAATGCCAGCGCAAGAACCGCGCCAACGATAAGTTGCAGCGGGCGCCCAGCATTCACAAACCGATGGCCCGCGTGATCGTTGCGTCGCTTCTCTTGATTGTAATTCCCGAAAACCATAAGTCTCCCTTCCCAACAACCGCTGCAATCCAGAAGCTGTTGGCTATACCCAATTTCACGTGGTCAAAAAACTCGTCCTTGGTGAATCTCCCTGCGCGTACCCTCGCGGCGAGGTGCCACCCATGACATGGAAGCGAATGTTGTCCCACATCTCCGGCTGTGTCAACGAAGACCTCCTCATTGCGGCGATACTGATCCTGCCCCATCCGCTGGCGCAGGCGGAGCGGGTGTGGTTGTTGACGGGACCAAGTCGCCTGCTGAGGAGCGGCGACCGCCGGAGAAACGACTTGGGGCGGGGGTGCGGTTGCAGCCTTTTCTTTTACGCCAGTAGGGGCAGAGGTCGTATAGCATGATCCCATGAAACGGCACCCCGCATGGTCAAAAAACTCGTCGGTGTCGAATTTTCCTCATGTAGCATCGCCGCGAGGAACATCCCATGCCCCGGAAACGAATGCTGGCCTACATCCCCGCCAGCGTCAACGAAGACCTGTTACACAGAATCGAGTACCTGCTTGAACCCCTCGGCTCTTTTGCCCTCCGCAGACGACGAGGAGCGAACTGTCGCTATGCATTCGGGATCGGGGCTGCAACAGCAGAATTTGGTTTTCGGGCAGTTCGCTGAGGCGGCGGACTTGACGGCGGTTCAGCGGGGGTGCGAGGCTGGTAGGTGGGGCTTTCCCCAGCCCTTGGACGGACATCCATCAACGGCTTATGTAATCCGTTGATACCCGGAATCCTGACGAAGGAAGTCGTTTTCCTTAGCGAGGTCTTCGCTGAACAGCTTCTGGATCGTGGTAATCAGCGGAGCGGCGGAACGTCGGAAGTTGGCGGCCATGCCCAGTCGACATCCAAGAACTCAGCCACGGGTGGGACAACAATCGGAACCCACATGAATCTCAGGCCGTATGAGTTTTTACAGTACAGGGATCACGTCAGCCCGACCGCCTTTCCGCTCGGCAACACCTTGATGTGCGCCGCCGCAGGCACCTTCGGCAGGCCGGGCATCGTGACAATGTTCCCGCACACAGCTACGACGAAGCCCGCCCCAGCGGACAGGCGGAGTTCGTTCACCCGGATCCGGAATCCACTCGGCCGCCCGCGCAACTCCGGATCGTCCGAAAGCGACATGGCGGTCTTCGCCACGCACAGCGGCAGTTGCCCATAACCATGCTTGTTGAGCAGCTCGACGCCGGCCTGCGCCGCACGGTCATAGTCCACCCCATCCGCCCCGTAGAGTTGCGTGGCCAACGTTTCGAGCTTCTTCTGAATCGAGCTTTCCAACGAATACAGGAACTGGATGGACTTGCCTTTGTTCTTCTTGATGCTGCGCAGAACGGCTTCAGCCATCTCCGTTGTGCCGGCACTCCCCTTGTCGAAATGTTTGGACACGACGGCTTCCACATCGTGCTGCGCACAGAACTGGATGACGTGCTCCTGGTCCTCGGGCTTATCGTCCGGGAAATGGCTGAGGCACACGACGGGTTCGAGGCCAAACCGGCGGACGTTCTCCACGTGCTTGGCAAGGTTGCCGAGACCGCCCGTCTCGTTGAACCCGCCATGGTACTGGATGGCTTTGACAGTTGCCACGATGACCGCGGTCGCCGGCCTCAGCCCCGCCGAGCGGCATTTGAGGTGGATGAACTTCTCCGCGCCGAGATCCGTGGCGAACCCCGCTTCGGTGACGACATAGTCTGCCAGCTTCAGCGCCAGGCGTGTGGCGATGCAGGTGTTCGTGCCCTGCGCGATATTGCCGAACGGTCCGCCATGCACAAATGCGGGCGTGCCCTCCAGCGATTGGACAAGGTTCGGATGAATCGCATCCCGCAACAGTACCTGCATCGCGCCTACGGCTTGAACCGCATCGGCGCGCACCGGCTCGCCCTTATACGTGAAGCCCACAACCATATTCGTCATCCGTTCGCCCAGATCCCCAAAATCCCGCGCGAGGCACAGGATGGCCATGACCTCGGACGCGGGCGTGATGTTGAAACCATCGCGCCGGGGCACGCCGTGCAACGGTCCGCCCAGGCCGATGATGATGTCGCGCAGTGACCGCTCGTTCAGGTCCACCACCCGTCGCAGAATGATGCGGCGCGGGTCGAGGCCGAGTTCGTTGCCGTGTTGAAGGTGGTTGTCCACCATCGCGCACAGCAGATTGTTGGCCTTCTCGACCGCATACATGTCACCGACAAAGTGAAGATTAATATCCTCAGCGGGCACGACCTGAGCATGACCACCGCCGGTTCCGCCGCCTTTGATGCCGAAGTATGGACCCAGCGACGGTTCGCGGACGCAGAACATTGATTTCTTCCCGAGCCGGCGCAACCCGTCTGCCAGGCCAATCGTGGCCGTGGTCTTGCCTTCGCCTTGCGGCGTTGGTGTCATCGCCGTGACCAGAATCAGATGTCCATCCGCCTGATGTTGTCGCGCCTCCAATTCCGCAATGGGAATCTTGGCGATATAATGGCCATGTGACAGGATGCCCTCGGTGTCGAGGCCCAATTCAGCGGCCACTTCTAGGATACGTCGTGGCGGTTGACCATTCAGACCGGCAGTTCTCTCAGGCATATCACCCTCACCTATGTCTCCCCGCAACCTCAAGACCCACGAAACAACCGGCCACCGACAACCACATCTTCAGATTATAACCTGATGCCTGTCAAGCCCGTGGTGGAGGCCTGCACGAATCTGGTCAATCCCGTCTGGGTTCCGCTGTCGACCAACACCCTCACCGGCGGCACGTCCTCTTTCAGCGATCCCCAGTGGACGAATTATCGGGCGCGTTTCTACCGCCTAACCGCGCCCTGAGGCACCAGGGCGTCTCACCCGCGCACGGCACGTGCGGGCATGGAAAGCCCAATTTTCTTGACGCCTGGGCGATGTTTTGCTGTACTCCGCTCCGCTGGGAGGGTGCGAAGAGGCTGAGCTTCCCGTTTGCGCTTTGTTTTACTGCCTTTCCAGAATCCGAGGGTGTTTTGACGGTCAACGCATCACGCGGGTGGTATACCAAAGCGTTCCGGTCAGACGCTACGCAAACCCTGCGCCCATTCACCAACGATGTTCTGTTCCACCCCCCTTGGTAACTCGGCGTCAATATAACCGAAAGAGGAAAAACCATGAAGATTCTTCGCATTCCACTGGTCATTGTGTTGATCGCTCTGGCGGGTCGAACGTTCCATGCCAACGCACAGACGGTGACGACGCTGGACCAGTTGGGCGGCATGCTCATCAACGGGCTGTCGCCCCACGCCGGTCTGGTACAGGGCAGCGATGGCAATTTCTACGGGACAACGTCTAGTGGCGGAATGAACAACGAGGGTACTGTGTTCAAAATCACAACCCAAGGGACGTTGACGACTCTTTGGCAGTTCAGCGGGTTCTTCGATGGCCGGTCACCCTCTGCCGGTCTGGTGCAGGGCAGCGACAGCAATTTCTACGGCACGACCGAGTACGGCGGGACAAACGGTTGGGGTACGGTGTTCAAGATCACTTCTCAAGGGACACTGACCACACTGTGGCAGTTTGGCTTCGGGCCTTCCGGCACCAACGGCGCACAGCCCGAAGCAGGTCTGGTGCAGGGCAGGGATGGCAATTTCTACGGCACCACCTACTCCGGAGGGACGAATAGTAATCCCTACGGTGGTTACGGCACGGTGTTCAAGATGACTTCCCAAGGGACGTTGACCACGCTGTACCAATTTGGCGGTCTTCCTACCGACGGCCAATATCCGTATGCGGGACTGGTGCAGGGCGATGACGGCAATTTCTACGGGACGACCAGCGGAGGCGGGACGAACAACGAGGGCACAGTGTTTAAGATTACTCCTCAGGGGACGCTGACTACTCTGTGGCAGTTTAATTACTACAGCAAAGGCGCATACCCCTCGGCGGGCCTTGTGCAAGGCAGCGACAGCAATTTCTACGGCACGACCAGCGGCGGTGTAGGGACGGTGTTCAAGATCACTTCCCAAGGGACGTTGACCACGCTCTGGCAGTTTACTGGCATCGGCATTGATGGTGCTCAGCCCCGTGGGGGATTGGCGCAGGGCAACAACGGATATTTCTATGGCACGACCTACTCTGGCGGGACGAACGGCTACGGCACAGTGTTCAAAATCACGTCTGAAGGGACGCTGACCACGCTGGATCAGTTTAGCGGCCTCGGCGCCGACGGCGGGTTGCCCTATGCAGGGTTGGTGCTGGGCAGTGACAGCAATTTCTACGGCACGACATTCGGGTCGGGGTTCGGGCCGAGCGGCAGTGGTACGGTATTTAAAATGACGCCCCAAGGGACGTTGACCACGCTCTGGCAGTTTAGCGGATTGCCGGCCGTCCCCGCAAATCCTGAGGCGGGACTGGTGCAGGGCAGCGACAGCAATTTCTACGGCACCAGCTACAACGGCGGGACGAACGGCGCTTCGTCCGGCGGCTACGGCACGATTTTCAAGATGACTCCCCAAGGGACGGTGACCACGCTGTATCAATTTGGCAACACGCCTATCGACGGAGAAAACCCCCAGGCCGGGTTGGTGCAGGGTAACGATGGCAATTTCTACGGTACCACCTACAACGGCGGGACGCAGGGTTACGAGGGTAACGGGGGCGGCACGGTGTTTCGGATCAGTTCGAGCGGCAGCTTGACGATTCTTTGGTCGTTCTGCAGCATGCAAGATGAATTTGGCGACTGCCTCGACGGCGCATACCCGCAGGCTGGCCTGGTGCAGGGCAGCGACAGCAATTTCTACGGCACGACTTCCGGGTCTGGATCCGGCCCGAGCGGTTACGGCACCGTATTTAAAATCACGTCCGAAGGAACGCTGACCACGCTGTGGCAGTTTAGCGGGGGTACCGACGGTGCAGTCCCCGAAGCAGGTCTGGTGCAAGATGGCGACGGTGACTTCTACGGCACGACCTACAACGGCGGGACGAACGACGATGGCACGGTGTTCGGGATCACCCCCCAAGGGACGTTGACTGTGCTGTATCAGTTTGGCGGTCTTCCGACCGACGGCCAAAACCCCCAAGCCGGGCTGGTGCTGGGTTACGATGGTAATTTCTATGGCACGACCTCCTCTGGCGGGACGAACGGTTGGGGCACCGTCTTTAAGATTACAGCCCAAGGGACGTTGACAACGCTGCATCAGTTTAGCGGCTACCCGAGCGACGGCGACAGTCCCCAAGCCGGGCTGGTGCTGGGCAGCGATGATAATTTCTACGGCACGACCTACAACGGCGGGACGAACGACGAGGGTACAGTGTTCAAGATCACCTCCCAAGGGACGTTGACGACGCTCTGGCAGTTTGGCAATGGGCCCACCGACGGCCAAAACCCCCAGGCCGGGCTGGTACAGGGCGATGACGGCAGTTTCTATGGGACGACATCCACAGGCGGGACAAATAATAATGGCACCACGTTCAAACTTTCTGTCCCCCTCCTCCCCCCGCCTCCGCCGTTCCAGATCACTTCCATTGTTCGCACCAACGTCAACGACCTATTGATCACGTGGAACACCACCGGGACCAACAACATCGTCCAGGTCGGTGCAGGCGTGGGAGCCGCTGGCAGTTTCTCGACGAACAGCGTCACCGACCTGACCAATATCGTCGTCACGACCGCCACGACGAATCTTTGGGATGTGGGTGCGGCAACAAACAAGCCGGCGCGGTACTACCGCATCCGGTCGCCGCAATGACGAGCAAAACGATGGAAGCAGTTGAACACTATGGGCGCAGCCGTGGGAACAAACGGCAACGAAACAACAACCGAAGCCGCGTTCACGACTCGGTGAACTGACCTGCGGCTGCGCTCCTCCTCCTTGCCACACGGCGTTGACTGAAGCCTCCAAGCATCTCCGCCCCGCCCACGGAATGGCTCCCGTTTCCCGCCGGCCGCCCCCAACCTGGCCTGCTCGTTGGCGACGTATGCCCCCAGGCAAGACCGTGCGAGGCCAAGTGGTAAGAGGGCCGTTGAAAAAGACACATTTAGACCGCGCGGCCCGCGGAGCCGCTTCTGCGAAGTGGCAAATTCTTAAGGAAATATCCTCACGTTTGGGCAGGGACGCTGAAGCTGCCCAAGGTCAAGATACCGGTCAAGAAGCAATAACATCGCCGATTTGTTCTGCCCTCCTCGCCCGCAGTTCCCCCGCCGTTGCCCTTGCCATGGCTCCCGTCTCCGCTGGCTCAGGCGAAGGGGGCGACCCGTCTACTGAGGAGCGGCGACCACCTGAGAAACGGCTAGGGGAGGAGGAACGGTCGCAGGCATTTCTTTTCCTCCATCAGGTAGAGGTGTTCCTTTTGCTACTAGAGGAGGAGGTGTCTTTTCCGGCTCTATAGGGGGAAACGATGTAAGAACCAGCACTGCAACAATGACAAACAACGTCAGAATCCACGCAAATTCGACGATACTTACACCGGACTGTTTCTTCATCACCCAAACTATTCTCCGTAATTCATGCGTCATAAAACTTCTCCTGTTGCCTTTCGGAGGCGTCCCTCGTAGTCCCCCATCAAAGCAGGGTTCCTGCCACATTCTGCCTATCCCCCGCCCGCGGTCCCGCCGCCGTTGCTCCTGCCGCCGGATCCATCCTGCTTGAAGCCCTTCAGCGTCAGTGGTACAAGGGTCAATCGGAACCAGTCCGAACCGGAGCCGATGATGAAACGACGGAGCCTCTTTGTTTTTTCAGCGAAAGTCTGCGTCCTATTCCTGCCTGTTTTCCTCTCTGGATGCGGAGTCCGAAATGGCCAAGGGGAGGAAATCCTTTCAGATGGATCGAAGTACATCGGGGAGATGAAGGACGGGAAACCGAACGGTCAGGGTAAGTGTTCGTGGCGAAACGGTGACGAGTATGTTGGGGAATTTGTGGACGGGAGAGCCGATGGTCAAGGAACCCTGACGTATCATATGGGGGCCAAGTACGTGGGCGAGTTCAAGCGTGGAGAGATGAACGGCGAAGGGATTTTTACGGTTCCGGATGGAAGCAAGTACATGGGGGGCTTCAAAGACGGCTGGCGGTGGGGGCAAGGGACTTATACATTCGCCAGCGGTACGACGTATCAGGGAGGGTTCAGGGTTGGCAAGTTCGACGGCCAAGGCACCATAACCAACCCAGACGGTCGCCAATACGTCGGTCAGTTTAAGGACGGCAAAATGGACGGCCCCGGCAAAATGACCTACCCAGATGGCAAGGTCGAAGAGGGACTCTGGATGCAAGACAAGTTCATGGGAGCCTCAAAAACGCCGTAGGAGTCCCCCCCTTACCTCCGCCTGCGTTTCGCAACCGCCCAGAGCGACAACAGTCCGACCATGGTCAGCAGGAGCGAGGACGGCTCGGGGACTTCGATGGCCATCCACTCTGGTTGGTTCGCCCCTGAACTGGCAAACAGCGAACCCACTCCGTTGGTTCCAAATTTCTCAATGGTGCTGTTAAACCAGTTGGCTGCATAGAGGCTGCCACTCCTGTCAAAGGCGATGCCATACGGGTCATCCAATCCGTTTGTTGCAAAGATCGATTCGGTTCCATTGGTGGTGAACTTCAAAATCTCTTGCTGGTAGGTTTGAGAGGCATACAGATTTCCGCTGCTGTCAAAGGCAAGTCCTGTGACATCTGCCAAACCGGACGCAAAAACGTACTCGTTTGCGTTCGTGTCAAATTTCACAATCGTGTCATTGGAGTTACCGTACATCCCCGCATATAAATTGCCGCTGCCATCAAAGGCCAAGGACAAAGGGTAGTGATATTGAAACCCAAAAGAATAGAAGGTCGTTCCCTGTCCACTCGGATTGAATTCCTCGATGTAGGAATTATAATTATTGTAATTTGAGACAAAGAGATTGCCGCTACTATCAAAGGCCAGAGCGACGGGGCCAGCCATGTCAGTGTTGGCGAATACCGATTCCTGCCCGCCGGGACTGATTTTTATGATCGTGTTGGCGTAATACATCGCAACGTACAGATTACCGCTGCTATCAAAAGCCAGACCGTTCGGATGATCCCCCGGGTAGTTGGTCAATGGGTCGAAAACTGATCCGCTTCCGCTCGAATTGAATTCTTCAATCGTATTGTTGCCGAAATTTCCAACGTAGATGTTGTCGGAGTAAACTCGACCCGAGAAGAGCAGGCATTCGATGGCAACAAGCCCATAGAAGAACACCCGGATTGCCGTCCGTATATTTGTTGCTCCAATCATGGCGATGATGGTCAGTCTGCTATTCATCGACCAAAACTGCGACCCCTACACAGTTATGTTAATTAGCACCACTGGGGCATAAAGTCGATAGTTTTTTGGGCTGGAGCTTGCCCATTTTGCATCCCCATCCCCCGCCTGCCCGCCTGTCCGACCGCCTAGTCCGACCTCCCATTTCCCCCGCCCAAGAACTCTCACCCTGACACTCACCCGCCGGGTCATTTTGCCCTGTTTTGGCTACGAAGTAGCCCATGATCGGCAACGGGACGACCGCCTAGAACAACCGCCGTATCAATGAGAAATAGAGGAAGATCCAACTATAAAGTTGGCGGGAGTGACGGGGCTCGAACCCGCAACATCTTCTAGTGTTTCGGCCCAAAATGCAGAGAATCACACCAGCAAATCGCATATATCACCACACGAAAAGGACTATCCCTCTCCTGACGTTCAAGAAATCATCAATTCGTGGCCCAAACTCTCGCCAGAGCTAAAGGCGGCTGTGCTGGCAATCATCAAATCAGCCAAAGGAGACACACACGGCTGAGACACGAAGCCCGACGGTTATCGGATTCCCGCTTGGCGTGGACGTACAGGGGCACTCACTACTTCTTTGCTGCTTTCCATTTTGCCCACCTTGCCCTCTGTGCCGCTGCAATTTTAGCTCGTGCTGCTTTTGACATTTTGGGTCTGCCTGTGCCGGGCGGTCTGCCAAGTTTTGCACCACCGCCTAGAGCTTTGATGGCTGACTCAACTTTTTCGAGTTCTGCCCGTAGGTGCTTTGCGCTTTTTTCCAAATGGGCAACAATTTGGCTTGGGAGTAATAGCTTCATGTGGAGCAGTATTTCCTCACTGGCGGGAATCGGTCAACCACTTTCCTGTCGCTTTGCGAAAATGTTGGAGGCTCAGTGGTGTTTTGCTTGAAGCGGAGAACGCAGCTTGTGTACCATGTTGAAACGCATGAGCTTTCAAATTGAAAGCCGGGTGGGAGAGAACCTGTACCTAGTTATGTATGCTCTCTGTGCGGCCAAGACCCTAGATGTAACACTGCCTGCGATGTTCCCGCGTGGCGTTGGGGTGCTCTCTGTTGAAGGGAAGCGAAATTTGATAATTCGCGGGATGTACATGCTCACGTTCTTTGTCTTGTGCAGTCTCTCGTTCATCGTGGGTTTCGTATTCTGTAATAGCGCGTCACCATCGGGTTTTGCTCCTTGTAGTTTGTACATCTTCATCATCTGCATACTTTCGATGAATCCTTGGTTCTGCGACCATTTGGCTCGCATCTTGTTCTACCCCGCAAAACGGTGGGTTCAGATTCGAGAACCCCAGTTCAAATACGTGGACGTGCTTTTTGTCGGCATTTACGTTCCACTGGTTTCGCTGCTTTGGCTCTTTTGGAATTTCGTGACGAGCACGTACTGAGGTCGCATCCGACTAGATTATGGCAAAAGTCCTTGGTAAAGCAGGCCGCTACGTCGAAAGCGAGTCTATCAAGAAGGCTCAACAATTCGTGACTTACCTTTTAATCGGCGGGTTCGTTTGCGCGATTATCGCCGGTTTCCTGTTCGGCAGGTCTGTTAGCTTCATACGGGTTCCACCTTGGGTGGGTCTGGTTTTTCTGTTGCTCACGCTCGGTCTGATTTTTCTTAGCAAACAGATGCTAGAGAAAAAATTAGCTCATATCGAACGGGATAGAATTTCATATCGCAAAGGCGCAGTTGGGGAGGCTTTGATTGGATTCATTCTGGAAGGACTGCCAGACGAGTATGTGCTTATCAACGACCTGAAGACAGACTACGGCAACCTCGACCATGTTGTGATTGGGCCAACTGGCGTTTACGCGATTGACGCAAAGAATTGGAAGGGAACGGTCACTTCCGCTGGAAATGGCGAGTTGCTACTCAACGGAAATCCTACGTCGAAAACGGAAGTGAAGAATCTCGTGCGAACGGTAATGGCATGTCGAGAGCAGGTCATGGTGCTTTGCAAATCAAGGCGACTTCAATGCGACCCATATGTTCAAGCTGTCTTGGCCTTCCCTTCGGCGTATGTTGATGCGCCATTCGGGTCAGTGAAAAACGCGCGCTGCGTAACTGACGAAAGGCTCATTGACTACATCACAGACAAATACAACGCTGGCAAATTGAACAAGGAGCAAATCGAAATTATCGGTCAGGCGTTCCTTGCACTTGCTAGAATGGACGAGCAGTTTTGTGAAACTGCCTCAACTCAACAACAATCCTGAATAAACAGTAGGCGGTCAGCATGTGTGAATTGAAAGACTTTTTGATTTCCGAACTCGTCCCATATGAACCGTCCGTGATACGCACACGTTTGGAAAGCCTATGCAATCTGCTACAGAATTATGGTGACCCCGGACACTCAGCTTCCGATATAGACAAGGCGATAAACCACCCACCATTAACTGTAGTTCGCGTCGGGGACGAATGGCTGCTGAGGCACGGAATCCACAGGGCAACTCTACTCAAATTGCTCGGCGCACATTCAGTCAAGTGTCGTGTGGACACGAAACTGGAAAACGACTACCATTTGACTGTTGCTGAGCGACTGAAGGCTGGTATGAAGGGCCTAGAGAACGTGCCGATTGACGCCACAGAAGAAGCCAGAGAGAAAAGAAATCTGCAAGAATTTCACGAGATAGTTGGAGTAGCGCCGGATGAAAGATTGTTTCCCGCAGAATCAGTGAAGTTCATAATTAGCGGTGTTCCGAGCAGTGGAAAGACTACCTTTGGAGACTGGCTTAGAGATAGGAGAAGTTTCACTCATATAAACCTAGAGCAGGACGACGAATTTACTCGACAAGCCGTCTTTCCTAATCTCCAAAGTCTGTTTCCAGACTGGCTTGACTCCATCACGAGCAATGTTGTGGTGACTTGGGGATTCCCGCCGACTCCCGAATGTTTCGCACTCATTGAGAGATTCAAGGAATACGGGTACTCAGCGTGGTGGTTTGAGGCAGACACTACGGTTGCCCGAAACTTATATGTCCAGAGTCGCGGGGAGGATGCGACGCGCCAGTTCTTTGATGTCCAGATTCAAAGGTTGCGAGAATCCGAAGCAGATATAGAGAGAATTTACGGCGGAAAAAGAATTACAACACTTACTACCCAAGGTCACGTTGCGCCGGAAGACATCCTCACCACATTGCAGGAAGCACGGCCAGAGCTTGACGCAAATAGGCATTGACGAAATCCCCCTGTTTCGTGATTGAGGGATTTGGACGTATTCTCAACGACTTAGAGCCTTGAGTAATCGGCAAGGGTCAACGCCAAGCGCGTCGGCAACCTCAAGAAATTCCACCACGTCCAGCCGCCGTTCCCCATTCTCGTACTTGGACACGAACGACTGTGGCCGGTTCAGCTTCTTGGCAACGTCAATCTGAGTCAGTCCACGTTTCTCGCGGGTCTCTTTGAGCAACACCCGTAAGCGGTCATGCCTTTCGGTGAATAGCGATTTTGCCATCTGGCTCCTGCCGAAGCCAGCAGACTAAAACGGCTTGAATCACAATCCCAAATTGGGATAGTCTGCATATCGTGGCGGACATCGTTTTCAAATGCTCGAAATGCGGGAAAGCTCTCGTGATTGAGGAAGCGGGGGCGGGACTGGTCGTCAATTGTTCTGACTGCAATACGCCGATTCAGGTTCCGCAAGTGAAGAAGGAACATATGGGGCTGTTTGATTCCCTTGGAAAACCAATCCTGCTCCGTGGCCAAGTTTTTGAAGTGCAGTGTCGCAGTTGCGGACACGAGTTTTTTGCCGCCCGGCAGCTTCAAAGAGAGACAGTTCGCTGCCCTAATTGTCGCGCCGACTGTTCTGTGAATGGGTCGCCGGTAAGAAGGCAGGGTTCAAAAGCCCACTCACGCTCATTACAGGATGAAGAACCGTCAATAAAATGTCTGAAATGTGGAACAAGGCTAGACATCACCAATGGGATGATTACCGGCAGTGTGCAATGCTCACACTGCAAGAGCGAGATTGAACTACCGAAGCCAAAATGTCCCGCCTGCAAAACTCATTTGGGGAAGTATCTGAATACCTGCAACCATTGTGGGCGGAATCTGACAATATGGTGGGAGAATAAAATCCGGCTCAAGCCGCTAGTGTCCACTGAGAGACCGCCGTTCTATTGTTCCAAATGCAACATGGTGGTGAACCCCGAATTTGTGTCAATCGGAGAAAGCCAAGTCACTGGCTATATTGGAGCCAGCTACAATCTACCGCACAGCAACCTGCATCCCATGATGGTCAGACCCGTCTACAGCAGCCCCGACAAATATCCACATTGTCCAAACTGCGGGAGTCGGCTGATTGGCCCCACTAAGCACCAGAGACAATTCACTTCAATAGGGCAGATTGGCTTGGTCTTATCAGGTTTCGGAGTTGTGTTTGTTGTGTTGGGGGGTCTTGACGACAGTTTCATTGGACTTGGAGTCGCGTGCCTTGTCCTTGGGTTACCTCTTTTGTTTACTTGGTGCATTGGAAAGTGGATACACGGCTGACGCAAAGGAGTCCACCGAATGACAGAAGAACAAAACCCAATTGATAAATTCTGCCTTCTATCCGCATGGGAAGGTGAGTTGTTCGACCAGTTCTCAAAGCGGATTGCATGGGCTACAGATGAATTCCTTAGCGACTGCAAAGATTCTATTGCTGTCGAAAGGGCAAGGAAGGCGAGAGCGGTTCTTGTCGCAACTGTGGAGAAATTAGACGCCTACCTAAAGAAGCAGGCAGCAACCATCCAAAATTCAGGGGAAAATTCTGAAAACCTGCCAGACGGTTTGTTTCAAAGGTGAAGGGTCGGATTTTTTCATCAATTGACGGCATGGGGTTTCTTACAATTTATACTCTTGCCGCTCACTACTTTGTGTCGTGCAATGTCGAAGCACGTCCTTCCATTCATGTCAAAATTACAAGTCAGAATTCGGCTTGCGTTAGGTCTATCCTTTTGTAAAATACGGGGAGCATGAGCTAACAACCAAGCCACCGGATCAGATGAAAGCGAATTCCGGTGGCGTGTCTTTTTTCGTGCTCTCCCTGAGCGCGAGAACCGTCCATCCTCAAATCTTGGCGGCTTGCATCCACTGGAATCCAAATCCTAACCGGAGGCCGATACAATGGAATGCGAACCATCAGGCACACACGGAACCGCAGACTCGACTGAACGTTTGGCGTTTGACCAGTTCACGGAAAGGCTGCAACTCGCGGCCAAAGAATACATCAATGACAATACGGCCTGTGACGCAGTTCGGAGAAGTGAAAGAGCCTGTCGGGTGCTCTCAGCACTTATCCAAGAAATAGATTCTTACATGAAGCAACAGGTCGTGTTGAATTGAAGTCTCAGCGCGTGAGTCTGGTCGGGGAGAATGCAATAGACCTGGCAGACCGCCCCACTCACTTAATTTCATAAATGGTTTTTGGGCTGTTTTTGCGTAGTGGAGAGCGTCTACGTAACTGAATGACCAAAAGTCAGATGGTGTTCGGTTAGTTCCCCGGTTAGTCTCTTAAATACTTCCTGAATTATCGAAGTGACCGCCATCACCCCCGACTTGCGAAACAAAATCTATTCACACGACATTGCGACTCTCAGCAGTCAATTCGAGGAACTGCCGCCAAATCGTCTGCCGTAGGCTCCAGAATCGCCGTAGAAGGGCTTTCCACGAGCGTTTTGACCTTGAGAGTCGGCTTCACCCCTAGGGACCCAAGAAAGCCAAATTCCATCCGTTGCTTCACTTCGTCAACGTGTTCGGCCAGCGTCAGAAGGGAATCGTGGACGGTCAGAACGGGAATCTTTGACGTTCTGGCGATGCCATCCACCACCTTGCCGATGACAATTGCGGCTTCATCTGTTTGAAGCCGTAGAGCGAGATTGCGGTAAGCCGGTTCCTTTAACGCTAGGACTTTCCCATAAAGCACAGGGAACTTCCGGGCGAATGCCTGACAGAGCTTGCTTGGCTTTGCCCTCACGCGGTCAAAGAATATCTGCGTAAACACCTTCACTTTCAGTTCATCCCGCCTTTGCGCTCCATAGGGCTTTTCAAGTTCCGAATCCAAGCACTCGTAGAATGTGCCGTTTTGAGCCACCTGTCTGAATTGGTCCCGTTCACCCTCACCATCATACAAGCCCAAAAGTAGGAGCGGCTGACAGTTTGCAACGTCAACTTCCACCAACGGCTTGCCATCCAGCCGCAAGAATTGCCTGAGCACCTTTGGCAAGCTGGTGACGTTGTTAAATACCCTGCCAGTGTTGGGGTCAGCCTTGAAGAACCAGTCCTTGTCACGTATCCACTCAATACTTCGCTCGTATGAGTCCCGCTGAAAATCGTTCTCCGCTTGGAATTCCCGCATAAACTGGTCAACGCTGCTATCCACGGTCAGGCGACCAAGATTTTCAAAAAGAAATCGTTGGGCCGTTCCTTCTGTTTCAATACGGGCTTCTGGTCGCAAATGGTAGGGCAGGCTCCACCGCTCATATGTTTGCACTTCCCGAAATCGTCCGCTCCGGTACGGCTCTCGAAAGCGGTAGCTCTTACTCCTGTAGCCCACTTTGTATTTGTAATGGGGATTTGCCTCAATGATGTTCAAGTCCAGCAGGGCGGTCACCGCAGGCTTGGCGTCTCTCACGCCCAACACCCGCTCCAAGTGCTTTGCGTTTACAGGTACGTAGTCGTCCTTCTCGAATCTCTTGTTCCATCTTGCCCGGTAAATGACTGTAATTACATAAGTGAGCTTTTGCGAGTGCCGTAGCCAGTACGTAAGCCCCCGCTCCTTCAACATGCGGGGAACATCTAGGTCTACTGGACAGTACAGCCTCATAGGAATTTCTTACACAAGCAGAACATAAGGGGGTATCTGAATTGATATAATTGGAGATAGATAAGTAATTGTAATAATTGAGTAATATAATAGCTAGATAAGTGTTACGTCATTCAGTAGCCCCGCACACGACCTACCTCCGCTTACAATAGTGTTTCAATGGCAAAGACTCCGTTCAATAGTCCCGATTCTTCAATGTTAGCCCACGACATGTTGTCGTACCAGTCCGCCGGATACAAGTCGTTCATCCAGACATACGACCCGCCAGAAGGATGCAGGGACGGGGGAAGCAGGCAGTGTCGCCCGGCTCCGCGTAGCTCTCCGTCAGAGAACTTCTGCGGACTCAGCTTTAGCCAAGTGCGGAAGTAGACGTAAAAGCGGGGTTCGCATCCTGCAATGGGAAGCAGATGGGGCCACTGTCCGGCTTGTTTCGCCCATGCTAGGCAAGCGTTGGGATTATCAAAAGTGCGACAATACAGGGGAGTACGGGCTGTTTTCCCTAGAGCCATCGCCAGCCCTGCCACTTGGTAATTGGAAAACCATTCCCGAACGTCTCTCTCTGTCGGTATGTTCTTATCTAATTCCACGGCTACCCTGTGTGTGTCGCCCTGTTTCAGAACGGGCGCAATAGGGTATCCCCAATCACAATACAGGCTTGCAGCCTCTATCAGGTTTGATGAATCTCCTAGAATCTCTTTCGGAGTGCGCTTTGTCGCGTGTGAATTATGTGCTTCCACACAAGGCATTATAGCTGACTTTCGATTGAGAGTCAATAACAAAGTTAGAATGGGAACATGGGTTAGTAACTGGCGAGATGGATGGTGTAGTCCTAGGTGACGCGAATTAAATAACAATTAGTAAAGACTGGACTACTAGCTTAGATAGAAAAAGTCCAAGAAATGTCTTGTATTTGATGCGAAATTCAGGTACAATGCTGAGTATAATGAGTTCTCACAAAAAACCTCAACCAAATGGAAGCGGCTCGATTACGAACCCTTTAGCAAGGACAGCGATAGTATCGTCCAAGTCTGGAATAGAGCCAGACACAGGCAATTTACCCAGGTCGGGAATCGAAGGCGGCTCACGGCTGGTAACCCTGCCGGATGACAGCTTGCTCACAGTCCGTGAGGTTGCAACGAAGTTGAACGTGTCGGTGCGGATGGTCTGGCGTTTAGTCGCGCGGAGATACTTGAATAGGCCGTTCCGTATGGGAAGGGCCTGCCGATGGCATCCATTTGACGTACAAGCCTGTATTGAGGTTCTGGACTTGGAACGCGGCGGGTTTGGGGGAAGTCTGCGAGAGAAGGCGGCATAGGAGATTACAATGGTTCAATACGTATACAAACCAAAGGGACAGAGGGTATATCGCGGTAGGTATCGGTTTCGCCCACAGGATGACATGGTGGAAATTCCGCTAAACACGCGGGACAAGAGAATTGCGGAACAAATGCTTGCCGAGTTTGTAAAGGACGTAGAGAAAGAACGCCTTGGAATCATCCCACCAAAATCACAGCGAGACACCGTTCAACGGAAGTTGTCCGAGCACCTTGAGGACTTTCTTGGCGACTTGAAAGCAACAGGTCGGGCTGCTCGATACATTTCCAACATTCAGTTCCGAGTAAACAGACTGCTTTCAGAATGTGGATGGACGCTGCTGCCTGACGTTACAGCGGCGGAGTTTAAGAAGTGGCGGGAGAGAAACGGAAATTTGTCCGCCAAAACGCTGAATGATTATCTGGAAGCAGTTTCTTGCCTCTTGAACTGGCTAAAGAAGGATGGACGAATCCTGATTAACGCCTTGGAATCTGTCGAACGAGTCGAGACTCGCGGACGCAAAACACGTCACCGCCGAGCCTTTACTCAAGACGAAATACAACGACTGATTCTTGTCGCGGGTGAGTATCGAGCGGTCTACTTGGCCGCTGTCCATACGGGGCTACGGCGGAAAGAATTGAGAGCACTGCAATGGGGAGATGTGCTGTTAGACTCTCCGCACCCATTTGTCCGGCTACGCGGAGCTACAACGAAGAACCACAACTCAGATGCGCTTTTCTTACATGAAGATGTGGTTTCCGAATTTCGGGCAGTCAAGCCGGAAGGGGCAGAGAACGACGAGCCGGTTTTCAAACGCTTTCCAAGAATTGAACGATTCAAGCGCGACTTAAAGAGGGCCGGTATTGAGTACCAAGATGCACAAGGACGTGTTGCTGACTTCCACTCTCTGAGAAAGACCTTCAACACGCACATGGCAAAGAACGGGACACCACTCCGAGTTAGAATGGAATTGATGCGGCACGGAGATTGCCGATTGACTGACGAGACCTACATTGACGAGAGCCAGTTGGGAACACTGTCGGCCATCCAGTCTTTACCGAGCTACCTGAAAACAGCCCCGCAAGTATCCCCACACCTGTCACCACATTTTCAGGTCGCAAACGGGGGGGAAGCGTCCATTCCTGACACCACAGGGCACGGAACTGACTTGGTGACAATCATAACAAATTCAGGCGAAAGTGGGGACTTATCGCGGAATGACGCCAAAACTCAAAATGCTGAGTTGGCGGGAGTGACGGGGCTCGAACCCGCAACCTCTGCCGTGACAGGGCAGCGCTCTGAACCAGTTGAGCTACACCCCCACCCGCGTTGCGTCCACTCTCCGCCTCGAAGACGAAAACCTGCACATAACCATCGTCGAATTTCGTGTTTCGGACGTCGAATCGGCCGCTTTATGGTGGGCGCTAAAGGACTTGAACCTTTGACCCCCTCGGTGTAAACGAGGTGCTCTGGCCAACTGAGCTAAGCGCCCGCAATAAGGAGCATTACAGGCAAATCAGTGCCTTGTCAACGCCGCGGTTTGGTGTCGCCAGCCGCAGGGGCGTTATGGTTAACTGGTCGGCCACGAGGCCCGAAAGGAAGCGACCATGTATCAGAACATTCTGTTGTGCACGGACGGCTCGCCCGCAGCCGACGCGGCTGCTGACCATGCGATTTGGTTTGCCAAGAAGCTCAAGGCCCGCTTGCGCGCGTTGTACGTCACCGACATTCGCCTTCTCGAAGGTCCGTGGATCTCGGATTTTTCAGGGGCCATCGGCGCCCAGCCCTATTCCGCCTTGTTGCCGCAGCTCCAGCAAATCCAGCGCGAGAAAGCGGCCACCGTTCTGGCCGCAGTCGAGACACGCTGTCGTGAGGGCGGCGTCGCCTGCGAAACCGCATACGACACGGGTAGCCTCGCGCAGATCATTCTGGAGAATGAGGGGAAGGCCGACATGATCGTGCTCGGCCAGCATGGAGAGCACGCCGCCTGGCTGGGGGGTGCGCTGGGCTCCAGCGTCGAACGCGTCGTCCGCGCGTCCGTCAAACCCTGCCTGATTACGCCCGACAAGTTCCGCCAGATCCAACACGTGCTCATCGCCTACGACGGCAGCGAAGAATCCAGTAAGGCGCTCCGCGCTGGTATTACTCTTGCCCCTGTCCTCGGTGCGAAAGTGACCATCACGACGGTCGCCGCTCTCGGCGCCGAAGACGCCGCTTCCGAGGCACTGCGCAAGGCCAAGCAGCAGGCGATCGAGGCCGGCGTCACCGCCGAAGTGGAAACCCTCCACGGTGATCCCGAAACGCAGATTCTCGAGTTGAAAGAATCCGTTGGCGCTGACCTGATCGTCATGGGCGCCTACGGTCACACGCGCATCCGCGAATTCATCCTCGGCTCGACCACCTCGCACGTCCTGCGCAAGTCCGACGTGCCGGTGCTGCTGGTTCGGGGCACGTGACAAGGCGCATCTCGGAACACGGCGCACGGTGTTCTGGTGACCGCGTGAGGGGATAAGCATGAAAGCGCAGCTTCTTCGTCGTCCTCGTCCGGTCGAGCAGTCGCCGCTCGAATTGACCGATCTTCCCATTCCGTCGCCCGGCGACGATGAACTGCTCCTGCGCGTTCATGCCTGCGGCGTTTGTCACACCGATTTGCACACCGTCGAGGGCGAGATTTCCGGTAAATTGCCGATCGTGCCCGGTCACCAAATCGTGGGCGTGGCGGAGAAAGTGGGGGCCAACGTGAAGGAGTTTCGTGTCGGCGACCGGGTTGGGGTGCCGTGGCTTTACCACACCTGCGGGGAGTGTGAGTTTTGCCAAAGTGACCGCGAGAACCTGTGCGACAATGCCCAATTCACCGGCTTTCACGTGAATGGTGGCTATGCCGAGTACGCGGTCGCACCGGCGGCGTTCGCGGTGGGAATTCCTGACGGTTTCGACGATGCGCATGCGGCACCGCTGCTGTGCGCGGGGATCATCGGCTATCGCGCGTTGCGTCTGTGCAACGTGCGACCGCAACAGACACTCGGACTCTACGGCTTCGGCGCGTCGGCACACATCGCCATCCAGATTGCGCGACGCTGGGGTTGTGAGGTGTATGTCGCCACGCGCGGCGCGGACCATCAGCGACTGGCGAAAGAATTGGGCGCGACGTGGGTTGGCCGCGCCGAGGATTTGCCAAATGACACGCTGCATGCAGCCGTGATGTTTGCGCCAGCCGGCCCGCTTGTGCCGGAAGCCCTACGGGCTCTTCGTAAGGGCGGCACGCTGGCCTTGGGAGGTATTTACATGACGCCAATCCCGGAGATGAAGTATGAACTGCTGTATCATGAGCGCATCGTGCGGTCGGTCGCCAACGCGACACGTGACGACGCGCGACAATTGATACGATTGGCCGGGCAGATCCCTCTTCGCACCGAAGTGCAGACGTTTCGCCTGGAGGACGCCAACCGCGCGCTGGCCGCGCTCAAACACAGCGAGATCCATGGCGCAGGCGTATTGATTATCGACCGCTAAATCTGGTAGTAATGAGTCATGTCATCGTTTCAAATCGTTCCACGCATCCGCGTCGTCCGGGGACGTGATGTCGCCCTCGGGCCCGGGAAGGTGGAGTTGCTGGAACACATCGCGCGGACCGGCAGTCTCCGCAAGGCTGCGGCAGCGATGGACATGTCCTACATGCGCGCGTGGACGCTGGTGCAGACGATGAACCATTGCTTCAAGAATCCGCTGGTGATTGCCACACGCGGCGGCGCCGACGGCGGCCACGCGACGGTGACGGAGGCCGGCAGGACGGTCACCGTGCTGTATCGGCGCATCGAGACCCAGAGCCTGCGCGCTGCCCGTCCCTTGCAGAAGGAATTGCGGCGGTATCTGCGCCAGTAGGGCCATCGCCAAGCTCGTTCCTCGCGAACATCTCGCTTGCCTTTCCGGTGCGATATATTTATTAGAATATAATGCAACGAACGGAGGACGGCATGAGCCGGCAGGGGATCGTGGTTGGAAACTTTGTTTTCATGGGAGTTGGACTGTGGTTGGCGAGCGCAGGCGTGGCGGCAGCGCAAATCACCGTGACGAGAGTTGAGTGCCTGGAAAGGATTGTGACATGAAGGCAGTTGTGATGCAGAGCAGATTGTCATGGGCCCTGGTCGCTATTGTCGGTTACCACGGGGCTGTGTTGTCCTTGCGTGCCGCCGAGACAGAAGCCACGCAAACCATCACCGTGGCGGCGGCGGCGGATTTGAAGTTTGCACTGGATCCGATTGTTGCCGATTTCCAGAAGCAGCATTCGAATGTTACGGTCCGGGTCAGCTATGGATCGTCGGGGAATTTGTTCGCGCAGATCGACAACGGCGCACCGTTCGACCTGTTCCTGTCCGCAGACATCGACTTCCCCCGAAAACTCATTGAGAACAAGAAAGCCGTGGCCGACAGCCTGTTTTCGTACGCCGTGGGACGCATCGTCGTCTGGGTGCCGAAGGATTCGCCCATTGATGTCGAGAAACTGGGCATCGAGTCTTTACTGACTCCGTCGGTGCGGAAGATCGCCATCGCCAATCCGGAGCACGCGCCGTACGGCCGCGCCGCGGTCGCGGCGATGAAAAAGCTTGGCGTGTATGACAAGGTTTCCAGCAAGCTCGTGCTCGGTGAAAATATTGCCCAGGCGGCGCAGTTTGTGGAGAGCGGGGCCGCGGATATCGGGCTGATCGCGCTGTCTCTCGCTGTGTCGCCGAAAATGAAGGGCGAAGGCCGCTACTCGGAAGTGCCGCCGGATGCCTATCTGCGGCTGGAGCAAGGCGGCGTGATTCTCTCGGCGTCGAAGCAACCGGATCTGGCACGCCAATTCCGCGCCATGGTGGTCGGCCCACAAGGACGCGAGACATTGCAACGCTATGGGTTTATACTGCCCGAATGATGGATTGGGTGGCAATCGGGCTGACGGCCAGACTAGCAGGCTGCGCCGCGCTCGCCTTGCTGGCGATCGGTCTTCCCATTGCGTACTGGCTGGCGACGACACACTGGCGGGGCCGCGTATTCGTTGAGGCAGTCGTCGCGCTGCCGCTCGTGCTGCCGCCGACGGTGCTCGGCTTCTATCTGCTGGTCGCGTTTGGACCACGCCATCACTTTGGACAGTGGTACGAAACACTGACGGGCCACCTGCTGCCCTTTTCATTCGGCGGGCTGCTGATTGCCTCCGTGATCTACAGCCTGCCGTTCGCGGTGCAGCCGTTCACGGTGGCGTTTCGTTCGTTGGACCCGGCATTTGCCGACATCGCCAAGACATTCGGCGCGACACGCCTGCAAATCTTCTGGCACGTGGCCGTCCCGATGGCCTGGCATGGCATCCTTGCGGGATTCGTCCTGAGTTTCGCGCACACCCTCGGTGAATTCGGCGTCGTGCTGATGGTCGGCGGCAACATCCCCGGCGTGACGCGCACGCTGTCGATTTCCATTTACGATCAGGTGCAGAGCTTGAATTACGCCGCCGCCGCCTGGAATTCCTCGTTCTTGTTGCTGGTGTGCTTTGCGATCCTGAGCATCACCTATCTGCTGCAACGCCATTTCCGGATTGCCTGATATGAAACCCGTCATCGCCATTACTCCCGAAGCGATCACCTTGCCGTCGCGCATCGACGGGCGCGGTTCGTTTTGCGGCGTCTCGTATTCCCAGGCGATTGAACAGGCCGGGGGCGTGCCGCTCATCGTTCCGCTCACGCGCGACCGGCGGATACTCGACCATTATATCGATACCTGCGACGGCTGGTTGCTGACGGGCGGCGGCGATGTCGCTGCGAAGTTTTACGCGCCGCGAATGCCGGCGGCGTTGCGCAAGAAGATTCGCGGCGCGGACGAAGGCCGTGACGAGATGGAAATCCACGTGCTGCGCAAGATCGCCGAGCGCGACCAACCCGTCTTTGGGATTTGTCGCGGGATTCAGGTGATGAACGTCGCGTTCGGCGGCACACTGATTCCTCACATCGACGGACATCGCAATCCGAAGCCCGACGCGCTGGCCCATCGAATCGAATGGACAGAGGGCGGGAGACTCCAGAGAGCGATGGGCGGTTTCGACTGGGTGAATACCAGTCACCATCAAGCCGTCGATCGTGTCGCGCGCGGCTTTGACGTCGTCGCCCGCGCTCCGGATGGGATTATCGAGGCGATGGAAAAATCCGGGGCCCGGTATTGCTGCGCGGTGCAATTTCATCCCGAGCGAATGGTGAGCCGAGCCCCCGAATTCCTCAATCTCTTTCGGGATTTCGTGAAGGCGTGTCGTTCGGGACGTTGACGCCCCCCGCGAGACGGTCAACTCCCGGGAGCGGGCTGATCGGCCGGCGCCGTTTCGCCCGGCGATGATCCCCGTTGCGGCACGGGCACCCGGCGTTTGTAGTCCACTTGCTCCGCCCTCATGACGGAGTTGGCCCAATCCTCGAACAGCGCTTCGCGATCCTGTTGAAGCAGTTGCGCTTCGAGTTGTTTCCGAACCGTGTCGGACTCGATCGGTTTGGGCGCTTCCCGTTGTTTGAGGTGGAAGAAGATCCCGCCGGTCGGTGTGGCGAGGAAATCACTGACCGCGTTGGTGGCCATGCCAAGGACGACCTCTCTGATGTTACTGGCATACGGAAAGTTGGTCGCTCCCCCGACAAGTGTAAACGGCTCGGAGGTTTTCACGGTAAGCCCGAGAGACGTACACGTGTCGGCGAAATTCTTTCCCGCAGCAACAGCCGTCTTGACCTTGGCATCGAGTTCACGCCCCTGCTTGACCGTCGCATCGTGGGCGCGCTGTCGACGGATCTGATCGATGACGCGGGTCTTGACCTCCTCAAACGCGGGTATTTCGCTCGGCCTGCTGTCGACGTACGCCAGGACATAGTACCCGTCCTTGCCGTGCACGGGATCGCTGAACGGCACGTCCGGTCCCAGCGAAAACGCCATTTGGTTGAACGCCGGGCCGGCATCCACACCCTTGACGGGGCTGCGCAAATCAAAAAAGTCCGTCTCCGTGGTGGTGAGCCCCGAGTCGGTGGCAATCTTGGTGAAATCGGGGGTCGGGGCGCCGGGCTGAACCACAAGCTTCACGGTGAGCGCCGTGGCGCGGTCGCCGGCGAGGCGCTCGGCACGAAGGTCGAGCAGGTCTTGTTTCAGTTCATCTTTCGCGTCCGCCAACGGCTTCGGTTGGCCGGAGGCGTCGACGTACTTGCTCCTGTTGCGCTCGTAATATTCGCTAATGTCGTCATCCCCGAGCGTGACGGATTTCTTGGCGTCGGAAATCGTAAAGTAGACGTACCGCACTTTCACCATGGCGGGCGTGCGGAATTTCTCCTGGTTGAGCCCGTAGTAGGTCCTGGCGTCCTCGTCGGTGACGTCGGACGTGTCCTTGTGGTCGGCAGCGTTCAGTTCCACGTAATCAATTTTCGTCTGTTCCTGGAGCATGTTGTAGGAAAGCTGCAACTCCGCGGGTGAAATCTCCGCCGCAGAGCTGATGAGGGAGCGCAGTTGCCCCAGGATGAGTTCCTCACGAATGACCTCCTCAAACAGCGTCTCGCTGATGTCGAGATTGTTGAGGAGAATCATGTACCGCTGATAATTGTTGGGGTCGAACTGCTTTTGCTCGTTGAGCATGATGGGCAGCGCGCGAATCTGTCGAACCACCTCCTCATCGGTCACGTGGATGCCCAATTCTTTGGCCTTGTGCAAGAGGAGCAGATGCTGGACGGCTTCAATGTTCAGATCATCGTCAAACGTCGCGGTACGTGCAGGTTGGCGGCCCTTCGACATCGCGATCCCCGCGAGCACGCTGGCGCGGATGCTTTGGAACTCGGCAAAACTAACGGGCTTGCCCCGAATGGTCGGCAACCCGCCGCGCTGCTGCTTCCCCCCCATCAGCGAGCCGGAGGGGCTGAACAGGAGCCCCATTCCCACGCTGACCGCGAGGATGATCCCCAGAATTAGCGGCCCGTGTTTTCGAACCAAATCGTGAGTACTGATAAACATGTTTTTGTATTCCTAGTGAAGCTCGGGGAGAATACCCGCCTCCTTCGCCATCGTCAAACGCCAAAATCGTTGTTACACTCACCTCATCGCTATACATGAAAATCGTTGCCGACCCCAATATCCCGTTTGTGCGGGAAGCGTTTGGCCCACTGGGCGACGTGCAACTGGTGCCCGGACGTGAGATCACGACCGTCACGGTCCGCGATGCGGATGTCTTGCTGGTTCGGTCAGTCACGCCGGTGAACGCCACGTTGCTGGACGGAAGCCGGGTCAAGTTCGTTGCCACCGCCACCATTGGTTTTGACCATATTGATCGAAGATGCCTTTCGCACAGAGGAATCGGCTTTGCCAGCGCCCAGGGCAGCAATGCGAATTCCGTGGCCGAATACGTCGTCGCAGCCATGCTGGAATTGGCGCATCGGCGCAAGTTCCGACTGCGCGACAAGACGCTGGGAGTCGTTGGCGTGGGCAACGTCGGTTCGCGTGTGGTGCGTTACGCCGAGGCGCTCGGCATGCGCGTTCTGCCAAACGATCCGCCCCGTGAGCGTACGGAGCAACTGACGCACTTCGTGTCACTGGAGCGGGTTCTCGCAGAGGCGGATATTATCACGCTCCACGTGCCGCTGGTGCGTGGAGGCGAGGAGGCAACCTTCCATCTGTTCAACAAGGGCCGTCTCGATGCGCTGGAACATCACAAACCAATTGTCATCAACTCGTCGCGCGGCGCTGTCGTGGACAACAAGGCGCTGCTCAAGGCCGTGGACGGCGAGCGCCTGGGTGGTGTTGTGCTCGACGTGTGGGAGAATGAACCGAACATCTCCCCCGAATTGCTCGACGTCGTGGACTTCGCCACACCGCACATCGCGGGTTACAGTTTTGATGGCAAGGTCAACGGCACGCGGATGATCTACGGGGCGGTCTGTGGGTTCTTCCACCTCCCACCAACGTGGTCGCCACGTCTTCCACCGTCGCCGGTCCCGCGCATCGAACTCGCGGTGAGCAGTGGGGAGGATGAAGAAGAAGTGGTGCGCCGGGTGGTGCGACGCATCTACGACATCACCGACGACGACGCTGCGTTGCGACGGAATGTCCGCGCATTTGATCAATTGCGCGCCGAGTACCCCGTCCGTCGCGAGTTCTTCAATACGGAGCTTCTGCTTCGTGGCGCGAGCGAAGAGCTGCGGGCGAAGTTCACCGCGCTGGGTTTCAAAATGGGTTGACGATGTTCGGGCAGGGGCGACCGTCCAGCACCGCCAGCAGGTTTTCCGCAGCCAGAATCGCCATGCGGCGGCGCGTCTCGACCGTGGCGCTGCCGACGTGCGGCAACAACAACACGTTTGGCATTTGTACCAGCCCGGGGTTGATCGTCGGCTCGTGCTCGTACACGTCGAGACCGGCACCCGCGATCCAGCCTTCCCGCAACGCGCGCACCAGGGCCGCTTCATCGTGCACCTGACCCCGTGCCATGTTGATGAAGCGCGCCGTCGGTTTCATTTTGCGGAACTCGGTTTCGCCAAACAGGTGACGCGTCTCGGGTGTGAGCGGCACGTGCACACTCAGGAAGTCCGACTCGCGCAACACCTCGTCGAAGGTCACGCGTTTCGCACCCAGCGCCTCCATCTCCGGCTTCGCGGTGCGCGCGAAGTAGAGAATGCGCATGGAAAAACCGGTCGCCCGTTTGGCCACCGCTGCTCCAATGCGTCCGGCGCCCACAATGCCCAGGGTCTTGCCCGCCACGTCGACACCCAACAACAGTGTGGGCGAAAACCCGCGCCATTCGCCGGAGCGGGTGAGGCGGTCGCCTTCGACGACGCGTCGGGCGACGCCAAGAATCAACGCCCACGCGAGATCGGCGCAGGCATCGGTGAGGACGCCGGGCGTATTGGTCACGGCGATCCGGCGGCGAGTGGCTTCAGTAAGAACGATGTTGTCGTAGCCGACGGCGAGGCAGGAAACAACCTTGAGTCTCGGCGCGGCATCAAGGAATGGCGCGTCGATGGAGTCAGCGCCCGTCACGATTACGCCATCGCAGCCGTGAACGCGCGCGAGCAAATCGGCGCGCGGAAGGGGCGTTTCACCATCATCCACATTGATCTTCACATCCGCCCTGCGAAGCACATCGAGGCTTTCGGCGGGGATGCGGCGGGTGACGAAAACATTCCAATGCATTATATGGTGATATTCGCTGGCGTCGGGAGGCTGGTCAAGCTGTGACATGATGGCGCACGTGTCACAGTTGGAGCCAGAAACATGTCACACTCCGTGTGACATGGCACACATCTGCCCGCTTGGAAAATATCTGCAATCAACTTGTTATGAACCGCTTGGGACGCGGACCGTTTTCATGGCACCGCCATTGCTAAAGGAGCGGTGGGATTTCATGCTCAGAGAGAGGAGCACACAAACAAATGGCAAAAGTTTTAGGAATTGATTTGGGGACGACAAACTCCTGTATGGCGATCATGGAGGGTGGGGAACCCGTCGTCATTCCGAACGCCGAGGGCGGACGCACCACGCCGTCGGTCGTGGCGTTCACGAAATCGGGCGAACGGCTGGTTGGCCAGGCGGCGAAACGCCAGGCGGTGGTCAACCCGAAGAACACCGTGTACTCGATCAAGCGCTTTATGGGGCGCAAGTACGAGGAAGTCGAAATGGAGCGCAAACGCGTGCCATACGACGTTGTTCGCGCCTCCAACGGCGATGCCGGTGTGAAAGTCGTGGCCGACAATGAAGAGAAGACATTCTCGCCGCCGGAGATTTCCGCGATGATCCTGGCCAAGATGAAGACCGACGCGGAGGCGTACCTTGGCGAGAAGATCACGCAGGCCGTTGTCACGGTCCCCGCGTATTTCAACGATGCCCAGCGTCAGGCGACCAAGGACGCCGGCAAGATCGCCGGTCTGGAAGTTCTCCGCATCATCAACGAACCGACCGCGGCCTCGCTGGCCTATGGCCTCGACAAGAAGAAGGACGAACACATCGCGGTCTATGACCTCGGTGGCGGCACGTTCGATATTTCCGCGCTGAACATTGGTGATGGCGTGTTTGAAGTTCTCGCCACCAATGGTGACACGCACCTTGGCGGTGACGATTTCGATGAACGGGTCATGAACTGGATCGCCGACGACTTCAAGGCGGACACGGGGATTGATCTGAGGAAGCAGGCCGATGCGCTCCAGCGCATCAAGGAGGAGAGCGAGAAGGCCAAGATCGCGCTGTCCAGCGCGATGGAATACGAGATCAATTTACCGTTCATTACGGCGGATGCCAGTGGGCCGAAGCACATTGTCAAAAAGCTGACGCGCGCCAAGCTCGAACAACTCTGTGACGACCTGATCGATCGCACCATCGGGCCGGTCGAAGCGTGCCTGCGCGACAGCAAGCTCGACATGTCCAAAGTGAACGAACTGGTGCTGGTCGGCGGCATGACCCGCATGCCGAAGGTCATTGAGACGGCGCGAAAGCTCATCGGCAAAGCGCCGCATCAGGGCGTCAACCCCGACGAAGTTGTCGCGGTCGGCGCGGCCATTCAGGGCGGGGTGCTCACGGGCCAGGTCAAGCAGGACATCGTGCTGCTCGACGTGACGCCGTTGTCGCTCGGCATCGAGACGCTCGGCAACGTGTTTACGACGTTGATCCCGCGCAACACGACGATTCCGACCCGCAAGAGCGAGATTTTCTCGACGGCGGCGGACAGCCAGACCAGCGTGGAAGTCCACGTCCTGCAGGGCGAACGCCCGATGGCCCGCGACAACAAGACGATTGGACGGTTCCATTTGACCGAGTTGCCGCCGGCGCCGCGCGGCGTGCCGCAGATCGAAGTGGCATTCGACATCGACGCCAACGGCATTTTGCACGTCAGCGCCAAGGACCTCGGCACCGGCAAATCGCAGAAGATCACCATCACGGCATCGAGCGGCCTCTCGAAGGACGAAGTCCAAAAGATGCAGAAGGAAGCCGAGGCGCACGCGGACGAAGACAAGAAGCTGCGCGAGAAGATCGAGTTGAAGAACCGTTGCGACCAGCGGGTGTACGAGACCGAGAAGCTGATGAAGGAGCACAAGGACATCATCAGCGGCGACCAGAAGAAGAAGCTCGACGACGCCATGGAGAAGGTCAAGGACGCGCTCAAGCGCGATGACTTCGATGCGATGCAGAGTTCCGAGCAGCAATTGACCGAGGTCTGGCACGGTGTGTCGTCGGACATTTACGCGAAGGCGCGCGAGAAATCCGGGGCGGGCGCTGCGCCCGGGCCGGGTCCGGCGGCGGGACCGCAACCGGAGGCCGGAGCGGAGGCGAAAAAGGCGGGCGGCAAGGAAGGCGACGTGGTGGACGCCGACTTCGAGATGGTGGACGACGACAAGAAGAAGCCGTAAGCGACTTTGCCCCGAGAACCATCGGGGCTGTGGATGTCGAGAGCATGGCGTTATGGCCCCGAATAATTTCCGGGTGGCCTTTGCAAACAAAACAACAGAAGGAGTCAGGAGAACCATGAGTGTAAAACCGTTGGGCGATCGGGTGCTGGTGCAACCGGTCGAAGACCAGGAAGTTAAGAAGGGCGGGATCATCATCCCGGATACCGCCAAGGAGAAGCCGCAGGAAGGCAAGGTTATCGCGGTGGGAACCGGCAAGCGGGATGACAGCGGCAAGCTGATTCCGTTTGAAGTCAAGAAGGGCGATCGCGTGCTGATCAGCAAGTATGGCGGCACGGAGATCAAGATTGATGGCAAAGACTATCTGATCATGCCCGAGAGCGACATTCTCGGCGTGATTGAATAACGCGAAATACGAAGGAGTGATTTACCATGGCAGCAAAACAATTGTTATTTGAAGAGGACGCGCGCAAGTCGTTGCTGCGCGGAGTGGAAAAACTGAGCCGGGCCGTCAAGGTGACGCTCGGACCCAAGGGCCGCAATGTGGTCCTGGACAAGAAATTCGGTTCCCCGACGATCACCAAGGACGGCGTGACGGTGGCCAAGGAGATCGAACTGGAAGATCCGTGGGAAAACATGGGCGCACAGATGGTGCGTGAAGTGGCCAGCAAGACGAGCGACATCGCGGGCGACGGCACGACCACAGCGACCGTGTTGACCGAATCGATTTATCGCGAAGGCCTGCGCAACGTGACCGCGGGCGCCAATCCGATGGCGCTGCAACGCGGGATCGGCAAGGCGGTCGAGGTAGTCATCGAGCAACTCGGCAAGATCAGCAAGAAGGTCAAGGACCGCAGCGAAATCCAGCAGGTCGCGACGATTTCCGCGAACGGCGACAAGACCATCGGCAATATCATCGCCGACGCGATGGACAAGGTCGGCAAGGACGGCACGATCACGGTCGAGGAAGCCAAGAGCATCGAGACCACGCTCGACGTGGTCGAAGGCATGCAGTTCGACAAGGGCTATCTCTCCCCGTACTTCGTGACCAACGCCGAAACGATGGAGGCCGTGCTCGAAGACGCCTACATCCTGATCAACGAGAAGAAGATCAGCAGCCTCAAGGATATGCTGCCGTTGCTCGAAAAGACGGCGAAGCTCGGCAAACCGTTGTTGATCATCGCCGAGGAAGTCGAAGGCGAAGCGCTGGCGACGCTGGTCGTCAACAAGCTGCGCGGCACGATCCAGGTGGCCGCGGTCAAGGCCCCCGGCTTTGGCGATCGCCGCAAGGCGATGATGGAAGACATTGCCATCCTCACGGGCGGCAAGTTCCTCAGCGAAGACCTCGGCATCAAACTCGAGAAAGTCGAGCTCGACGATCTCGGCCGCGCCAAGAAGATCGTCATCGACAAGGAAAACACCACGATTGTCGAGGGCGGCGGCAAGCACAACGACGTCCAGGGCCGGATCAACCAGATCCGCAAGGCCATCGAGGAGACCACCAGCGACTACGACCGCGAGAAGTTGCAGGAACGCCTCGCCAAGTTGGCGGGCGGCGTGGCGGTTGTCTACGTCGGGGCGGCGACCGAGACGGAAATGAAGGAAAAGAAAGCGCGCGTCGAGGATGCGCTGCACGCGACCCGCGCAGCCGTCGAGGAAGGCACGGTGCCCGGTGGCGGCACGGCGTACATTCGCGCGATCGCGGCGCTGGAAGAGCTCCGGCTCAAGGGCGACGAGCAGATCGGCTCGGACATCATCAAGCGCGCGCTCGAAGAGCCATTGCGCCAGTTGGCCGATAACGCCGGCCAGGAAGGCTCGCTGGTTGTCCGCGAAGTCAAATCCCGCAAGGGCTGGGAAGGCTTCGACGTGGACAAGCTCGAGTACGTCGACATGGGCAAGGCGGGAATCATTGACCCGACGAAGGTCTCCCGCAGCGCCCTGCAAAACGCGGCGAGCATCGCCGGGTTGTTGTTGACGACCGAGTGCTGCGTGACCGAGGTGCCGGAGAAGGAAAAGGCGCCGATGGGTCCTCCGGGCGGCGGCGGCATGGGCGGCATGGACTACTAAGGTGAGTCCGAAGTACAAAGTCGAATAAACGCGGAGGGGCGGGCCGAGAGGCTCGCCCCTCTTTGCTTTTGAAGGATATGACATGTGATTTATGACTGAGCGCGAGCTACACAACGAGGAATTGAGCACATTTCTATATGCCTCTATCGCTGATATTCAGAGCACGATAAGGGCTACAGACACGAAAGTTGCCGCACTGTTGGTTATTTTGATAATACCTGCGACGCACTTAGACGATATTTACAAGGTCTGCAAAAAACTATGCGACCACCCTAGCTGTCGCGTCGCGCAAGATTTCATCTTGGCTGGAGCGGTAATCTTCGCGTTGAGTTGGATTCTGGCTTTCTTCGCTTCGGCGAGGACTCTAATGGGCGTATACAATCCCGCCCGGCAGATTTCCGGCAAGACACCCCATGGCTCATTTTACAGCGGCGGTCTATTCCGTTTCAGTTTTCTCGATATCTTCACAAATCAACAGCGTAGATCAAAAACGACTTTAGAGTCGCACATCACGAATTTCCCTAAGATGAACGCCGAACTGGTGGCGGAATTGACGTTTGAACAAATGAAGCTCGCCTATATCCGAGACGTCAAGGGCTTCAGGCAAACTGCTGCGTTTGCGTGCGCAATCGCTTGGATAACCTTGGGGGCGTGCGGCTGGATTTGTGCTTTGTTCTTGGGTCTCTAGGTATCGGTGGTGCCGTATGATATCGTCAGATCAGAGAACGGAGCTGACAGAACTCGCCGGGGAGTCACTCGCTGAGGCCGAAAGGACATGGAAGAAGGTCGCACCGCTAATGAATATTCAGGCGGAATTCTCCGAGGGGGTAGTAAGAGCGACTCGTAGTGAAATTCCGGGTCATCCTTATGTGGAATTTGGTAAACCGAAGGTCGATGAGTTCATCGCGTTGTCCGTGGACATGCGAGACTCTTCAAAACATATTTTGGAGGCGATCAGTGGGCCCAAGGTTCAGCTGGTTGAACGCGCGTTTTACGAATCCTCGGTCTTGCTCCCAATTATCGCCAAGGTCGTGTCGTATAAAAAGGGGAAGATAACAGAATACTTGGGGGATGGGGTACTCGGACTTTTCTTAGCCTCGGAAGAACAAAAAAAGACAGCTATTTATGATTCGTACAACGCCGCTATCAACTGCCTACATGCGCTGCATGACGTGGTGAACCCAATCCTTCGCGAGCGGTTTGACCTGCCCGCGCTGGAAATCGGAGTAGGGCTGGCGCTCAACACGGCTGTTGTAACGCTGGTTGGGCTTCCTGAGTCGCGGCATCCAAAGGCGTTTGGCGAGTGCGTCTACCGTGCGACGAAGTTGGCGAAAGGACGAAACGAGATATACATAGACGAGACGCTCAAGCTCTCGTGGCCTAAGGAAAAAGGGGGCGTTCTCAAGTTTTTGAAAAAGGCAGTCCGGGGCTTTGATGGGTATTTGGTCGAAGACCCGGAACTTCCGTATTAATCCGGATGGAGCCAGTCGCTAGAACCGCCAGTAATAGTGGGACCGGTAAATGGTGCGATCCTCACCCCTCCAAAGGTAAGACCTCTGTTCCCACATCGAAACGGGTGGCTGTCCAGTAGATTTTACCGAATCGCGCATCACATTGAATACGTCTGCACTAATAAATGTTCGATACGGATCTTCGCGGATGCCACTTAGGCGATCAGCGAAACCGGTTGCTTTGCTCACCCACACGAGGTCGTTGGCGTTGCGTTGACCGGCGCGGACGACAAGAATTCTCCCGGTGTCAATTCCGGTACCTTGCTGGATTTGAAAGCCTGCTTGACGCAGCGAGAGAAAATGCGAATGAAGAAGGGGGCTGAGTACTTCGTGAACCACGTAATTTATTCGCAGAGCCGAAGTCACTGCGTCCGAATTCTTCGTGTCACCCATAAAGACGCCCATGACCCTGTCCCCTTCAAAGCTTGTCAGCCTGCCGCCCTGCCCAGTAATAATCTTCGTGCAGGAATAAAGAAAAGCCTTGAAGACCTTGGCTGCTGTCCTCCGCTCGAGATCCGTCCCCAGTGTTGTCGATTCAGCGAGGTCGGAGAACATGACCGTCCCCTCGAATTCGACTCCTTCGTCGAGAAGGGTGATGTCTTCGGTATGGGGAATGACTCTCGCCTCGCGGACATTCAATCTCGAGTCGAGGATGTCTTGAACTCCATCCCGGATTTCGTCGAGGAGTGGCATGTGAAGTTCAGTGTCGCACTGCTAAAGCCCACTGGGCGAGGCCGACGGAAACCCCAACTGGCGAGATCATGAAGCCGTGAAGGGGGAATTGCAAGCGATTGGTGGCGGCGCTTTGGTAGCGACAAAGCAGCTGGGGTTCGCGTCTCATCGTTCATCGATTCGGCTCGTTCGTTCTTGTGCCCACGTTCGCTCTGTGTCAAAGCCAGTAGAGCCCAAGACCATGCACCCCCGTGGTCTCGAAAGAAAACTTGCGTTCGGAACCGAGTCTCTGGTAAAAGTTCCGCTCGGAGAAGCCAGCTATGCTGCGACGAATTGCACCGCTTAGACGAGCACCGCCGCGCACTGCTATTCCCTTTGGTCATAACCGTCGAATATCACGGTCAGCAGCGCTTTCTCCTCAAGGAGAGGCTCGCGCCGCTGAGATATTACACGTTGACACTGCCAGTTCTCGGGTCCTGTACCGGAACTTTAATCCCCAGGAAAAAGCGATTGCTCAGCGCCTTCTAAAACGGGCCTTTCAAATCGCGTGTGCTCAAAATCGTGGTGTTGTCAAACATTGGGCTGGAGATGGGGGCTTCGCCTTGTTTCGGAGTTCGAGAAACTTCGGAAATTCAGTGCTGGCTGCCGAATCTTTTCTCGAAAACATATCGACAGCTAATGCAGAGACAGCCCGCGCTCTTGACGTTCGGATTTTCGAAAGGTCGGTAAGGATTAAAGCTCACCGGGGTGAAGTATTCCAGACTAGAGAGCCCGGAATCGATTCTGGCAACCCGCCGGATTTTGACGACTTCCTGAAATTTGAAAAGTCCTTTGCGCCAAAAACGGATGAGTTTTTCATCACTCAAGCCCTCTACGGAGTCTTACCAGCCCGGCTTAAAAAGGGGTTCGAATGCTATTCCAATCATGTAAAAGCGGGGAGCATTACTACTCGATTGCATAGGCTCAAGCGCAGACCCGTAGACCGCGCCGAAGACATCTTTAGGCACGGTGATCAAGTGGCGTCCATAAATGAGAAGGACTGGAGCTACTTGCGAACACAGATTTTTGCACACCGAGTGAATGTCGCGGCACGTAACTTAATCACCAAAGGGCTGATAAGTGCTGTCGCCCGAGCAAAACCCCACTCCGGCGGCATATGCCCCGAAACTCTTTTACGCCTTACCGTGGACGCTATTTACAATTACGTGCGTACAGTTTTTCCAAATCAGCGGGTGCGCGTATCGTACTGGCATGGCTCGCGCGACCGGAGACACCTTCAGAAGATTTATTGGCACTACCCCAAGGATGAAATGGCGGGCAACCCCAAAAGGAAAATTTCACTGCACAATAAAGCCATCAAGGCCTGCCAGGCCTTTCACTCATTGGAGCCAGTCGCGACCCCGTCTGTTGTTGCCGCTAGAAACGATGGGACTTGGTTCGACTTGGATCCGCGTCAAGCATCTAGGAAAAGAGACCTGGCATCGGCCTTGCAGATTCCAGTTTTTTGCGTCAGTGACCACGAGGATCGCGATGCGAAGGGGGTTCTCTCGTTGGACTCAGACAAACCTGACATGTTTTTGATTGAGGAGATTGACCTTTGGCGTGACGACCTCGTCGGCTTTTTAGCCAACGTTGCGCTCGCCGAAAAACTGATGGAGCACGCTTGACAGCACCTCGAGACTCTACTAAATGTAGTGGTCTCTGCAAGCTGAGCAGTTGGCGTATGAACGGCACACACATAAAGGAAAAAAGCAAGGACCGGCTCGTACAGGCTCTTATTCGAAGCAAGGCGAACTACTCTCTCGCCGTCTTGGGGAGGGCGTTCGTTCGAAACGGCTCTGGACGTTTCTTAAACATCCGGACAGCTGGTGACTTGCAGCTCGTGAAACGAGCAGCTAGATAACGCTAGCCGCGCCGCTAGGCGATTTGCTGGCCGGCTCACGGGCGCAGGTGAGCATAGGGCTTGGTATATTCAGTGGCCGTGGCCCCGACGGTTCGCGATTTATAACTTGGTGATCCTTCCTCCACTCCGTCGTGAATCTCCGTGCCGTTACCAGGATTTGGGCCCTCACTCAAAGAAGGGGTCAGTCGTTGACTATCGACAGAAGGCGAGATCAACGGGGCAATGGCGTCAACTCTGTAAACGGTCGATTTGATCTTTGAGTTGCTTCGGTTTGTCGGCGAGTTGGGACCGGTGCGCGGAGGAGGAGGCGGGGCGGGCACGGCGACAGAGCGGCGTGGCTACAACACCGACGAGCCCGCGGTCGCAGACCGCCGCTACAGAAGAAGCGGCTAGGACGAGGCGACGGGGCGGGCACGGCGACAGAGCGCCGTGGCTACAAGCTCAGGCGGGGCTTCGGCCGGCCACGGCCAGATTTCGGCTGAGACAGCCGACGCTACACCAGAATTGAGGCTTGTCGGCGGGGGGGACGGCGCGGCTCACCGGGAGGTTCGCCCTCCCACAGGCTTGGATGGAAAATAGGGCTTGTGGGGGCGGACGGTTTGCCATACAGTCGCGGCTCATTTAACACTAAAATAAGGCTTGTCGATGGAACAGGTTTCACCTACAATCAAACTCCCTTTACGGATGAAGAGTAAATATCTGGAACCCGCGCAGCAACGCATACCCAACCCCGAGTTGCTCATCAACGTCGTGTCGCGACGTGCGCGCCAACTCGCGCAGGGGCATCGCCCGCTCACGCAGACGGATGCGCGCATGGATTTCTCCGAAATCGCGCTGAAGGAAATCAGCGAGGGCAAACTCACCTACGAAATCGCCGGTGAAGGCGAAATTGTGCCCGAGTTGACGCCGCCACCCGCCAGCCCCCCGACGGAGTAGGTCCGATATTCGTTGTAGCCACGGCGCTCTGTCGCCGTGGTGGGGTGCGCCCCGACAGAGCGGGGCGGCTACAGCAGGTCATTTTGAGGTGGGATTGGGTTCGCGCGGCCAATATACTGGCCGTCGATGATCCCGACCATTAACAACCACAAGGCCCGTCGTGATTATCTCATCACGGAGACGTATGAGGCGGGCATTGAGTTGAAGGGCACGGAGGTCAAGTCGCTCCGCAACGCCCGCGCGTCGATCGACGAGGCATTCGCCCGCATCGAACGCAACCAATGCTGGCTGTACAACGCACACATCAATCCGTACGAATTCGGCAATCGGTACAACGTCGATCCGCTGCGTCCGCGCCGGCTGCTGCTGCACCGCAAGGAAATCGATCGACTCGCCGGCCAGCTCATCGTCAAGGGCATGGCGCTGATCCCGCTGAAGATATATTTCACCAAGAGTTTTGCCAAAGTCCTGCTCGGCCTCGGCAAGGGCAAAGGCGAGATCGACAAGCGTGAAACCCTGAAACGCAAGACGGCGGACCGGGAGGTCCAGCGCGCGCTGCGCGATAGTCGAAAAACAGGTTGAGGATCGATCGTCTGCGTTAGTGCAGACGGAGCAAAGCCTTCTGGCCTTTGACGTCAATTGTCACGCGGTCGGACTCGATTTTTTCGACGGTGGCGCCATCGATGTAATACCCTTCGTAGGCGTCGCGTCCATTGATCACGGCCATGGGTTTGCCGTCGGGGTCCTTCATGATGCCGCTGATTTTGTATTTCGATTCGTCGATGGGCGGCGCCGTGGGTGGTGGGGCACCTGGCGTCGTCGCGGAATCGGCTGTCGGCACTGCGACTGATGGCGTCGTTGCTGACGGATCGGCCGGCGCGGCTGATTGTGCAATGGGAACCGGAGCCGCCGGAACAACCTCTTTCGATTGGCGAAGCAGGGAAGAAGCGTTGCTCACGAGAAATACGATGGCAATGATGGCGACAATCGCGACGCAACCAATCAGGGCCGGCAGGAGAAAACGGCTTGTTTCCCGGGGTTGTTCCGTCCCCGCTGGTGTCGGTGAGGGGGGTGCCGCTTCGCGTCGTGTTGGAGCGAACGGGGTTACCGCGACAGGGGCGGGAACGACCGTCGCATGAGTCTGAGCCGGTGGCGGCGGTGCGGGCTGATGGGGTGCCGGCGGCGCGCTCGGCACGGTGCCGGTCTTGCGTTGTTTTTCCCGCTCGGCTTTGCGAAGCGCCTCGTGAACCAGGCTCATCCGGCGACGACCTCCGACGTCTGTTCCGTGGCGCTCGCGGGAAGCCGGCACTCGGTGTCCTCAATGGCGCGGCGGATGTTCGTCGCGTCGATGACGAAGGTTTCGGCGATGTAGCCGGCCAACAGCGCCTTGTCGCAGAGCACGTTGATCAGGCGGGGGATGCCACGCGAGTAGGAGTAGATGAAGGTCAACGCTTCCGGCGCCCATTGGATGCGTCCGTCGCCGCCGGCGATCTGGAGCCGGTGATCGATGTATTCGCCGATTTCCTCGGGCGCGAGCGATGCCACGTGATAGCGCAACGAGATGCGCTGCTTGAGCTGGCGCAGGCTATCGCGGTCGAGGATCTCCGCCAATTCGGGCTGGCCGACGAGAACGATCTGGAGAAGTTTCTCCTTCTCGGTTTCGAGGTTGGAGAGCAACCGGATTTGCTCGAGCACGCTTGGTTTGAGGTTCTGGGCTTCATCGATGATCAGCGCGACGTTGTGATTGGCGGCCAACTCGCGCAACAGGAACGCGTTGATCGTGTCGTACAAATCCTTTTTGGTGGTCTTGGCGGGCTGCAAGCGGAACTCGTCGGTGATGGCCCGCAACACCTGGGAGTCGGACAGGGTCGGGTTGAGGATCAGTGCGGTCTTCGTTTTGGCATCGAGCGAATTCAGCAGGGCGCGGCAGAGAGTGGTTTTTCCCGCGCCAACCTCGCCGGTGATCGCGATGAACCCCTTTCGTTCGCTGATGCCGTACAGCAAGACGTCGAGGGCGACGCGATGATGGCGGCTCAGAAAGAGGAACTGCGGATCCGGCGTCATATTGAACGGGTATTCGCGCAGTCCGTAAAATTCTTTATACATCGCCCGATCTCCAAGTGGTGACGAATGATACCACCGTCCACCAGTGTCTGACAAGCAGTCTGAGGCCTGTGTTCCCAGGAAAGATGGGTTTGCCATGAGAATTCATGGCACTGGCCCTGCTACTGGGGAGTCCATGCCAGCATTAGACCAATACTTCCAAGCCATGGTAACCCAAGGGGCTTCGGACTTCCACTTGTCCAGCGGCAACTGCCCGACGTTTCGTATCGCGGGGACGATCACACCCGTCGGTAAGGAGATTCTCACGAGTGACGCCGCTGAAAAGCTCATTTATGAGATCATTCCCGAGCGCAACCGACTGGAATGGGAGCAAACGCACGACACGGACTTTGCCTACGACCTCGCCGGGGCGGGTCGTTACCGCTGCAACGTCTTTTCCGACAGCCAGGGTATCGGGGCCGTCTTTCGGCTGATACCATCCAAAATTCTCGGATTCAAAGAGTTGGGGTTGCCCGAATCGATCAAGAAGCTGTGCTTTCTCCAGAAGGGGCTGGTATTGGTTACGGGGCCGACCGGCAGCGGCAAATCCACCACCCTGGCCGCCATCATAGATTTCATCAACGAACATCGCTCGGACCACATCATCACGATCGAAGACCCCATCGAATTCGTGCATACCAACAAGAAGTGTCTGATCAACCAGCGCGAGGTGCACTCCCATACCGAAAGTTTCAAGCGGGCGTTGCGGGCGGCGTTGCGCGAAGACCCCGACATCGTCCTCGTCGGTGAAATGCGCGACGTGGAGACTGTGCGCATCGCGTTGGAGACGGCGGAGACGGGGCATTTGGTTTTCGGAACGTTGCACACCAACAGCGCGCACTCGACGGTGGATCGTCTGATCAATCAATTCCCGGCCGACGAACAGTCGCAGGTCCGTTGCGGTCTCGCGGAGAGCATGAAGGGAGTTGTCTCCCAGGCGTTGTGCAAGAGGAAGAGCGGCAAGGGTCGCGTCGCCGCGCTGGAGATCCTGATGGGCAGTTACGCGCTCAGTGCCAACATCCGCGAGGGCAAACTGCAGCAGATCCCCAATTCCATCCAAATGGGGCGCAAGGAAGGGATGTGTTCGCTCAACGATTCGCTGCTCGAGTTGCTGGCGAAGGACGTGATCGAGCCCGGCGAGGCCTATCAAAAAGCCACGGCCAAGGAAGAACTTTTGAAGCGCATGGGCGCGCTGCCGACCTGTCGTTCGCCCAAAGGTATGCCATGGACGGAAGACGAGCTGCTTGCCGCCGCCGAAAATCCGGATGCTGCCGGTGCCAACGATGAGTACGGAAGTGCGGGCGGAGGGAATCGGTTGCCCCCGCCTCCCACCATTCGGAGCGGCGGGATTGACGAATTCGAGACCGAGCCGCTCGTTTTGCGGTAGACGCAGAGACGGTCTCGACGGGCCGCCCCGAGCAAGAAGCGTTCGGGTGCATGTCGATCCCGACCGCGCACCTTGCTCCCGCCAAGCCGTCCTTCGTGCCTCGTGAAGTGCTATTAGCTCCTGCTACCCCCAATTACCTCACACTCGCCCATGTCCCTCCATCGCCCAAGATTGCCTCAGCAAATAACTCGCAAGTCAAGCTAATTCAGAAAAAGCGCTGCGCTCTCGTCCCGGCTGCCTGTGCCACGGCAGTCCCTTAAGTGAAGTCAAAGAAGTCAGCCAAAAACAACCCGTTCATCGTTCTTCGACGAGCATCAATCCAGCAAATCTCCACAGAACGCATGTCCCGAAGTCGTCTCACCAGCGGGATATGCTGTTCTTGCAACCAAGCACCATGCCGATCCCGACTGAGAAAAACCACGCGCGTTCGCTCGGGATTGAAGCGGGTCACAAACGCATCCACCGTCTCGGCGGCATCCGGCATTTTGTTCGCTGCGTTCAGCGCAGGAACAGCCACGACACCACCGCGAACAGCGGCAACAGGATCGGCACGGCGTATTTCACGACGTACCCGAAGAAGCTCGGGCATTTCACCCCACTGGATTCCGCGATGCTCTTGACCATAAAGTTCGGGCCGTTGCCGATGTAGGTGCCCGCCCCGAAAAAGACCGCCCCCAGCGACACCGCGACCACATACATCCACGCGTTCGGATCGAGCTGGTGGAGCCCGAGATCGGCCAACTGCTGCGGCGTGTATTGGTTGATGATGTCCGGGTGCAGCAGCGCGTGCACGTGGACCGGGTTTTCCAGCGACAGGTGCTGCAATCCAAACGCGGCCGTCAGAAAACTCAGATACGTCGGCGCGTTGTCGAGCACGCTGGACAATCCGCCGGTGCCCCAGAAAAACTGTCTCACGGTCGTGATGCCGACATGGCCAGCATGTTTTTCCAGCAGATCCAGCGCGGGCACCATCGTCGCGAAGATGCCGGCAAAGAGAAACCCGACCTCGCGCACCGGGGCAAAATCGAATTCGTTTCTCCGCAATGTGTCTTTGTTGGCCAGCGTGTGGGCCAGATACGCGGCGACGATCATCAACAGGGCGACCACCACAGTTATCAGGTTCTCGGCCGATTTCGCGTCGCCCCAACCCGTTGCGTTTCCAATGGAAGCGGCCATGGAGGAGTGCTCCAGTCCTTTGGGCCATGGCCCCTTTTGCAGCAAGACCAACCCGAGGATAACCAGCAGCCAGAGGAAATTGTGCGAGCCTTCCCACCGGATGCGATTCGAAGTGATGGCTTCGGTTTCGACGTTGCGCTGGCGGAAATTCGCGGAGTCCATGATGAAAAACACGACGAGCAATACACCAACGCACATCAGCCAGGCCAACCACACCTGCGGTATCTGGAGTAACCAGAAAAACGGGACGCCTTTCAAGTAGCCGAGGAACAACGGCGGACCGGCGGGAGTCAACGCGCCGCCGATGTTGCTGACGAGGAAAATGAAGAACACGACATGATACGGGGCGACGCGGCGCTGGTTGATCCGCAGAAACGGACGAATCAGCAGCATCGAGGCGCCGGTTGTCCCGATCAGATTTGCCACGACCGCGCCAACGGCCAGCAGGGTGGTGTTGAGGGCCGGCGTCGAGCGGCCCGTTATCTGGATGTGGATTCCGCCGGCGATGACAAACAGCGAACCGACCAACGCCATGAACCCGGCGTACTCGATCATGCTCGTCAACATCCGTGGTGCGTTGTGCAGGAAGACGACGTAGTAAAACGCCGTCACCAAACCCAACCCGATCGCCACTTTCGGGTAATGGTTCTCCCAGTGATGCTTGTGGATGAACGGCATGAGGGCGATGCAAAGCAGCAGCACGACGAATGGGATTACCATCAAGGAGTTGGGTTCGGGCGATGGCGCCACTGATTCCGCGGCGAACGTGGGGATGACGCCGAGGCCGAACAGGACGACGAGGCTGATGAGGACTTTCTTCATCGCGCGTACCAGCGGTCACACAATGGGACGCGACTGTACTGGATGGACGCGCAAAGGCAAAGATGTTTACAACGGCGGCAATCCGAGGTCGTCGATCGGGATTTTCCCGTTCCACATTCGCACGTCGAACGAGTAGGGTTCGGCGGCGGTTTTGCTCTCCACGCGGCCGCCGGCATTTTCGAGGATGAGCTGGCCCGCGGCGATGTCCCAGAGCCGGATGTGGTGCTCGAGATAGGCATCGAACCGGCCGCAGGCGACGTAGACCACGTCCAATGCCGCTGCGCCAGTCAACCGCATCTTGCGGACTTTGTAGACCGCACTCGTGAAATCCTGGACACCGCGGTTCATCGCCTCGATGTCCTTGAAGAAACCGACCGTAACAATTGCCTCGGACAGCTTCGTGCGGTCGCTGACATGGATGGGACGACCGTGCAGCATGGCCGCCTTGCCCTTTTCGGAGACGAAGAGTTCATCGAGTTCGGGATCGAGCACGACGCCCACGACCGTTTCCCATTCGTTGTTGCCCCGGCGTTCTTGGGCGGCGATGGACACGGCGTAATGCGGGATGCCGTAAAAATAATTGACCGTCCCGTCGAGCGGGTCAACGACCCAACGCACGTCTGCGTTTGGATTTCCCGCCGAAGATTCCTCGCCGAGGATGCAATGGTCGGGATAGTCCGCGAGAATGATCCGGGCAATGAGTTGTTGCGACAGCACGTCGATCTCCAGTTTGATATCGTGCTGCGTGGCTTGATTGACGTTCAACGTCGAGCCGAAATTCTTTTTCAGGAGTTTCGCCGCTTCGCTGGCCGCCTCGATGGCTGTCTCTAACATGGTGGGAGCATTGTAGGATAAGCGCTTCGCTTGCCAAACTTTATCTCGTAGTTTGTAGCCGCAGGCTTCAGCCTGCGTTCGACGTCAATTCAGCCTAGCCCGCGCACCCTAAAGGGTGCGGCTACGATCGAATTCCGTGTTCCTGGAGGAACGCGCGCAGCTTTTTGATGTGTTCCCACATGACGGCTTTCTTGGTTGGATCGCGGAGCAGGAAGGCGGGGTGGTAGAGGACCATGAAGTGGATGTCGGGATAATCCGGCGCGGTGAAGAGTTTGCCCGCTTCTTTTTCCATCGAGAATTCGTCGCCGCGATCTTTCACGAGATATTTCAACGCGACGGCGCCGAGTAACAGAACCACTTTCGGCTTCATTAACTCGATTTGACGGCGGAGCCAGGGGAAACAGGCTTCGACTTCGTGGGCGCTGGGAGCGCGGTCGATCTCGGCTTTGCATTTGACGACGTTGACGATGAGCAGGTCGCGGTTGGTGTCGAGGCCGATACTGGCCATGATTTTGTCGAGCAGTTCGCCCGAGCGACCGACGAAGGCCTGTCCCATCACGTCTTCGTTGTCGCCGGGACGCTCGCTGACAATGAGGAGTTTCGAGTCGGGATTGCCGCGGTCGATGACGATATGGTTGCGGACCTTGCCGCGCGGGCATTTCTGGCAGTTGTAGGCATTCAGGCGCTGGCGGAGTTCGACGTAGCTTGATGCCGCCAGCACGTCGTTGTACGCAGAGTCGAATAGATCGAATTCGACGGGCACGGAAGGCTTATAGCACAACTGATGAAGTTTTGTCACCTGAGCTTGCCCACCGCTTTACAGTTTGCGTTTCTGGCGTACAGTTTTATTCATGCCGTTGCCAATCAAGAGTCATGGAGACCGCGTTGAGGATGCAGTCGAGGCTGTGTGCTCTCGACTTTTCGGCCCTGATTTCGTGCTTCGCTCTCCGCAACTCATTGAGCAAAGCGGCTCAAAGGAGCTGACAGATTTTCTCGTTGTCGTTGATGACACCGCGATTGTAATGCAGTCGAAATCCTTAGCGTTAGATATTTCCGAACTCGACCAAACTAAATTTGGACGCATCCAGAAGAAGCACAATGAAGCCAAGCGGCAACTCAACACCACGCTAAATGCTCACACCAGAGGCGCGCGCGTTCGAGTAAAGAGCCCGCTGAATGTGGTGTTCGATGTTGATTGGTCTTGGATCAAAAAGAAGATCGGAATTATCACACTGCACCTGAGAGATGAACTCTATTCAGACCCTGAGTTTCGCTTTCAGTATCCTCATCTGGTCGAGGAGCACAAAGGCATCATCGTGCACACATTTCTTCTCAACGATCTTCGGCAAATGACTTCCGAGCTTTCCACACCCGCCGATGTGTTGTCGTATCTTGAAATGCGTGAGAAGTGCTTGATGTCCGGAAAGTTCCAGACAGAGTTCATGAACGAGCTCGATTTTCTTGCCATGTTCAAAAGCCGTCATCCGCAGCTTGAAAGGATTCTTGCCAGCGATTTTGACTTTGTCGGTCTAGAGGCCGGAATCTGGGAGGAATACCGGAAGATGGCAAAACAGCGAATTGAGGAGCGTGACAGGAAACTAAAGAACGGCGTGGTCATCGACACGTTGATTAGGCGACTTCAAACCTCAATTAACCCCACTGCAGAGCGCTACGGCCTTACCGCCGAAGCTAGCGCGGCACAATACTTCAGGTTAATCGGCAAGTTCGGAAAGTTGGCGAGAATCGAAAGAGCTTGGATCGGTGATAAGCTACTCGAAAAACTCGAAAAGACGGAACGCTCGAAGTTTGGCTATTTTGTGCATGTCAGTCCCCGGACCAACACGGCTTACTTGTTTCTGCTCGTAAATGAGTCGGACAGAGAAAAGAGAAGGAATGCGTTGAACCTGTTATGTGTGCAGGCCTGCCACAGCATAGATTGCACGGAGGTTGTGGGAGTCGTTTCTGAAGGAGCGCGGCAGCAAGGTTCAAGCATAGATGCACTCGTGTTGAATGTCGCTGAAGTCCGGTCGACTACCCAACCGCAAAATGGTTCTACGTTCTTCCAGCAACCGGTGCGGGAAACGAAGACCGAGTGGAGTTTCTAAATAGCCATTCCTCCTCGGATTTCGGGGTGCACCACAGTTCCTCGACAAGCTCGGAACGATCGAGTGTGTTGTCGCGGTGAGCAATGGACGGCAAGCGAAGCGCCTGCCCCACAATGTGAACGCAGGTTAAAGCCTGCGGCTACGCCTGTGGTGCGGCGGGCGGCTCGGTAGGGGCTTCGCCTTCGGTCGTCGGCTTCGGTGTGGCGGCTTCGACAGTTTGCTCGACAGACTCGGTGACTTCGGTGGCGGCGGCGATGGCGGCCTGGACTTCGGCCTTGATGTCGTCGGGAGCGGGTTGACCGAGGGTCGGCTCGGCTTGCGACATGACAGGCGCAGTCTCGGCAATCGGCGCCATCGTTTGTTCCTTCTCCACCAACAGATCGTTGTGCAGTTCTTCCTCGTGCGGGCGCACGTCGGATTTCAACACGGCAGCGCCGTCGATGCGTTCTTCCTGTTCCTCGCGGGCTTGTTCCGAGACTTTGCGCTGGGTTTCCTCGCGCGGGCTGAACTTCACGCTGACGACCTTCGATACCCCGTGCTCTTCCATCGTGATGCCGTAGAGCGCGTCGGCCATGCCGATGGTGCGCTTATTGTGCGTGATAATGACGAACTGGGATTGCGTGATGAACCGTTGCAGGATGCGGACGAAACGGTTGATGTTCGATTCATCGAGGGGCGCGTCCAATTCGTCGAGCACGCAGAACGGGGAGGGCTTGACCATGTAGATGGCGAACAGCAGCGCGGTCGCGGTGAGCGTTTTCTCGCCGCCGCTGAGCAGGGTGATGCTCTGGAGTTGTTTGCCGGGCGGCTTGGCGACGATTTCGATGCCGCTTTCCAGCGGGTCGAGTTCGTCGAGTAGGATCAGGTTGGCTTTGCCGCCGCCGAACAACTCGGTGTACATCATCTGGAAATTCTCGCGGACCTTCTCGAACGTCTCCTGGAACAACTGTTTCGTGGTGATGTTGATCTTCGTGATGACCTGCAGGAGTTGGTCCTTGGCCTTGATGAGGTCTTCGTACTGTTGCGAGAGGAACTTGTAGCGCTCCTCCAATTCCTCGAATTCGTTGATCGCCTCGACGTTCACGGGCCCCATCGCGTCGAGCTTGGATTGCATCTCGGCGACCTGTTGCTCGATGGCGTCCCAATCAGTCGGCAGCGGCACCTGCTCGGTGATCGCGGGGCCCTGGTCGGCGATGGTGATATTGATCGTGTCGCTGCGGATGTCATCGACATTGACCTGATACTTTTGCCAGACGCGGTCCTTGAGGTTCTGGGCTTCCATGCGCTTCTGGGCGAGCTGGATTTCCAGACCCGATTTCTGCGACTGCGCATCGTTGGCCTGTTTGCGGACGGCGCGGAGTTCTTCCTCGGCCTGCTCGATACCGGTGGCCACTTCCCCGCGCTGGTGCTGCAAGCCGGCGATTTGCTGCTGCGATTGCTCGCGGGCAACGACAAGTTCGGCAATCGCGGCTTCCGATTCGGCGATTTCCGTACGGAATTGCTGGATGCGAGCGGTGTAGCTGGTGATTTCGGTGGCGCAGGTCTGCATGCGTTCGCGAAGATCGCGGACGCGGGCGGCGATGGGTTCGCGCTGGCTCTCGATGGCGCGGCGCTTATGCTCGATCCCGCCGACGCTGACCCGCAACTCGGTCAGTTGCAGGGTCATCTGCTCTTTGCGGGCGAGCAATTCGTCCACTGCGCGTTGCGCGGCGCTGACCTGCTGCTGAAGTTCGGTCTGCCGGGCTTCCGATCCGCGCAAACTTTCCAAAATGGTTTCGCGGCGCTGCTTCTCCTCGGTGTCCTGTTGTTCGATGGACTGCAATTCGGACACGACCGTGTGAACCTTGCTTTCGAGGTCGCGGCCTTCGGTCGCGAGCGCGTTGAGTTCGCCCTCTTTCGAGGCGAGCGCGACTTCCTTGGCGTGAAGATCGGCGCGGAGAGCGGAAAGTTCAGTTTCGAGCGCGGCTTCTTTCTGTTCCAGTTCGGCTTTGGTCGATTCCTGACTGGAGACCTGCACGGCGAGTTGGGCGACTTCCTGCGTGAGCGCGCTGATTTCGCTGATGTGACTCTTCGAGACGGCGCTGAGGATGCCGTGTTCGTCGACGAGTTCGCCACGCAGGGTCGCGACGGCGAGATGCGGGTTGGCCGTGCGGATCGCCAATGCGGTGTCAAGGTCGTTGGCAATTACGACGTTCGCCAGCAACGAGCGCACAAGCGGTTCGAAGCGAGCGTCGCGGACCTGAACGACAGAGATCGCGTCGACCCCGGTGTTGTAGGCCGCGTCCCCCGACGCGGCGCTGTTTGCCGTAGAGCCATCGCCTTCGCCGCGTGAGGGCACGCGGCCTACAACGGCAAGGTCCGGGCAAGCCACCGCTGGATTCTGCAGGCCGCTGGCGAGCAACTGGCGGGCGGCGTTGAGGTCGTCGGCCAGAATCGTGTGGATCGCGTGGTTGAGCGCCGCTTCAATGGCAGCGCCATACTGCGATTCGACTTCGAGAATTTGACCGAGCGTCGAGCGGCCATCGGGAGCGGCAAAGAACTGTTGCAGCACTTCCAAGCGGGCGCGCTTGCTGGACACGTCGGATGCGGCGACGTGATGTTGCTGTGTTGCCTTGGTAAGCGATGAAGATGTCTTTTGTAATTCGTATTGCTTGACGGTCAGGGTGTTGCGAAGCGCGTGAATGGCATTGCGGAGTTCGGCCAGGCCGTCGTTGTACGTCGCCAATCGCTGGTCGAGGGCGCGGCGCTGGTCCTGGAGTTGCAATCGTTCGGTCGAAAGCCGCTCGGCGCGGACGACGTCGTATTTCTTCTTCTGGTCGAGTGCGGAGAGTTCGTTGCGGCTGCGGGCGATGGCGCTTTCGAGATCGATGAGGGCCGACTTGGTTTCGTTCGACGCGGCGTTCTTCTTTGACAACTCGGCGTCGAGTTGGCGTCCGGCCTCCTGCTGCGCGTGGAGTTTGGCCTGCTCGGTGGCGAGAAGGGAATCGATTTGCGCGAACTCGGCGTTGAGGGACGCCAGTAATTCTTCCTGGACGCGGATTTTTTCCTCGGCGCCGGCCGTCTCGCGGTGATGGTTTTCGATGAGCTGTTCGAGTTCGGTGATGCGCTCGGCATCGGTCGTCATCCGCTGCTGATGCCGGTCGGACTCGCTCTTGAGATCGTGGTCTTTGGCGACGGCGTCATTGATCGCGCGCTCGATTTCACTGAGCGACCGGCGCAGATCGGCGATTTGTTGTTCCTTCTCGGCGATTTGCGCGTCGAACGCGTCGGACTGGTGGACGAAATTGGCAATTTCCGATTCCAGACCGGAGAGTTCGGCGTTCAGGAGATCGTACTTGTGGCGCGCGAGACGGGTATCGAGCGCCTTGAGTTGGTCGAACAACTCCTTGTAGCGGCGGGCTTTGCCGGCCTGGCGCTGGAGCGAGATGATCTGGCGTTTGACTTCCTTGATGATGTCGGTGATGCGGACGAGGTTGGCTTCCGTGTACTCGAGTTTGCGGAGCGCCTCTTTTTTCTGGTGCTTGTACTTGTTGATGCCGGCGGCTTCTTCGAAAATCGTCCGGCGATCCTCGGGATGAGCGCTGAGAATCTGGTCGATCTGGCCCTGGGCCATCAGCGAGTAGCTCGAGCGTCCGATGCCGGTGTCCATGAACAGGCTCTGGATGTCGCGGAGGCGGCAGGGGGTCTTGTTGATGAAGTATTCGCCGTTGCCGTCGCGATGGACACGGCGGGTGATGGTGACCTCGGTGAAATCGAGGGTGACGCCCGGCAGCGTGAGCGTTTTCGGATCGACCTCGGCGAAGGTCATGTTGACCTCGGCGAGATTGATGGCTTTACGGCCGTCGGTGCCGTTGAAGATCACATCGGCCATCTCGCTGCCGCGCAAAGCCTTGGCCGATTGTTCGCCGAGCACCCAGCGGATCGCGTCGGAGATATTGGATTTGCCGCAGCCGTTCGGACCGACAATGGCGGTCACGCCCGGCAAAAACTCAAGCGTTGTCTTTTCAGCAAACGACTTGAAGCCGATGAGCTGAAGGCTCTTCAGATACATAATGAGGTCCCCACCCCTTTCTTTGGCGGAAAAGATAGCGGGGCCGTTTGCGAAAGCAAGCAAAAAACAAGGACTTACGCGCGTGGATGCGGTGGGGAGATTAATGTTTTGTGAGCCATGACGCGACCAAGTACACCACCGCCGCCAATACGGCAAAGATGCCGAGGTGCGGGACAGGCCCACAGCAAGATCGGCCCGGTGGTTGCGACCTCCCAGTCAGGTTCAGGCAGGCAGGGGGCCGGAGGGGTAAAATTGCGACCGAGGATACGACGTGGTCGCTTTCTCCAAGGGAGAATTACCAAACGAACCCAATTCTGTGCACGCCGGGTTGGGTTTCTTAAATTGGCTTTGAAGAAACGAAGCCAATTGCGGCCGCAGTTACGACTTGGCCGCGTCTCGTCGGACTCGGCATTGGGGGCGTTCGGGGCTGTGAATAACTCGTGAACAAGTGGATTTGGCGCGGGGTGCTGTTACTTCCTGGGTGCGGAGTAGCCGTTGCCTTCGTCGAAGTAGGTGGCGCCGCTGAATTCGGTGACGTGCAGGTATTGGTGCCAGACGGTGTTGCTGGAGTCGCAACTGGCGTCGAGCATGTGCACCTCGATGGGGGACAGTTTGGTGGGCACGGGCAGCATGGCTTCGGAAAGGATGCGTCCATCCATTTTGACGGGTGGCGAGACACCGAGGAGATGGAGGATGGTCGGGGCGATATCGACGTTGCCCGAGGGCAATTCGTCGATCCAGCCGTGGCGGAAATCGGGGCCGGCGGCGACGAGCGTGTTGCGCATGTCGAACGGGCTGAGGCTGGAGTGAATGCCTTGTCTGGCCCCGAAGAAGCCATCGGTGGGGACCGAGCCGGGGACGCCGACGTCATTCCTGTCGTTGGTCCAGCGGAAGGAGACGGCGATGTCGGGCGCGTCCGGGGTGTTGATGCGGACCTGGTCGAGAGTGAACGTCCCATTCATCGGCTCGCGCGTGAAGATGACGCCCGTGAAATCCTGCTGTTGCAAGAGCGTGACGATCTGTTGCACGAGTTGGGGGTCGTGGCCGATGACGTACAACAGCGCCGTTCCGCCGTTGCCGACGACCATGACATCGCCGTCGTTCGGCGGCTGCTTGAATTCGTGCGCGGCATGGAAGCCCGCCTTGTTGAGAATATCGGTGACGCTCACGACACGCGAGATCGTGGAGAAACCGTGATCGGAAACGACGAAGATATCGGTCTTGTCGCGGACGCCGCGCGCGGTCAATTCCTTCAGCACGCGGGCGAGGTTATCGTCGGAGCCTTTCACCGCTTTGAGGGCGGTTTCCGAGCCCGGGCCGGTGGAATGCTGGGCGTAGTCCGGCTCGCTGAACCACAGCAGGGAGAACGGCGGGACTTCCTTGTCCCACATGGGGCCGATCAATGCCTGCGTGGTCGCCTGATCCTGGCGCGTGTTCGGGCTCTCCTGGGGCGTGAACGCCGGAAGGTTGAGCCGGTCGATGGCGGCAGCCGGGACGGTCTTGAAACTAAACAAATCGATGCAATCACCGCAGGGCCGACCCGACTCCAGACGGTCGAACAGAATGACGACGGGCTTGGTTCCCGCGATGGCGGTGCGTTTGCCGGCGCGCTGAAGAATTTCGGCGATGGTGGGCAAATGGAGGTAATGATTGCCGGTGACTTCGTCGCCTTTGCGGACGGTCTCGAGCGACTGGACATCAATGCGCTTGAGCGGATCGATGTTGGGTCGGTACTCGCGGTTGCCGAGGATGCCGCTGCGGTTCGGGTACGAGCCCGTGGCCATGGCGGTGGCGTTGACTTCCGTCGAACTGAGATAGACCGCGTGATGGTTCTGGAAGAACACGCCGTCGCGGGCGAGCTGATAGAGCGTGGGGGTGTTCGATTCCGTGACGAAGTCCGGCCGCATGCCGTCCCAGACCACCATGACGACGTGCTCGGCCTTGCCAGCCGCAAACGCCGTGGCGGCGGAGAGCAGCACGGCCAGAACGATGGAGAGAGGACGCATGGCACGATATTCTACCGATGATTTTCGGGGCTGCAACGGCAAAGCGTTTCGTGTTAAATTTGCGTGATGCAGATTGTGGTGACCGCGCGGGGGATCCGGCGGTTTGTGGATTGGTTCCAAGAACAAATATGAAACTCCAGTTACCCGAAGGACAATTCGACGCCTATATCTTTGACTGCGATGGCACGCTCGCGGACACGATGCCATTGCACTACCAGGCATGGCTGGCGGTCTTGAAGGAACACAGGTGCGATTTCCCGGAGGCATTTTTCTATCAACTCGGCGGCGTGCCGACCGAGGGGATCGTCGAGATCCTCAACGAACGCCACGGTCGTTCGATGCCGGTGCGGGAAACGGCGGCGATCAAGGATGAGATGTTCATCCAGATGATTCCGCAGACGATGCCGATCGAGCCGGTGGTGGATCTGGTGCATCAGTTTCACGGGGTGAAGCCGCTGGCCGTTGCGTCGGGGGGCAAGCGCGAGATCGTGAGGAAAACCCTCGACGCGCTGGGAATCCTGGGGAAGTTTCAGGTGATCGTCACCGTGGAAGATTATCGCCACGGCAAACCGGCGCCGGACCCGTTCCTCGAAGCGGCGCGGCAACTCGGCATCGCCCCCGAGAAATGCCTGGTGTTCGAGGACACCACGGCAGGCATCGCGTCGGCGCGGGCCGCCAACATGCAGTGGGTGCTCGTCCAACCACCAGTCCGCAAACCGTGAACCACGAGCAAATCACGCAATTGCTGCAGGACTTGGTGCGGATACCGAGTGTCAGTCCGCTCGGCGATCCGGGTACGGTGGCAACGAACACCGGGGAGGCGCGAGTCGCCGAGTATGTTGCCGACTTTCTTCGCAAGCTGGCACTCGACGTGGAACTCCAGAACGTCGAGCCGGGTCGTCCGAACGTCGTTGGCAGGTTTTCTTCGCGCGGTGCGCGCCAGTCGGTTGCCTTCGCGCCGCACACCGATACTGTCAGCGTGTCGGGTATGACGATCGACCCGTTTGGCGGCGAGGTTCGTGACGGAAATCTCCACGGCCGGGGCGCGTGCGACACAAAAGGTTCACTGGCAGCGATGCTGGCGGCGGTGGCGAATGTGGTTCGTCAGAAAGAGTTTCGCGAGGGAGAGCTCGACATTTATTTTTGCGCGTTGATGGGGGAGGAAAGCGGCAGTCACGGCGCCCGCGCACTTTTGCAGCGAGGGTTTCGCGCCGATTTCGCCATTGCCGGCGAACCGACGAACTGCCGAGTGGTTCACACACACAAAGGCGCGATTGCGTTTCGGATCATCACGCGCGGGAAGAGCGTCCACAGTTCCATGCCGGAACGGGGCGAAAGCGCGATCAAGAAAATGGCGGGCGTTGTGGATTATCTACTCGGGGAGTACACCGACTCGCTGAAACGAATCCATGACCCGATCCTCGGCTCGCCCGCCATCAATGTCGGCATCATCCGTGGCGGTTCGCAAATAAACATCGTGCCGGAGTACTGCGAAATCGAAGTCGACCGCCGCACGGTGCCCGGGGAGAACCACGAGGAAATCCTGCGGCAATTGCGCGACCGTTTGTCCGTCGAAGTGGAACTGATTGGCGTCTGCGGGCCGTTGTACACCGATCCGCAGAATCCGTTTGTCCGGGCGCTCGGCCAGGAAACGGTTGGCGCGCCGTGGTTTTGTGACGCGGCTTTTTTTGCGGCGCAAGGTATCCCTGCCGTCGCGTTCGGCCCCGGCAACGTGGCCCAGGCCCACACGGCTGATGAGTTCGTCGAACTGGACGAGGTGTTCCGCGCCGCGCAAATCATCGAAGAGTTTCTGGTGACTTGTGGCCGGGCTGCCGAACGCGCGTGAGCGAAACCGACGCAACCATTACCGGTTTTGCAGTTCGTGATGCAAAATGCTGAGCGTGTAAATCGCGGCGGTCTCGGCACGGAGCACGAGCGGGCCGAGCGAGAGCGGCAGGCAGCCGGCGGATTTCGCTAGGTTGAGTTCCGCGGGAGTGAAATCGCCTTCGGGGCCGATGAGAATCAGGACAGAGAACGTGCCGGAGTGCCCAAGTGCTGAAGCTCCGGGGAGAATCGTCTTGAGCGGCTTTGCATCCGGTTGGAGTGACGCGATCAGTTTGAGGTCGCATTTGGGCAACGCTCCCAGAAAATCGCGCGCCTTCTGGGGCGGTTGGATTTCAGGCAGCCAGTTGTTGCCGCATTGCTTGCAGGATTCGAGGGCGATCTCACGCCAGCGGTCCGTTTTTTTGGAATCGTCGTCGAGTTTCACGAGGGTGCGTTCCGAAGCCAGCGGCACGATGGACGCCACACCCAATTCCGTCGCCTTCTGCACGATCAGGTCCATGCTCTTCTTCGGGATCGCCTGGGCAAGCGTGATGCGGATGGGAAGTGCGGGTGTGGTGGTCTGCGTCAACACCTTGAGACGGACCGTGTCCTTGGTGATTTCTGCAATCGCGCACTGCGCTTCATGTCCACGCCCATCGAACGCGTTCAACGTATCGCCGGCCTCGAGCCGGAGCACGTGCAAGGCGTGATGGGCCTCTTCAGCGCTGAGGGTTGGCTGCTGGAGATTGGGAAGGAAGAAACGGTGCATGATTGGGTGCCGCTCCTTCTAACGTGTCACTTTCCGCCAAAGAACCGCTTGGCCTTTTCGAGGAAGGACTTCAATTGCGGATAGGATTCGTCGTTGGCGAGGCCGGCAAACTCGTCGAGTTTTTCGCGTTGGGCGCGGGAGAGACGCGTGGGGACTTCGACCATGACGTGGACATGCTGGTCGCCGTGACCGTGACCGTGGACGTTGGGCATCCCCTTGCCGCGGAGGCGAAAGAGCGTGCCGCTTTGGGTGCCCGCGGGGATTTTCAACCGGGCCGCGCCGGTGAGCGTCGGGACTTCAATCTCGCCGCCCAACGCCGCCACGGGGAAATTAATCGGCACCTCACACAGCAGATCGTCGCCGTGTCGCGTGAAAATATCATGTTCGTGGACGTGGACAACGACGTAGAGGTCACCGGCGGGCCCGCCACGCCCGCCCGCTTCGCCGTTGCCCGAGCTGCGCAGGCGCGAACCCTCCTCGATGCCGGCGGGGATGCGCACTTTCAGTTTGGTGCGATGTTGCATGCGGCCTTCGCCGCCGCAGCGTTTGCAGGGATTGGTGACAATCTGCCCGGCGCCATTGCACCGCGGGCAGGTAGACGCGACCGTGAAAAACCCTCGGGAGTGCGCCACCTGTCCCTGACCGTGACACGTCGGGCAGGTCTCGGCCTGCGACCCGTCGGTGGCCCCGCGCCCGTGGCACTCGGGGCAGGTGTCGAGCTTGTTGAAGGTGATTTCCTTCTCGATGCCGCGCGCCGCCTCTTCGAGATCGATCTCCAAATCGTAGCGCAGGTCGTTGCCGCGCTGCGCGCCGCCTCGGGAACGGCGACTGCCGGCCCCGCCGCCGAAAGCCTGTTCCAGGAAATCGTCAAAGATGCCGCCGCCGGCGCCACCGAAAACATCGCGGAAGATCTCAAACGGATCGTGGAACCCGCCCCCCGGATACTGGCCGCCGGCTCCCGCACCGCTACCCGGCCCGAACGCCGCGTGGCCAAAACGATCGTAGGTGGGGCGTTTTTGTTGGTCGCTGAGGACCTCATAGGCTTCGCCGAGTTCCTTGAATTTTTCTTCGGCCTCTTTGTCACCGGGGTTCTTGTCGGGATGGTACTTGAGGGCGAGCTTGCGATAGGCCCGCTTGATTTCCTCTTCTGTAGCCTCGCGCCCGACCCCCAGCACCTCGTAGTAATCGCGCTTGGTCATTCGGAGCTCTCGGGAGGCGTGTCGGTCTTTGCGGCGGAGTCGGCCTCGGCGATCTGGCCTTTGCTGACGACCACGCGGGCGGGACGCAAAAGGCGTTCGGCAAGTTTGTACCCGCGTCGAAGCTGTTCGACCACGTGGCCTTCGGGATGTTCGCCAGACTCGATGTGGCTGACCGCCTCGTGGAGGTTTGGATCGAACGGATGCCCCGCGCTGGTCGTGACGTCCTGGAGGCCGAATTCAGCGAGCGAGCGGCGGAACTGGCTGTACACCTGGGTGATGCCGTCGAGGAGCGAAGCATTGTCCGCGCCGTGTTTTTGCGCGGCGTCGATGGCGCGCTCGAGGTTGTCGAGCACCGGCAGCAGTGCGGCCACGACGCGTTCGGACGTGTACCGAGCCAACTCCTCCTTCTCACGCGCGACCCGTTTGCGATAGTTCTCAAGCTCCGCGGCCGCGCGCAGGAATTTGTCCCAGTTCTCGTCGGCCTTGGCGGCCCTGGCCTTCAAGTCTTCCAATTCTTCCACGGAAATGGAGTCGATCGCAACTGGTTCGGCTTTCGCCACGGCCTCGCCCTCGGCGGCAGAGGCGGGATCAGGTGGCGCAGGCTTTGGGTGTTTGTTCTTGGCGCTCATAAAAACTGGCAGACTACAATGGGGCAGAGTTACGCCTTTTTCAAGTATTTGACCATCCGCAGAGTGTTTCCGGTTTGGTCGTTGGAGTTGTACTGCACTTCGTCCATAAAATTGCGCATGATAAAGATGCCATAGCCGTTGCGTTTCATTTCGCGCAGGCGGTCCTCGATGTCGACGGGGCGGTAATTGGCGAAATCGAAGCGTTGGCCGTGATCGTTGATCTCGACGACGAGGCGACTGCCTTCCGTGCGGACATCAAGACGGATCTCGGGGTCGCGATGTTGCCAGCACCACTCTTTATCGGGGGAATAGGCGTGCTTGACGACGTTGGAACAGGCTTCGTCCACGGCCATCTCGATTTTGGCAGCCGCATCTTCGTCAAACCCGACTTTGCGGGCCAGGTCGCCAACAATGACGCGGATATGGGCGAGATAACTCCCGTGACCCGGCGCCTGGAGAAGCAGCTTGTGGGTCGATTCCTTGCGACGGATGTTGTCGGGCGAATCCATGGAACCTGAAGCAGACGGCTTACCTCGTTGCGAAGCTGGCGACGGCATCCTCTTCGGTAGTATGCACGCGAAGGACCTTCGTGAACCCCAGCAACTCGATGATCTTGTAGATCCGATCGGGAACGTTGAGCAGTCGTACGTCGCCGTTGTGTTCGCGGGCTTGCTTGGCGAATCCGATGAGCGCGCCGAGACCGGCGCTACCGACGTAGTCAAGCTCCTGACAATCCAGTACGACATAGTACCGGCCTTGTTGGAAAAAGGCGTTCAGTTGCGCTTCGAGGCGCGGGAATGAATACATGTCCAGGGACCCGCTCAATCGTATCAATTGCACGAGGCCGCGGGGCTCGGGATCAATTCGAAACACTTTCATACCGGCTGCCTCCAACCGTTGGTTCGCTGAACGTCATGCTGCTGCCTCTTCACTAATGCCACGCGATTTCCTCCACAAAGCCGCTATTTCCTGGTGTCCTGGTTTCGGTGCCGGCGCTGGACGGCCTCGCGCAGGAAGCGGGTCAGCTCCCGGAACTTCGGCGCATTGCGTTCATCGGCTCGTACCAGATTGTCATGCGCTTCAATCATCAGGTCCGCGGTCTCGTCCTTGTCCAACGGATGGGTGAACTGTGTGAGATCGGTATCAGGCAGCTTGCGACAATCGGCTTCTGCCAGCGGCGCGGGAGCGATCGAGTTCACGGTGAACAGCCGGTCCAGGCCAAGTGTTTGCAGCAATTCCAGGTTGCGTGGAGCGATGTTGACGATATGAACGGTGGCCAACTTTCCGTTTTGCCGCAGGTGCAAGCCGATGCCCGCCAGCACTCCGAGGAACGTGCTGTCCATGCCCTGACACTGGCCGAGGTCGATGACAAATTCCATCTGTCCCTCATCGATCTTCTGCAGGGCGAACAGACGCAACGGCTGGCTGTTCCGAAACGTTCCGCGACCGACGACGCGGACATAGACCCGATTCTCTATACAGCCTACAGAGATTCCTTTCGACGGCTCATTCACTATGCGGCCCCATGATCTTACACTGTCACAATACAATGGAACAGACCCGGACGAAAGGGCAAATTTAGGTTCGTCAAGATCACCATGCCCAATGAAGCGTGCGAACTTCACCGGGGATTGGGCGCTTTCGACTCCGCGGCATGGTAGCCGTTACAAATCACCAGATAGACCTCACGATCCAACCCCCGATACCTTGGCGCTCGAAGCAGTTGTGGTTCTCCAACCCGCTCGAAATGAAGGCGAAGTTGAGACCGTAAATCCGCAGTGGGATTGGGGACGACAACGATCGCCGGTCGGCCCTCGAATTTCACCAGGTCCGTCCAATAGCGGTAGCCCAAGCCCTGTCCGCCCGTGGCGAACATGTTGACGCAGTCGTTCGGGTCGCGCAAGTGGAAGCCAAGTTCGGCGGCAATGTTGTATTTGTCCATCCCCAGCAGGAACGGCTCCTGTTTGGTTTCGTCCCGCACCTTGACGCGCACGGCGTCCACCTGCTGCGAGACCGTCTGCCAACCACCGGCATGGGCGTAGGCGAGAAAATTCGGAACTCCCCACGCCAGGCTCGTATGCCCGAACACGATGGCCAGACCGCAGAGGGCGACCGTCCCCCATGCGCCGCATCGCCAGCGTTTCGCCCGCGCTGGTCGGTCGCTTTCGAGACCATCGAGTGCCATCGCCGACGCGCCCAATGACAACGACAGGAACGCAGGCGCCGTCCAATTCATATGGATCTGCGTTTTGAAACTGGCGGCGGCAAAGAGAAAGAACAACGGCAGCGAGAACGACGCGACAAAGTTCCAGTTGTCGTCGCGCTGCCACCAGCCACGACGGACCCCGCGCGCAGCCGCGCTGGCGAACAGCGCGAACAACAGCGGCGTGAGGACGCCGAGTTGGACAAGCCAGAAGAGCAGGACGTCCCGCAGCGTGTTCTTCGGTATCCCCGCCGTGCGCGAGGATTGAAAGAGGAACGAAGCCCACGCATGATGTGAGTTCCAGATGATCACCGGGCTGAACACCGCCAGCGCGATCGGCAATGCCAGCCACGGTTCGGCACGTCGCAGCCAGTGACGGTGGTTCGGTGACAGCAACAGGAACCACAGCAGCGACGGCGCCAGCAGCACCCCATAATACTTGGAGAGCAGCGCCCCGCCGAACGTGACGCCCGCCAGCAACCAGTACCAGCCGCGACGCGTATGCAGGGCCTTGGAAATCAGGTACAGCGTCGCCACCCAGAAGAACAGCAGCGGTGCGTCAGGCGTCACGAGCAACCCCGTGCCGACGTAGACCGGTGCCAGCGTGAACATCAACGTCGCCAACAGCCCTGCGCGTTTCCCGAACCACATCCGTCCCGTCAGGAACAGCAGCCCGGCCGTTGCCACCCACAGCACGAACGTCATGACCCGGACACCCATGGCCGTGTCACCCAGCATGGCGGTTCCCAAGGTGATGAACCACGCCACCATCGGCGGATGGTCAAAGTAGCCCAGCGCGGGATGTTTCGCGTACGTCCAGTAGTACGCCTCTTCGGGAATCAGTTCGATCACCCCGCACAGCAGAAACCGCAACAGGGTCATGCCGGTAACCATCGCCATGACCGCAACGCACAAACCGTTGCCCGGCTTGCGGGACGTCGCAGCGGCAGTTTCGAGTTCTTCGGGCATGGTCACACGAACGACTTCACGCCGCATACTGGCACGCTCAATTTGCCCCCGTCCAGACGGAAACGCGGTGCCGTTTTGTAGGGGCGCACCCCTGCGTGCGCCCGTCGTTGAACAGAGTGCGCCGCTCCTGCCGTCCCCTCCCACGGAGGGGGAATGGGGGTGGGTTCTCTTGTTCGGCGCAGGTCTCCCGACCGCGCCGCTCCGGTTTGACCGCACGGCATGCGTCATTCCGACAGGCCGGGAGACCCTCGCACAACCGGGTGAGGCAGACACGGAGGTCTGCCCCTACGGCAGCGAGATGCCGATGCGGTAGAACTCCTGCGGCGGAATCGGGTTCGTGTCGGTCATCGTGAGCTGATTGCCGTTCGTCAGTAACGGCGTGTACGTCGTCAGCGGCAACCAGACGCCGCTTGTCAAATCCGTACTGTATTGCGGCGTGTACGTGCGGCCCAACGCCAGCGGCGTGAAGAACAGGTTGTTCTGTGGCGGCTGGTTCGTCACGCTGGCGATATAAAACACAAACACCGACGCCGGGTTCGTCGGATTAAGCCCCGCGACGTATTTGAAGAAATTGTTTTGTCCCGTTCCGTCGAAATCGCAAGCGGCGCAGGAAAGATCGTTCGATTGACCTGTCGGATGTCCAAAATAGGCTTCTGTCCACAAATCGGGCAGGCCATCGCCGTCGCTATCCAGCGGTGGCGCGTTGGTCAACTGTGCCAATTCAATCCGGTAGAATCCGCTGCCGCGGGTGGCACCGCCAATGTCCTTGGCCCATTGAATGGCGCCATTGCCGGGAATATTGGTCACGATGCTCGTCCATGCCCCGCCCATGAAATCACAGCGCTGCATCAAGTAATACCTCCCACTGACCGATGTGAAGTAAATCCGCATGTCCGCACCGACGGGTGCGATTGCCGTAATCCGGAATTCCGAGTTTGGATCCGTGGGACTGATCCCCGCCAGGTAATCCTGCAAGACGGTCAACCCGGTCCCGTCAAGGTCCCTGTTCGCCAAGTTGGGATCCAGCGGATCGAGACCGTACTGCTGTTTCCAGCCGTTCGGGATCCCGTCGCCCACGGCGCTCGTATTTGGGTTAAGCACGAGCGTGTGGATGGTGAGCGTGCCGCCATTGCGGAGGAACAGTGCGCAGGCATTCGTGATCACCAATTCGTCCGCGAGTAGTGTTCCCGAGTTGAGGATGACCATGCCATCCCTGACCTCCAGCACCGCGTTGGTTGCTGCGTTTGTGACCACGAGGCTCCCGTTATCCATCTCCAAGCGGTTGTTGCAGAAAGACGAGTTGTACCCGACGACGATACTGGATGCTGAAACTGATCCTCCGGAGATCAGCAGCGAATTGCTTGAACCCTGATACCCGACGTAAACAATGCCGTTTTGCCAGAGGGCGCCGCCGGCAACCTTCACGCTGTTGTTGCTGCTCGCGGAAGTATTACCTACGAATACCGTGCCGTCCACGACTGCGCCTCCATTGTCGAGCGCCAGCGTATTGCCCGACCCGGAGTATCCGACGTAGAGGCTGGCGGCATTGCTGAGCATGGAGCCGGGGCCGGCGACGAGAAGGCTGTTGTTGGCGCTGAACGTCGTGGAGCCCAGGGTGGTGGTGAGATCGAACACGTGTGCGCCATTGCTGATGGTCAGATTGTTGCCCGGGCCGCCATTCCCAACAAAGATGCTGGAATAATTACTCCAGACCGTGCCAACCCCCGTAACGAGCGCGGTGTTGTTGCTGCTGCTGGAATTCAAGCCCAGGAAACTACTCGATTGGTTGCGGCCCCCGATCATCGTGCAGCCGTCGGCCGCCCGCAAGCGGTTGTTGCCGCCGGAATAGCCCAGGAACACCCCGCCCATCTGGTACCATGTCGTGCCAGTGCCGGAGACCACGACGCTGTTGTTACTGCTGGTGGCGTTATAGCCGACCCACGTGGAGTAGCCGAATACCTGTGCTCCATTGGTGATGATCAGGCTGTTGCCGTCGCCGGAGTAACCGACCGCGATAGTGCCGCCATCGCTATTGGAATTGGTCCAAAGTGAATTGATTCCGGTGACAAGGATGCTGTTATTGCTGCTTCCGGCGGCCAGGCCCACGGTGCTCACTGGGGAAGTCACCTGACCGCCATTGCTGATCACGAGGGAGTTACCGGCGCCCTGGACTCCAATATTGACCGCAGTGAACGCGGTCCATACCGAGCCGGTGCCGCACACGAGGATCTGATTGTTATTCGAGGCGTATCCAATGTTGTTTGACGCACTATAAGATTTGCTATAGCCGCTGACGAGCCACGCGCCATTGCTGACAATCAGGTTATTGCTCGCGCCGAACACACCGACTCCCAGTCCAAAGCGATTGCTCCACACCGAGCCGGGGTCGGTGAGTATTGCCGAGTTGGCGACGGCGGTTGAGTTGCTGCCGATGACGCCGTTGTTACCAAAGACCGCGGCGCCGCTGCTGACGACGAGTTCATTGCTGACGCCGGAAAAGCCGACGGACAGATCGTAGAGATTACTCCAGACCGAGCCGGCTCCGGAGACCTGCGCGATGTTGTTGCTGGTGGAAGAGGCGCACCCGATATCGGCGTAACTGGTGATCAAGAGAGCGCCTTGATTGACGATCAGTTGGTCGCCGGCCCCGCCTGTGCCGAGGTACGCGGTGCCGCCATTGCTCCAACTTGATCCAGCGCCTGTCACCATCCAGGTGCCGGATGCGCCGGCGGCGCCTCCCAGGGATACATCACCGGACACGACGATGCTGTTGGAAGCGGTCAACAATCCGGCGCCGTTGACGCCGACCATGGTCGGCCCGTTCGTAACCGTCAAGCGGGCCGCAGCCATCGAGATTACCCCGTCGATGTTCAGGCTGGGACCGCTGAGTGCCCCAATCTGTATCGCGCCATTCGTGACGATCAATTTCCCCGTTGAGCTCACCGTCAGACTATGCTGGACCTGAAAAGGTGTACCCGTGCCGGGATTGCTCAACATCAGGATATTTGTTCCGCTCGCGCCGCCGCCAACGGTGAGGGAATCGACGGCCAGAGTCTCGGGATGGGCCGAGACTGTGACGGCATCGATGGTCACGGTCCTGCTCGCCGGATTGGTGATCAGGCACCACAGATCGTTGGTCGGCGCGCCCTGGGACCAGTTGGCCGGTCCCTCCCATTTTCCGCCGGATGAGTTGGTCCACACATCGCGCATGTCCTGAAACACTCCGAGGAATGTCCCGTTGTTCTGGAACGATCCATAGCCGAGCAGCGCACCGTTGGTGGCAATGATCAGGCCGTTGTTGACCGCCGGCCCGTATAAGTCCAAGGAGGTGCCGTTCTGGACCAGCAGCGTCCCATTATTGGTCAGGCTGCCTCCGAAAGTAACCGTGCCGCCGCAGTCCGCCAGCAATGTGCCGTCGATGACGGTGGCTCCCGACACCGTCGCACATCCGTTCAGTTGAGCGTTGGTCCGTATCCACAGGTTGTTGGCAAACGAATTCGAGCCGCCCGACATGAGAAATGTCGCGGCCTGAACGCCATCCCCGACAGCAAACACGGGACCGTTGCTGACGATGGTTTGCACGGCATTGATCAAGCCGGCATTGAAGGTCACCATGCTTTGCGCGTTGGTGGCAAAGAAGCCGGTCACCGTGATGGAGCCGCCATTCAGAATCAACGTGCCCTGGCCCACGGAACTCTCGACAAGATTGCTGCCATACAGACCCTCACCAACAGTTCCGACGACAAGATTGCTTCCATAAAGAGATCCACCATTGCTGATGACCAGCATATTGCCCGAGCCAAACCCACCTACGGTCACGTCGCCTTGATTGGTCCAGACCGACCCCGCCCCGCTGACAATCACCACATTACTGCTCGTGCGCGCTCCGATGCTTCCATACATGGACATGACGAGGCCGCCGTTGACGATCATCAGATTGTTGGGGCCGCCGTAAGAGCCGATTTCCAGACCGGCGCCGTTGCTCCAGACGGAGCCGGTGCCCGTGACCCACGCGCTGTTAAAGCCGCTGCCGCTCTGCAGCCCCAGGTAGCCGGCATTATCGTACACAGCGCCGCCATTACTAATCACCAGGCTGTTCATCGTGCTGATATCCCCCACCGCGAATTCTCCGACTGGCATCTCCCAAGCCGAGCCGGGGTCGGAAACGAGCACGCTGTTGCTACCGGGGGCGTTGAACACGTCGCCGCCGATGTAGCCCGAGACACTGACCACCACGCCGCCGTTGCTAATCACCATTCCGTTGCCAGGTCCGGCGCTGCAGCAATCGTCTTGGCCGCTGAGCATGAGAAATCCGTAAGTCATTTTCCAGAGCGACCCGGGTCCGGTGACCAGGACGAAGTTGTTGCTGCTCTTGTAAGTTGCCCCGAGGCCGCCGTCCCCACTCGGGTCCACGGACAGTTGCCCTCCGTTCTGAATGATCAGGACATCGTTGGCGTTGGTGTCTCCAACATAGTACGTCCCGGACCAATTGCTCGTCACTCCGTTGATGATGTTGGTTTGAAAATCGAACGTGTACTGCGCTTTGGAGGAAAGTGGGCCAAGGGTGACCGAGAGAAGCAATCCCGTTTCCAGCCATTTACGTCGCATAGTCATCTCCGGCAATAACAATATCGACGCCGTCAGCCAATGACGTCGCATCCGGTGCATATGCCACCTGCGCAGTCAGCGGTGACCGCTCCATCAGGGGTGAAACAATAGGCTCGCGTTCGGCTGAGAATAGCGTTCCCAACACTCCAGAGTCAAGAGGAATCGGGCTCGTTTCGCCGAGTTGTTACCCGGGTCTGATAATGCCGTGGGCCTTGAAAATACGGTCTCTCACGGCTCCAGCGCGGCATCCGAATTACATCAATGTCGCTCCCATCCTCCAACAAACGCGTCCACGCACTGGGCGAATTCGCGGGCATAACCGCCTTCCAGGACCGCAAAACACGGTAGCGCCGGAGCTGGTGATGCTGGCTGTGTGAAATCGGTCACGCGCCGGCCAATCTCGTAGAACGTCTCGACCTCCAATCCCATGTGCGTAATCGGGTCGTTCTTGAACGAATCGAACCCTGCGGAAACAGCGAGCAGTTGCGGATCGAAACCGCGAATGCGGTCCATCGCCTTATCGAATGTCTCCAGGAACTCGTCGGGGCCGGTGCCCGGCGCGAGCGGATAGTTGACGCAATTGCCTGCGGACGCGAAACCCGTGCCGGGATAACAGGGCGATTGGTGCATCGAGACGAACAGCACACGCTCGTCGCCGCGAAAGATGTCCTCTGTGCCGTTCCCATGATGGCAATCGAAATCGAGGATGGCAACGCGCTGCACGCCGGGCGAGGTCTGGAGCACTTTGGCGACCGCAATGGCGATGTTGTTGAAATAGCAGAATCCCATTACGCGATTGCGTTCGGCGTGATGGCCGGGCGGACGCATCAGGGAAAACGCGGGTCGACCGGCCAGCGCGTGTTCGGCGGCGTTTATGGCGGCGCCGGCCGAGAGCTTCGCGATCTCGAAGATGTCCGGGAAAAACGGCGTGTCGACATCGTCAAATCCGCCCGAACGGACGGCCTCCAATTGTTCGCGAGTGTGAACCCGCAAAATATCCTCGTCCGCGCATGCCGTGGGGACGACCCACGTGTGAAATTCCTTCTGCAACTGCGCCACCGCGGCGCGGACGCGTTCCGGGTTCTCGGGATGGCCGGCGGCAGCATAATCCAGGCAACGCGGAGAATAGAGAATCACCATGGCCGATTCCCGCATCATACCACCGTGCCGCGACCGCGCCAGCCAATCGTGTTGCATTGGCCGGATGCGTATGGTAACTTGACGGGAATTTTCGACAATGGCGCAGAGGCCGCGGATGAGCTATATTCTCACGTTTGGCCTCCCGAAGTGGTGTATTTATGGACGAAGACGACAATAAGGACTCTAAGAAGGGCCGGTTACCCCGGTTGAAGCGGCCGTCGGACGGTCGCGATCCGCGATTTCCCACCAGGTTCATTCTCCTGTGGGTGGTCATCCTGATCATGGTGCCCCTGTTTCTGAAGTTGCGGGCGTACCAGACGGACAACGTCGAGGAAAAGACCTACAGCGAGTTGCGCACCCTGGTCGAAGAGGGTGCCGTCAAGAAGGCCACGGTGTACCGCGGGGGTGACACCGTCGAGACCATCAAGGGCGATTACGACGAGGCTGCGCCCAACGGTGCGAAGAAGTCCGGCAAGTTCTCGACCAAGGTTGTCTGGAGCGACAACATCGAGAGGTTTTTCGACGATCACAAGGTCCCGCTCGAGTTCCAGCCGGCCAACCAGTTCTGGATGAACCTGTTGCTCTCGACCGCGCCGTTCGTGGGATTTGTCATCCTGCTGTATTTCATTTTCATCCGCCAGATCAAGATGGCCGGCAAAGGTGCCATGAGCTTCGGCAAATCGCGCGCCCGCATGCTCAGCCGCGACAAGAACAAGGTGACGTTCAAGGAAGTCGCCGGCATGCAGGAAGCCAAGGAAGAAGTCGAGGAGATCATCCAGTTCCTCAAGGACCCCAAAAAGTTTCAACGTCTCGGCGGACGCATCCCGAAAGGCGTGCTGATGGTCGGCCCGCCGGGTACGGGCAAGACCTTGCTCGCGAAAGCCATTGCTGGCGAAGCCGATGTCCCGTTCTTCAGCATCAGCGGCTCGGATTTCGTCGAGATGTTCGTCGGCGTCGGCGCCAGCCGCGTGCGTGACATGTTCGAACAGGGCAAAAAGAACGCGCCCTGCCTGATTTTCATCGACGAGATCGACGCGGTCGGCCGGTCGCGCTTCAGCGGCATCGGCGGCGGCCACGACGAGCGCGAGCAGACGCTGAACGCGCTGCTGGTGGAAATGGACGGGTTCGACACCCAGGAAGGCGTGATCATTATCGCCGCGACGAACCGCCCCGACGTGCTGGATGCCGCGTTGCTGCGCCCGGGCCGGTTTGACCGCCAGATCGTCATCGACATGCCCGACGTCGGGGGTCGCGAAGAGATTCTCAAGGTCCACGCCCGTGCCGTGAAGCTCTCCAAGGACGTGGATTTCAACGTCATCGCTCGTGGTACGGCCGGCTTCTCCGGCGCGGACCTCGCGAATTTGATCAACGAAGCCGCGTTGTTGGCGGCGCGCAACGACAAAAAGGGCGTCGGGATGGAAGAGATGGAAGAGGCCCGCGACAAGGTCCGGTGGGGCCGCGAACGCCGCAGCCGCGTGATGGACGACGCGGACAAGAAGTTGACCGCCTATCACGAGGCGGGTCACGCGCTGGTGATGGTCAAGCTCGAACACAGCGAGCCGCTGCACAAGGTCACCATCATCCCGCGCGGCATGTACCTCGGGGCCACGTTCCAATTGCCGCAAAAAGACAAGTTCAATCTCAATAAGAAACAGTTGATCGACCAGATTACCGGCATCATGGGCGGGCGCATCGCCGAGCAATTGATTTTTGGCGATTGCAACAGCGGCGCCTCCGGCGACATCAAGCAGGCCACGCACCTCGCCCGCAAGATGGTCACCGAATGGGGCATGAGCGAGAAGATCGGCATGGTCAACGTCAGCGAACACGAAGAGCACATGTTCCTCGGCCGTGATCTGTTCAAGGGCCGCGAAGTCAGCGAACAGACCGCGCGCGAGGTGGATGAAGAAGTGCGTACGATCATCGATCAGTGCTACGCGCGGGCGAAGGAAATCCTGACGCAGAACAAGGAAAAGCTCATCGCGGTCGCTGAGGCGTTGCTCGAATACGAAACGCTCGACGGCGCGCTGATCGTGGAGATCATCGAAACCGGGAAAATGCAGAAGCCGCCGACGCACCCGCCGGGATTGTCATCCTCATCCACGTCGCCGCAGCCGGACAAGCCCAAGGCGGAACCAAGCCCCGAAGTTTTCCCTGCGCCGGGGATCGGCCCGTCGCCGGCCAACGCCTGATCGTTGGGCCGGTCACGATCACGCGTTCACATCGATGACCACGCGGCCGCGGATTTTTCCCGCGATCATCTGCTCGCTGAGCGCTGGCACGTCGTCCAACCGGGCCGTTTGCGTCAGCGCATCGAGTGTTTCCATCGGCAACTCGCGCGCCAGCCGCGTCCAGGCCGCGCGCCGCCGTTCCACCGGCATGGACCCGGATGAGACGCCGACCAGGCTTACTCCCCGTAGGATGAACGGGTAGACCGTGGTGTGGAGTTCCGCGCCGCCCGCCAACCCGACCGCCGCCACGCAACCATCGCGGTTCATCTGTCGCAGTATGGCGGACAGCGTTTCGCCACCAACGGTATCAACGGCGCCGGCCCAGTGTCCCGATTCGAGCGGCTTGTCACCTCGCCCCGCGAACGTGTGGCGACCGACGACTTCCCGGGCGCCGAGAGACTTCAAAAATTCGTGTGCACCCTCTTTGCCAGTCGACGCGACGACACGATAGCCGCGTCCAGCCAGCAACAACACCGCCAGGCAACCCACGCCGCCCGTCGCGCCCGTGATCAACACATCGCCCTTGTCGGGCCGCACGCCGTGCTCCTCCAACACCATCACGCAAAACATCGCCGTCAGCCCCGCCGTGCCGATCGACATGGCGCGTTTCAACGTCAGACCTTCGGGCAGGGCCAACAGCCAATCGGCCTTCACGCGCGCCAGTTGCGCGAGTCCGCCCCAATGTTCCTCGCCCACGCCCCAGCCCGTGAGCACAACCTTGTCGCCCGGCTGGAACCGGGACGATTTCGATTCCGCGACCACGCCGGAAAAGTCAATGCCCGGAACCATTGGAAAACGACGGACGATCTTCCCGCGATTCGTTACCGCCAGCGCGTCCTTGTAGTTCAGGCTCGAATACGCGACCGAAACGAGGACATCCCCATCAGGCAATGAGCGCGTCGGCAAATCCTTGGCCCTGGCGTTTACGGAGCCGCCGGCCTTCTCCAGAACCAGTGCGCGGAATGTCTCGGGGAGTGGCATGACCGTCAATGGACTCCTGCGTGGATAGTATTCACTTCGTCTTCCGTGAGGAAGCCGTCGGCAGCGCCCGTCGTGCCGATCTTGTGAGCGGCAAAAATCGCGGCCTTCTGGATGGCAACATAAGGATCGTGCGACTTGTCGTAGAAATGGATGAAGGACGAGAATAGCGCATCGCCCGCACCGATTGTATTCACAGTCTTTGGCGCAGGATGCGGTGGCACTCGTTCGAGGAAGTTGTCGCGCTTCACAGAGAGCACCGCGCCCGCCGCGCCCAGGCCGACCACGACAATCTCGTTGCCGAATCGGTTGACGACGTTGCGCGCCCAGTCTTCGGGAGGACAGGGCAATAACTCGTCGCTCATGAACAAGATGTCAGCCGCTGCCATGAAATCGCGGTTGTACTCATCGTCTAGGCTGGAGATTGCATGCACGTCGGTGGCGACGAACCGGCCGGTCTTCTTTGCCTGGGGCAGCAGGGAACGCGAGAAGTTGATGTTGCACAAGGCGAGTAGTGAGCAACCGGTGCTGGCGCGCTCAAAAAGATCGTTGGGATAGACGCGCTCCTGGATGTCTTTCAGGTCGACGTTGATTTGTCGCCGCCCCTCCTTGTCGAACAGAATCACGGAATGCGGGGTTTGTTCCATGGTCTCCACGACGTATTCCGGGGAGATCCCGGCGCGTTTCAGTGCCCCTTTGGCGAACTCGCCCGCGAAGTCGCCCCCGACCATCGAGGCGAAATGCACGTCGTTGCCGAGCGTGGCCAGTGCCTTGGCGACGTTAAAGCCGACGCCCGACACACTGCTGCGGACACCGTGGAACGGATAGCGCACGGGCGAGTACAAGAGGGGAAAGCCATCGACACGCAGGGTCACTTCGAGATTGATCAAACCGGAGACGAAGATTCGACTCATGTTCCTCCACGTTAGCAAGACGCCAACGTGCGGCAAGGTTTTTCCAGTTTGTGTCGGTGCGCCGTTGGCGTAGACTCGGTGCGTCATGCTGACGAAACAACAGGACGCCTATGGCCGGATTGTCTGGGACTATCTCCACGGCAAATCCACCCGCGAAATCGTGGAGCGTGACGACGGCTGGATCGATACATCGGGTGGCGCCCCGTATTACTTCGCAGAATTCAAGAAGTGGCCGCGGGATCAGCAAGCGGCAATGAAACATGTGCGCGGACGCGTGCTGGACGTCGGGTGCGGCGCGGGGCGCTGCTCCCTGTATCTGCAAAGGCGCGGGCAGCCGGTCGTGGGAATCGATGCGTCGCCGCTGGCGATCCAGACGAGCCGGAAGCGCGGGGTGAAAGACGCCCGGGTGTTGCCGTTCATGCAGATCCATCGCGGGCTCGGCCGATTCGACACGATCCTGATGATGGGGAATAATTTCGGGTTGTTCGGCGGCCGGCGACGGGCACGCTGGCTGTTGCGGCGATTGCACAGGCTCACGACGCCCGACGCACGGATTGTCGCAGAGTCAAACGCCGTGTATCAAACGAAGAATCCGGATCATTTGCGATATCACCGGTTCAATCGCCGTCGGGGCCGGATGAGCGGCCAGTTGCGCATCCGGATCCGTTACCAGCGGTACTGCACGCCGTTTTTCGATTACCTGATGGTGTCACCCGTCGAGATGAAAGCGATTTTGGCAGGCACCGGCTGGCGCGTACAACGGTTCCTGAAGTCCTCCGGCCCCACGTACGTGGCGGTAATTGAGAAGGACAAAGAGAGAAACAACCAATTGGAGTGAATTGGACGTAGTCCGATCTTCTTTCTAATGAAACCAAAAAAGTCACCGCTGGGCGCGGAAGAGCAGGAGCGGATTCTCGCTCAACTCCGGCGGGATGCCGAGACCCGGTTGAAGGGCTATCGAGAGCGGGCGCTGGCGCTGTTCCCGCATGTCTGCGCCAGTTGCGGGCGCGAGTTTTCCGGCAAACGGCTGAAGGAGTTGACGGTGCATCACAAGGACCACAACCACGAAAACAATCCGCCCGACGGCAGCAATTGGGAACTGCTGTGCATCTACTGCCACGACCACGAGCACGAGAAATACAAACTGAAGGGTTATGTCGACGGCGCGGAACCGGCCGAAAAACCGAAAGGCTCGTCCATCGCCAACCCATTCGCCAATCTGGATGATCTATTGAAGGAAAAAGGCGCGGACTCGAAACCTGCGGACGAATGATGTGTCCCGCGACGTTCCCCGGGAGATTCTAACTTTCGATTTCTGAAATCTCGGTAGCAGTAAGTTGCAACTCCGCACCACGAATCACACCATCCACCTGTTTGGCATTTCGCCCGCCCACGATCGCACCGGTCACGGCCGGGTGCCGGAGCGTCCACGCAATGGCGACCTCACCGGGATTGCAGCCGTGACGTTTGGCGACCGTGCGCAATCGATCAACGAGAGCGAGGTTTTGCGAGAGCTTGGGTTCCTTGAACTCCGGGCTTCGACTGCGCCAGTCGGAAGCGGGAAGTGCCGTGGCCCGTTCCTGTGTCATGGCGCCGGTGAGCAGACCGGAACCCATCGGGGAATACACAATCACGCCGATGCCGTTCTGCTGGCAATGGGGAAGGATTTCCCGCTCGATGTCGCGACGGATAAGCGAGTACGGCGGTTGCAATGACGTGACCGGGGCGATCGCCCCGGCGAGGCGCAATTGTTCGACATTGAAATTGCAGACGCCAATCCACCGCACCTTGCCCTGCTTGCGCAGGTTCGCCAACTCCGTCCAGCCTTCTTCGGTTTCCGCTGGATCGCCCGCAGGCCAATGGATCTGATAGAGGTCAATCGTGTCCACGCGGAGACGCCGGAGGCTGGCGTCGCACTCCTGGCGGATCGACCGGGCCTTCAGCGAGGTGGCAATCTCCCGCTTCTCATTCCAGACCCGCACGCATTTGGTAAAGATGTAGGGCCGTTGACCGGGCCACGCGGCGAGCGCTTTCGCGACGACTTCTTCCGAATGTCCGAGACCGTAGACTGCTGCCGTGTCAATCCAGTTGATCCCGAGTTCCAGGGCGCGATGGAGGGCGGCAATCGAGTCGGCGTCGTCCTGATGGCCCCAGCCAAATTGCCAGTCACCACCGCCAATGGCCCACGCCCCAAATCCGATCCGTGTGATATTCAGGTCGGAATTACCAAGTTGTCGGGTCTTCATGGCCTGTGCCTCCATTCGTGACGATAGGAGATACCGGGAAGAAATTCAATCCCCCGCGGCTGACGGGACCGTTTCTGCGGTTGTTTCTGGAGCGGGACGGCGTACAGTGCCCGTGTGGCTACGAGTCTTCAATGGGACAGGACGCGCACGCTGGTCATGGGTGTGCTTAACGTGACGCCGGATTCGTTTTCCGGAGACACGCGATGAGCGCAAATGATTCTGTCTGGAAAGACGACAAACTCGCACGGCGGTTCTTGGAGGGAGTACGTGGAGCGATACCGCTGGCGCGCGAGCAGTTGCTGGTGATGCTGCGTTTACTCGATACGCGCCGGCGACCGGTTCGCCGGTTTCTTGATCTCGGCTGCGGCGATGGGATTCTCGGGCGGACTATCCTCTCGGCACACCCAAACGCCCGCGGTTTGTTTGTGGATTTCTCGCCAGCCATGCTGACGGCTTGTCGGCAACGGCTGCGCCGCTGCAGGCGACAAATCACGATACTGGAATTGGATTACGGAAAAGCCGGTTGGGAGAAGAGGATGCGACCGCATGGGCCGTTTGACGCGATTGTATCCGGCTTCTCGATTCATCACCAACCGGACGTACGGAAACAGCAACTCTATCGGGAAATCCTCGATCTACTGGCGCCGGGCGGTTGGTTTATCAACCTGGAGCACGTCGCACCGATTGGTCCAGTCACGCACGCGTTGTTCGAGCAGGGCATGGTGGAGAACATCTGGCGGTTGCATCAACGACAGGGCCGATCGATCAGTCGCGCGGCCGTGCGCCGGCATTTCGTTCGGCGCAAAGACCAGCACGCCAACATCCTCACGCCGGTCGAGGTGCAATGTGCCTGGCTGCGGCGGATTGGGTTCGCTGATGTGGACTGTTATCTGAAAGTGCACGAACTGGCAGTGTTCGGGGGACGTCGTTCTCGCGCTGGCTGAAGTAACGGGACGGAAACAAGCCGTGGGTCGCCGGTGACTGGCGAACACGTAGGATTTGTTTCTTCCGCGGGTTGGCATACACTGGAACCGTGACGCAGACGTTTCAATGGGACACGGCGCGCACGCTGATCATGGGTGTGCTTAACGTGACGTCCGATTCGTTTTCGGACGGCGGGAGTTTTCTGGACGTGAACACCGCGGTCGGGCACGCGCGGAAAATGGCGGAAGCCGGGGCCGACATCGTTGATATCGGGGGCGAGAGCACGCGGCCCGGCGCGACGCCGGTGAGCGCGGAGGAGGAATCGCGGCGGGTCTTGCCGGTGGTCGAACATTTGCGAGATTTGGTTGTCTCCGTGGACACGACGAAATCCCTCGTCGCCGAGAAGGCGCTCGCCGCAGGCGCGCGTATTGTGAACGACATCAGCGCGCTACGGTTCGACCCGAGAATGATTGATGTTGTGCGCGACGCTGGCGCGGGAGTGGTGTTGATGCATATGCAGGGTACGCCGCAAACCATGCAGCAGGCTCCGCGGTACGACGATGTGGTTACCGAAGTGCGGTCGTTCCTGGCGGAGCGGATCGACTTTGCCGTGTCGCAGGGGCTGAAAAAATCGCAAATCGCCGTTGACCCGGGTATCGGGTTCGGCAAAACTGTGGGACACAACCTGCAGTTGCTGGCGCGCCTGGGCGAATTCGGTTCGCTGGGTTGCCCGGTGGTGGTCGGCACGTCGAGAAAGTCGTTCCTCAGCAAGGTGCTGGCCGCGACGGGGGCGAAGCGCGCGGGCGAGGCGGATGCGCGGCTCTGGGGAACAGCCGCGACGGTCGCCTGGGCGGTCGCGCAGGGGACGCGCGTGGTGCGCGTGCATGACGTGGCCGAAATGTCGGACGTGGTTCGCATGGTGGAAGCGATACGGCAGGCACGGTAGCAATCAATGGAACTCATTCTGGATATCATCGCCGCGTATTGGAAACCGGTCTTCGAGATCGCGTTGCTGGCGGCGTTTTTTTATTACACGTTCCTCTTGTTTCGCGGGACGCGCGGGGCCGCCGTGCTCACGGGGTTCGTCATCGTCCTGCTCGGCATCGTGGGCGTGACGCAGATTTTTCAACTGGACGTGATCAATTGGATTCTCAGCCGGTTCCTCGCCTTCCTGGCGATTGCGGTGCTGGTCATTTTTCAACCGGAATTGCGGCGGGCGCTCGCGGAAGTCGGGAGCCGCCAGTTCTTTTGGAGCCCGAAACAGCGCGGCCAGATGGTCGATGTGCTGGTCGAGACGGCCCGGTCCCTGTCCCAGAAGCGCTGCGGCGGCCTGATGGCCGTCGAGCGCGAGATCGGGTTCCGCGGCGTCATCGAGACCGGCGTGCGGATCGGCGCGAAAGCCACGCCCGAATTGCTGACCACCATTTTCTTTCCCAATACGCCGTTGCACGACGGCGGCGTGGTGTTGCGCGGGGATGAGATCGTGGCGGCGGCCTGCGTGTTTCCGTTGACGCAACGGAAGGGGCTGAGCGCCAGCACGGGCATGCGCCATCGCGCCGCGATGGGATTGACAGAGGAGACGGATGCGGTGGTGGTGGTGGTGAGCGAGGAGACGGGAGAGATTTCGGTGGCGCATCGCGGGCATCTGGTGCAGGGATTGGACGTGGACGGGTTGACCGCGTTTTTGACGACCACGCTGACGTCGGCGTCGCGCCGCAGCACCTGGCTGGCGGACCTGACCCGGCGCATCTTCGGCAATACCATGATGCGGGAGGCGGTGGCCAAGGAGGATGGCAGCGGCGGGCCGGCGGAAATGTTCGAGAGTCATGACCGCAGCCAGTCCCGGGAGCATTCCGACAAACACCACGAGGAAGCGAAGTCATGATCGGTTGGGTTACGAACGATGCGCGCCTCAAATTGATATCGCTGCTGCTGGCGACGTGCACCTGGTTTTTCGTGAAGGGTATCACCAGTGACTGGCGCTTGATCGAAGGCGTGCCGCTGGAGGTCAAAGCGCGGACGGGATCGACGGTGTTACAAGCCAGCGCGACCACCGCCAATGTGACCGTACGCGGCACGCGCGAGGACGTGCGCCAGGTTTCGCGGCAGGATTTGTCGGTAGTGGTGGACCTGAGCCAGGACGATCGCGTGGGACCGATCGCGGTCAAGCTGACCCCGAAATCGATCCGCCATTCCCGGCGCGTTCAGGTGTCCGAGATCGACCCGCCCGAGGTCACGGTCAATGTGGACCAGATGATCGAGCGCGAGCTGCCGGTGCAGCCGCAGTTTAGCGGCGAGCTGTCGCCCAATTTGTCCGTCGAGCGTGTGGTTATCCAGCCGGACACAATCCGGGAACGAGGGCCCAAGACGCTGTTGAACAGCATGACCCATGTGAGCACGCTGCCCATCGACGTCACGGGACGGCGGACGTCGTTCCGCGAACGCGTCGAGTTGGCGCCGCTGGCGTTTCCGGAAGGATTGACGCAACGGCATTGGGTGGAGGTGGACGTGCGAATTGGGACGGGTCAATCGGTTGACAGCCCGCCAGAGCGGGGTGTAGAAAAGATTCCGTAACCTTATGGGAAATGGCAAGAAGCTGTTCGGCACGGACGGGGTGCGCGGCGTCGCCAACGTCGAGCCGGTCACCTCGGAAACGGCCTTGAAACTCGGTCGCGCGGCGGCGCATGTGTTCAAGTCGCGCGCACCCGTGGCCAAGGGACATGGCCGCCACAAGATTGTGGTCGGCAAGGACACGCGGTTGAGCGGTTACATGCTGGAAAACGCCATCTCGGCCGGCATCCTCTCCATGGGCGTGGACGTGTTGTTCATTGGTCCGCTGCCCACACCCGGTGTCGCCTACACGACGCGCTCACTGCGCGCGGACGCGGGCATCGTGCTGACCGCGTCGCATAATCCCTACGAAGACAATGGCATCAAGTTTTTCCGGGACGACGGATACAAGCTCGATGACGCCATCGAGAAGCAGATCGAAGACCTGGTGTTCAGCGGCGAGATCGAGAAGATCCGGCCGACGGCGGACGCGATCGGCAAAGCGGTGCGTATCGACGACGCGCTCGGGCGGTATGTCGAGTTTGCGAAAGCGGCGTTTCCGAAGGGCATGACGCTGGAAGGTCTCCACATCGTGGTGGATGTGGGGAACGGGGCCACCTACAAGAGCACGCCGTGTGTGCTGCAGGAGTTGGGGGCCCGGGTCACGGTCCTCAACAACCGGCCCGATGGCACCAACATCAACAAGGACTGCGGCAGCACGTACCCGGAGGTGATTTGTCGGGCCGTGCGCGAACACGGGGCGGATATCGGCATTTCTCACGACGGCGACGGTGATCGCGTGCAGTTGTGCGATGAGACGGGCAATCTCGTGGATGGCGACGACGTGCTGGCAATCACGGCGCTGGACTGGATCGGGCGGGGCACGCTCAAGAAGAACACGCTCGTGGCGACGGTCATGAGCAACCTTGGATTGGACCATGCCATCCGCCAGGCGGGCGGACAGGTCGTGAAGACGCAAGTGGGCGACCGCTACGTGATCGAGCGGATGTTGCAGGATGACCTCAACGTCGGCGGCGAACAGTCCGGTCACATGATCTTTCGCGATTTCACCACGACGGGCGATGGCATCGTCAGCGCCCTTCAGGTCTTGCGCATCATGACGGACTCGGGCAAGCGACTGAGTGAGTTGCGCAAAGTTTGCACGAAGTTTCCGCAGGTGGTCGTGAACATCCGGGTGAAAGACAAGCCTGCGTGGGAGACGCTGCCTGACGTGATGAAACTCGTCAAAGACGTCGAAGCCAAACTCAACGGACAGGGCCGGGTGCTGCTCCGGTATTCCGGCACCGAACCCAAAGCCCGCCTGCTCATCGAAGGCCCCGATGCCGCGCAGATCAAATCGTTTGCTGACGAGATCGCCGGAAAGATTAGAGAGAAGATTGGTGCGCCCTAGCGAGAGGGCTGATGGGTAACAGATTCACCCAGCTACTGGGGCTTCCTCTGTTTCTGAAGATCATCGCGATCTTTCTTCTAGTTACCGGGCTTCTTACGATTGTTCATTTTACCGCGAGACCGGGCAACCTATTGGTTGGTTCCGGTGCAATAGCGTTGGGTGTGGGCGTCTTGCTCCGAAAGAAGTGGGCCTGGTATCTGACTCTGGGTACCGCGATACTCGAACTTTTTTCGGCGTGCGCGGTGTGCTTCATCCTGTATACGGTGCGGGAGGGCGGCTCGTGGTCGGCCGAATCTCGCCCGGTGTGGCTTGCGCTTTCCGCGGCGTTCAATTTCGTGTATGGAGGATTTGTTCTGTACTATCTTACCCGTCCCCGCATTCGTGCTCTATTCGGGATCTATTCGACCAAAACGTCGTCGTAGTGGGAGGGTCGCGCGGGAGCGCGCCCGAAAGTCGCTCAAAACGGGGCAAAGTAGAAATTGCTGCCCTCATTGCCGAACCAACCGATCGAGAGTCCCTGGTCGATGCTGTCATCTGACTTCGTCATGGCTTCGGCGGTGGCATGGCCGTCGCACCAGACAACGTTGGCGCGATTCCGATGACGGAAGTGGATGGACGGCGTCGGTTCGCCGTACAACGCACCGGCGGCGCTGAGGAATTTGTCGGGCTCTGCAAAGGAATACTCGATCAAGAAAGTCTGGCCGGCGCTGTACTGGGCGAACGCGGTATCACAGAACATGACAGTCGAGCTGGGGCGCGTGATCTCTTCGGGCTTCATGCCGAGCTTGCTGGCCGCTTCGGTATAGCCGAGAACGTAACTGCGCGAGCCGACGCCGAGATAGTTGTACCCGTATCCGCCGCAGCCGGCCTCGAACGCCGCGTCTCCCGAAGTGACGAGGCCCAGGTTGAACGTGGACGGGCAGGCGCGCACGGCCTTGCTGTCCCCCAAGCATGACGATAACGGACCGGAGGTTGAATCGAAGGGGACATCAACGCTGGGACGTGAGCCGTACCAACGAATCAGATTATTGCCCCAGATGTCCGGCGACGCCGGAGCGTAGTAACCGCACTCGGTGGAGTAGGTGAGATTGGCCAAATACAGTTGCCGCAGATTACTCAGGCAAGCCGCCTGGCGGCCGCTTTCTCGCGCCTGGGATAGAGCCGGTAGCAGCAAGGCCACAAGCACACCGATAATCGCGATCACGACGAGCAACTCGACCAGAGTGAAACCCTCCCCCTCACCCTGACCCTCTCCCCCGGAGGGGAGAGTGGATTCCTGATGCAAAGGTCCGGGCGTCTCCTCTACCCTTGGGGGAGAGGATGGGTGAGGGGTACATGTGCGATTCGCCTCACCATAGAGGCTTGTTGGGGAAGCCACGTCAGACTTCATGGCGTCGCTCCGATGCGGTAGAACGCCTTTGTCGCGTTCCCGATGGTATTTGTCAAGGTCAGTGAATTCCCGCTGGCGGTGAAGTTTGACTCGTTCGTCCATGTGGCGGCGATCAGGTTCGTGCAGCTCTGCACAACGTATGTCTGGCCGCTAACCGAGCCGCTGACGCCGATCAGGAACTGATTCTGCGCGAGTTGCAGGCTGGTGATTGTTGGCAAAGGGACCACCAGCGTCGCCACGCCGCGCAGGCAGAAGCCATCGGTCGCAGAATCCGGAGCAGCGACAAGCGCGGGCAATTGCGAGCCGTCATAAAACGGCGAGTAAATCGCATTGCCGAACTGATCGGTGGTGCTCCCGTCGCCGATCACATCGGTCAGGCGGATGTAGCGGATATTGTTCAGGTTCACCGCGCCGCTGATCACCTGGGGGGCATTGGTCAGGATGGACAGGGCGAAGGGCGTTCCGTACTGGAGGGCCGTTGTGCCCGCCAGCCCGTTGATCATGGTGGCGTCCTGGCTGAGCCAGTGCTCCGGGCTGTCCGGGACACTCGCTTGAAACAGGAGGTCGGTATTCAAATACGTGGCCGGAAACCGCGCCCAGTTCGTGTCATCCGAAGACACATCCACGAACGCCAGTTTGGTCCACAGGAAATTGTAGCCGCGCGCCACGGGCACCAGATTCGTGCCGCTATTATAGTAGACATAGTTGGTTCCGCCGCCGCGGCCGGCAAGAGCGGAAGAGGAATCGAGGAATGAATTCTCGAAGACGGCGAAATTCCAGCCAGGACCATTCGGAATCGGCCCGCCAAACGTGACGGTAATGGAGCTGTTATGACCGAGTGCCAGCACGTGTTTCGTCGTGCCGTCCTGCGTGAAGTCCGTCGGCGCGCCGAGGACGGCGTTGCTGATGGAATCGGATTGACCAGCGTTATTGTGGCAGTATCCGCCGCTGTTGGGATCGGGCTGGATGTAATTCTGCCAGCCGGTGGCCCAGCCGACAATACGGGCGTCGTTTGACTGGATGCCTTGATTGTAATCGGGAAACGGGCCGGCGACGGCGCTGATCGCGGTCAGTGCCGCCGCCATTGCCATTGCCAACAGCTTTTTCAAGATCAGCGACCCTGGTTGCGACGTGCTGCTGCAAGTGCGAACAGACCCAGCAACGTCAGCGCAAGCGTTCCCGGCTCCGGAATGGCTTCGAAACCATAGTACTGCGCCGTGCCCGCCTGCCCGGGATTCAGTTGGTCCGTATAGGCGACGTAACCCTGACCACCGACAGAGAACGTGGTGACCATGTAATTGGCATTGGTCAGGCCGGGGATTACGTCGGTTTCCATGCCGGTGGCGGGATCGTAAACCTGCAGGCCGTTGACGGCATACCCCGCCGACCAAATGCGGCCCTGCGAGTCCACCGCCATTGTACCCAGCCCGTTGTCGAACTGGTGTATGAAAGTCCCGTTGGTAATGGAGAGAGCGGAACCGGAGATTGCCAGAGTCAACTGGGCAGCAGTGAACTCATAGACGTTGCCATTGTCCGTATCGCCGACATAGAGATCGCCGGCGGCGTCCTGCGCGAAACCGCCGCTGTACGTCGAGATATTGTCGATGATGACCTTGGTGGTCTCGGTATTCAGATTGACGTAGCTGATCGCATGCGTGGAGTCGGTGCCGTTGAGTCCGCCGACGTAGAGACTGTTGGCATCACGATAGACGCCCGAGTAATTCTGGATCGAGAGGCCGTTCGCGGTGAACGACGGATCTGACGTGGAAGACGGGTTGAAGTTGTACAGATCGCTCGGCCCGAAAGTCCCTCCGCCGGCGACGGCGTGAGTGGAATCCCACACGGCGATGAAGGACGGGTCGGCATTGTTACCCGGCGCCGTGTTGCTGTAGGCGGTGTAGCTGGCCGAGCCGAATGTATTCTGGAGGTAGTAATTCCCTTCATTGGCGAAGATGTAACGGCCATCCGGCAGATTGGCCACGGCTGTGGGGGAATACACATCGGCCAGATTGGGCAATGCATACTGCGTCCAGTCGGCGAAGGTTTTGGATGCGGTAAGCGCCGCAGCGAAGGCTGCAGCCAGCACGACGACGGACAACTTGGAACGGAACATGACATTTCTCCTTTGGTTCGAAGGATTGTTGGATTACGCGTCGGCCGTTATTCTGACTTCTGGCTTTTTACTCCGAAGTATTGAAATACTTCGGAGCAGGCCTACTTGCCCGCCTTCTCCGTTTGGATGGCTTTGCACCCCGAATTTCGGGGTTGGGCTTTCGTAGCCAGTTACAGCAGCGCCACTGTCGCCGAATTTCACGGCGTTCCCTGCACCGACGTGTTACGACACAAACGACTCAAAGAACACGAGCGGAGGGTAGGCAGAGGACGCGACAATTTCAAGAAGATTCGGAATTCTGTCCAGATTCGAGTGAAGGATCGTCACTTGCGCGGTTGCCAATCGGTGGCTACTTCACTATAGAAAAGCATATGAAATTCCGAGTCATCATCGCGCCGGATGAGGATGGGGTGTTTGTGGCCGAATGTCCCGCTCTCTCAGGATGCGTCTCCCAAGGCAAGACCCGCGAGGAAGCAATGGCCAACATCCGTGACGCGATCCAAGGCTACCTTCAGAGTCTGGAAAAACACAGCGAATTGCACAGTAAATGGACCTGACCCTGCGTCGTTCCCACTGGTGGTCAGACCTTGACTCCAACAAATGTGACACTCAGAGATAGAAGTAAATCTGGTCCAAAGACAAGATGGCCTGAAGTGCCCTAGATCTCGTATATTGCTCCGGTTTGGCTACGCCGTGGGCAGCACTGTGCCTAGACATCGACACATCACCAGCCGTAAGGTCGAAATCGCGAAACACGACCGATTGCAAGTACCGGACAAAATTCGCAGGCAAGAGCAGCGAACTCGCAGAGCCCGCCTTTGCCAGCGCCTTTTCGCCAAGATGTTCGGTCAGACGCTTCAGCTTGCTGGTGTGCGTCCCCTTCTCTGAATGGTGTAAACTGCGAAGTATCCCTTCAATTTCTGGAAGGACTGTTTTCAGGCAAAGGATGTATCCCTCCGAGTCGTTTCTCAAATAAGCGTTGATTCCTGCCTGAATTATCGAGCGTTTGCCGCTGAAGGGCTCCTTCGTCCACCACCGCTCAGCTATTTGACCAACCCTGCCCGCATCGAATCTTGCCACAAGCTTGTCAACTGCATCCTTTGGGTCCGCTAGATTCTCGTATGCGTTGGAAAGTTCCCTAAACTCTGAGCCGAGAAGTTCGACGAAAGGAAACCAGCCGTCCTCTTGCATGCGTTCGAAGCGGTCTTTCGCCTCCAAAGTTTTGTAGACGTGTTCAAACATGAGATAGCGGTACAGGTTTCCGAGTGTTTTCGAGAGTTGATCATGGTCCAACTGCGTATTGGGGTCGTGAGCTGTTCCAAAGTCGAAGTAGAGACCAAATTTCCACCAAACCTTTATGCAGCAGATGATCCTGTCGCGAGGCTTGATTTCAATCCCAGGGAAATGGACGTCGCGTATGTCTGCGAGGTCGTCTAGTGTCAACATCTGACCTTTCTCAAACTTTCGCTTCGCCACGGCGGACGCTTGGATTGGCAACTCATTTAGATACACGTCGGCAGACAAATCATCATGGATGAGAATCAAGAAATGGTGGATGTTGTGTACTGTCGTTTTGCACCGGCCTAGCAAGGACATTGTCACCGAGTCCATGAACTTGTAAAATCTCGGATCGTCTGAGGTCAGCGCTTCCCTATACAACACCTGCACCTTTTCGCCACCCTTGGCAGCGGACGCAGCAATACCCATGAGGTTTTCGACCCTGTCCAAGTGAAACGTAGGCTGCATGCTTACTCAATTCTCCGGACGGTTAACGGCGACAGGATTCAGACAATGCGGATTCGACGTGTTTGGCGACGAAATCGATCATCATCGGGTCGGACATCATCGGGGGACTGAGTTCGTAGGTGACGCCGGGGAATTTCTTGAGGGTTTGCTCGAAGATGAACGGGATGTCCTCGCGCAGGTGCGTGCCGGGAACGAGAAAGAACGCGTAGCCGAAGATGTGGTTGGCGCCGCGGCGGATGAGTTTCTTGATGGCGACGGGAATCAACGGCTTGCCCAACTCCATGAAGCAGGGCTCGATGAGGTCGTAGCCGAGACGTTCGCGGACCTGGTCGACGAGTTGGACCATGATCTCGTTGCCTTCCTTGAGACGCGAGCCATGGGTGAAAATCAGCACGCCTGTTTTCCGTTGCATGGTTACATAGTATAACAGAGAAACCGCGAATGAATACGAATTGGCGCGAATAAAAAATTCGTGTTTATTTGCGTCAATTTGCGGTGTAATAATTGCCTTATCCTATGAGTGACGAGATCAAACGACAATATGTAAACTACCTCTTCTTCAAGGTCGATCCGGCGTGGCGGCGGTTGTCGCGCGAGGAACGGGACCGCGGCAAGAGCGAATTCGAGGGCGTGGTGAAGGATTGGAAGGGGCGGGCGTTGCTCATTCCGTTCAGCACGGTTGGCACGCGGGCGGACACGGATTTCCTGCTGTGGCGGATCAGCGAGCGGCTGGAAGATTTCACGGAAATGAGCACGCAGTTGCTCAACACCAGCCTCGGGAAATGGTGCCAGACGCCGTACAGCTACCTGGGCATGACCAAGCGCTCGATGTATGTGGACCATCACGAACACGAAGGCAGTGAAGGCCGACGCGGCCGCGTGGTGCCGGGACAGAACAAATACATTTTCGTGTACCCGTTTTGGAAGACCAGCGACTGGTATCTGCTGCCGAAGGAAGAACGCCAGCGGATGATGAACGTCCACATCGAGACGGGCCACCGCTACCCGAGCATCAAGATCAACACGATCTACTCGTTTGGCCTCGACGACCCCGAGTTCGTGGTCGCGTTCGAGGGCGACAAACCGGAGGATTTCATCGATCTCGTCATGGAAATGCGCGAGCACGAGGTCCGCAAGTACACGTTGCGCGACACGCCGATTTTTACCTGTATCCGTGGCAGCATCGGCGAGGTGCTCGGCGCGCTCGGATGAGAGGCGAAGTCTTGGTGCTGTCGGCATTCTCATTCATGCAACCGAACCCAGGTCGCGCGCATCCAAAAGTCGAATAATCCGAGAACTGCGAGGTTTGTGGTGGATTTTTGGCAGGGGTTCTGGTAAAGAACACGTCCGCGAGTAGGCCGTCATGGTTATTAGTGTCATTATTCCTACCCTGAACGAGGAGGGGAA
>Ga0326727_10001105_pt1 | contig 103597 bp, 102 predicted proteins | sample MB2enrmetagenome_FD_207643 | JGI IMG/M metagenome (GOLD analysis project Ga0326727, IMG submission 207643) | Lab enriched peat soil microbial communities from McLean, Ithaca, NY, United States - MB29MY | ecosystem: Environmental > Terrestrial > Soil > Wetlands > Peat | place: USA: New York... | reverse complement strand
AGTTTGGTCCCTATCTACCGTGGGCGGAGGAATTTTGAGGGGATCTGTCCCTAGTACGAGAGGACCGGGATGGACGGACCTCTGGTGTACCAGTTGTCCCGCCAGGGGCAGCGCTGGGTAGCTACGTTCGGAAGGGATAACCGCTGAAAGCATCTAAGCGGGAAACCCACCCCAAGATGAGAATTCCCGCAGGGTAAAACCTGCCTGAAGGCCCCTCGTAGACTACGAGGTTGATAGGCCGGGTGTGTAAGGGCAGTAATGTCTTAAGCTAACCGGTACTAATAGGCCGTGCGGCTTGACCATCCTCAAATCCTGCCGGAACAACGGGTAAGAGCCGGGAAAAATAGAATCGTCCTAAAAATAGACCCCTGTTCGTACAAGCTCCAAAAAACCTTTGTGGCGGTGGTTATGGCGAGGAGGCCACACCCGTACCCATCCCGAACACGGTCGTTAAGCTCCTCTGCGCCGATGGTACTGCGCGGGCAAACTGCGTGGGAGAGTAGGACGCCGCCGCCTCATCCCTATAAAATCCCCTCACACCCTAAAGGTGTCAGGGGATTTTTGCTTCAAGGCTCAAGAATAGCCTGGTTCATTCTGCCCGGAAGACGCCGGTGTGGAATGCGGGGGTGCTTGGAATTCCAAGGAGAGATGAAAATGATGTTGAGAAAAGGGGCGTTCGGCGTCCTTGTTATTTTTGCAACTCTTATTTTGACGGTTGCCCTGGAGATGGAATCGTCTGCCTGGGCCAAAGGCGGGGACGATGGGTCCTCAGGGAGCTTTGTAAGTCGGAGTTTCTCAGCCCAATCCATGCAGCCGGGAACTGCTCCATCGCCGGCACCTGGAATAACGCCAAACCCTGGGCCGGGCTCTTCGGGAATGGGCCGTAGTAAAAGTCCTTTCTGGTCGGGTTTTGCTGGCAGTGTTGTGGCATGGTTCATCGGGAACTTACTTTTCGGGGGCCGCGCGTACGCAGGACCAATGGGATATGGCGGGGGACTCGGACTCCTGGACCTGGTAATAATCGGGGCGCTGATCTACTTTGGCTACAGGTACTTTGTACGCAGAAGGGGCGGGCAGTCCATCCATTATGAGGAGAACCTCAGGGATAACTACCGGCAGCATGGCGCACCTCATTACGGCGGTAGCCGGCAGCCTTATATTTCCGAGCTTAACGAGGTGGAAAGAGGCTTGGAGGAAATCAGGAGATTTGATCCCTCATTTAACACCGAGACATATCTTGAAACGGTCGAAGACTTGTTTTTCCGGGTTCAGGCGGCTTGGATGAATCGCAGCCTGGATGGCGTCGAAAACATGCTGACCAGGGAAATGGGAGACTATTTCGGCGGCGAATTCGCTAGAATGAAGCATGAGCACATAATTAACCGGCTTGAGAATATTGCGGTTCGTGAAGTGGAGCCAGCCGAAGTGTGGCGGGAATCCAGCCGGGATTTCATCACTGTGCTCATTACGGCCAGCCTGCTGGACTATACGGTTGACGACAAGACCGGGAAACTCGTCAAAGGTGACAAGTTAAATCCGGTCAAATTCCAGGAATTTTGGACGTTTACCCGTGATACCGGTAATCGTCTGTGGCAGCTTGCGGGGATTAACCAGCCTGGCGAGCCAGCGTCCAATTAGGAGGGTTTTCCTGGAGTTGGATAGATCATCCGGTTCAGGAGATTTCCAGAAGAAGTCGCATTCCTCAGACTCGAACAGCCGGCAGGCATTAGACCGCAGCGGATAAATAGAGCATAGACCCCCTCCTGAGCTGTTGTCTTCCCATAAAAACGGGCAAAAACGGTGGCCTCGTCCCAGTCCGTTGGCAAATACCTCGCGCCAGCGTCCCGGAAGTGCTTCCGGAACGGGGAAATCCGGCATTCCACTTGCAACCTCGCAGCACAGACCGCATTTATTACAATACCGAGGCGCGTTCATATCCCCGATGTTCAAACTCGATGTTTGCCCCGTTTTTTGATTTTTCCTCCAGTTTTTCACTTCATTAAATATCGCGATACGCTCGCTGACAATCCTGAAGGCGTGAGCGCGTTTTGCGCGATGGGACAGGACTGTCCACCACCGCTCGCGGTTTAGCCACCCCAGGTTCCGAAGCACATAGTAAAGAGGGAATCCGGGGTCACACAGGCCCTTTAATGCCCTGTTTCGGCTACTCCCGTTTCTCTTCAGTGACCGTTTGAGCTGGTTAGAATTAAATAATTTCCGGTTTTCCACTGCTCTTTTTCGCCAGGTGAGGGTAATAGATTTCTGCTTCCGATAGCCGGAGATATAATGGCACACTGGATTTCGGGTCGTCGGATTCGCCTTTGAGTAGTCTTCTTCTTGCCAGTTCCGCTATAGATGCTGCCCGAATTATGTGAAAATAGGATGAAGGCTCCAAAATCATGTCCCCAAGCTTTCTTTCCATAAGATTCCGATACGCTGCCCAGCCGTCCCCGCAGAAAATAACAGGCTCTGAAAACCTTAAGATTATGTTTTCGGCAAGTCGTGAGGGAGTCAGTGCCGCATAAGGAACTTCAAGACCAAGGCCGCCTTTTCCGTCAGGGCGGTAGAGTGCGCAATAGACTTCGCCCTTTCGGGCGTCAATAAGGGCGCAAATTGGATTGGTCGAAAAACAAAACGGTAATGCCAGCGCGTCAAGAGAGCAAATACCCGCATAGAGCTTGCCCCTGGTCCAGGCAAGCACCTTCATAGTGGTCATTCCGATCCGCAGGCCCGTAAAACTGCCAGGACCGCATGCGACTGCGAACGCATCAATGGTTTCCAGGTCCCATCCAGCTTCCCGGAGAAGCGAATCAATTGACCTGAGTAATCTCCTGTTGTGGGTCTGGGCGGATCTGATCGTCCATTCGGCTGTGAGGTTTTCTCCGTCGAGTAGAGCCAGGCTGCCCGACGCCGAAGAGGTATCCGCTGCAAGAATTCTCATTGCACAACAGTGAACAATGAAGAGAAAACGACCAGGAACACACTGTTAACTGTTCGGGGGAAGGGTGGATACAAAATCGTTTTCACTACCTCGACCATAAACTTTGAAACCATGAAGTGATCGAGGACCAGTCGAGCCGCATAATGTCATTATAAAAAACTACGACCATAAGGGACAGAAGGGCGACTAATCCCACCTTTTGGGCGATTTCTATTTTTTTCAATGAGAGTGGCTTGCCGATAAGCGCTTCGATCAAAAAGAAGAAAATATGGCCACCGTCAAGCACCGGGATGGGCAATAGATTCAGGACCGCCAGGTTTACGCTTATAAAGGCCATGAAGTTCATGAGATCGAGGACGCCCTTCTGCGCCTGTTTGCCGGCCATCTGGGCGATCAAGATCGGCCCACCCAGAGAATTCAGCGGCACTACCCGCTCTATGAGTTTCACAACCGTGAGGAAAAAGAGCTTGGAGAGTGAATAGGTATGGTCCAGGGCATAGTAGCCGGCTGCAAGCGGATTGACGGATCTGATGGTCGTAGCCTCTGACGCGGTTATCCCGATCAGAGGCCGCTTGATCGTTTCGCCGAATAAGTTCTTTACCTCGTTGATTTTGGGCGTGACCGTTATGTCAATTTCGGAATCGTCCCGCTTTACACGGAGATTCAGAGGGTTAATGCCTAATTTTTCAATCGATTCTGAGAGATCCTCCCACGTACGAATGGAGCTGCCGTTAATCGTAAGCACTCTGTCTCCAGGCATCAGGCCGGCCAGTTCGGCCGGCGATCCTGCAGTTACGGAGCCGATTTCGGGCGATCGTTCGGGGATTCCTGAAAATGCAAACAGGAAGGTAAAAATGAGGATCGCGAGAAGGAAATTTGAGAAAGGGCCTGCAAAGACAATGGCCAGCCGCTTTATCACCTTCTGCTCGGAAAAAGAATTTGCCTTCTCGTGCTGGGGCAGCTCTTCCTCCGAATCCTCTCCAAGCATCTTAACATAGCCGCCGAGAGGTATCAGCGATAGGCGGTATTCGGTCCCTCCGCGGGTGATTCCGAATATTTTCGGCCCAAACCCCAGGGAAAAACGAAGTACGGTCACCCCGACGCGTTTGGCCACCAGGAAATGCCCGAGTTCGTGCACGAAAATCAAAATTCCAAGTACTATTGCGGTTGAGAATATCATTGTCAGCAACGAAAGTTCCTCACTTCAAAGAGAGATTTATTTGTCCAAATATAATGCTCGATTCCAAATTCATCCCTCCATTTTCGCCCCTCGGGCAATAATAATTTTGGAGGCCTCTTCACGCGCCCATGCATCTGCCTGAAGGATCGCCTCAAGGTCCGGCTTTGCGCAGGGATTGTGAGAATTCATTACTTGCTCGATCACACGGGGTATATCGTAAAAAGCGATCGTTTTCTCAAGGAAAGCGTGAACCGCAATTTCGTTTGCGGCATTGAGGACGGCCGGCATCGTAGACCCTTTGCGGCATGCATCGAAAGCGAGACGCAGGCAGGGGAATTTTTCTTCATCCGGGGGATAGAAGGAAAGTTTCTGAAGCCGGAAAAGATCGAGCCTTGGGATTGCTATGGGGAGACGCTCGGGATAAGCCAGGGCATATGCTATCGGGGTCTTCATGTCAGGAATTCCCATCTGCGCTATGACCGAGCCGTCAACGTATTCCACCATAGAGTGAATGATGCTTTCGGGGTGGATATGTACTGATATGCGCTCGACCGGCACTCCGAACAGCCAGTGGGCTTCGATTACTTCGAGTCCCTTGTTCATGAGGGTTGCGGAATCAATTGTGATCTTGCGCCCCATGGACCAATTGGGATGACGGAGGGCCGCTTCTGGAGTGACTGCTTCTATCTCGCTTCTTGGTTTATTGAAAAAAGGGCCTCCCGAAGCTGTGAGGAGTATCCGTTCGAGAGCTTCCCTGTGGTTTCCCTGCAAGGCTTGAAAAATAGCGCTGTGTTCGCTGTCGACGGGAAGAATTTTGACGTTATTCCTGGCTGCAGCGTCTATTACGATCTGTCCCGCAGCTACCAGGGTCTCCTTGTTTGCAAGCGCGATGTTCTTTCCGGCCTCAATTGCGAAGAGGGTAGGCAAAAGACCGGCAGCCCCGACCATTGCGGATACGAGCATGTCTGCTTCGGGGAAGGCGGCCACCTTGCAGTACCCATCGGGGCCATAGAGGATTTCGGGATGACAGTTCGCCTGTTGGCCGAGAAGATTTTCGAGGCTAAAGGCGGCCTGTGTGTCCATAACTGAAACAAGCCGCGGAGAGAACTCCAGTATCTGATCGCGAAGAAGCGCGGCATTGGAACCCGCTCCAAGGGCCACCACCTCGAAGCGCTCCGGAAACTGGCGGACTACTTCCAGCGTGCTTCTTCCTATCGAACCGGTGCTGCCAAGTATGGATATTTTCTTTTTGGTCATGTTCCAGCCGTATCAGAACCCAATAGCGTCCAATTGTAAAAGAGCCCACATAACAGGGAAAGAGAAAATCAGGGAGTCCAGCCTGTCCAAAATACCTCCGTGACCCGGAAGGAGTGCGCTCGAATCCTTCTTGCCGCAGTTTCGCTTCAGCATGGATTCGATCAGGTCCCCGATCTGTCCGGTAACGGCAACTGCGAGGCTAAAGAAGAGCAGCGTGGCGAAGGGCACATTCCTCAAAAAGATAAAGCCCACGGCCGACCCGGCAACGACACTCGAAAAAAGCCCACCTATAGCGCCTTCGATAGTCTTCTTAGGACTGACGACTTGATAGAGCTTGCGGCGGCCAATACGCGATCCGATGTGGTAGGCGCCGACGTCTCCAGCAACGGTAACCGCCAGTACGAACAAAATCCAGAATCTCCCCTGTGGCGCTGCCCCGATAAGGAGAACAAACGACATGAAATAGGGTAGATACAGCCATGCGAAAGAGAGCAGGCCAACTTGCCCTATTTGATCGCGATCAAGGGGCGAGGACAGCATCATAAGGGAAAGTGCGGCGAAAAACGAGATAAAAAGGGTAAAATTAAGGCCGGCGATTCCCCATAGGTAAGTTCCAAGGGGCATGAGGAGTCCAGCGGCAAAAGATAAAATCAGCCACTTGCCTGGAAGAGGAGCTTGGAAAAGAAAAGCGTGTATCTCCCACAGACCGAGCGCGGTAACGACGCTGACAAGAAGGTACCAGCTCCAGGGGGGACCTGCGGTTACACATACGAGAACCGGCAACCCGACCAATGTGCCGGTAACCCATCGTTGGATATGAGGACGTGGTTTCTGGGAATCAGGCATGAAGTTTCAGTTAGTCATCTCTTGGAGTTCGTGAAGGGCCATGGGGAGGGCCGTTTCTTATCGTCCGCTCGAACCTGAGAGCGCAATATCTATTCTCTTTGCGTCATTCTCAATTAATGAGCCCTGGCGTTCCCTCACCTGTTCGCCGGTGCGTCCGAATCGTCGCTCTCTGCTCTGAAATTCCTTCAGGGCTTCAATGAAATCGGCCTTTCCGAAGTCAGGCCACAGAATCTCCGTGAAATAAAGCTCCGCATAAGCGATTTGCCAGAGCAGGAAGTTGCTAACCCTTATCTCACCACCCGTCCTGATGACAAAATCGGGGTCGGGATGCCCGGCAGTATAGAGATAGCGCGAAAAGAGTTCGGGGGAGAGTTGGCCTGCGCCGTAGCCGCCATTAATTACATCGGCCAGAAAAAGTTTGGCAGCCCGGGTGATTTCTTGCCTGCCCCCGTAGTTGAGAGCCAGACTCAGGATTAGTTTGTCAAAATTGGAGGTCTTATCCTCAGCGATGCGAAGTTGCTCCATGACAGATGAAGGTATGCCGTCATCATCGCCGATGTGACGGAACCGTACCTGTTTTTGGATAAGTTCGGGGATCTGAGATTTTAGATATTTTTCGAGCAACCCCCAAAGCGCTTTCACTTCTTTTGGAGGCCGGTTCCAGTTTTCTTTTGAGAAGGCGTAGAGGGTCAGGTAGCCGATACCCAATTCTCGGCAACAGGCCACGGTGGAGCGCACAGCGTCTGCGCCCTTTTTATGTCCGAAAATTCGACTCCTCAGTTTTTGCCTGGCCCACCTGCCGTTGCCATCCATAATGATGGCCACATGCCGAGGAAGGCGCTCCAAATCGAGTTCCATCTAGGTTTCCAGGATTTCCTTTTCCTTCGCGCCGTATACGGCATCGATTTTCTTGATGTAGTCGTCCGTAATCTTCTGAATTTCTTCCTGAGCTCGAAACTGTTCGTCCTCAGAGACCTTTTTGTCTTTTTTCAGATCTTTTATCTTTTCAATAATGTCACGTCTGATATTTCTGACAGAGACTTTTGATTCCTCAGCCTTTTTCTTCGCCACTTTTACGAGATCTCGGCGGCGTTCGGCGGTAAGTGGCGGAATACTGATGCGTATCCCCTTGCCGTCGTTCATCGGGGTAAGTCCGAGTTCGGATTTCATTATGGCTTTTTCTATTTCACCAACCACTGAGGTATCCCAGGGTTGAATCACTATTGTGCGAGGATCGGGTATGGTAAGGGTGGCAAGTTGGCCGAGAGGGGTCGCAGTCCCGTAGTAGTCAACCCTGGTCCCATCAACCAGCGAAATGGATGCTCTTCCCGTGCGAAGCCTTTTGTACTCGGTTTCCAACGTTTCCACTGCTTTGTTCATACGGTCGCGAAGATCACGATAAATGTCATCAAGCATAACAGATTTCCTCCACCACAGTCCCGATCGATTTGCCCAGAACAGCCTTCCTGATGTTGCCCTTTATCTTGAGATTAAAGACGATGATTCGCATTTTCTGTTCCCTCGCCAGTGATACGGCCGTGGCGTCCATCACCTTGAGGTTCCGGGTGAGGACTTCGGTAAAGCTGATCCGGTCGTAGCGCGAGGCGAGAGGATTTTCCACAGGATCGGATTCATAGACACCGTCTACTTTGGTGGCCTTCATCAGGACTTCGGCCCCGATTTCGCTCGCCCGAAGCGCTGCGGTAGTATCAGTCGTAAAGTATGGAAGCCCAGTGCCGGCAGCGAAAATCACAATTCGCCCCTTTTCCAGATGCCGGATAGCTTTGCGCCGAATGTATGGCTCGGCAACCTCTTTCATATCGATCGCCGATTGAACCCTGGTGGCTATCCCGAATTTCTCGAGGGCATCCTGCATAGCAAGGGCGTTCATTACGGTTGCAAGCATGCCCATGTAATCTGCAGTGGAACGGTCCATTCCGCCCGATGCGGCGTAAACCCCGCGAAAGATGTTCCCGCCTCCTATGACGAGAGCAACCTGCGTTCCCAGGTGGTGTACTTCCGAGATCTGTTCGGCAATTTCGCGCAAAACTGCGGTATCTATCCCGTAGGGTTCAGCTCCCATTAGCGCTTCACCGCTCAGCTTGAGCAGTATTCTGCCGTAAACGGGCTTTTCACTTTCACTCATCAGGGCTAACTCCAATTCTGATTCGGCAATTCAGCCCCGTGTGGCTATTCACCAAGCTGATACCTGCAAAACCTGCGGACCTGGATTTTTTCACCGATTTTGGCGATCAGCTCATTCAAATAATCCTCGATGGTCTTGTCGGGATCTCGAATATACTTTTGCTGCATCAGCAAGTTTTCTTCGTAGAATTTCCTCATTTTCCCGTCAACCATTTTTTCGAGAATGTTCTGAGGCTTTCCGGATTCCTGGGCTTGTGCCAGGTAAATAGCACGTTCACGCTCAACGATATCCTGCGGGATGTCTTCGGGATTAACCCCGAGAGGGTTTGCCGCCGCTATCTGGAGGGCAACATTGCGCACGAATTCGCTGAAATCTTCGCTCTTGGCAGCAAAGTCGGTCTCACAGTTTACCTCGACCAAAACGCCGATCTTGCCGCCGCTGTGGATATAAGCATGAACCAACCCATCGGCTGCCTCCCGGCCTGCGCGCTTCATTGCCTTGGCAAGGCCCTTTTGGCGCAGCAGGTCAACTGCTTTCTCCATGTCGCCGCTGGAGTCCTGGAGCGCCTTCTTGCAATCCATCATACCAACGTTGGTTCTATCTCTGAGTTCCTTTACCATTCCTGATGTAATTTCCAATTTCTTCCTCCCGTAAAGCAACGCAATCTATTTTCAGGTAAAGATTCTAACGATTTTGTGATGGAACTTCGGTCCCAGGTATCCCGCAAACGGGGCAGCGCCTGGTTGTGCGGGACCCAGTATATGAATAAAAAAGAGCCTCGGACCGGTTTCGGTGCGAAGCTCATTTTTGTTTACTCTTCCTCTTGCTCGGTCTGCACAGGGTTTATAATCTCTACGACTGGACCTTTTTCCTCTTGTCCGAGAATCTGTCCAGCGGGGACTTCTTCGAGTTCGATCCCTTTGTCCACGGTGGCCTGCTGGATCTCGGAGAGTTTGTCGCGCCCCTCTATGCAGGCGTCGGCGACCTTTGATGTAACCAGCCTGATTGCCCGGATAGCATCGTCATTACCTGGAATGGGATAGTCGATCACATCAGGATCGCAGTTTGTATCCACGATGGCTACAACCGGAATACCGAGCCTGTTTGCTTCCATGACCGCTATGTTTTCACGCTCGGTGTCTACCACGAAGATGGCGCCCGGGAGCCGGTTCATCTTTTTGATGCCGCCCAGATTCTTCTCGAGCTTTTCGCGCTCGCGCTGAAGCCCGAGGATTTCTTTTTTAGGAAACCGATTGATGCTTCCGTCTTCGACCATTGAATCCAGTTCTTTTAGTCGATCGATTCTAATCTTCATGGTTTTGAAGTTTGTGAGCATTCCGCCGAGCCAGCGGTGGTTCACAAAGAACATGCTGCAACGGTCGGTTTCTTCCTGGATGGTGTCGCGAGCTTGCTGCTTGGTGCCGACGAAAAGAACGCTTTCGCCTGCGGCAACGGTATCGACCACGAATTGATAGGCGGTGTTGAAAAGCCTGACGGTGCGCTGGAGATCTATGATATAAATCCCGTTGCGTGCACCGAAGATGAAAGGTTTCATTTTGGGGTTCCACCGGCGTGTCTGGTGGCCGAAATGGACCCCGGCTTCGAGCAACTGTTTCATTCCGACAACTGCCATAGTACATCTCCTTCTGGTTTTGCCTCCGCCCCTTTGCATCCGGCCACTTCAATAAGGGGCTCGGACACCAAAAGTTAAAGGGGAGTGCGAATTTTATTAAACAGAATTTACTAACATGTTCCAATCGGTCGAGCAACCGAAAAACGATTCACAATCGCCGCCCGAGGTTTAAAATTAAGAATTAGATACTCAAAATGAAGTTGAGAGAGCACTACTGGTGAACGGAATTCTCACATGAAATGGAAAATAGCGACATTCAACGTGAATGGCGTGCGGTCACGCGAGCATGTTCTCATGTCCTGGATAGAGCATAACAGGCCCGATGTCCTGTGTCTTCAGGAAATAAAGTGCCAGGATTCGGAGTTTCCTGTCGATTCCCTGCGCGACGTGGGATATGAGGCAAGCGTTTGTGGACAGAAATCCTTTCACGGAGTTGCAATTCTAAGCCTGTGCAAACCTGAGGAGGTGAGGCGTGGATTCGGCGATGGAGTGCCGGATACGGAAGCCAGGCTGATTGCGGCAAAAATTGACGGTATCTGGATTTTCAATACCTATGTGCCACAGGGCAGAAGCCCGGAGCACCCAGCCTTTCAGATAAAACTCGATTTTTTCGCAAGGCTAAAACGCCTTTTCCAACTCGAATTTACACCGTCCGATCCTGTTATCTGGACAGGTGACATCAACGTGGCGCCCGAGGAAATTGACGTGTTTTCGCCGAGAAGAATGGACGGGAAGATCGGCTTCCACCCTCTGGAGAGGCAGGCCCTGGCGGAAGTGGCTTCCTGGGGATTCATCGACCTGTTTCGAAAGCACCATCCGGATGTTCGGCAGTTCACTTTCTGGGATTACCGCCTGCCTGAGAGTTTTCACAGGAACCTGGGTTGGAGGCTCGATCACATAAGGGCTACCGAACCCATCTCCGGCGCCTCTATTGACTGCCGGGTTGACGCCGATCTTCGCGGCCAACCCAACCCCAGCGATCACACCCCTGTTTGGGCTGAAATCGAGTTGAAGAGCTTCAGGTGAGTTCAATCGCCGGCAAAATTAGCGTCAGAGCTGCTCAGTCTGCCTGCGAAAACAATTCGGCCACATCCTGAAGGTTGCTTATCGCAACAGCCTTCTGCCTGAGCTTCTTTGTGCCGGGTACTTGCTGTAAGTACCAGCACAGGTGTTTGCGCATCTGGATTATTCCACGCTCGCCTTTCGAATCTGTTGCAAGCCTTGCGTGTTCAATAGCCGTCCTGAAAATATCCTGGCTGGTCGGTTTTTCATTTCCATTACCTGCGAGGGCTGTTCTTAACTGCTGAAAAATCCAGGGGTTTCCTCGTGCTCCCCTTGCTAGTCCCAGCCCGTCAGCACCAGTCTCGCGGAGTAGTTCCAAACCCTGTGCCGCTGTGCCCACTCCTCCGTTAGCAAGAACAGTCCCTCTGAAACACCGGCGAACGGCCCGGGTCGTTTCAATGTCGTTAGGCCCCGAGAAGCCCTGCGCATACGATCTGCCGTGGACCATTATGGCCTTGATGTCGAGGTCGCAGACATAATCGAGAAAGCTGAGGAGATCTACTTCATTGACCCTGGTCCTCGTTTTTATGGACACAGGCAAGTGGGTATTCTCGATAACGCTCAGGATTACTTCTTTTGCAAGCGGCAGATTTGTCATTAGAGCCGCACCGGCGCCGCGTTTGAATACCTTTGGAATGGGGCAGCCGAAATTGATATCGATTCCGTCAGGCTTGATCTCGCGGCTTACCAGCAGCGCGGCGGCTGCGAAATGTTCGGGGTTATTTCCGAAAAGCTGCACAACATAAGGGCGCTCCGATTCATCGAAACGAACAACCTTCAGAGAAGCCTCCGGCTTGTACGCGAGGGCGGTGCAACTGGTGAGTTCGCTGTAGACTACGTCAGCTCCCAGGCCTTTGCATATCCGGCGAAATGGGCTGTCGGTTATTCCGGAAAGAGGCGCCAGGGCAAAAATAGGCTTTTTCAGCAATGTCCAAAAGTTATCCATATGCTCAGTATAATTTGTGAGTCTGAAATGGCAAGCAAGTGTTGGAGCCTCCTGCGACTAAGAATGGATTAATCTCTGCGTGATACCACACAAGGTATGGCTAATTGGTGAGGCTGATATTAATTTCTAAAATGATATGATTTACTATGCTTGCACACGGGGAAAATACTATCGCAGCGAAACTGGAGGTCAGCATTGGAAAAGGACACTTTTAAGACCGGTGGTTTACAGTTCCTCCCGGATCTGCAAACCAAACCAACCCCGGGTTTGCCTCCGCAGCACCTTTTGGCTCTCGACGGCGGATTGCTCGAGATCTTGCTTAATACATCGAGGTTGAGATGGTTTCAGTTATTGGGGATGATGCGGTATGCTTCAGGTTTCTTTGGGTCATTCTGGACTGCTTTGCAATACTTCTCCAATGTTGAGAAAAAGAAGTGTGCGGCCGGCGGTTCTCCATGCGGGACCGCTTTTGATTTTATGGAACTTCTTCTTTTCGAAATGGAACTTGTCGCCAAAGGCACCATGGCCGATATGTCGGCCATGAGTAAATACCATACCCGCGAAATGTCGGAAGCGCTGGCCGCGGTCAGAAACACTCTGCTTGAGAAAAGCGATGGGGACTTGGTGCATTACTCCGAAAGACAGCTCAGGCTGATGGATACCGTGGTAAATGTCTACCCGGAGGCTGTTCGGGAAATAGTATCAGAGTTTGGATTTCATCTTGATAACGGCGGATATGTCAAGATCGCTGAAACGGAACGGTTCGAACTATACCAGGTACTTCCGACTGATAAGAACACCGAGGTGCGTGAAAACGGAAAGCCGGTTATGATTATTCCTCCGTATGTTCTGGGGGCAAACATATTGGCCTTTCTACCCGGTGAGAACAGAAGCTATGTTCACGCATTCGCGAATCAAGGAATCCCGACCTACATCCGTTTAGTCAAGAACATAGACATAAACCCCGGCGTACAGATAATGAGAGGTGAAGATGATGTTCTTGACACGCGTTACTTCTCTGAAAAGCTCGTGGCCAGGCACGGCAGGCAGGTAACCCTGAACGGGTATTGCCAGGGGGGATTCATGGCTGTGCTTGGAGTCTTGTCAGGAGAGCTCGACGGCCTGGTTGACGCCCTCATAACCTGTGTAGCGCCATTGGATGGTTCGCGCAGTAAGGGGCTTGTCGAATACATCGAGCATTTGCCGCCTCATTTCAGGGACCTGGGCTACGCACTCAAGACTCTGCCGAATGGAAACATGGTTGTTGACGGGAAACTGATGAGCTGGGTCTATAAACTTAAGAGTATCGAAAAAGAGTCCCCCATGTCCACCTTTTACCGCGATATAATGATGTTTGATGCCGATGCGAAAATAACACCGAAGATCAATAAGGTCGCAGCGGCTATGACTCATTGGCTGACCTATGATATTACCGATATCCCGGTCGAGATCACCAGGCTGAGCTTCGATTCTTACACAAAACCCGTTGCTGCGGATGGTACCTTGCCGGTCAGGCTGTTCGGGCGCAGTCTCAATTTCAAGCGGATCAAGGAAAAAGGTGCCAAGTGGCTTCTTTGTATCGCCGAAAAAGACGAACTTGTGGATGAAAGCGCAGCCTTGGCGCCGTTAGACTATGTAGATGCCGAAGTAACGACGTTCCCAAAAGGACACACGGCGATTGCGGTCACATGGTCCTCGCCTGCTTCCGCATGCGCAGTTCACATGAATTACCCTAAAGCGCCCGGTGCGACCGCTATTTCTCGTGGCCCGGTACGTTTCCAACTTGACCTGGAAGAAGCCGAATTACCGGGAGCGGCTGATACAAAACCCCGGGTGCCGAGCGTTTCGCCAGTCGAGAATTGAAAACAGACGATTATCGGGCATTCTGGACAGGATAATCTGCTTCCTGCCAGGCCTTTATACCGCCGGAGTCCCGCCGGACATTGGTGTAACCATGCAAATAAGTACCCCGAATATAACGAAATACTGAGACCTTTCGAAAACCTCTGACTTAAAGCCGGAGAGAACATCGTGGGTTTTGGGCCTCTAAACCAGCCTGATCTCCGGGTTCGGGCTACTGTCCACCTTGCCGATCACGCAAGCAGAATTCACTCCACCGCCTCTTAGTTCTCCCAGAAGGCTTTGCGCCCGGGATGCCGGAACGGAAAGCAGCAGGCCGCCAGAGGTCTGAGGATCGAAAAGCAATTGATGCTGTTCTTGGGATAGCCGAGCAGACAGGCGAAGAAAATTCTCGACGAGTTCTCGATTTGGCTTGTTGCTGCCCGTAGTCTCGCCCTTGCGGTACATATCCATGGCGTTTGGATAGAAGGGCAGGGCGCTGAATTCGATGGTGATTGCGGCAGAGCTTGCACGGGCCATTTCCAGGGCATGTCCGAGGATTCCGAAACCCGTTATGTCGGTACAGGAATGTATCTCCGATTTGAGGGCTATCTCCAGGGCGGTGCTGTTCAATGCCGCAACTTGTGGTAAAACCTGCTCCAGTTCATCCCACGGAAGCTTTCCGGATCTGCGGGCGTTAAAAAGGACACCCGTTCCGAGCGGCTTTGTGAGAATAAGCAGGTCGCCTGGTTTGGCGCCGGCGTTGGTGAGTATACCTTTCGGCGAGACAATACCTGTTACGGCCAAGCCGTATTTGGGCTCATCGTCTTCTACGGAATGCCCACCAGCCAGCGATGCCCCCGCCTCGGCAACTTTCTCAAAGCCACCTTGGAGGATGGCTTTGAGTATCTCCATGCTGAGCTTTTTCGAAGGAAACATGATGAGATTCAACGCGGTTATGGGACGGCCGCCCATTGCATAGATATCCGAAAGCGAGTTGGCTGCGGCAATGCGGCCGAACCAGATGGGATCGTCAACCGGAGGAGTTATGAAATCCACCGTGGATATGACGGCCAGTTCGTCGGATACACGATAAACCGCTGCATCATCAGACGTGTCGAAGCCGACAAGTAGATTAGGATCCGATGAAGCCGGCAGGTCTTTGAGCGCCTCCAACAAAACTGCTGGAGCTATTTTAGCTGCTCACCCGCATGTCCTGGCAAGGCTTGTGAGCGTGTTCCTTTTCCCAAAATGGAACATTGAAGCCACCTTAGCAAAATATCACGATTGGTTTTTTCAAGGGAATATCCACAGGCACATAATAATGGCAAATAGGCGACTACTCAAGAACCTGTTAGAAATAATATTAAATTGCGTCTATTGCACAAATAGAAACTATCTATATCGGGTGTAAGAGCGCAAAAAAAAACCGGAACTCAACTGAATTCCGGCTGGAAAGCCCGTGCACATTCTGCGGTGAAATGGCGCCGGCTTATGATAGGGAAGTCTCGATACATCAGTTGCTCTCGTGAAATAGCTTGTCGCAGCAGTTTCAGGGCCTCAAGGTTGTGCGGCAAACGAATTGCGCTGGACAGGCGATACGACGCCGGCTCGGCTGCACCGTGCGGAGTAGATTGGCAGAGGTATCGGCACGGTCATTGACGCTTCTGTTGATATTGTTTGCACACGTTATGGTTTTTGTGCGATTCACAGAGCGAAGGGAGAGGCAGGTGTGAGTAAAATACCTCAAAACTATTTGCCGGGAAGAGAATACTGGCCGGAATACCTCAATCCGAAGGAATTTTCGAGCACACCTGATAAATTGAACCTGGCCGACTTTCTGCTTGACCGCCATGTCAGGGAGGGCAGGGGAGACAACGCTGCGATTAAATTTATGGATCGGGCGATCACTTACGCCAAGTTGCAGAGAATGGTCAATCAGTTCGGCAATGCTCTCAAGGAAGCTGGAGTTGAGTCTCAGGACCGGGTGGGTATTCGCATTGTCAACTCCCCCTCGTCCCTGGTCACGATCTTTGCCATTGAAAAAATCGGGGCCATTCCTGTTCCGACTTCACCTTTGTGGTCCCGCGAAGAGATCGCATTTGTAGTGAACGATGCCGAAATGCGATATTTCGTCGTGAATGAGCCGTTGATGGAGCAGGTCGAAGCTGCGAAGCCAAGATTTCAGCACGGGACCCGTGTTATCGTAATCGGGGGCGCTGCTGAGGAGGTCAAGGCCGCCGGCCATCTGGTCTATGAAGAAATGCTCGCGAAAGGGTCACCCGATCTTGAACCCACAATGCTTGACGGCTTCGATATCGGCGTAATCCTTTACACGTCCGGAACAACTGGAATGCCCAAGGGCTGCGTACATTTCGTTCGTCCCGCGGTAATTGAGACTCGGATCGTCAATAGACACGTATATCAGCTCAAACCTGGAGACGTGCTGGGAGGTTCGGCGCCCGTATCCTTTGCGGCCGGCTTCGGTACTTTCAGTCTCATCCCTTTCGAGGGTGGGGCAGCCGTCTCGCTGATCCCGAAATTTGCCCCTGCTGACGTGATGGAACTCATCGGCAAGCACAAGATAACGGTCCTGACCGGGCTCCCGACTGCATACCGTACCCTTATGAAGTTCCCCGGATTCAAAAACTATAATATCAGTTCGGTCAGGCTCTATACTTCGGGTGGCGACTCTCTCGGCGCGGCAACACTCGCGGGTTGGGCCGAACTTACCGGCCAGCCCATATGGGAAGGACTCGGAGGGACAGAAATGCTGCATTTGGTAACTTCCAACACTTTGAATTCCGAGCCCGTACCCAACTCCATCGGAAAAGCTCTTCCAGGGGTAGAGGTTCGAGTGGTGGATGCCGCCTCCAAGGAGTGCAAACCCGGCGTCGTGGGCAGTATGATAATCAAAGGCCCTTCGGGCACCCTTTACTGGAAGCCTTACGAAAACAATAAGAGGCTGCTCAAGTCGCAGAAATCGAGCGTGGTTGACGGCTGGAACCGAATGGGCGATGCCGTTCACATGGCTGCGGACGGTAATATCTTCTTTGTCTCTCGCGAAGACGATATGATCAAGAGCTCCGGCTACCGAATCGCACCCGCTGAGATCGAGGAAGCGATGGCATGGCATACGGCGATAGCGGATGTAGGCATAGTCGGTATCCAAGATCCTGAAAAAGGGCAGATTGTAAAGGCGGTGGTTGAGCTGAAACCTGGGTTTACCGGTTCGGATCAGTTGAGCGATGAAATCATCAATTTCCTGAGGGACCATATGGCAGTTTACAAGCTACCCAAAGTTATTCAATATATGGACAAGCTGCCCAGGACTCCAACCGGTAAACTATTGCGCCGTTTACTGAGGTAGTTTTAGTGATTTGACGCATCTCCTCCTGATACTCCTGCGGTCATCTGATAGCCTCTCCTTAATTCGAAGCGCCCTGTCTTTTTTCCTCGTGATCGGAAGGTGTTTCGAACAGCCTTTAATCCCTGGAAGCGCTGATTATGTTAGAGTATAATCGAAGTCGCGCCGTTTTTACTTCGCGGGCTTGAGGTTGAGATCTTTCCGGACAGGCATAACATTAAATGGAAAATCGCAGATGTGGGCGTGAATGCCTTAACGTTATCGGTGCTATTATCCTGTTGGTTGGTTTAGGGAGCGCGCTCCTGATTCATGTTACGGCTAGAGAAGATTCGAGCAGCGACCTTGGTTACCAGGATGGGTATCCGGTCATGCCTGACGATTCTAAACAGTACTTACGGGGCTTGGCGCTCTACGGTGGAACTGCGAATGTGCTTGCCGATGAGTTCAGGCGATGGTTAGCCGGGTTATGGCACGATGGATCGCTCGCATTCCCTGTGCTCTGCATCGCTATTCTCGTGTCATCCAGGGTCTTCTACGTTGCCAATCGCTTGCCGTCGCGCTACAAATCCGATGAGCCCGGTGACAATAACCGGGGCAGTAGCGGCTGACTTTTACTACCATATATCGGGTAGGGTAGGTGATGTAATGAAAGTCTCCGGTTCGTGTATAAAACCCCTGGGGCGTATTATTTCAGTTCTTTCTCCTTTTCGGCTATCCTCCTGTTGGCCTTCTCGATATCAAGCTCTCTTCCGATATAAATCGAACGAACCTTGCCTCTGATCTTCCGGTAGATCCGGTAATAGCCATCTTTGGAGCGCTGCACATTCCACCCGGCTATCTTTTTTGCAGAAATCTCCCCGCCGGGATTTTGTATAACTTCTCGGCCAGCACTGGGACTGGAGTCCTGTCTAACCCACATGGCCATCTGGGAAGGACCCTGTTTAGCCCCCGCTTCTGTGGCTGCAACAATGCTTGGGTGTGGCGATTTGTCCGGAGCAATCCTGACTGACTTTTCCATGAGCCTTTTGATCAGCTTCTTTAAAGAAGCTTCCTTTTCCTTCAGGGCTGCATGCTTTTCCTGCAGAGAAGCGTTTTGGGCTCTCTGGTTGTCTAACTCATGTACAACCATACTGAGATTCGCACTTGACACACCCAACTCGGTTTGAACCTTGTCCAGGTCTTCCTTGAGACTGTTCACCTGACTTTGCAGGTCATCATTGCGGGCCGTGAGTCCAGCAGCATTTTCTTCGAGATGCTTAACATTCCACAAGGCCCTGTCCCTTTCCTCGGACGCGTTGCGCAGTTCCTGTATAACCGTGTCTAACTGGTTAGCGTGACTTTCCGAAAAATCCATGCTGGCCCGCTTTGTCTCGCGGTCTTCCTGAACGGAGCCGCCTCTTTGGTTGCTCTCATTGCATTCCGAAAGAAAGAGGCTAAATAGCAGGATTTGTTCAAAAACGTCGAATTCCAACCTTTGCTCGACTCCTGGTGTTGCATCCTTGAACGCTTTCCACGTTCTCTTGACTGTTTTATGCTCCTCGTAGAGCGCGCAGATGAGCCGTCCATACGCCTGCACCCATTGAACGTAAGGGGCCAGGGTCGGTACGAAATAATCCCCTTCTTGGTTCATTTTCGCCATGTTTGGCGCCTCCGGTGCCGTTTTCCTGCTCTTCAGCTTTGGAATCCGTATCTAACCAGTTGTGACTTCCCTTATTGTACCTCTAAATTGGATGAAAATGTTGAGGATAAATGGCCGCGTTTCGCGGATTTTTCTGCCGGGGAGGCGCACAGGGGGCGCGGAATTTCCTCTTAACACGTCCAGGCGGGCAAATCGAGTTATGCGGGCCACTGGCGGGCTTAACATTTGTCATTTTGTCAAGTTCTGTCACTGCCCCAACACTATGAAGGGCGGGAGCGAGCTATAAACTGCTGGGATGGTGGTGTGCCCTGAAATTGAAAAAACCGGTTCTCTTGGCACACCACTTGCGTTTTTTAATCAAGTATGGGAAAGTTCTGTGACCTTGAAGGTGTCCCGGGAGGTTTTAGGGTCTTAGACGAGCTCCCAATGCCCTTCGAGATTCGTTGGAGATCAGGTTGATGCATTATTCGGATGGAGAATATATGAAAACATTGATACTTGCTATCACAGTTTTGTTATGTATGTCGCCTCTTGCGGCTGAGGCCGTGACCGCTCCGGCTGCTGACGTCACGGATGCCGCCAAAGTCGGCCTGAAACACTTCCTGGACCTCATACCGGCGGGTTCCAGGCAGCAGTATGGTTTCTCCGAAACCGGTTTGCTCGACAAGGCCTATCTCGGCGACCCTTTCAATCTTCATATCATAACTCCGGATGCCCTGTTCAGCTACAGTGAAGGGGTCCCCGTGGCCTCGATCCTGACCCCGATCGACCAGTGGTATTTCCCGGTCATGATGGGAAATCAAATCAGGTGCTTCCTGGTCGTCGACCGCATGGACGGGCGATGGGAGGCCGTTTCGCTCGGATATGTTACTCTCGCCAAGTTTATGAATCAGATCAGGCTGAGCTGGGCTGCGGAGAAGGGGTACAATCCGGTGCTAATAGCGGTTTTCCAGGCAAAGAAGTATCTGGTTTTGATCCCCGAGGCGGGTGAATTGTTGCTGCCGGTCTCCCCGGCACAGACCGCCTCAGGATCGGGGCAGCCGGTGTCCGGAGCAAATCAGGCCGCCGGCATTCTTGAAAGTTTGAAACCCACGGTCACGGAGGCGATAAAGCAGCGATGATCACGAAGACAAAACCCCGCATGAGTCTATGTCTGGCGGCGTGCCTGCTGGCCGGCCTCCTTTGTGCCGATGTAGCTTTCGCCACCGTATTGACTGTCCCACAAGAGTGGCAGGAACAGGACCAGTGGTGTTGGGACGCGACCTCCCAGGCTATCCTTCAATTCTACGGCGTCTCAAAGACCCAGACTCAGATAGCCGCGTACGGGACCCCTGGGAGTGCCGACACCTGGAATTACCTATACGGCGTCGAGTCCGATCCGCCTCCGATGCGCTATGGCGTCGATTACATCCTCAATTATTTCGCTGGTCTGACTGCTACCGGCCACGGCGTTGCTCTGTCAAAAGCTACCGTGACGAGGCAGATAGATTCATTGCGGCCGGTTGGCATCCGGTGGGGATGGGACACTGGAGGCGGCCATATTCTGGCGATCAAGGGCATCACGGGAAACACTGTTTACCTGATGGACCCCTGGAATGGCGACGCCGAAATGGCCTCGTATAATTGGGTCGTAAGAAGCGCCAGCGATGGACATACTTGGACGGATTCCCTCACTATCTCCAACGCTCCCCCGAGCAGCATAGCAACTATAAACGGTCAGACTTGGTATTCCTGCACTACCACTAACGCGACGCTTGGCGCTAACATTGTCTCCGATGGAGCTGCCATTCCCACAGCATCCGGTGTTGCCTACGGCAAGAATATCTATCCGACCGTCAGCCGGACGAAGAAAGCAACAGCCCCGACGGTTACCACTGGAACATTCTCAGTCAACGTCACCCGCCTTGCCTCCAATACCGTCTATTATTTCCGGGGCTATGCGACCAACGGAGCAGGAACAGCCTATACAGCCGCTTCAACCTTTACCACCCTACCCGGTGCACCGAAGGCTACCGCCGCAACCCTTATAACTGCCAACAGCTTTACTGCTCACTGGAAAGCTCCGTCGGGTAACGCGCAGGTCGACGAGTACTATCTCCTGGTCGCTACAGACGCTGCCTTTACCAATTTGATCTACCGAGGTACTGTATCCGGCACAAGCCTTGCCGTAACCGTGCCGGGTGAAGGGAAATATTACTACAAAGTCGAGGCGCATAACGCTGCGGGATGGGGAGCCGCCTACTCCAGGGCAATTGGCGTAGTCGTCCACTAAGCGTAGTCGGCGGGATTTATTGATTGAAACCTGAATTTAAAAGGACTTCATCAAATAATTTGATGTATCTCTTGACTTTGAATTTGCCGGAACCGGCGACTTTATCGCTCAGCCCCTACCTGCAGACCTTCCTGACGCAATAGATCCGTTTGTTTTGCAATTCGAAATAGGTCCGCGTCAGGATCTCACTTACAAGCCCGATTGCAAGAAAATGAATGCCCGTTAGCTTGAGAACCGGCGCAAGCAACGCTAAAGGTCCGTCTTCGGTGAAAATCTGCGCCCCCTTCACAAATTTCCACAGTAGCACAAAAGCAGCTCCATAACGCATGACACAGCGGATAAACCCGGAAATATCTTACCAAAGAAATGCAGCGGCCGCGTCTCATATAGTGTTGCATAAAACCGATTGAAACACGACAATTGCTTCCTTGTAGAGTTATATTCACGGGGATGCGAGAAAACTGGTCCCGCGCCTGCGGGTTTTGTTCCAGAGGGGAGATGTTGGGAATGGGAAATCCAGCGAACCGGCAAACGCTTGCTTATTTCGGAATTGTTGCCCTGCTGGGAGCTTCGGAGTTTGTCCGGAGTGTTTGAAAAAGCATTATTCAAAATTTCTGGGGGACAAGCTGGATAAGTATTTAGAGAAAAAAAGCGATTGATGGTATGCGGCCGCTGGCACTGTCGATAATGGTCAACAGCGAGGACAGGTTTGTGGCCGTTATTTTTTTGCTTGCCGCTATGTCTGCATGGACATAACGCCAATTTAGTATTATAAGATGCAAGGGTTTCGATCATCATCCGCAGATCGGTTGCGGATAACGGAAATGCTTCAACTTTGTTTGAGTGAGTAAGTCTTTTTACGCTTCATTGTGTTATAAACGACATAATGCCTGTTTGCCCTTACTTATTATGTTATTAACGACAAAATGTCCGTTTATCCATACCGTTGGTAGATCTGGTAGGAGAACGTCATAAAGATCGTTCCGGTCTAGAGCGCCATAGAGATGGTGTTATTAACGACACAATGTCTGCTTGTCCATACCTTCGGTAAATCCTGTAGGAGAACTTCATGAAGATGGTTCCGGTCCAGAGTGCCATAGGGATGGTGCTGTGTCATGATGTGACTCAGATTATTCCGGGGCGGATGAAGGGTCCGGCCTTCAGAAAGGGCCACATCCTTACGGAGGAGGATGTTCCGCGGCTGCTCAGCATGGGAAAAGAGCACGTCTATGCATGGGATATCCAAACGGATAGCGGTCTTCTACATGAAGATGAAGCCACTGTCCTGATTGCCCGCGCAGCAGCCGGGAGAAACATCGAGGTCTCGGAGCCCAACGAAGGCAAGGTGGAGCTTAGAGCGACCGTTGAAGGGCTGCTGAAGATCGACCTTGAGGCCCTCTTTGAGATCAACGCCGAAGAGATTGTATTTGCAAGCCTTCACACTAACCAGAGAGTTGCCAGGGGAAAGGTGCTCGCCGGAATACGCGTGATTCCGCTGGTCATCGAAGAGGCCAAGGTCAAGCGCGCAGAGCATGTCTGTTCCCAGCATCAGCCGCTGATCGAAGTCCTGCCTTTCAGGAGCTTCAACGTCGGAATCATTACGACCGGGAGCGAGGTGTACCACGGCCGGATCAAGGATGAATTCGGTCCCGTCGTTCGTGAAAAACTCAGTGAATTGGGGTGCCGAACCCTTGGGCAGTCCTTTGTGTCCGACGATCAGGAGCGGATCGTCGGAAAGATAGGATCGTTTTTGAGCCAGGGGGCGGAGATGATCATCGTCACGGGCGGGATGTCGGTGGACCCGGATGATGTTACCCCGGCGGCCATCCGGAATTCAGGCGCACGCGTGGTGACTTACGGCGCTCCGGTTCTTCCCGGGGCCATGTTCATGCTGGCCTATCTCGGGAACGTTCCACTCCTGGGCCTACCGGGGTGTGTCATGTACCACAAGACCAGCATCTTTGACGTGATTCTGCCCAGGCTGCTTGCCGGTGAAGAGATCACGCGCAGGGATATCGTTGGATTGGCGCACGGTGGACTTTGCGTCCGTTGCGAGGAGTGCAGGTACCCGGACTGTGGCTTCGCCAAGGGTGCTTGAAAGGTTGTTTGTCGTTTACCTCAGATCAGGAGAAAAGTTATGGAGAAGAAGGTCCTTAACATCAATGGGGTACCTCGAACGATTATCGCAAATTCAGAAGCCTCCCTTGCGGACGTTCTGCGCGGACAGCTCGGCCTGACAGGCACCAAGGTCGGATGCGGCCAGGCCCAGTGCGGTGCCTGCTCTGTCATCATGGACGGAAAAGTAGTCCGTTCTTGTGTCACCAAGATAAAAAAGGTCGAGGAAGGCGCCGACATCACCACTATCGAAGGTATCGGCACGCCGGATGACCTTCACCCTCTCCAGGTGTCCTGGATGGTTCACGGTGGAGCACAATGCGGCTTCTGCAGTCCCGGCTTCATCGTTTCCGCCAAGGCTCTACTGGATGAAAATTCCAAGCCTACCCGTGAAGACGTGCGTGACTGGTTTCAGAGCCACCGGAACGCTTGCCGCTGCGCGGGGTACAAGCCCCTGGTCGACGCGGTGATGGATGCGGCGCGGGTGATACGGGGCGAAATAAGCATAAATGATCTCTCCTTCAAGCTTCCGGCGGACGGCAAGATCTGGGGCGGAAAATACCCGCGTCCGAGCGCTCTGGCCAAAGTGACCGGGACCTGCGACTACGGCGCGGACCTGGGGCTCAAGCTTCCGCCCGACTCCCTGCAATTGGCGCTTGTCCAGGCCAAAGTGTCCCACGCCAATATCCTCTCCATCGACGCCTCCGAAGCCGAGAAGATGCCCGGCGTCTACAAGGTGGTGACCCATAAGGACGTCAAGGGGAAGAACCGGATCACGGGGCTCATCACCTTCCCGACGAACAAGGGCGACGGCTGGGACCGTCCCATCCTCTGCGACACGAAGGTGTTCCAGTTCGGCGACGCAATCGCCATAGTGTGCGCCGACACGGTTGAGAACGCCAGGGCGGCGGCCGAAAAAGTCGTGGTCAAACTCGAAGAGCTTCCGGCCTACATGAGTGCTCCGGCGGCCATGGCCGATGACGCCATAGAGATCCATCCCGGCACGCCCAACGTCTACTACGAGCAGAAGATCGCAAAGGGCGGGGAGACAAAACCGCTCATGGATTCCGCCGCCTACGTTGTAGAAGACGAGTTCTACCTCCAGAGGCAGCCCCATCTGACCATGGAGCCCGACGTAGGTTTTGCCTATTTCGATGAGGAAGGGCGGCTCACCATTCACTCGAAAAGTATAGGCATCCACCTCCATCATGCCATGATCTGCCCCGGCCTCGGTATAGAACCCGAGAAGCTGCGCCTTGTGCAAAACCCCGCCGGAGGCACGTTCGGCTACAAGTTCAGCCCGACCATGGAAGCTTTGGTCGGGGTCGCCGCCATGGCGACCTGTCGTCCGGTTTTCCTCAGATACGACTATTATCAGCACATCACCTATACCGGCAAGCGCTCGCCCTTTTTCGTCAAGCTCAAGTACGGCGCGGACAAGAGCGGCAAAATAATTGCCATGGAATCCGACTGGCTGGTGGACCATGGTCCATACTCCGAGTTCGGTGATCTTCTCACCGTGCGCGGAGCACAATTCATAGGCGCAGGCTACGGCATTCCCAACATTCGGGGCCGCGGCCGCACGGTGTGCACCAACCATGCTTGGGGATCGGCCTTCCGCGCTTACGGTTCTCCCCAGAGCTTCCTCGCCAGTGAGGTGCTCATGGACGAACTGGCGGAAAAGATCGGCATGGACCCGCTGGAGTTGCGCGCCCTGAATATATACCGCCCCGGCGATACCACACCGACGGGCCAGGAGCCGGAAGTCTTCAGCTTCAAGGAAATGATAGACAAGATCCGCCCGCTCTACACGAAAGCAAAAGAAAAGGCTAAGACCGAATCCACGGCCGACGTCAAGAAGGGCGTTGGTGTGTCGATTGGCATCTACGGCTGCGGCCTGGATGGACCTGATGCCTCCGAGGTTGCCATTGAGCTTACCGGGGACGGCGTCACGGTCTATTCAAGCTGGGAGGACCACGGCCAGGGCGCCGACATGGGGTGCCTCGGCACGGCACACGAAGCATTGCGCCCGATGGGGATCGCTCCCGAGAAAATCAAGCTGGTTATGAACGATACCGCCGTCACTCCCAACAGCGGCCCCGCAGGTGGCAGCCGCAGCCAGGTTGTGACCGGCAATGCCATCAAGAGCGGTTGCGATATGCTTCTTGCGGCTATGAAAAAACCGAACGGCGGCTACCGCACCTATGACGAGATGATGGCGGAAAAGATCCCTGTTCGCTACGCCGGCAAGTGGGCCGCCTCCATGAACTCGGCGTGCGACGAAAACGGGCAGGGCAAGCCTTTCGCTGTCTACATGTACGGCGTTTTCATGAGCGAAGTCGCAGTGGATGTAAAGACCGGCAAGGTGCAAGTCGAAGGGTTTACGACTGTGGCCGACGTTGGCAAGATCAACAACAGGCTCGTGGTGGACGGGCAGATCTACGGCGGTGTGGCCCAGGGCATCGGACTCGCGCTCTCGGAGGACTTCGAGGATCTCAAAAAGCATACATCCCTGCTTTCCTGCGGCCTCCCGTATATCAAGGATATCCCCGATAACTTCAATATCTTGTATGTGGAAACACCGCGCCCCCACGGTCCCTTCGGGGCGGCCGGCGTGGGAGAGCTCCCGCTGACTTCGCCCCACTGTTCCATTGTCAACGCCATCTACAATGCATGCGGTGTGCGCATCACCAAGCTCCCGGCCCTGCCGGAGAAGGTGAAGGCCGGCCTTGAAGCCAAGGCCGCACGCTGAAAAGGCATGGGGTTGATCATCTGCTCTGAAAACATTTAACCATTACTCCCTGCCCCCCTTCTTGAGGGCGGCAGGGAGCTTTTACCTATTTTGAAGCTTTTTACGATCCAGTGTACGCAACCATAGTCTCCGCCGCGTGGCATTCATCGGAAGGAAGTTCTGCGGAACCATGGAAAAAGACGAACTGACCAGGCTTGAAGACCGGTGCATCCAGGAGCAGCCCCCCAACTGTGCCGCAGCCTGTCCCGTCCATGTGGACGTTAGGGCCATGATGGCGCAAGCGGCTGCGGGAAACTTCACGGAAGCGGCGAAAATCCTGAAGAAGACGGTCCCTTTCCCGGGAATCATAAGCCGTGTTTGCGACCAGCCCTGCCGGTCGGTCTGCAAAAGGAAGGAAGCAGGGGAACCCCTGTCCGTCGTTGCCATTGAAAAGTCGTGCCTCGATTACGCCTCTGAACTTCCTGAAAAAATCGCCGTGCTTCCCGGGAAAGAGAAACGCGTGGGTGTTGTGGGAGGCGGTTTGAGTGGTCTGACCGCCGCCTTCGATCTGGCAAGAAAAGGATTTAAGGTGGTGGTATTCGAGAAGGGACCGCTCCTTGGGGGGAGCCTGTGGCATTTTCCCGAAGAGAAACTGCCCAGGGAGGTGCTTGCGAAGGACTTGAATGTTCTGGAGCGAATCGGCGTCGAGGTCCGGTTGAACACCACCGTTGGGATCGATATTTCTTTCGAGTATCTTTGCAGGGATTTTGACGCCGTTTATATCGCTCCCGGTACACAGGCTCCTGATGTTTTTGGCCTCGCCACTGAGGTCGATGGCCGGATAGCCGTCGATCCTGCGACCCTCGCAAGCAGCCGGGAAGGTGTCTTTGCGGGGGGCAGCCACCGCCGGGCGAAAGGAGAAGGGTCCCCGATCAATTCCATTTCGGATGGCCGGATTGCGGGCATCACCATCGACCGGTTCCTGCAAAAAGTCTCTCTGACGGCCTCCCGTGCCGGGGAAGGTCCAATTCCGACTCGACTCTACACGAGCACGGAGGGCGTCGCACCACTCCAGGCCACGCCGGTAAGCGAACCCCAGCAGGGCTACTCGCGAGAGGAAGCTGCCCGCGAGGCCGCAAGATGCCTGCAATGCGAGTGTCTCGAATGCGTCAAGGTATGTGAATATCTCAATACTTTTCGCGCTTATCCCAAAAAGTACGTGCGCCAGATCTACAATAACCTTTCCATCGTCATGGGCCACCGCCATGCTAACAAGCTCATCAATTCGTGCAGTCTTTGCGGTCTGTGCCGGGAGGTATGTCCTGAAGATCTGCACATGGGGCTGGTTTGCAAAACGGCCCGCGAAACCATGGTGAACCAGGGCAGGATGCCGCCGTCTGCCCACGACTTTCCCCTGCGGGACATGTTGTTCAGTAACGGCGACAAATGCGCTTTTGCCCGCCATCAACCCGGGACCGTGCAAAGCCGGTTTCTTTTCTTTCCGGGATGCCAGCTCATCGCATCGGCCCCCGAACATGTAAAAAGTGTCTATACGCTGCTCACCAAGGAGCTCTCCGGCGGGGTCGCGTTCATGTCCCGGTGCTGCGGGGCCCCGGCGGACTGGTCTGGCCGGGCCGAGCTTTTTCAATCCACCAGGGGGGATTTCCTGGCCTTGTGGCGGGAACTGGGAAGTCCACACCTGATCCTTGCCTGCTCGACCTGCTATGAGATCTTTAAGACCCATCTTCCGGATGTCCCGATTGTTTCGCTTTGGGAGACTCTGGACAGCCTGGGGTTGCCGAAAGGCGTGAAAGCGCAGAAACATGATGTAATCGCGGTGCATGACGCCTGCACCACCCGGCATGAGAGCGCCATCCAGGAGAGCGTGCGCAACATCCTGCGCCGCATCGGTTTTGAGATTGAAGAGCTGCCCTTGAGCCGCGACAAGACGGAATGCTGCGGCTATGGCGGGCTCATGTTTTTTGCCAATCCGGACCTCGCAAAGAGCGTCATCCGACGGCGCGTCGAAGAGAGCTCGCTCGACTACCTGGCCTATTGCGCCATGTGCCGGGATTATCTCGCTTTCAGCGGCAAGCGTACCCTTCACCTTCTGGATCTCATTTTTGAAACCCCGAGGGACGAGGCCGCCTTGCGGAAAGGTCCCGTCTATTCGCAGCGGCATGAAAACCGAGTCCGGTTGAAAAACGCGATGCTCAGGGAGTGGTGGGGGGAGACCATGGCTGAAGCGCAAGGGTATCAAACCCTTCGGCTGAAGATTTCCGATGAGGTGCAGCAACGCATGGAAGAGCGGCTGATCCTTGTGGAGGACCTCCAGCAGGTGATCGACCATTCCGAAAGAACGGGGTCCAGGCTCCTCAACCGGAATACCGGCCATTTCCTGGCATACCACAAACCGGCAAGCGTCACCTACTGGGTGGAATACTCCATTGCCGGGGATGAATTCATCGTTTACAACGCATACAGCCACCGCATGGAAATCGCCGAGGACATGAAATCGTGATCCCGCAAGAGCTTACCGACGAAAAGATTTGGTCGTGCACGAAATGCAGCCTGCCCCTGGAGATGGCAAAGGTCGCCATCTCCTACCTGGGAAATGAGTTTCCAGTGGACTTGTTGAGATGCCCCGGCTGCGGACTTGTGTTCATCCCTGAAGATCTTGCGCTCGGCAAGATCGCGGAAGTCGAAAAGCTCCTCGAGGATAAGTAGGCGCATCGGGGAAAGGGGTTCTCATGGCCAACTTCGGCGAGTGCGGGGTCTATGAGCGAATTGCCGCAAGCGGAGTTACGGACGGCTTAGCACGTCCGGGCGGGATGGCGCTGACGGAGCGAGCGCTTTCACTATGTGCGTTTCCTCCCGGCTCCCGCATTCTCGACGTGGGATGTGGGACCGGCACTACGGTGGAACACCTGAACCAACGGTTCGGGTTTTTTACAGCGGGAGTTGACCCCTCACTGCCGATGATCGCGCAGGGGCACGCAAGAAACAGTCTCCTACCTCTCGTGCGAGCAGCGGGAGAGAGCCTGCCCTTCCCGGATGCCCAATGGGACGGCGTCTTCGCCGAATGCAGCCTGTCGCTCTCCCGAAATCCTCCAATGTTTCTCCGGGAGTGCTTCCGCGTCCTAAGGGGCGGGGGCAGGCTGATTTTGAACGACGTGTACGTCCGGAATGCGGAAGCCATCCCGGAACTTCGCGCACTATCCATGGACTGCTGCCTCACCGGAGCATTATCCATTGAGGAACTGACGGTCAAGCTCAGAGACTGCGGATTTGCCGTTTCCACTTTGGAGGACCATTCTGCAGCGCTGAAACAGTTTGCCGCTCTACTAATCTTCTCACGAGGATCTGCGCGGTCCTTCTGGTGTTCGCTAACTGGCGGCGAACCACTCGATGCGCTTAGAATCGAGCGAGCGGTTTCCCGAGCTAAGCCCGGATATTTTCTTGCTATCGCGGAGAAGAAGCCCCATGCGGGTATGAACCCTAAATCGGATGAGGAGCTATCCTTGTGACAACCGAGACGGTCCGGATGTTTGAACTGGCCCAAAAGGGTTTCTATTGCAGTCAAATCCTGCTTTTCCTGGGCCTGGAGACACAAGGAAAGAGTGATCCCGACTTGATCAGAGCCATGAGCGGCCTTGCGGGTGGGATGGGGTTTTCCGGTGATGTCTGCGGGGCGCTCACGGGCGGGGCCTGTCTTGTAGGCCTATACGCCGGAAGAGGTACCCCTGAAGAGGAGGAGGACCCAAAGCTCAATCTCATGATTTCTGAACTGGTTGAATGGTTCTCCGGAGAATTCGGCGAAAGGTATGGCGGTATCCAGTGCAGCGTCATTTTGGATGACGACCCGAAAAACCGTACGGCGCGATGCCCGACGCTGGTGATGGGTGTCTATGAGAAGGTTAAGAGTCTGCTGGTTGAAAACGGATTCGACCTGACCCAGGCGCGCCTATGATGGAAGAAATTTCTCTTTCGGAAACGGAAAGCATCTGCCCGGAGTGTTTCGCCGTGGTCCCTGCGCGGAGGGTTGGCAGGGGAGACCGGATCTTCCTCAGGAAGACGTGCCCGGAACACGGTTCTCATGAGGCCGTGATCTGGCGTGGGCGTCCCGCCTTCTCATCATGGGTGAGGCCCAAAACCCCCTCTTGTCCCGAGAACCCTTCCACAATCGTTGAGAAAGGGTGTCCACTGGACTGCGGTCTTTGCGCCGAACATCGCCAGCACACATGCACCGCCCTCATCGAGGTAACCCAAAGCTGCAATTTACGATGCGCCTTCTGTTTTGCCGATGCAGGAAACAAAAATGCTGCCGACCCGGCCATGGCAGACCTTAAAGAGCAATTCGACTGGCTGCTCCTCGTTGCCGGCCCATGCAATGTGCAACTCTCCGGAGGGGAGCCGACCCTGAGGGATGATTTGCCTGAAATCGTAGCTCTGGGACGATCAAGGGGATTTTCGTTCATTCAAATCAACACGAACGGTTTGCGGCTGGCAAAGGACCCTTCTTACGTGAAAGCCTTGAAAGATGCCGGCGTTGCGTCCGTGTTCCTTCAGTTTGACAGTGTTGAGGACTCTGTTTACAGGAAGCTTCGCGGGCGGGAGTTGCTTCGGGAGAAGCGGCTAGCCATCGAGCACTGTGCCGGGCACGGCATCGGCGTGGTCCTCGTTCCCACAATCGTTCCCGGCGTGAACACGGATCAAATCGGACCTATTATCGAGTTTGCGTTTCAGGAGCTTCCCGCGATCCGGGGCGTCCACTTTCAGCCCGTAAGCTACTTCGGGAGATACCCGGGTCCGCCAGGGGATGAGGACCGCATCACCATCCCTGAAATCATCATGGAAATTGAAACGCAGACAGGCGCGAGAATCAGGGCGGAGCATTTCAAACCTCCGGGATGCGAAAACGCTCTTTGCTCGTTCCATGGCAACTTCGTGCTCCTCAACGATGGAACACTGCGGCCATGGACGCAGCTCCAATCCAAAGATTGCTGCTGTAAACCTGTTTTCGCAGCCGAAGGCGCCGCCAAAGCCCGCCGGTTCGTCACCCGATTCTGGTCGCGGCCAGAGGAAATGCAGGCCCCTTCGATCTGCAGTCAGGGCCAAAGCCTGGGAGGATGGGACGAATTTTTGAACCGGGCCGGAACTCATTCGCTCTGCATTTCGGGAATGGCCTTCCAGGATGCATGGAATCTGGACCTTGACCGGCTGAAGGATTGCTGCATCCACGTAGTGCACCCGGATGGCCGGTTGATCCCGTTTTGCGCCTATAACATCACGGACAGCGAGGGCCGTTCCTATTACAGGGATAACGGTTCCGGCCTTTCCCGCAGGGGGAAAGGATCGGCCGGGGAAGCGGCATGAAGATCACACCGCTGGAAGCCTGGATTGCGAGACATATCGGCACAAACGGAACCGGGCTGAGCCGGGAACGAATCGAGACCTTCCAGCTTGCGAAACTTCGGGAAACAATTGGCTGGGCCAAAGCCAGCAGTCCGTTTTACCGGGAGCATTTGGCGGGTCTGGAGCAGGAGGACCTCACTGGCCTGGAGGCTCTCACCCGATTTCCGTTTACGACGGCGGAGGACATACGGCGGCAGCCCCTCAGGTTTCTCTGCGTCTCGCAAAGTGAGGTGAGCCGCGTCGTAACGCTTCAAACATCCGGGACGACAGGCGAACCCAAGCGTGTTTTCTTTACGATCGACGATCAGGAACGGACTATCGATTTCTTCCATCACGGCATGTCCACGCTCGCCGGTCCCGGTGACCGCGTTCTGATTCTGCTGCCTGGAACTCTTCCGGGCAGTGTCGGGGATCTTTTGGTAAAGGGACTTGAACGGTTAGGTGCGGTCGGCGTCCCTCACGGCCCTGTCCGCGAGGCTCCCCGGACGTTGGAGGTCATGGAAAAAGAACGGATCGACACCCTGGTGGGCATTCCGGCGCAGGTGCTCGGACTTGCAAGATTGAGCGGTGGGACGGCTGCTCCAAGGAGCGTGCTCTTGAGCGCCGATCACGTTCCGGATGCAGTTTCGACGGAGCTGCGGCACATCTGGGGGTGCGAGGTTTTTACCCATTACGGCATGACCGAGATGGGCTTTGGAGGCGGTGTTGAATGCGAGGCAAGGAAGGGATATCATCTGCGGGAGGCGGACCTCTATATTGAAATCGTGGACCCTGAAACCGGAGGGTCCGTTTCGGAAGGAGACCCCGGCGAGGTGGTTTTCACGACTCTCACGCGGAGGGGAATGCCGCTTATTCGATACCGCACCGGCGACGTCAGCCGATTTGTGCCGGGCCCTTGCCCCTGTGGAACTGTGCTCAAAACCCTTGCACGGGTCAAAAGCCGCCTGTGCTCGATAGCTATCGCACAGGGCGGCCTGTTGACCATGACGGACCTTGATGAGGCGATCTTTCCCGTTGAAGGGGTCCTGGATTTTAGCGCTTCGCTCGAGAGCGCGCCGGGCATTGATCGTTTGCGGATCGAAGCTCAGGCGTCAGCGCCCGATAGTGGACAAACCATTGCTGCAATTCAGGGGGCACTAAACGTCGTCCCGGTGATACGATCCGCCCTTCAGAAGGGAGCGCTTATTTTGGATGTAACCCTTCTGCCCAAAGGGCAAACCGTTAAGAGGAATACCGCCAAACGTGTCCTGCTGGATTTGAGAGACTGAGACTCATTCGATATGGAACTGCTCAAGGTTGATTGCATGAGTATCTTTAAAGGTATGGCAAAACTCTTCAATGAAGGGTTCACCCGCGCTGACTTTTCACCTGTCGGCCTCAATATTGGAGCCGAAACGCCCAAGGAGATCGCCGTGAGCATTGTGGCGGAACTGATTCGGGTCAGAGCCGGGAAAAGCAGATGAGAAAACCGCCTCGAATCGTTGCGCTGGTTCTTGCCGCCGGCTATTCCTCCAGGATGGGATGCTTCAAGCCCTTGGCGCCCCTTGGAACTTCCACCCTTATCGAGGTGGCCGTCACGCGATTTCTCAGGGCAGGGATTGAGGACGTGAGGGTCGTCGTCGGGCACAGGGCCGATGAACTTACGCCCGTTCTGGACCATTTGGGCATCAAATGGATCTTCAATGTGCAATACGACCGTGGGATGTTTTCCTCCGTGCTGGCGGGGCTGAAAAGCTTTGAACCCGACGTGGACGCCTTCTTCCTTCTTCCCTGCGATATCCCGCTGGTCAATTCTGAAACTATTCGTGCCCTCCTCAGTGTTTACAATCTGGACGGCCCAAAGATTATCTACCCGCGCTTCAACGGGGAGCGAGGCCATCCTCCGCTCATCCCGGCGGCTTATCTCCACGAAGATCTGTCACCCGACTACCCCGGAGGATTGCCCGCGTTCCTCGGCAGCTATGAACCCAACGCCGTCGACGTGGACGTCGCAGACCAAAACATTCTCCTGGACTGCGATACACCTTCGGATTACCGAATACTCGTAGAGAGCCGGTTGAGGGAGGGTATTCCAACGGAGGCAGAGTGCGAGGCTGTCTGCTCCCGGTTCGAAGTTTCCGAACAGGTGATCGCCCATTCCATGGTGGTGGCCGAGCTTGCACGGACGCTTGCCGCGCTTTTGAATTCCACGGGTCTCGCGTTAGACCTTCCCTTGATCATTGCGGCCGGCAGACTCCACGATATTGCCAGGGGGCAGCCGGACCATGCAGTGGCTGGATCGAAGCTTATTGCCGAAATGGGCTACCCGCGTGTTGGAGCCGTCGTGGCTAAACACATGGATATTCAGTCGCGCGGTCCATCCGTGGATGAGGCTGACCTCGTCTACTTTGCCGACAAATGCGTTGAGGAAGACCGGATTGTCTCTCTGGATGAGCGTTTTGAAAGATCCATGAGCCGTTATGCCGATCGGCCCGACATCTTGAAGAAAATTGTAAGACGGTTTGATGAGGCAAGAAACATCGGCAAGCGCATCGAAGCCCTCCTTGGGTGTCCGGTGGACAATATGGTCCGCCGCTATGAAAGGTGCATAAGGGCCGCGTCCATGGGCAGCCGCAGGGCGATCTATCTGGTGAGACACGGAGCCATTCAGTCCCCGGTTGATCCCAAACGCTTCATCGGGCAGTTAGACCTTCCGTTGACTGAAGAAGGTTTCCAGCAGGCCGAGCGATTGGCGGAAGGCTTAAGGGACACGCCTCTATCTGCAGTATTCTGCAGTGATTTGAAACGGTCCGTGCAAACGGCGCAAATCATCGCCAAACCGCATCATATCTCATGCATTCCAAGGCGCGAACTGCGTGAGATCTCGCTTGGCCGATGGGAAGGCCTGACCTTTGATGAAGTGCGAAGGCGGCACCCTGAAGAATTCCATGCAAGGGGCCTGGATATCGTCCACTTTCGCCCCGACGAGGGAGAAAGTTTTCTCGACTGCACCTTTCGTGTCATTCCGGCCTTCTATGAAACTTTGACCTCCACACGGGGAAACATCCTCATCGTGGGACACGCAGGCGTCAACCGAATCATTTTGTCTCAGGCCCTTGGCCGGTCTCTGGCAGATCTTTTTGAAATCGATCAGGAGTATGGGTGCTTGAACATTCTCGCCCACCGGCATTCGGTACTCGAAGTGAAGTTGTTAAACGGTTCACCGTCCGACCTGAAGCGCTTCCAGTCTGAACTTAACAGGGAGACTAACTAAAAGGCATTCTCATCGGAGAGGATCGGATCATCTCTTAGCGCATGTTAAGAGCCATGTATTTAGAACGCTTTGAAGCAGATATGCATATCGATTTTCCTAAGGAACACATTTGTTTTTCTATTAAACAAGCCTAGATAATACATAATAAGTATTCCTCGACGATAATTCTAATCGTTTTCGTCCTGCCTTCATCAAGCACACTTCGTGCATAATACACGCATATAGATCATTGCAAGCGTAGAACTACCCTCTTTTGTCTATGTCCAATATATGCTCTTGCTTACAGGCTGCGGTTAAAGACACTGAATACCAGCATCAAGTTGTCGAGGTTCCAATTGTATGGATGTTCCTACACATCCGCAGGGATTTGGCTACACTGGGCATTTCTCTTAACAAGGGAGGACACTCTCATGAAAATCGCTTTAGTTGGCGCCGAACTGGAAGAGAATCTAGGCCTGCGCTACATTGCCGCTTCTCTGGAGAAAAAGAATCATCATGTCGAATTAGTTCCCTTCAATACGCGACATGACATCCTTGAAGCCGCCGAGCAGGTAACAGCATTTGACCCTCAGGTTACCGGGTTTTCCATGGTCTTTACGGGGCGGGGCAGAGAGTTTTGTCAGTTAGCCCAAACCTTGAGAGAGCGGGGCTATCAAGGCCATCTCATAGCCGGGGGACATTTTGCCTGCCTGAATTGTCAACAGCTTCTTAGAGATTTTTCCGCCTTCAGCTCGATAGCCCTTGGAGAAGGTGAGGATATTATGTGTAGCCTGGCGGAGAATCTGGACGACCTCACTCAAGTACCCGGGTTGTGTTACCGCAAATCTGACGGGTCGATAAGCATCAATCCATCTACCGGCAATCCCGAGAATCTGGACGCGCTTCCATTCCCCAAACGCACCACCTTTCAGAATTATTTTGGCAAGTCCCTCGCGAATGTCCTGAGCAGCCGAGGCTGTTACCGCGATTGCGCATTTTGCAGTATCAACGCCTGGTATAAGCAGAGCGGAGGCAAGAAGTTCCGTCTCCGAAGCATTGAAAATCTTGTTGCGGAAATGAAGGAACTTTACTTTCGTCTTGGTGTCAGGATTTTTAACTTCCACGACGACAATTTCTTCCATCCCGACCCAAAAAAGGCAGTGCAGCGCTTTGACAAGTTAAGATCGGCACTACGGCGGGAGGGCATCGAAGGGATTGCTTTCGCCGTTAAAGCTCGGCCTGACAGCATCACACCTGAGTCCATCGGCATCCTTGATGATTTGGGCCTGTTTCGGGTTTTTCTCGGCGTAGAGAATTTTTCGGTCAGGGGTTTGAGTCACCTCAACCGGAAATGCGATGTCGACCAGATTCTCAATGCGCTGAAGATCCTCAATGATTTTGACACCCACGTTGCATACAACCTCCTTCTCTTCGAGCCTGATACGATTTTAGACGATATCCGGATCAACTTGCGCTTCATGGAGCGCAACATGAACAACCCCTTTAACTTTTGCCGCGCCGAGGTCTATTCCGGGACTGGGTTGGAGAAGAAGTTGCGGTCGGAAAACCGGCTTCTGGGAGACTACTTCGGATTCGATTATCGAATCAGTGATCCGCAGTCCGAGGCGTTCCATCAGATTGCTAACTATGCCTTCTTCGACCGTAATTTCGATGACATGGCACTTCATTACCTCAATATGCAGGTCGATTTTCTATTCCAGGTGTTGAGGCGCTTCCAGCCTGGATTGTTGACGATGACCTTGAGAGCGGCGGTGCGTAATTTCGTCAAGGAAACCAACCTGGATACTTACCAATGCCTGTGCCAGATTTACGATTTCGTGTCGGATTGCTACCCCGCGGATGATTTGCAGATTCGTGCCTTTGCTAAGGAGATGCGGGCTCGTGTGGATAGCAAGAGCGAAGAGCTCAAGGCTAAAGGCGAGTTTCTCCTCCAATGGCTGGAAGCAATCAATGCGGGAGAATTGAAGGATAGTGGTCTGCGAGGTTCGCTTCCCGCCTTCACCGCCGGCCAGTCACGCGATTTCGGATCTGCTCCTTACGAAGGGCCGTTCAGCCATGGACAGTTTGATCTCTTAAGCCCGGAAATGCACTGGTTTGACGGAATTCAATCGTTCGGTGTCTCACCGTATGCCGTCCCCTACACAACTTTCAAGGAACAGTTGGCTCGGCACCAGGAGGAAAGGGGGTGATGCCGCAGTTTCGAGGCAGTCTAATGTTGCAGTCCATTTTGCCCGAACACCCGTGGAAGCGTAAGATGAAACTGGCGAACACAACTCTAAACTGAACAAAAGGAGGATATTATGGCCGATGATATCATTTTCCGTCCCCCACCCGAACCGGCCCATGTTTCAATTGTTCGGCAGTACGAGGACCTTGTCGCCATTTTGAAGTACATCCGTGAAGAAGGCCAAGGCGTTATCGACCAAGGTTTCGATCGCGTTTCGAGCCAGATCGGCTTTGTGGTCGCCGCCAGCCTTCCGGTGACTGTGGAAGTTGCCGAGACCGGCAAAATCAAGCAATTGAGGATGCGAGAGGAGCACCTCAAGGGCACGCTATTCGATAAAGAGTTACTGCCTCCTTTAATGGAGCATTTGGAGGCCCCGATAATGCGGCGCAGCGATGTGCCTGTGGGCGAAGGCGCTTTTGATATCTACCTCCTGTGGTTTGACGCCCTTAAGTTGAAGCTCGGGAGCATCTCAATATTCCGTCCTCATCTTCCCATTCAGGAACTGGCACCCCTGAGTACGGCACGCACGATGTTTGCAGAGGAACTGGCTCGTATCTGGCCTGGATACGGTCCTCGCCGTCCCATCCAGGAGCTGGCGCCCCTGAGTACGGCACGCACGGCTCTTTCGGCTGAACTTGCCGGTATCGGGGCTGGAGGCCGTTCTCCCCATCCCTATCAGGAACCGCCGCATTGGTTCGACTCTCGTATCCAGATTACCCAGAGAGAGCAGGCGCTGATTGTCGCCCTGGATGAAGTCTACCCGGAACTGCACCTCGTAGAGCGCATTAACGCCTGCCGCCAGGGGCAGACTGTGTTTCTAAATCCCCAACCACTGCCGCCACGAGCTCTAGTTCAAAAGCTGGAGGAACTTCTGGCAGGCCCTCAGCCTCAGCCATGGATGGAATTGGTAAAATTCCTGGTCGCAGAACTGGAAAGCGAGGGCCAGGTACCCGAGTCGTTAAAGGTCAAACTGTTCGAGAGGTTGATTGATTTTATGAGGCGTCACGGCTAGCGACCCCACCACTGATAGGCCATGTTGTTGGAGAAGTTGGTCGAGGTTGTGGGGCACTATCTTTAGCGGCATGTTTTGTGCGGCTGGCATCATTATGATTCCAGACCCAATCCTGACCAAGCTTGGGCTGGGGGATATCAGCAAGAGCGGATTAACTGTTTTGATTGTTCCGCAGGAGGAGATAAACTGAAACGTCTTATGAAGACGCTACTTATGCCGGAAAGGCTTTGAGCGCCTCGGATATGGGCTGGCGAGGGGTAGGTAGCGTCTTCGCTTTTTCAATATCACATGAGAGGTGGGCGTAATGTCAACGGCTACGGCTGAGGAGATTCTGCGCGGCTTCGCGTGCAAAATATTGGAGGTACTCGATTGCGGCAGCATCAAATCAGTATGTAAAGGACCTCTCCGAGCACGGAAAAGCGAGCCGATTCGAAAGATCCTCTCCATTTGCCTTCAGGAACGAATCCACCCTGCATACCCGTCCTGTCTCATACGTAACCAGTGTTTCCGCAAATGCCATGATATCTTCGGGATCATGGGTAATCATGATTACCGGCACTTTGAAACGGGTCTGAATCGCAAGGAGTTCAGCGCGGAGCTTTTGCCGCAGAAGGGTGTCCAGCGCAGAAAAAGGCTCATCCAGGAGCAGGAGGTCCGGGTTTCGTATGAGTGCCCGCGCCAGGGCGACACGCTGCCGCTGGCCTCCGGACAAATCGAAGGGAAGACTTTTCGCCAGGTGTGAAATCTCAAAGATTTCCAGGAATTCTTCAACCTTTAGCCTATGGGTCCGTGACAGGGGTTGTGGCCACCTTTTCCGTAAACCGAAGCCCACGTTTTCAAAAACTGTAAGATGAGGGAAAAGTGCGTAATCCTGAAAAACGTAACCGATGTTGCGGTGCCGGGGACGTATGTTGATACCGCTCTTTGAATCGAAGAGAACGCTGTCCCTGAGCACGATCGTGCCCGAGTCGGGGGTAAGAAGCCCGGCTATGGACTGAAGAGTGAGCGTCTTCCCGGCCCCGGAAGGGCCGAAGATGACGACGAAGCCCTCCCGTGAGGAAAAAGCCGCTTTGAGGTCAAAGCGTCTACCGCCGGAAGAGAGCGTTTTCTCTATATCGACTCGAATGAGCATATCAGGGTTTTTTGAAGCCATACGTGGAAAGGATCTCCTGGCCCTCCTTGCTCGAAACGAAATCGACGAATCGTTTGGCCAGGTCCTTGTTCTTCGTCGAACCCACAATCGATATCGGGTAAGTTATCGGCTCATGTTTCGTGGCTTCCAGAGCTACGCTGACATGGTCTTTCGCCACTGCAGCGTCCGTTGCAAAAACAAAACCGGCATCCACTTCGCCACGGCTGACGTAATCCAGCACCTGTCTAACCGATTCTCCGAAGATAAACTTGGGCCTAAGTTCGTCCCAAAGCCCTTCGTATGTTAGGACCTCCTGGGCATAGCGGCCGGCGGGAACAGTTTCAGGGTTACCCAGGGCTATCTTCCCAATTCCACTGGCGTTGAGGTCCGGCAGCGTTTTGACCGGCGTCTTGGCCCCATGCGGGACGATAAGAACCAGTTCGTTGCTCACGAAATTCTTGCGCGTGCCGGAAATAATCAGGCCCTTCGCGGCGGCCTGGTCCATTGTCTTTTGGTCGGCGGATGCGAAGACATCCACGGGCGCGCCCTTGTCGATTTGCTGAAGAAGAGCGCCCGACGCCCCGAAATTGAAGACCACCTTCGTCCCCGTATTGGCGCTCTCAAATTTTTTCCCGATCTCGCCGAAAGCATTGGTCAGGCTCGCCGCCGCGGAAACGATCAGTTCCTGATCGGCGGAAGCGGCTGCGACGAAAGAAAAGGGGAGAACAAGGCTGCAAAGCAGCGCAACGAGGTAGAAGATGGCTCGCTTCATCGGTTAACCTCCTTGAGGTAACTGGTCTGGAGTATTCTGCCTGACGAGACAAGAACGATAATGCAAACGAGCGATGTGATGAACACAAGAGTTGCCGCAAGGCTGTCGTTTCCCGCCTGAACCGCATCATAGACAGCAAGTGAGAGGGTTTGCGTCTTGCCGGGCAAGTTGCCCGCAATCATCAGTGTCGCCCCGAATTCTCCCATCGCGCGGGCGAATCCGAGCATCGTTCCGGCAAGAATCCCCCGCCATGCAAGAGGAAAGGAGACACGGAAGAACACGTCCGCCTCGGATAGCCCGAGTGTGCGTGCCGCTTTTTCCAGATTTTGGTCCACGCTCTCGAAGGCGGTCCTGGCCGACTTCAAAACCAGCGGCAGCGAGACGATCGTGGCTGCCAGCGCGGCCCCCTGCCAGGTGAACATGAGCGTTATCCCGAAGGCTTCGTAAAGCCGGCGTCCGATCCAGCCGTTTCTGCCGACAAGGACAATGAGATAGTAGCCGAGCACGGTTGGCGGTAAGACAAGGGGCAGCGTGAGAAACGCATCCAGCAACTCTTTGCCGCGGAACCTGCACTTTGCGAGCAAAAAAGCCAGTGCGACACCGGTCACAAACGCGCAAAGCGTTGCAACGCCGGCTACCTTGAGGGTCAGAAAAAGGGGCTGAAGGCCGGGAATTACGCTGAGCATGCTCATCAGTAATAGAGTTTGAATTCCTCTTTCATGTTATGCGCTCTCAGGTGCTACTCTTTCATTATCATGACGCTGCTTGCTTTGATCAGGGCAAATACTTCGTCACCTACCTTGAGGCCAAGGTCCCGCACGGCATCAACCGTAATCGTTGACGAGATTATGTTTCCGCCTCCGATATCAACTCGGACCTTCGCCGCGACTGTGCTTTCTTTTACCTCGATGACTTTTCCTTTTATGACGTTTCTCGTGCTCAACTTCATGGCAGGATATCCTCTCTTTTCCAGCAGGCATAACGATTCGTAACAGCTATTCGGCCTGTTTCTCATATAAACACACATTGAAGGCCGGTACTCACCGGGTATAATATCCACGGTACGCAAAGGAGTTTGCCGATCCCTTCCGTCCCTGGAAGATAATATAACAATTTACACCCGTCAAACCCGTAATGTATAAAGTACATAATCGTTAGTTTGCGCCTGTCCCGTAGAATAGACGAAACAAAAAGGTGCCTTCATGACAAAACAGCTTGTGATCTGTAATCTCAAAGCGGCCCGGAAAACAAAGGGGCTCTCTCAGAGCGAACTTGCAGAGGCGGTAGGGGTTAAGCGGCAGGCCATCTATGATATGGAGTCCGGCCGTTACGTCCCGAATACTCAGGTTGCCTTGTTGCTGGCAAAGGTCTTGGGCTGCAGGGTTGAGGACCTTTTCAGCATCGTTTTGAGTTCAGGCGATAGGGCTGTGACGCTTGTCGAAGAGATTGGGCCGAGCGGCCCCCGAGTGTCCCTGGTGAAAGTGCGCGATCAGTTGATCGCCTATCCGCTGGATGACAAGTGGATATCCAGTGAGGGGTTTCAGTCTGCCGACGGGTTGCTCCAGGACGACTGTCGTTGCGTGCGCCTTTTGATTCCCGAGGAAGCGTTGGGGAAGAAGGCCCTCCTGCTGGGCTGTGATCCCGCTTTTGCTATTTTGAGTTCGCACGTGTCACGCTCGCTCGGTGACGAAAGACTCCAATGTCGGTTCAGCCAAAGTACGGGGGCATTGAAGGCCCTTTCGTCCGGATATGCTCATCTGGCCGGAACGCACCTGCACAACACGTCGGATACGGAGTCTAACCTCGATCTGGCCCGGGCAACACTGGGAGAAATGAAGGCGAAAGTGATCGCCTTTTCCAGCTTCGAAGAGGGATTGATGGTTGGTCCGGGCAATCCCCACGGCATCAGGGCTATCGGCGATCTGGCCGGAGGCATTCGATTCGCCAACCGTGAGCCTGGAGCCGCTCTGAGGGTCCTCCTTGACGACCATTTGAGCCGGCTTGGAATAAGCCCTGAGACCATCGATGGCTACGACCGGCTGGTTCGTAGCCATAACGAAGGGGCCAAAATGGTATCCTTCGGACTGATAGACGCCGCGCTCGGACTTCGTGCTGTCGCAATGTCGCACGGCCTGGGATTTGTATCGATTGAGATGGTTCGCTGCGATCTGGTAATCCCCCACGACCTGATGGAACATTCGGCTGTGAAGATCATTCTTGAGTTGCTGCAAACACGGGGCCTGCGTGAGGAATTGAGCGCCCTGCCGGGCTATGACTCGTCACGTATGGGGACTGTGATTGGAGAGACATAAGTTTACCGCTTCCAAGAAAAGCAAAGTTTTGCTTTTGTTTACCCTTGTAACCTGCTTTGGAAGTAAATACTCCATACGCTTGTGTTACTGGGCTACAAGACTACAGGGTTAAAGGAGGATTACCTGGCTATTAGAGTGAGCAATTCCGCTTACAACTCGAAAAGCGGTTTTATCGGTCCTTGCAGTGTCTAAAGGCGCCCCCGATACCGGATTTGGTCGTGGAATATTACTCTGCCCTTCAAGCGTCCGGGCGATTTGAGGGCAACGCTGTTCGCTTCGAATCAATTTCGACGCGTGATGCTTTTCTGGTTTTGACCTCTCGTGGGGTTACCTGCCCCTTGGATTTCCGGGTTTTGTCAAAAGCAAAATGATCGATGAAATCCTGGAGCATGGACAAGTCCTTGTCAAACAGGTTTTCAAACTCCACCCCGCAGCGCCTTGTGCTGATCTGCTTCCAGGAGCCTCCAGGGACTTCCCTGTCATATATAATTCTGCATTGAACACTGCGCAGGTGAATGAAACGGTTATTGCTGCCGAATATTGTTATTTCGGAGCGCTTTTCATTATCTCCGTTTGCAGCCAAATACTGAACGCACAGCCCGCCCATGCTGATATCCTGGATTTGCCCCGTGTTGATAAGCTCATTGGGCCTTATAAAAGCAGCGAATGCCCCTTTTTTGCCCTTGAACCTTTTGTGTTTTCTTTTTTCCTCAAACATTTTTTCCCAACCCAGCCATGTAAGAAGTGAATTCCACAGACGAAACGTTGGACATGAAACCCCGGGAATGTGCCGGGCTATTAACCCTGAATAAATGTGTAAACTCAACCACAGGCAGATTGCCCTCTGGGTCAGGCCTGAGCGGAATTGATATCCTTTATGATGCCTGAAATCTGAGAATAAAGCCGCTCGGCTTTCCTTAGATGATTGAGCGCTTTCGATTGTGCGCTAGGGTTCCCTGAAAGCTTCTTATAGTTGTTCGAATGCCGCATGGCCTTTTCGTTAAGGTGAACCAATCTGCGGATAGACAAAATATTGATTGTTCTCATGGTAATTTTCCTCCTCGTTTGCGATAAATCCGATGAATTTCTGAGAGTTACTATCCGGAAGTACGCACTCTCACTTAAGAGAAAAGTCCTACGGAGGAAAAAGGCGGGAAGGCCCCCAAAGGGTTACCTCAAATACCCCTTTGGAGGCTTCACATTGGCAGTTGCAGGGAGGCCCGCTTCATGGCTTGCTCCTGACAGAAGCCATCTTATTTTAGAAATAGTTGTATTAGAAATTGTTATGAAGGAATGACCTGACAGTCGCCCAAGGGTGAAATGATCTCTGAGACTACTGGCACTTGGTTAGGTGTTCTTGTTTCATGACGAATCACCTTATAAGGCTCTAGCGGGTCGTATGTGCCTCATCGGCGCGGGTCTGGCGACTGGTGCTCTTGGGGCGCTTGTTGTTGAGCGCAGGCCATTGCCTTGCCCGAAACTAAGAACAGCAGGGCAGGTTGTCAACTGATGAAAGGGCATGTTTCCCCCCCTTAGCTTAGATATGCGACTGAAAGATATGTGTGAGGGCAAATAAAGCCCGCTTCGTTTTTAATCCCTCAATTCCTCAATCCCTAAATTCCTCAATCCCTAAATTCCTCAATCCCTCAATCCCTCAATTTATGCATTTTCGCGTCTATTTTAGGATTGAGACCAGATACTCGTGGGCCTGATCGTTCTCTCTGACCTCCAGTAAACTAAAAAAGTATTTCTTCCCTTTATACGTGAAAAACTCCAGCCTATCCATCTGAAGGCACAGGTTCTTTTTAACCCTTCCGATATTGAGACGGACAGTGGCGGCCGAACCTCCCGGGCATCGGTTTTTATCAGCGGCTTCGTCAACTACAATGGCGACATCGTTATTGAATGCCGTGAAAACTTCACCCGCCTTGATCCATGTGGGCTCTAAAGCCATTTCTTGGACAAAAAGCCTTTCCGCGCGGGCAAGACTTTGCTCAGAATCGTGCAGCCGGTTTTCCAGAGATGCTATCGTTGAATCCTTGTTTGCCATTGCAGTAATGAATTCCAGATTTTTATTCTGGCAGGCTTTCAAATCTGCTGTCAAAGATGATATTCGAGAATCCGGTATGGTTTGCGGTTCCTTGCTTCTTCTTTCCAGTTCTTTATACATAGTGTCGAGGCGAGTGTATTTCTCATTAAGTTCATTGTTGCTGTTTCGCAATTCTCGCACTTCCTTGTGGTGCGTTCGATTAGTGACAAGATAACTCAGCCACGCGATGTCCCCAAATAATAATATGATACACATTGCTGTAATAATGGGACTATTTACAAAAAAGCTCCAGAAAGAAAATTTTCTCTTTTCTCTCATGCTGCCATGTCTTTCGATAAGCCAAGCATAAATATACCTTCGTACCCACCGATTTCACATACTCGGATATTACTCCCGGTCTCAACTCAACTGTTACACTCCGGTCTCTGGGACGGGAATTCGCAACTTTTATGCCAACTATCGAAATAGCCTCAGGCCTCGATCTATGAGGTATGGATCGGACCCGATTGCAGGCTTTCACCGACAATTAGCGTTTGTCATTTACTACACTTTGGACTTTCAGCACCTGAGGGAAAAAGAGCGAACGATCGAAGACGCGATCCGGGCCTTGTCTACCATCATCCTTCTGCAATCATCTCTTGAGATCTTTTAAAACCCACATAATTGCAGCCGTGGCGATAGCGACAACAGCCCATTGAATAAAGAGGCGGGTAACATCTATGGCGTTGCCTATTTCGTACGGTGTGGCGAATATAAACCCATAATATCCCGGGCTATCGGGATAATCACCGGTTCTATGGAAATACCAGGGAGGTATTAATCCCATAAGTACTATAATTCCAGTCCCCGCCAAAAATACTATTCTCTGTTTTTTATTCATGCCTTCGCTCCTTGCTCCACACACTCCTACGGCCTTCTTGAATTTGGGCAAAACCTTCAATGTTGCACCTCCCAGCCCCAGACTGGAGAAAGACCAGGCGAGCCGTAGGTTGACTCCACCACTTCCTGCAGGGAGACCTTGAAAAGCAGATCGGATAATCGCCGCCTCAGCTCTCCTCCACATCATCCACATCGGGCAGGTAGCTACCCCCGCGTGTTGCCTTAATGATCCAGTTTGCGAAAAGACCGGCCGCAATGCCGGTAAGTAGGAGCCAGAACATGGAACACCCCCTCCCTCCCGGGCAACACCGGACATCCGCGGATTGCTAAGCGCCACAGCTAAGCACGACACCGCGTGGACGACTTCCCTCCTGAAGAGCCGGTGTAATGAAAAACCTTGTTCTAACTTAGCGCTTCCGGCCATTTTGGGGGCCGGATCACAACGCGATATATAAAGCTACGCCTTCATCGCATGATGTCGAAATCACAACAATTGTCAACGGGGATTTCAGAGGACAGGAATTGGGTAAATAGTCTATACAAATGCGCATTTATTGGCGGATGTTTCAGCGTGTTGACAGCAATCAGACGGCTATTAAACAATACTTAACCGCAGAGCGAGAAGCCGTTGAGATTTCAGGTTCATCCGGCAACCCAGTACCTGCAGACGAGAAAGGGCAGCATCTGTCTGCTGTGAACTCGCCCTGTGGGGGATTTTGAGTTTCTTGCCCTGAAAGGGCTGCATAGGGTAGCCCGGGGTATTTGAGAACCCGCGCCACCCTGGAGAGAACAGGGCCGCAAAGTAGTTGTAATACCCTGAAAGGGTTACATAAAAAGAGTATTCGGATTAAATCGCAGCCATGTAGGGTGGGCATGGTATTTTCATGCCCACCAGGCGCATCCCGCGCATAAAAAACTGGTGGGCAGGGTGTTTGGGGCTGTTGCTCAAAGCATGCACACCAGAAAACACCCTGGCGGTGAGGAAAATCCTCATTTCGTCAGTCTTTTCCTTTTTTTTGCTCCCACTCCTCAGCTAAGCGCTGCGCCTCGCCGATCTGGGCAGGTGTCATTTTCCTGGCGGCCTCATCTCTGCCCTTTTGGGCTGACAAACTGCCTTGCGCTGCTGCTAAGTTAAACCACATGTGCGCCAAAATGAAGTCTTGGGGGACGCCTTGGCCCTTATAGTACATCGTTCCCAAAATGGATTGCGCAAAAGGATTTCCTTGGTCTGCCGCCTTGCGATACCACTTCACAGCCTCGATATAATCCTGCGGGACGCTTTTGCCCGTATGGTACATCGTTCCCAGCACAAATTGAGCGTCAGCATGTCCCTGGTCTGCCGCCATACGAAACCACCTGACAGACTCGGCATAATCCTGAGGTACACCTGCGCCTTTCCTGTATATCCGTCCCAGCTCGAATTGCGCGTCAGCGTGTCCCTGGTCTGCCGCCTTACGATACCATTTTATGGCCGCGGTATAATTCTGTGGGACGCTTTGACCCATACGGTACATGTTTCCAAGCCAGAAGTTTGCCTTAGGCGGGAATTTCAATGTTGCCATTTACGCCTCTTCAATGTTGTGGGCGCCAATGGCAAAGGGACAAAGCAGATGAACGTGGCGCCGCAAACATATTACGGTCACAATCCGGTTTTGCATGAATATTTTTGAATAGTGGGTCTAGGTGCAAGCTGCTTGAGACGGGTTCTCAGGTATGGGTTGAGTGGAGCACGTGTGTGCTGAAATTGCAAAAAACAGTGCCTTTGGTGTTTTACTTGCAAGCTCGATCGGGAAATCGTATGATTTTGCGGTCTATCAGGTTGTTCAAGGATTTTTTCCTGGCGGAACCCGCCTCAAAATGAGGTTCGGCACCGCAGCATCTCATGCCCCTTTTGGGGCACCCTGAAACCATGAAAAGACTCGTAGGATGGGTGCAGACCCGTAGGATGGGTGCAGCGAAGCGCAACCCATCAAGTCTTTTCGGATCAGTAATTCATGTCTCATTGGGACTTCTTCGCGTTCTTCGACGTCAAAAAACGCGTCTCCGCGTGAAAGACTGTCTTTTCGGAATAGATAGTCAACTTGATAATAACGGAATTGGTTGGTGATAGACCCACCAAATATAAAGACGTAATCGGTTTTATGATCCCGTCCCTGGTGGCGTGGATGGCGTTCTCAAAGCGGCAAAGCCCAAATTGGCAGGCCCCGCCGTCGTCCTCTTTCCCCAGCGCCAAACATAGCGCGGGGTCTACACGCGGATAGTCGGCATCGTTGCACTCCTCACAGCCTGCCGCCGCCTGACAGACTCTCTGGCGCAGAAGTTGCAACCCGGAGGCATGGCGAAGAAGTCGATGCATTATTCCAGTTGAATCTGAAGGAATTTCCGGCGATTTGGAGAGATTATGGAAAAAGATGAAAAAGCCAGTTCACTAATTTTTACTCTCTTTGCAATATTGTTAATTTTGTTGTCCACGGTTTCCTGCTCACCGCTTTTCTTGGGTCAAGCAGCCTCTGAAGGTGCGCAACTTGTAGTGGGAACGGCGGTAGTTTGCTCCGCATCGACCACAGAACATGATAAAAATTTGAAAGGCTCGGTAAAAGCCTTTAATGAGGCTTTCAGATCTGAGGATTACGCGCAGGCGTCTGTTTTTGTCAGTCCGGACAAAAAAGAAGAATTCTGGTCGGAGGCGGACAGGTTTCAAGGAAAAATCCGGATCGCGGAATATGAGTTAAGGGACATGCAACTTGATGAAAAGAAAAATCACGCTACGGCAATTCTGTGTTTTCAATACTGTCGAACCGCATCCCCGATCGTTAAGACGGTGTCTTTTTCGCAAAAATGGCAATATACTGAAAAAGACAAAACATGGAGAGTCAGCGATATCGGATTTGAAGCGTTTCCTTCAACCAGCTATTAATCCCGCTTCCGTGGATACGAACTGCAATCCGGCAAGGCACTCCCGGAAGGGGACTCGTCGATACTGGAAAGAGCACAGAGGCGGGGACCGAAAAATACTACATATCTACTACTAGGCTAAAAGAGCCAAAATGAAAGGATCGGTAAAAATGCTGGACCATTTAGCGGTCCGATTATGTCAATCGTGTGGGTGTGCTTTATTCGCAATAATCTTTCAGTTGCTCTGATACGTGGCTATAAATATTCTTCTGTTCTGGAATTGATGTATGTGCTAAATGTAGTGACGATATGTCACTATTAGTTTGTGGAGTTTTGTAATACCATGTTTGGCATAAATATTTAGTAAATGGTATAAATCTGTAATGATACTTGATTGTAAACACGATATACGATGCTTCCACGGGTGGATGGAAATTGATTTTAACATGACAATCAAAGCCAGTTTTCGCTGGTATATCATTTCCTATTGAACCATCATCCCACGTAGGGAGTGTGCCAAAGCTAGTATTAATAATTATAATTCTATAATACAAATGTGTTACAATGTGGCTACTAGCATTGAACATATTTGTAAAAATAACATATTGCGTATCTGTTCCAAACTGTTTGGTAAGTTCTTCTGTCGCCGTCCTTATCTCAGGAGGACTTGATGTAAAATAATTCTTGTCAGGTGAATTATCTGCTTCTTGAAGGTGTTGTGTATATGTTATGCTCTTATTTATACTATACCATTCACTTGTCCCTAAGAGTGTAATGACACATATACACATGAATATGATTACTGTAACGGTGGTTCTAGGATATGTACCATGGAAACTCTTTACAGTTGTCTTAGCAAAAGAACTTGTAACAGCCAATACCAAGTAAAGTAGAATGCCAGCTAGTCCCAAAAGTGGTAAAATATAAGGATTATACCGGACATAGCCTTGATCAATTGCGATAGGCAATCCAACAGTCAAGAAGATTGCCCCTGCCCATGCCGCGAATCGCTTCCTTCCAAGCACGGCCTGCTCCCCTTCTAGAATGGACGATTCCTGTTATCAGCTAATACCATTGCTGTAAGCTCGTCAGCTTTTAATCCGGCCCCGACAAAGACGCCTCCCATTTCCTTGCACCCCCTTGTTACTCATCATTAACTACGGTGGCGCATTTTAGCGTCATAGATCGATTGAAAACCGTCCAAAGATTGTGTAGCACCAACTCAATTCCCGGAACAGGGTGCGCACAAAGATATTCGTCAAGTTGCCTGATATTTAGTTCTTTATAATCGCCCCAAAAATCATCAAAATTCATAATGACATACACTATATGCGTTGCTTCTCCCTTGGGATCGTAAGCTTCCAACTGCACTTTAGCGTTTTCAATCACGCCGCCCACCTTCGCAAAAAACTCTTCAGCCAGCTTGGAGTGATCATGTAAATATTTCTTCTCAACGCGTTGTCGGTACACTTCCTCTTCTGAGCGATTAATCGTTTTCACTTCGCATAAGAATCTGGCGGTGCTGCTTATTCCTTCCAAATCAGGCGTCCTTTTGCCTTTTTTTGGGGCGCGCGTAATAAAGTGAATGGCTGAACAGTCCTTGGTTTTTAAAAAATTATAGGCTTTAGCCTGATAGAGTATATTGAGCAATAGTTCCCGCCCGCGGGGGCTCCCTCTGCGGCTGCTTTTTTCGTCCCATGTGTTCACGCACAGTAGCGCCTCGCTTTTTAAGAATGTCCAGGCATCGGCATCAAGTCCCCGTAAATCAAGCTCAATTCTGCTCCATATGCGCCTGACAACTTCATGTTGAAGATCCTGATCCAGGTTTCGTAAACATGAATCTTCGGCATCAGGGTTTTTCATCGAGTCGCGCAGCTCATACAATCTCGGGAACTCTTTTCGAAACACTACCTCTCCTTTAAAAGGGGAGAGATACGCCGCCCACTTCCTGCACCATTCGTTAAGCATCACCGCCGCTTTAGAGATTCTATAATCCTTCCACATTTCGGGGTCCTACTTGTTTTGTTTCGGAACAAAACCCGAAAATACCCACATGACGCCCGCGCCAAGAATCAGCGTTATGACGGGAGGTAAGAAGGTCCCACCTGAACACTCCAAGAGGTGCTTTTTCCTGCTTTCTTTGGATTTTGCGATTCTATTTACCTCATACCATTTTCCCGACTTAACGTATTCTATTTCGTCGTCTTCTTTGTCCAAGAATTCGTCAGCCGTTAAGTTGTCCCCGGGGATTTTATCAACCGGAATGAAGCTCTTTCGCTCCGAGAAACGCTTAAGAGCTTGTTTTGCCTTTGGTTGTGACGATCCTGTCTGTTCAGGCGGCTTTATTTCTGCTCCTACGTCTGGCCTGATTTCCGTTCCATCGGGCGCTACAATCGGCGCTCCCTCGTCGGGAACAATTTCTTGCTCAGAAACTACTTTGCCACTTACATCAGCGGATTCTTGTATTGGTCCTAAGTCTTCAATCGTCCCTAAATCGGGTTTCTTGGGTTTCACAGGGTCTATTTCATCGTCCCACTTGACTCTCGAGATGTCCATCTTGGCTTCGTCCTTGTTGCGCTCGATCTCTTGAATTGCGTTTAGGCTCCGATGTACTTGATAGCGGACGGATAGACCCCGACTATTCCGCCAACGATCACCCAAACGGAAGAGGCCAGTAGCCACAATCGGAAAAAGCCTTTGTGCCAATTCAAATCCCGGAGAGACATTGTTTTCTCCCGAATGAGAGGCAGTGCAGGATAGAGTAGGCCGTTGAACTACGATTGAGATTACAGCAGAGTTTAGGCGCTGTCCACATTGAAGATTTGACTTGATTCTTCCAGGCGAAAGACACGGATCAGGGAGAGAAAATCGATTGTGGGGCATCCTGGAGGGGCGGTAGATGTGGGATCAACGAGACGGTGAGGTCCACGTCAGGGTAAACCGAAAACTGAAAAAATATGACGTCTGCTCAGGAAGACTTTGGATTGGGTTTTGCCTTTAGTATGCGGTTTACCGCTTCATGCAATTCTTTTTCATCCTTGAGAGCTTGACTGATCTTTTCGACGAGTTCCACAAGCACAAGGCGGATGCTCGTCGCCAAGGTCAGACATTCCTCATCAGGCAGATTGTGAACACCTTGACTGAGAGCACCGTGCAAAAGAACCAGAGGATTGTGTCCGTCAATAAGCAACGATGGCGGGATTGCCTCCTTCACTCCTTTTACTGCCTTGCTGAATTGTGTTTGGTCTTTGGACTCACTGAGAAAATCGGTCATTTCTTTTGGTGCGCCGATAGTGTTTGCCACCTTTAAAATCTCGTCAATCAGTCGTGTCCATTGATTCACGACCACTCTTCTATAGTAGGTGAAGGCTCCGATACCAAGTCCTTGATTCTCGCATCGTCGCCCCCTCAGAAAAAGCTCATAGTCAGGTTGGATTAGTCTAAGTACACGACTTGGAAGCGGTGGGCCAAAGGGAGGAAATTCACCGAACTTGAAAGCATCACACTCGCCGTTTCCCACGTTGATGGGATTTAGGAATATCGCAAAAACCTTCTGGGACTTTCCGCAGTGTTTGCAATGATAAGCTAAAAACAGGTATTCGGGAATAGCTGGGGTTAGGTCAGGTCCTCGATCATCCGAAGTGAAAAACATCTTCCCGTTGCAGTTTGGTCCAGAACAATCGAGTTGTAAATCAGGGATTAGTAACGTGGAAGATCGCGAATACATAGTGCCGATGACACGAACAGGCATACCAGGCGGAAAGTTCTGCAGGAACTCTACCCACGAGATCGGAGGGGCGGATTCTGGCACTGATTGCTCATCGGCCATTATAGCCTCCACGGATCAAAGTCAATCTTGGGTCAAGAAGCAGCCTAAAGGAGGCTTCAAAATTCATCCGTGCACACTATATGCACACTGGCCACCAAGAAAGTCCCAACGGAAGGGGTATGGTTTGTAACTTGGCGGAAGCGCATGGGAATCGAACCCACCTGGGAACGCCTTCACGCCCCCACACCGGATTTGAAGTCCGGGAGCCCCACCAGTGAGCTTGGCGCTTCCGAGATGGGCAATATATAACGCTGCAAAAGATTTGGCAATCTCCCTTTTGGGAGCAACGCCGCCGCAAGCCATCACGGAATTAATTACTTCTATGCGGATGCCTGCTAAAAGTTCAACGCTCCGCAAGCTAACCTGAATTATACAGTCACCAGTTCGTATTCTCTCGATCCGATCCCGAGTTCGGATGCATAGATCAACTGGCGCTCCCAGTCAATGTGTGGGTAAACGGCCCTGATCTTGTCGGTGCAGGGCTGCGCGACGCCCTTTAGACACGATGATTCGAGAAGAGGCTGGCTGTTTACCAGGTCCACGCATGCCTGGTCTATCGCCACCGGGTCCATGGAAGCGGCGATGCCTATATCCCCGACAATCGGAGCATCGGCAAAGGGGTAGCAGTCGCACGCGGGAGAAATATGGGTAAGGAAGTTGATGAAAAGTGAGCGCTTTTCTTTTCCCTTGAGCGCCCCGGCAGTGTATTCGACCATCCTTTCCATGAATTTCGGCAGGTCTTTTTCCCAGTTGATAGTGACAGCGCCCTGCGGACAGGCATGAATGCAGCGCGCGCATCCCACGCAGAGTTCCTGGTCTATGCGCATGATTTGCGTGACAGAGGCGTTGGGGGCCGGGATATCCTCAGGTCTTTCGACAAGGCTTATGGCGCCGTGGACGCATTGCTCGAAACAGACCCCGCAGCCTATGCACTTTTTCGAAATGACTTCCGGGGCAACCTCCGAATGCTGGGCCATTTTGCCTTTGCGTGAAGCCGTACCCATTCCGATGTTTTTGATTGTTCCGCCAAAGCCCGATGCTTCGTGCAGTTTGAAATGAGCGAGCGAGATGAGTGAATCCGCGCGAACTATCGCTGCGCCGATCAACACCTCCTGGAAGTGTTTCAGGTTCACCGGGACGGCTACTTCATCACGTCCATCGATGCCGTCGGCAATGATAAGCGGGGCGCCGGCAACCGGGTAGGCAAAGCCGTTGAGAATAGCGGTATTCAGGTGATCCACCGCGTTGCTGCGCGTACCGGGGTAAAGTGTCCCGGAGTCGGTGAGAAAAGGCCTGCCGCCTGCTTCCAGGACCGCATCCACCACCGGGCGAACGAGCACAGGCCTGATAAAGGCAGTGTTGCCTCTTTCGCCGAAATGAATCTTGACGGCGGTAAGGCCTTTTTTTCCGACGATTTGTTCCAGCCCGGCCGCACGGGCCAGTCGCTGAATTTTCGTCAAAAGGCTGTTGTCAAATCCTGTACGCAAATCGGTAAGATAGACCTGGCTGGGCATCACACACCTCAAACAAGTTGAATGGTGAAAAAGGTGGAAAGTCAACAGTTAACAGTTGCGAGGGAGGCAGTTTCCCCCGCAATCCCCGGGCTCCGCCAGGCGGAAGGGGTGTGGGGCGCGCGGCTCCGCGTCTCCGCGACTCCGCGTGATGCTTTATCCCCCTACAGGGGCAAGCAGAACGGCAATGATCCCTGCCAGGAAAATCCCGTCGAAAGTCCCGGCCCCGCCGATCGATGCCACGGGAGCACGCAGATACATGAGTTTATCCAGGTGAAGAATGTCGGCGCCTATGAGTGTCCCCAACGTCCCGGCTACGTAGGCCGTCGGAGCGGCATAACTATAGTTGAAAACCATTGCCGAAATCGCCGCGGCAATGGGCGGAATCAGCCAGGGAACCGCGATCCCGACACCGGGGACCGGCCGCGCGCTCCGGTAAACGAAATAAGTTACCGCTGCAAGAGCGAGCATCATACGGATCGGGTGAAACGAGTTGACCAAAAGATAGAGCGAAATAAAGGCAGGGATTACAGCGCCCCCGACATTTATGGCCAGCACCATTTCATTCGGTCGACTGGAATGCGGAGGACGAAACCGCATTCCGAAAAAGGAGATTGTCTTCCAGTCGTCAAAATTGTCTTCGATCTTGATCCTGCGCAGTGGAATATTGATCATGCTGCCAAGTATGCACAGAAAAAGGAGCGTAAAAAGGTACTCGGGCGGGATGCCGATTTTGGCGAAAGCCCATGAAAACAGGCCAAACTGGATCAGCCCGAAAGCCACGAGGAGCAGAAATACGAAAATGAACGCAAAGAAGATCAGAAAAGGGGGGAAAAACATTCTGCCTCCTCGAGGTGCCCGGATCAAAGTTCATGAATTTGTGTGAGGTGCTGTCTACCGTTCCTGGTATGCACCCGGCTCGATAAACGGACCGAACTGGCTCCTGAGGTCCTTCAGTTTCTGCATGGTGGATCTCCATATCTCGTAGTACTCTTCCGGACAATCGGGCGCAGTGCGTTTGTAGAAGCGGATGGCGCGCGAGATTTTGGCTTCCCATGCGTCGATGCGGAACTTGAAGAGTTCCCGGTAGAGTTCCCTGGGAAAATCCTCCTGAAAGATTTCCTGGAATAGAGATTTGAGGTCCTCATATTTCGGAATGAACCCAAGGGGGGTCCGGTAAGCGTCAACCTCATCGTGGATGCGCCGCTCGGCCCAATGCAGCCAGACTTTCTTGGCAAGTTTGTGCGTGAGAAAATTTCCTTTTTGGTCTTTGAGAAAATAATTGACCGCATAGATTCGCGGCACCTGCTTCAGGCCTTCGACGAATCTAATATTGTTCCCGATATATTCGCCTATCGGATAACTGATGAAATCAAGGTTGGCCATTGGCTGAGGGGCCAGGACACCCTCTTGCCCGATGGTTGCCGAGGTTGTCTCGGATTCCAGAGTGCAGGCTTTGAGGATGATGCCGCTCTTCCAATCCAGCGCTTCCTCGATGGGGACCGAAGTGTCGCTGTCCCTGCCGCCGTAGATTATGCCGCGGACCGGCACTCCATTCTTGTCGTTATAAGCAGGGTCGATGTTTTCGAGATATCCGAGCCTCATAGTATAGCGGGCGTTACTGTGTGCAAACGGAATTGGATTGCCCTCCGCGTCCGGTTTACCCTCGAACCATTCCCCCGAAAAGTTGCGGCCACGGTCGGGATGGTTAACCCCCATGCCCTGCCAGTAGGGTTGGTTGTCAGGACCCGTGAGGACGTTGGAAAAGATGATTTCAAGCCCGGGAGTCTGAAGAGTCTTGAAAATAAGGGGGTCATCCTGCGCGTTCACATCTTTTATGATCCCGAATATTCCGTTTTCTACGTTAACCGCTCTAAACTCACCGTCTATTTTGCGGAAATAGGCGATGTCGTCCCCGATTATCTTTTCGCCCGGCAGCATCGCGGTTGCAGTTTTCCCGCAGGCCGAGGGAAAAGCCCCGCAAAAGCAGGTCGAACGTCCCTTTTTCTCGTTCTGGATAGACATGACGAACATGTGCTCGCACAGCCAGCCTTGTGTTCCGGAGAGCTTGATTGACAGGCGCATGGCGTGTTTCTTCAGCCCAACGCTGTTTCCGGCGTACTGATTATTTGCAGAAAAAACTATGTAGTCCTCCATATCCTGGTAAATCCGCCGCTTATCGAGGTCCACGGAGTTGCCGTTTTCATCGAGGCGGCCCGCGCTATGCACGAAGCGGAAAAATTTGTCCTTGGACGCCATCCGGAGAAAGTGCTCATAGCCTCGTCGATAAAGCAGTTCTTCCGAATGACAAACATAGAAGGAATCGCTCATCTGAGCGCAGGCTACGGAAAAGGGGCTATGGGTGGGGCCTTCGCAGCTAAGTTTTACGATTGCCTGTTTGCCCTTCATGATACCTTTGATAATGTCCAGGACCTCCGCCAGGCCCTCCTCCCTCTCTTTTGCGAGCAGGGCGCCGCCCATGAGCGGGACAAGTTCTTTTCTCACCAGGTTCTTTGTGGCCCCGGGCGCCCGGCCCTGGTCCCCAAATCCATCGTAATGGATCGTGTGACCCTCTTTTGTCAGGGGTTTTTCCTCTTTGAGCGCGAGCGAGTTTTTCCTGATATATTCCGCATCGGCGTCGCTGTCATCACACATATAGACGGAATCGGGTTCGCAAAGCTCGGTATATTCGCCTATGAATTCGAAGAGCTTGGGGTTATCGAGTTGGAGGAGTTTGCGGTAGCTTTCGGCGGACATTTTCTGCCGAAGAAGTGGAGCGTAGCGGTTGTTGTCGAGCTCTGACATTATCTGGTACCCCTTCTGGCTAAAATTTTGGTGCATCCTGAAAGGCGACTTGGTCACGCCTTATAATAAGTACGCAATGCCTCAAACGCATTCTCTATAGATACTCAAAACTGCATCCAACAGGGTTGTAAAATGCAGGTTATGAGAGTTAGACACATCTTGTTGTTCGGCATCGCCGCCGCGGCAGATGCGAATGCCGGGGCATCCGGCGTTTTCGGCGGCCTCCATATCGGAGTCGCTGTCGCCGATAAAAAACGTGTTGCCGGGACCGATGCCTGCAAATCGGCAAGCGGCAAGTATCATGTCAGGAGCGGGTTTGCGGCACCCACATTTTTCGTCCGGGCGATGTGGACAGTAAAAGGCGGCCTCAATACTTCCGCCGTATTCCTCCACCCGCTGAATGAGCCCTTCATGAATTCCCCAGAAATCGCTCCAGTTGATAAGACCTCGATTGACCCCCGACTGGTTGCTCACCAATATGACGGAGATATCTTTGCCATGGAGGTATTTGAGCGCTTCGAGGGCATCCTCGTAAAAGCGAACTTCTTTCAGGCTCTTTACATAATCGGGACGGTTCACATTCAAAACGCCGTCCCGGTCCATGAGGAGGAAACGGCTGTTTTTCGGTTTGGGGCAGTTGAGCCATGAAAGCATTATTACCGGTCCGTCCTGATTTGATTCATAATATAGCCAAATCAGGTTTGAAAAGATGTATACTATTAATAAATCCGGCTTGAAGGTTGAAAGCGCAGCTTTCGTTAAACGCAAACTTTTACTCTATCACGTGACCATGCTTCAAGCAACTGATCTCGAAAAACTGCAGGATGAACTCGAGTACCGATTCCAGAACAAAGAGCTTCTTTTCCGTGCGCTGGTCCATCGTTCCTTTGCCTACGAGAATCAAGACGTTGCGGCAGATAACGAGACCCTGGAGTTTCTTGGCGATTCGGTGCTCGGATTGGCAATAAGCCACCTGCTGCTCGATCTTTTTCCGGACTTTGATGAAGGAGAGCTGTCCAGGCTCCGCTCTTCTATCGTAAATGAGCGTGAGCTGGCGCAAATCGCATCGAGTGTCAATCTGGGCGATTATCTTCTCCTCGGAAAGGGGGAGGAACTCTCGGGAGGACGGCAGAAACCATCGCTTTTGGCTAACGGGCTCGAAGCGCTTCTTGCCGCCGTGTATCTGGACGGGGGGCTGGATTCGGCTGTCCGGCTGGTTCAAAAGATGTTTCACGGCTATCTTGAACACAGGGAAGAGGACTACCTGCTAAAGGTCCTGGATAAAGATTATAAAACTCAGCTCCAGGAGATCACGCAGGCGCAGCTCAAGCTTACCCCCACATATTTCCTCGAGGCCGAAGAAGGGCCTGACCACGACAAGACTTTCTTTATGAGGGTCGCAATCGGAGACCGGGTGCTGGCGCACGGTTTTGGGAAAAGCAAAAAAGAAGCCCAGCAGGAAGCCGCGCGAAAGGCAATCACTGAAATCGGAAAAGATTCCGGACTGCTTCACTCACATGCCTCCTAAGAAGATAATCTATCCTGTTTTCCTGCCTCACGCGGGCTGCCCCTTTCAATGCGTCTACTGCAATCAGCAGGTGGTTGTCTCCCACGATCATCGGGAACTTCGTATCCTGGAGATTGTAGAGTCCCGTTTGAGGGCCTACTCCGGCGAGGTCCTCAGATCGGGCCGCTCCGGCGAGATTGCCTTCTTTGGCGGCACCTTCAGCGCTTTGCCGCACGCGTTGATCGAATCCATCCTTACCGCTGCCTCTATTCATGTAAGGCAGGGTGTTTTCACCGGGATTCGTTTTTCAACCAGACCGGATTGTCTGGGAGATGAAGTTATCGGTATTTTTTCAAAATACCCGGTCCGCACAATTGAGCTGGGCGTTCAGAGCTTATGTGACTCCGTCCTGCAAGAGAGCCGGCGAGGGTATTGCGTGAGATCGGTCTATGATTCGGCAAAACGGGTCAGGGATGCAGGATGGGCTTTGGGCATTCAGATGATGGCAGGGCTGCCGGGCGACACTCGAGGGCTGTTTGTCCAATCCATGCGTAAGGCGATTGAGCTCGCCCCCGATTTTCTGCGCATCTATCCAACCCTGGTCCTTGAAGGGACAAGGTTGGCTGACTCCTTTAGAAAGGGGGTCTACACCCCCTTGAGTCTCGATGAGGCCGTAACATGGCTTGCACCGGCCTATGATGCGGCGCTCAGGGCCGGCATACCCGTTATTAGGATGGGCCTGCACACGGACCCTGCCCTGGAAAAGCCGGGGGTTATTCTGGCCGGACCTTACCATCCGGCTTTCGGGTACCTGGTAAAGTGCCGTTGGTGGCGGGACCGGGTAGATCACGAATTTGCCTCGTTATCCGAACTGGCCGGCGGCGAAATTGTTCTGCGGGTCTCCCCAAACCTGGTGAGCGATGTTATTGGACATGGAAGATCAAACCTGAAGTACTGGCAAGCCCGATGGAATGTAACCGTAAAGGTGATCGGAGGGGTTGGCCGGGGCGGGAATGAAATGTTTATCGAAAGACCTGAACAAAGTAAATACGGAAACACCGGATGAGCGGGTGACCCTTTCCGGGAGTGCAGGAGGCCCTCTCTTGGTACAGGTTGTGGAAAAAAAAGAGTTCAAATCGGGATACGCAGCTATCGTAGGCGCGCCTAACGTCGGGAAGTCCACTCTGCTGAATCAGATCCTCAAGCAGAAGATCTCTATCACGGCGCCTAAACCCCAAACGACCAGGAACCGAATTCTTGGAATACTTACCGCAAGCGGCTACCAGATCATGTTTGTGGATACGCCTGGAATACACAAGGCGCAGGATGAGTTCAACCGGGGACTCGTAGCAACAGCGCTTGCCGCCCTGGGCGAAAGCGACGTCGTTGTCTTCATGATAGATCCGGAGTTCGCTTACGGGCCGATAAATGAATACATTATGGGCAATCTTCGCCGGATTCATACGCCGGCAATACTCGTGATCAACAAGGTCGATACGCTCAGGAATAAAGGCGACTTGCTGCCACTGATGCAGGGTTACGGGGAGGGGTTCGATTTCAAAGCCATAATTCCCGTTTCCGCCCTGAAAGGCGATGGTGTAGGGGAAATCCTGACGGAGGTCGTGTCACTTTTGCCGGAAGGACCGCAGTATTATCCGGGAGATTCCGTCACAGACCAGCCGGAGCGCTTTTTTGCAGCGGAGCTGATCCGGGAGAAAATTTTCCATCTCGTTCACCAGGAGATCCCGTACGCGGTCGCCGTAACTATCGACAGGTTCAGCGAAATACCTGAGAAGAAGCTTATAGAAATCGAATCGACAATCAATGTGGAGCGTGAGTCTCAGAAGGCTATCATAATAGGGAAGGGCGGGCAGATGCTCAAGGAGATCGGAAAACAGGCCCGAATAGAAATAGAGACCTTCCTTGGATGCCACATATATCTCGGTCTTTTTGTGCGCGTACAGAAGAACTGGAGAAAAGACCCACGGGCCCTGCTTGAATTCGGATACCGGAGTACCTGATACCAAGTTGCGCTCAAGACCGGGCGGGGATAAACCCGCCCCTACAGGATTGTCGCTCGGCTCAAACGTGGGGGAGGGCTTTAGGAGCTGTTGCCCAAAGCATGCACATCAGAAAAACACCCTGGTGTGAGAAAAACTCACGTTTCGTCATTCCGGCAGGGCTTTTGGGCCGGAATCCAGTGTCTGTATTTAAATGCCGGATTGACAAGCAATTCTCCTAAAGCCTGGATTCCGGCCCAAAAGCCCTGCCGGAATGACGGTTATGGGAATCTCTCGGCCAGCCAAAAACTATCGCGTATGGCGCTTATGGTAAGCTAGGTCGTAGGATGGGTGAAGCGAAGCGCAACCCATCACCAGGCCGATTTAATAGCATCTTGAATGCGACTTGGTATGAACTGGATCACTTATTCCTGGAATAGCTCTGCTCCGGATACACGATGACCCGTCTGTCCGGGTCCCTGCCGATGCTCCCCGATCTTAGCCCGCTTTGCTCTGCCAGTATGTGCTGGAGCCTTCGCACACGGGAGTTCTGAGGCGAGAGTTCGACGGTTCGGCCATGCTCGCGGACGGCTTCAACGGCCGCCCGGGCCTCTTGGATTCCCGCTTCTTCATCTACGTTTATCACCTCTTCAGAGGGGAAAAGCGAGCGCAGGAAGTTCTCCATCTGGGTCGTAGTGTTGCTCTTGAGAACATACCTGGGCGTTCCCCTGGCTTCTGCTTCCCGAATATTTCCAGGTTGCCGCTTTTCCAGCGATTTCAGGGAAACAATGAGATCGGCCCTGTCGATCTCCGAAGTGATTACTGCGGGCAACCGGAGTTTCTCCATTACACGTTCGAGCCTTATCCGGCTCACCCCATAGGAGAATATCCTGATATTTCTCCGCCTCGGCCGTTTGCTCGCCAGTTTCAGGACCGGTCTTTCGGCGGCGGCATCTATTTTTTCCTCTTCGCGCGGTTCGGGCCGGCTCACCTCCACGCGGCCTCCTTCCCCCCTGGTCCGGATTTCGGGAGAGACTGGAATACCTCGCAGAAAGCGGTCCACCACCTCGGCTACGTTATCGTAGACAGCCAGCCGGCCGCGCTCCTGGATCTCGATCATTACGTTGAAAGTCGGGGGCGCTTTGCGCTCGAGCACCGTCTTTTGGGTCCTGCGCCTTCGGGCTTCTTCGTCGGAGAGGGTAACGGCCTGGATGCCGCCCACAAGGTCCATCAGGGTTGGATTTTGAAGAAGATTTTCAAGGGTCCTGCCATGAGCGGTGGCGATGAGCTGCACGCCCCGCTCGGCAATCGTTCGAGCAGCGGCTGCTTCAGCCTCGGTTCCGATTTCGTCTATGACTATCACCTCGGGCATGTGGTTTTCGACGGCCTCGATCATGACGGCATGCTGCTTATAGGGAGAAGGTACCTGCATCCGGCGCGCGCGGCCGATCCCGGGGTGGGGAATATCACCGTCTCCGCCTATTTCATTTGAGGTATCGACGATGATTACCCTTTTGCCGAGATCGTCGGCAAGAACGCGCGCAGCCTCCCGGAGCAGGGTCGTTTTTCCCACGCCGGGCGGACCCACCAGCAGCAGCGATTCGCTTTCTTCAACGACGTCACGCACGATGTCCACGGTACCGAAAACCGCCCTTCCAACCCGGCACGTCAGGCCGATAATCGACCCGGTCCTGCTCCTTATCGCCGATATCCTGTGCAGGGTGCGTTCGATTCCCGCGCGGTTATCCTCGGAAAACTTTCCCGTATGGGAAACTACGTAGCTTAAATCGTCGCGTGTAACCTGTTCATTGGAGAGATATTCCATCCGGTTTTCGAACCGGACCTCCGGATTTCTTCCCAGATCGAGCACGATTTCAAGAAGCGAAGACAGGTCCTGCCTGGACTCGACCCTTTCGCGAATGTGCGGAGGGAGAACCTCGATCAGCGATTGAAGATCATCAACGGAATCTGCACCGTGATTCAATTCGTTTTCTCCATGATCCTGGTCGGATAAGTGTGTGATACCGAGTTGCGTTCAAGGCCGGGCAGGGTAAACCCATCCCCGCCGCATTGTCGCACCGTTCTTTCGTAGGGGAGGGCTATAGGGGCCGTTGCCCAAACATGCATATCGGAAATCATCCCAGTCCGAAAAAATCATCCCAGGCCGAAAAAATCATCCCAGTCCGGAAAAATCATCCCAGGCCGGGAAAATCATCCCAGTCCGGAAAAATCATCCCAAGCCGGAAAAATCATCCCAGGCCGGAAAAATCATCCCGGTCCGGGAGAATCTCACATTTCGTCATTCCGGCAGGGCTTTTGGGCCGGAATCCAGTGTTTTCATTGAGCAGCCGGATTAACGAGCAATTTCTCCAAAGACGCTGGACCCCGGCTCAAAAGCCCTGCCGGGGTGACGGTTATGGAAATCTCTCGGCCGGCCAAGAAAATATATTTGGGCAACAGCCCCTTTATGCCCTCCCGAGTTCCCATAATATCAAGGAACTACCCGAACATTCCGCTTGTCATATATAAAATTTTCATAATGCCTGCAAGTCAGGAGTCAATTGGACCGTCTTAGAATATCAATTAATCTGGACAGGTCTAGGCAATTCGTGGGGCTTTGCATAAAGAGGCGAATGTAAATGTTCATCCGGCAAACGAGTACCCGAGGTTTGGATGTTTGCCCCAAAGGGGCTCAATAAGTCAGCCCAGGGTCAGTCTCGCGCCTCGCGGGACGTCACCCTGGGTATGAATGCACACAAACCGATTTTACCCTGCAAGGGTTACATAAAATCTGCCATACTCATGTCTGTCCGGAGATTGAGGCATTCGCGCGGAAATCCTTTTTTATGTAACTTTCAAGCCAAGAAACTCTAAAAGCCCCCAGGGCGAATTCACAGCAGACAGATATTGTCCTTTCTCCTGCTCCAGGCACTCGTTGCCGGATGAACCCAATTTGCCGGGCTTTGCATCAGGAGGCGAATATAAAACCGGCCGGTCATCCTGATAAAACAGGCCGGCCGGCCGCGGTATATATCTTTTGGCCCATCAGCTCGATCAGGCTTCGGGCCACAGCTTCGCAGCTTGTCCGCGGAGTTTGTATTTCTGCACCTTTCCGCTGGCAGTAAGCGGAAGCTGACGAATAAAAGTTACATATTTTGGGACCTTGTAGTTGGAAATCTTCCCACGGCAAAAATTCTGGACGTCCTCAGGGGCTATATCATAGCCCTGCTTGAGGATCACAAACGCGCCGACCTGTTCTCCATATTTTTTGCTGGGGACCCCGACTACCTGCACGTCCTGAATACCCTCCATCCTGTAAATGAACTCCTCGACCTCGCGAGGGGATATGTTCTCGCCGCCCCGGATTATCAGGTCCTTGAATCGACCCGTTATGGCCACGTAACCATCCTAGGGCGCAACGCCGGGTTGCTGCAGAACATTATATCATTTTTATCAGGTTGGGACTGAAGGGGCCAGGTTATCAAGGCGAGCTGTTTCCCAAACATTGCTGGAGTCTTATAACGTAAGTCCCATGGATAGCAAAGACAAAAATCGAAAGAAATACGGTAGCGCCGTCTTCCATGGCGGCGTGTTACGGGCAAGAGAGGATGGGATCAATGTGATCGAGCCTTGCGATCAACAAAATAGCGTGGCTGCCTGATTGTCTTGAATGAGCCTTGCACGGTCTGACTGGGTCTATCTTTGAGAATTCCACGGTAGCGCCGTCTTCCATGGCGGCGTACATTATATGGAAGCCATTTCCACAAGGCAATTTCATTGTCGGAGGAGGCCCGCTTCTATGTCCTATGACCCTTTATCTCTTATTCACGCGAAGACAACAAAAAAGGTCGTGTCACCGGGCGAACAAATCAAGGCCGAATTTGAAGCTTTCGCCGGTCGGCCGTTGAACCCTTTCTTCGACACAGATGAGAATCAATGCCGCTGGGCTAAAGTGACCGCCCGGCAAGACGGCTGAAACAAAGCACAGGTTGCAGGGGAGAGACTCTCATGTCCCACGACTGCTTCATCAGCTACGCATCGGAAGACATCCGATACGCCGAAAAACTTTATCGCAGGCTCACCACCGAGAAATTCAAGGTCTGGTTTGACAAGGCTCGGCTGAAGCCTGGCTATGACTGGCACAAGGAGATCGAAGAGCACTGCGAAAACAGCCTAGTGATCCTACCCGTACTTACCCGTCGGTGGAAAGAGTCTGCTTGGACCAGGTATGAGACTTACGGAGCCGAGTCTGTCATCCCCCTGGTGTTCGAGGGAGGCTTCGAGGAAGTGAGCACCCCTCCGCTTCGCCGCTTCCAGGCGCAGGCGCTGGACTTTCGTCATATAGACACAAGCGAGGACAGTTGGTCACAGCTTCTTGCCGCTATCCGCGAACTTCAGGACCAGCCTCAGCCAGAGGCAAAGGATCGCCGCGAGGTAAACATCCCGTACTCCGCTAATCCCTGTTTTGTCGGCCGCGAGGCGCAACTGGACGAGATTCACGAAAAACTCTTCCTCAACCCGACAACCGCTCTGACCCAAGGGCGCGCGCAAGCCATAACGGCACTCGGCGGGGTCGGCAAGACCACCCTGGCCCGCGAATACGCCGAAAAATTCTGGCGCTGCTACCGGCAAATATTCTGGGTGAATTGCAGGATCGGCGTCGAGGTCGAATACGCCAGGTTTTTCGCAGTCCTTTTCCCCGAACGCGCAAAATACGATCTCAAAGACGAGGAGAAAGCCAAACAGGTTTTATACGAATTCAAAAGAGTGGACACCCCACTGCGTCTTCTCATCCTCGACGACGCCCCCGATGATTCTATCGAGCAATGGCTGCCTAAGCCCGGCAACTGCCATACCATCATAACGTCCAGGTTCACCTCCTGGTCGGCGGGAGTGGAGCAGACGCCCGTGTGGATTCTCGAAAAAGAGCCTGCACGCAAGTTCCTGCTCAAACGTACAGGGCGAGATCGGGATGGTTTGAAGGCCGACGACTTTAAAGCCTCTGAGGAACTGGCCGAAAAACTTGGCTATCTGCCCCTTGCCCTGGAACAGGCCGCGGCCTATATCCATGAGGAGGGACCGCTTTTCGGTTTCCGCACATACCTGGGATATCTTGCGAAGGCTGAACACGAAAGAAAGCTGTTTGCCAAAAAATCTTCCAAGGGTTCCACCGATTACCCGGACGCTCTCTTTACCACCTGGCGCACTACCATCGACAAGCTCTCACCTGGAGCACGGGCCATTTTGAGGCTTTCGGCATGCATGGCTCCGACTCCGATACCTTTCCCCATGTTCATGAAAAGTATTCACACCATCGTTGAACAAGCAGAGGCCCTTGGTCCCGCTAACCCCCACGGGTCTTCCCCACCCGACGAACTCGATCTCCGCGACTGGAAATCAGAGCTGGCAAGATATTCAATGATCAGGCTGAACGCTTCATCTCCCGGACCGGATGCAGTTGAGTCTTTTTCGGTCCATGGACTCGTTCAAAGGGTAGAATGGCTGAACCAGGAAGATGCCGATCGCCGCAACAGCCTGGGAAGGGCCGTAGGTATGTTCAATAATTATTCTCCCGATCCTACGCATGGACCCAAGAGCCGCGCAACCTGGGATATTCTCCTCCCTCATGCCGAATCCCTTTCAGCCTTGGAATACGAGGAAAAGGAAACCGGCCGCGTCCCTGACATAGGTCTTCTCGATCATATTGCGAGCGCTTTCAAGGAAAGAGGCTGGTATGATCGGGCCATTCCCCCTGTAAAAAAGATGTGTAGTATAAATGAAGAAAGTTTCGGCTCCGAGCATCCTAACACTCTCAGAAGCCTAAACAATCTGGCGTATTTGCTTGAGCTCACGGGTGATTACGTTCAGGCAGAGCTCCTTTATCGGCGTGCCATGGAGGCTAAAGAGCGAGTCCTTGGCCCCGAGCATCCCGATACTCTTACGACCGTGAACAACCTGGGGTGTTTGCTTAAGCTCAAGGGCGATTTCGTTCAGGCTGAGCCCCTTTTGCGGCGTGCGCTTGAATGCCGCGAGCGGGTCTTCGGCCCCGAGCATCCCGATACTCTTTCGAGCGTAAACAACCTGGCGCTGTTGATCCGTGGCATGGGTGATTACGCGCAGGCTGAGCCCCTTTTGCGGCGTGCGCTGGATAGTTGCGAGCGGGTCAGTGGTCCGGAACATCCCGATACGCTTACGAGCGTAAACAACCTGGCCGAATTGCTTTTCCGCAGGGGTGATTACTCGAAGGCTGAGCCTCTTTATCGGCGCGCTCTGGACAGTTGCGAGCGGGTCTTTGGCCCCGAGCATCCCCTAACTCTTACGAGCGTAAACAACTTGGGGTTATTGCTTGATAGCACGGGTGAACACGCGCAGGCTGAGCTTCTTTATCGGCGCGCTCTGGACAGTTGCGAGCGGGTCCTTGGCCCCGACCATCCCTTAACTCTTACGAGCGTAAACAACTTGGGCTTATTGCTTCTTAACAAGAGAGATCACAAGCAGGCAGAGCCACTTTTGCGGCGCGCGCTTAAATATCGCGCGAGAGTTCTCGGCCCAGAGCATCCCGCAACCCTTACGAGCTTAAATAACATGGCGTCCTTGCTTGCCAGGAAGGGTGATTCTGCACGCGCAGAGGCGCTTTATCGCAGGGCGCTGGCGAGTCGCGAGAAAGTCCTCGGCCCAGTGCATTCAGATACGCTTACGAGTGTAAACAATCTGGCAAGATTCCTTGAGAGCAAGGGTGATTATGCTCAGGCTGAGCCACTTTTTCGACGTGCACTGGAAGGGTTGGTCGCAATCAGTAGTGCAATGGGGCGCAGACACCCCAACTTAGAGACTTGTTCGGCAAGCTATGCTCACTGCCTCGCAAAAATGGGCTTTACGAAGGGCTACATTATCGAGAAGGTCAGCAATTTGTTGAATGGATTCACTTCCCGTTAAGTGGTTTGTCCGTTTGGTATTGGCATTGACCTCGACCCCTATGCTGGCGGAAAAACAAATGTTCCATTCAGTGTTGAACAGCCTGATTTGACAGGGAGCGTGCATATCCATCGCTTCCAGCCGTCCTTGCCCGAAGTGTTATTCCCAAAACACCACTTTAAGCGAAAGCCCTCGGATCTTCGCATGCGGCGAGTGTGACCACAAATTCAATCCCACCGGGGAGAGGAATTTAAAGCGCATCTTATTTGAGCTACCGGGCAATCGGGTTGCGCAAGGATGCGCAAAAAGGTCCAGTTAAATACAACATTAATGTCTAGAACGACTCCTCGACAACCAGAATTCCCGACCCCTCCATCCTGTCCTCCTTGAGCGCCAGCAGCGCCTTATTGGCCTCGATCAGCGGGAAAATCTGAACCTGGGGCCTGATGGGGATTTCGGCGGCGATCCGTAGAAGCTCCATGCCGTCCTGGCGAGTATTTGCCGTTACACTGTGGATGTTTTTTTCAAAGAAAAGGTGATTCTCATAATCCATCTGCGGGACCGGGGTCATGTAGATTCCGGCAAGGGCCAAAGTACCGCCTTTCCTTAAGTGCTCCAGGGCCTTGGGGACAAGGTCGCCGGCCGGGGCAAAAATGATCGCGCTGTCGGTAAGTATCGGCATCTTCTCCGGTTCTTCACCCACCCATTGAGCGCCAAGCCTCTTGGCAAGCTCTCTATGTTTTTCGCCCCGCGTGCACACGTAAACATTACAGCCCATGTGCACGGCTATCTGGATCACTATGTGGGCCGAGGACCCGAACCCGTATATTGCCAGGCTTTCACCTGGACGCAGTCCGCTGCGCTTCAGACTGCGGTATCCAATAATGCCTGCGCACAACAGTGGGGGTGCGTCGAGGTCTGAAAAGATATCGGGTATCGGATAGGCGAACTCTTCACTTACCAAAGCAAACTCCGCATACCCGCCGTTCTCGTGGTAGCCGGTAAACCGGGCGCTTTCGCACAGGTTTTCCCGGCCGTTCCGGCAATAAACGCACTCTCCGCACGTATGGCGCAGCCATGCTACACCGATCCTTTGCCCGAGCGCAAATCTCGTCGATCCTTCCCCCAGCCGATCTACTATCCCCACGATCTGATGTCCCGGAACGACCGGATGACCGGGAAAGGGCAACTCGCATTCGATAACGTGAAGGTCAGTTCGGCAGACGCCGCAGGTCCTCACCCGGACCCTCACTTCCCCGGGCCCTGGAGACGGGTCGGCAAGCTCCAGGCATTTAAGAGGGGCTGATTCAACAGGGGCGCATTCAGTGAGCACCATGGCCTTCATGATCTTCTCCCCCTTCTTGTTGGAACTTTGCGGGTTGATTTGTTCCCGCAAATTCTTCATAATTGCGGAATCCGAGGAACAGAGGTGAACTTGACTGACGTAAACCATACCAAAAAAGACCTGCCCCACAAAGCGCGATTTGTTATCCGGCTGGCAGCATTGGGGGCCGCAGCTCTTCTTTTTGTAGTTTTGCTCCCGATCATCTTTCTGCACGTGCCCCCGCTCCAAAAGGAAATCATACGCAGGGGTGTCGCCCGGGTCGAAGCTGCTACTAACTTCAAGGTACAAATCCGCTCTTACCGGTGGTGGCCCTTTTCAGGAATAAATTTTGCCGGTGTAAAGATCGAGTCGGAAGGAAAGCAGATCCTCGACTGCGACAAAGTTCACCTCAAGTACAGGCTGTCTATAAAGCAGCCGTATATCATTGTTGAAGAAGTCTACCTGGAGAAGCCTTTTCTGCATCTTGAAAGAAGCGCCGACGGCAAATGGCAGGTCCCTGCCTCGTCTGCGAGAGCAGGGCAGGGGAGCGGCCCGGAGGATGAGCCATACTGGGCTCATATGCAGCTTCCCAGAATTCAGATCGTCTCCGGTACAATTGAGGCCAGGCAGCAGGGAGATACGATTCTATCCGTTAAAGATATTTCCGGGGCCGTTAATCTCAAAGCAGTATCAGGAGCTGAAGGCCCTAGAATTCTGCTGGAGTTCCAGAATGTTCATGCTCATTCGCAGACCGGCCAATCCGGTACGTGGGACATTCAGGGTTCCGGAGTACTCGATGAACATGAGTTACGCGTCGCAAGCGCGTTTCTTTCCGGCCCGGATAACTGCCGGATGTGGATTCAGGGACAATGGGACATTGGAAATTTCGATAATGGAAAAGCAAATCTGCTAATCAAAAATTTTTCGGCGGATAGCATTCCCTTGCTTCAGCCTCACCTCAGTGGACTTTCCGTCCTTTCAGGAAAAATTGCCGTAACGCGCTCAGATGGCAGGTGGTCCATCGACCACGATGTGTCAACGGACCTTGGCAGTGTTAAAGGCGTTCTCCAGATCGAAAAAACACCTGCCGGCGCTCAAAACGTCCTTCTCGATACGCGCTTCACAGATCTCAATGTCCACTTATCATCCGAATTGCCGGATTGCCGTCTGAACGGCCGTATGGAAATCAAAGCGGGAATCGAGAGGGGAAACCTGCGTGATGCCCAATTCACGGCCCGGCTCGACCAATCGACGGTCGGCGCCGAGACGATCCAGTTATGGGACCTTAACGGGACATGGGAACAAAGCGTTCTGACGGTCAGGAGTAGCGCTCTGAAATGCTCTCTTGCCGATCTCAAATTTTCGCTTATCGCCGATCTGCGCGGTTTATCGGATGTCAGTCACAAAGGCGGCGTCACGGCTGAAGTCACTCTTGAAAAGGGAAACCTGGAGAAAATCAACTCCAGGCTCAATCAAAAGGTCGGGGGTCTGATTTCGGTCGAAGCCAACTACAACCCGGGTAATTTTACGAACCCAAGACTGTGGCAGGCAAAGATCGACGCCAGGCTGAACATTCCGGAAATCGTCTCTCTTAAAGGCTCGGGAACCTTTAATAACGGTGAGGTCAAGGCGGACTACGACCTCGATTTGACAGACGCACAAAAAATCGCCCTGCTCGTGCCTCAATGGCAGGGAAAGGGTAGGGTGTCTTCGCGAGGGACCCTGAACGGCAAATGGCCGGATTTGTTTTGGGATGGTGAAATTAACTCGCCGCGCTTTCAGTATTCAAATTATCAGGCGGACCAGCTTGCCGTTAAAGGAAAGGGAAAACTCACCGGAAAAGAAGATCGGCGAGAGATTTCTCTTAAAGCTCAGAATGTGGTTATAGACGGCAGAAAGCTTGCTTCGATCAACGTCGATCTCGATCAGCAAAAGAATTCATGTTCTTTCCGGTTTAATGGAGACGGAATGCTCGATCAGCTCTCCGCTCGTCTTTCCGGCAAACTGGACAGGATTTGGGAATTCCCGCTCGTATCCGTCTCGACTCAGGGCCAACTCCAGTGGAAGGAGTTAGGCGGGACGGTGGATGCAAAGTTCGACATCGAAAATGACGGAATAAAAATCCGTTCGGCATCTCTACAGCATGGCAGTCAGAAAATATCAGCTTCCAGCGGCGCCATATCCGAATCGAGAACTGAACTTTCGCTTTCCATCGAGTCGATCAACGCCACACAGCTATGTGAAATGCTCGGCATCAAGGATCGTCCGGGCGGGACCATTTCCGGGCAGATACAGGTGAGCGGCAGACCCGATGAACCTGAAGGCAAAATCAACATTCAGGGGACCGGCCTTACCTATGGCAAACAGCAGATCGAAGCTCTGACTTTGCAGGGGAATTATTCAAAGAATACCCTGATTGTCCAGGGGACGGCGAAGGCCGCAGAGATCCGGAATCCACTCGCGATTTCCGCCAGAATTCCAGTCAGGCTCAGCCTTAAACCACCTCAGTGTGACCTGAAACTTTCCGAAGAATTCAGCTCGGATGTGAAAATCTCAGGCTTGAAAGCCGAAGCGCTTCTGCCTTATCTAAGCTTTCTGACTAAAGCAGGCGGACAACTGGAAGGAGACATTCACTGCGCAGGCAGCCTGAAACAACCGGTTGTAAGCGGCGCAGGGACATGGAAAGACGGCTTATTTCAGCAAAGACAATGGCTCCATCCTGCTGAACATATTGAGGCCGAGTGGCAGGCCGACTCGAAGAATCTCTACGTCAGGAAGGCCGAAGTCTCTCACCTGGGCGGGACCGTTACAGTAACAGGTCAGATCGATTACCCGAAATTCAGTACGCTCCAATTCAAAGCTGACGGCAAGGACCTCCAGGTTAGCGACATCTATGGAATAGAAGGAAAAGTCTCGGGCCATGCCGAGATAAACGACAATCCCGAGGCGGCGGATCTGACCGGGAAACTGCTCTTCTCCAAGGCGCAGTTGAACCTCGGAAAACTTGAAACCGAAATCGCGCAGAATATCGAGATCATCGAGCCGAACACCAGCGGGGATATGATTGAACTGAAAACCTCGAAAGCTCCGAGCAAATTCTCCAACAGGCTCACCATGGACGTAGAGCTGGAATTGCCGCAAAACGGAACATGGGTGAACGGAAAGAGCCTCAAAGCGGAAATAAACGGCGCTCTGTGGCTGAAAAAAACCCCCGATGGGCCTGTCACACTTGTCGGGGAATTGCACGCATTGAGGGGTACCTATAATTTTCAGGGCAAAGAGCTGAAGATAGTCGAAGGCTCACTGGTGTTCATGAATAAACAGCCCGATCCTGATCTCCGGATTATCTGCCGCAAAGAGGTTAGAGATGTTACTGTTCAGGCGCTTGTTGCAGGACCGCTGAGCCATCCTAAGCTGGTGCTCAGCAGCGTACCGGCGATGAACCAGGTCGATATTCTATCTTATTTCATGTTCGACCGGCCCGCGGGGGACCTCACCACAAGCCAGAGTTCCCAGTTGCAGGGCGGCGCTGCTTCCTGGCTTGGTTCCGAGAGTTCCAATATGATTAAGAGCGTTATGGGAAACAACCCTCTGGCCCCGGATGCGGTCGGCTACAGGAGCTATACATCGAAGTACGATCACAGGTTCGACTATGATGAGAGCCAGGCGGCTACCGGCAAGGAAACCGACATAGTTGAAATTGGGAAGGACATAACCCCGGACCTCCACGTCACGTACGGAAAGGAAATAAAGGGAGAAGAGGGTAACGAAGTCCAGGTTGAGTACAGAGCAAGTAGAGGACTGTCACTTAGAACACAGGTCGGCGCTGAGCAGACCGGGGTTGACATCTTCTGGAGGCATGATTTCGGTAAGTAAAACATACTAAGGAGTTCTCTAATGAAAATGAATGAGATTCGAAGCCTCGCCAAGAGTTTGGGAATAAATTCGTTCGGGAAGAGCAAAGTTGAGTTGATAAAGGAAATTCAAAGCAAGCAGGGCAATTTTGATTGCTACGGAACCGCCGTGGATTATTGCGACCAGCTCGAATGCCTTTTTCGTGAGCCCTGCCTGTCTGAAAAACATTAAAAAAAGAAAGGACGGCGGGTTCGCGGGATGTTTGATATGCCTAATACCGACAATGCTGTTTTTTTACAGATTCAGAACAGCAAGAGACCGGACCAGGTAATCAGTCTTATTATGAGCGATTCGGACGGCCACTTCGAGACCCGGGGGTTGAAGGGGCATTTCGGAGTGGACGAGATATGGATAGACCGGAGCGAATTCCTCGTATCGATGGAGGAATACGCAATGTTGTTGTCCTATCTGCTGGAGACTATGTCGTCAGCCCAGGAACTAAACCTTCCATACAGCTACATGGAGAACTTCGAGTTTAAAGGCAGGCGGTATTCGTTCATCGGGCAAAACGGTCACAGAGTCCTCACAAAGACAGACTAAAGAAGAAGGGTGAAGAGTGAAGAGTGAAAATTTCGCCCTTCTGACCTCGCCCACAACTTCAGGGCACCCCTTCGTCCACCGCTGAGATCGCGGAGGAAATCCAGGGATTTTGAGATCACAGCCACCCGGCTTGAACAGGACTACAACGCCGGACGGACAACCCAGGTGCCCACGGGCCGCGTGGTCGCCGTTCGCGGGCGCATCAGCCGTAAACTTGGCTATGATGGCATCAATTTGAGCTTTGAGCGTAGCGGAAACGCTGCGTCCCGGAAAAACCCTGTCCCTTTAACAGGGGCCGCAAGCGCCATTCTTTCTCTGGCAAAGAAGCATGGGGTCGCCTACACCAGGACTGCAGGCGATGCGTGGGCGCAAGACATTACGCGCTTGGCCGATGATGATGTTACGCTTGATGAAATTGGATTGCTTTTGATAGAGCTTCAGCGGACGGGCCATCTCAGCCGTCCCGAGGCTTTGAGGCTTCAGGCAAATTACCTGCGCGAAGCCAAACTATGACCTTTGACCCCTTCAATGATTTTGAAACACGGGGTTATCTTCGCAATCTCCTCGGCGAAAATGACCCCGTTATCATAAAATACCTCGAACATAATAGAACAGCAAAAATGTTGCGATTTTTCAGACATGGATATATTTAGGTAATTGAGAGTTTGTTGAACCAATTTCTGGAGGTTCGACACAGGAGGAGAGTTGGCTATTAACAAATATCATCTAGGAGGAGATGCATTATGAAAAGATCATTTTGGATCGTATTATTTGTTTTCTTCGTCGGTATCTTTATGGTTGGTTGCTCGTGTCTCCCGTCGTGGCTTCAATGCGGACAAGTTGCGCAGGAGACCCCGCCTCCGCAGGCTGCGGTAGTCACACCTGCGCCTGCGCCTGCGCCTCCGCCTGCGGTAGTCCAACCGGCTCCTCCGCTCAAACAGGACCGCAACTAAACCACCCCGGCGCCCTGCCTCGCTGAATGATAAAACACGAGGCAGGGCTACTTACGGTTGTTGCCGGACGAGAGAAACATGACGATGCGGGACGCACAATTATATGGTAACAAATAGAAAAAAGATCCGGCTGTGCCTTTTGGCGGCATGGCGGTGCACAAAGCGCCCGGGGAGCGTACGCTCGATCGCAGCGATCATAACCAAAGGACTTTTTCTTGCCCTGCTAGCCATCAGTTTTATCCCCCACCAAGCTGCCGCTGCGGACAACGCTGCGCAATTGCCCAATCCGAGCCGTTCACTGTCTGCGCATGAAGTTGCATCTGATACGCAACCCAAGGCGGCGCCTTATCACAAACGGGCGAACTTCGAACGGGAGCATAAGTCCCCGGACGCCCAGCACGTGGCAGATTGGGTCGTCGATTCAGGTGACAATCGCGGCATGCCATTCGCGATTGTGGACAAGATTTACGCCAAAGTCTTTGTATTCGACGCCGACGGACGACTTCGCGGGGCAGCCCCGGCCCTGCTGGGCATGGCACGGGGCGATGACACCATCCCCGGTATTGGTGACCGGAAATTGTCGGACATTCCCCCTAGGGAGCGCGTCACACCGGCGGGTCGCTTTGTGGCTTCGCTGGGCTTCAATGTCCACGGAAAGGATGTCCTCTGGGTGGACTACAATGATGCCGTTTCCCTGCACCGGGTAGTTACCAATAACCCAAAGGAGCGCCGCCTGGAGCGCCTGGCCTCTCCAAAGCCGCTCGAACACCGTATTTCCTGGGGTTGCATCAATGTTCCGGCGAATTTCTACATTGATGTCGTGAGCCCGGCTTTTACCGGCACGTATGGCATCGTCTATGTGCTGCCGGAAACCCGGTCGAACAGCGAAACCTTCGCGTCGTATTATGACGTCGAGTGACGTTGGGGAACAGGCACAACTGCGGACCTCGACAATGGAACAAGGATATGCCGCCAGCAGTAGGATCTCCCGTTCATCGACAAGCGTCCTCATCATTTAACCAGAAAAAGGGCCAGGAAGGCCCTTTTGCCAGATGAATCCCTGGCCACCGCTGCTGAGGTCCAGCGAAGGCCCCAAAATCCGGACGGTCTCCTCGGGTTCCTCCCAGACGATCTCCGTCATTGAATACCCCTCGGCGGGTACGCCCTGGTTCCCAGTATATCTTCAATTTAAATGCGCAATTAATTTATGTAAGATTCCTTGACAGATGTTGCTTGCAGTACGGAAAAAAAGTTCACAATCAATCAGGAGAAAGCATTGAAGAATAAATTGATTTTCAATTTGATATTGCTCCTTATGGTGGCATCGGGATGTGCCCTCACTCCCGCAATTGCAAAGGAAGCAGAGAAACCGGAAACCGCGGTCGCTTCATCTGTCACGACTGGAACACCTGCCTTGGAGGTCCCTGAATGGTATTTTGATTTCGGAGAAGTAAAAGAATGGGTAGATTACACGCACGCATTCGTGATCAGGAACAAAGGAACCGGGGTCTTGGAGATCAAAAAAGTCCAGCCCGGGTGAGGGACCTCGGTGGCCGGTTTCGATAAGGCCATTCCCCCGGGGGCCGAGGGGAAAATAACTATAAGACTTTATCCGCAAGGATGTTCTAGCGGCAAAAGGAAAGTATCTCTTGTATTAACTAATGATCCACAAGTGCCCAGATTTACCTTGGTGGTCCAAGGGAAATCACACTGATTGGTCAGCCTTTCGGGAATATGGCTGAAGATAAGTGGCAATTACCGAGCACCTCAACTGGGCCTCGTCGATCTCAAAGGGTACCGCCTCATGTCAGGACGCACACCCCCCAAGGCATAGGACGGCCAACCACTTGCCGCCCGCTCGGAGGTGAGGGGTCTGCCCCAGGATGCGGATTATTGGGAAGCTGAGTCCGTGTTCTTCAGTGACCAAGGTCAATCTCGTACAGCTATCATTTTTGAATGTTCTGGTGCTCATCCTCTGCATCAGGATATTCAACACTGCTTGCCAATCTGAAAAAGTCCGATGAGAAGAGAGAGGGGTCAAACCTACACTTTTCACGCCCCAAGCTCCCTCTCAAGCATTCCAACAGATTTGCTCTGTTCCATCTCCTTTGCAACCAGTCTGTCTGCCCCGCCATCGTCAGGAGTGCAGGTGTAACCCGCTCTTTCATAAAGGCAGGCGGTATTCGTTCATCAGGCAAAACGGTCACAGAGTCCTCACAAAGACAGACTAAAAAAGAAGGGTGAAGGGTGAAGTTCACCCTTCTGACCTCACCCTAAACACTTCAGGGCACCCCTCCGCCCACCGCTGAGACCGCGGAGAAAATCCAGGGAATTTAGGGATTTAATCCCTTCAATCTCTCAATGTGCACTCTGTTTCCAACGACCACCCGTTCACTTGCTCCGCGCCCAAATGTCTCGGGGTGGTACATCTCCTCGGCCTTTGGTGGAGGCGCTATAAATTCGCCCGGTGTAGTGGCTTTGGCCCACATACGAGTAATTGTAAACACCAGCCCAAAGTAGTTCCGAAAAAGCCTTTGGATAGGACGGGAGTACGTCGGGAACTCTCGTGGTATCCCTGGAGCATCGCCGAGCAGGCGCTGCATAATATTGAAAGGCTACTCCGTTTTAAGCCGAACTAGGACCCTGGGCGAGGGGGAGCCGTGGTCTGCTGCCGTAAGCGTGCTTTAATGTGGGAGGGCTTCAGGAGTCCTTCCATGACAGGAACGAGATCCCGCAGTATACGTTCCCCATTCTTGTTCTCGATCAGGGCTGCCAGTATATATTTCCGCCAGCCGTCATCACAGACGAGGACCGAATCCGAAAAGGAGACGTCCCAATCCCCGGATTTCCGGAACAGCCTGTCCGGAGAGACGTGCTTTTCGAGGACGCTTACAAATTTGTCGTGAAGGCCCGGCCTTGAAAGTATCTCCAGCATCTGGCGTGAGCGTTCCGGGCTGATGATTTCACCGTTTGCAAGCATGTAGTAGAAGCGGCATATTTGAGTAACCGTCGCGGCGTGGTACAGGCCTTTAATGGGTTCGGGATATCGCTCGCCACCCAGCGGATAACGGGCGCCCAGCCAAATTCCCCCGCCGCTTTCGGGTATATAGAAATGATACCGCTGGAGGATGTCCCCGATACGCTTCAGGCCTATGAGATCAATCAGGTAGGAAGCGGCAGGGTTGCTCGAGCGGCGAATCATCTGGACCAACCACCCGTGGAGTTCGGGCGAGTCTAGGAGCACACCGTCTTCAATGCTCTGGTAGGCGGCCAGCAAAACCGCGATTTTGGGCAGGCTGGCCGCATACATCATCGTCCAGCCGTTTATGCTCGCGAAACGGGCATTTGGAGGGTTTGAAAGGTCCACCACCCCGACAGCCATTTTATCTTGCTCAATCAGGGTGCGCCATGACCGATTCTTGTAGAGAGCGCGCTCGAGCGCCGACTGAAGGCCTTCGTCCCCTGTCTCCGCAAAAGGACGATACTGTCCAGCCTGTAAAGGCAGGCACCCGGAAAGCTCACAAGCCCCAGTGCTTGCGCTGGAATATTCAGTTGTTATAAAGAAAATGCTTATCATCAGAATTGCTAAAAGGAGCTTCATCTCTTCCTCGATCCTTGGGCCTTCTTTCAGCAAACATCAAATTTGCCTCGCCAGGCTTGAAATAATAGCCAAAGCCGAAGGGCAAAGGTTTTATCTTCTTATCCGCCTTGTAAATCGAGGCCAGAGCCTCCTGATATTCCTGGCTGAAAGCTGAAATAGGCCTGACATAATGGCCGTAGAATCGGAGACTCCAGAGCGATGGCTCGAAGTATTTCAGCGGAATTCCCGAATCCTCCTGGACGATGTAGCGGCTCTGGTCCAGAACGAATTGCCTCGCGGTCGACACCTGGGTGTCGAATATCACGTACGCTGCGGACTTCATAAATGTGGTAAAAGGCGCCAACCGCCTGAGAAAATAGAGAAAGTGCCGGTTTCGATCGAAGGCCTGATTGTAAAGGTTCAGGCGAAAGTAGTAAAGGGTTTGAGGGTGATTCTCCTCGGAACCGGCGGCAGCAAAGGCAATCCGAATGCCCTGGATATTATTCAGGTCTACGTCTGTGGTCCCGAGGGCAGGAAACTCCCGAGCGGTGGTCCCGAGGGCGGGAAATTCCCGAACCCTCCCGTCCAGCCCCATTGTCCAGTACCGGACGTCGAGCACCTGTGCATTATTTCGTGCCAGCATGAATAGGAGGACCGGAAGAACGCCCTTTATTTCCGTTCCCTCAAGCTGAGCGTCCATATGGGAGGTCATGAAGTAGTTGATGTTTAGGAGATCGTGGAGGGAATTTTTCATGGATTGGAAATAGGACTTGAATTGCCCATCGCTCATGGCGGCAAACTTGGGGATCTCTCCGAGCGGCTCCATGGCGACCAGAACGTATGTCCGGGATCGAGGGAAAAAGGCGTTGACATTTGCAAAATCCGGTCCGCTCAATGGATAGAAGACGGTGCTGTTCGATGAGGCGGCAGCCCCAAGTTCCCTCTCGGCCCACTGATGTTCGGGTATGAGCAGCCTTTTGTTCAGATTCGTCCAGCTTCGGTCGAAAAACCGGGAATACTCCACCCATGCCGGCCTGTTTTGAAATGCGGTTAATGCACCTTGCGGAACTGCCATTCCTGCTATGAACCGGGCGTAATGGTTGTACACTCCGCCATAGTCGGGGCTCTTCCCGGCCGGGAAGGCCGGGTTGTCAATGGCGTCCGGCCGCCGGGCCGTCGCAAAATCATTTATAGAGAAAAGCGTAAGTATCAATAAAATGGAAATTATCGCCCGGCCGTGCCGTTTGTTTCTGTCCGATATCATCGCTTCTCCCTCCTAGGGCAAAGTAGATTGGCTTTGCCTGTTCGTAAGCCACTTGTAGAGAACCAATAAAGATGCGACGGTCATAAGGCAAAATGCGGAAGGCAGAGGCCTTTGGATGACAAGGTAGCTAAGCATCCAGCCGTTGACCGCCAGATAGAGCGCCGGAACCACGGGGTAGCCCCATGTTTTGAAGGGTCTTTTGAGGTAGGGCTCCTTGAACCGAAGGACAAACACGCCCAGAACGGCCATACAGGTAAACAGGGTCAGAGTGAAACCGACGTATGTCAGAACGAAGTTGAAAGCGGAAGTCAGGGCAAGGAGAATCGCAACCGAGGACTGAATGAGGATGGCCCGGACCGGGACGCCTCTTTTGTTCCTCACGGCCAGAAATTCTAGGGCCCTGATATCTTCGCCCATGGCGCTGGCCACCCTCGGGCCTACCATAATCATGGAGCTGAGGGTCGAGATCAGAGCCAGGCAGATCAGTAACGTCATAAGCCGGGCTCCGCCCGCTCCGAAAATCGCCTTCGCCGAGAGGTAACCCACCTCGATTTTTCCGGCTAGCTCACCTGCGGGGACGGTTAACAGGAAAACAAGGTTGAGCAGAACGTAGCAGAGTGAAACAAAGAGGGTCCCCAGGAAGAGTGAAATAGGAAGGTTCCGCTCAGGCCTGGGGATCTCCCCGGCGATATAGGCTGATGCGTTCCAGCCTGAGTAGGCGAAGGAGACGTAAACCAGCCCGACTGCAAAAGCGGGATTGAAAACGGACCCTATCTCGCCGAGCGATTCCGGCAGTACGATCTTTTGCGGGTACGGCATAGAAAAGCCTGCCACGATAAAAGCCGCGATCAGGAGAATCTTGCCGACTGTGAAAACATTCTGAAAATGGCAGCCGAACCGCACATCCACGAGGTGCACCAGGGTCAGGACCACGATTGCGGCCACGGCTACGACCGTTTGGTCGACTCCGGGAAAAGCCACCCCTGAATACCGCCCCAGCGCCATAGCCGCGAGCGCAATGGGAGCCCCGAAACCGACCAGGATGGAAACAGAGCCGGCAAGAAATCCGATTGCCGGATGGTAAATCGCGGTGAGATAGGCGTACTCGCCCCCGGATCGTGGCATCATCGCGCCCAGTTCACCGTAGGAAAGCGCTCCGCAAAAGCTGACAATGCCTCCCACAACCCACAGCATGATTGCGGAAAATGGAAAATGAACGCTGGCAAGTTGAAACCCAAGAGTGGTAAAAACGCCCGTCCCGATCATGTTGGCGATGACCAGAATGGTGGCGGAAAAAAGGCTTACCGGCTTTTTCTGATTGAGCACTGGCCGTCCTTCATTCTGTCGGCTGGACTTCTGGGATCGCAATCAAAGTAAGTCCCGCCGCTCAACTCAAGCCGCTCCCCAAGAGAGGTGCTCCAGCCAATTCACTTGTCTTCCCGACTTCTGAAGTCCGATCGGGCAAGACAAGCAAAGAACACATGCTTTGGAGAAGTTGAGGTTTCAACACTCACTAATGTCCGCCGGTGAGCGGGACAAAGGCGACCGGCAGCGCCAGCCTCGTTTTGATCTTTCCGTCCTCTTGCTTTTCGAGCAGCATCAATTGTTGGTCGGCATGTGGTTCGCCGACTGGAATCACCATCCTTCCCCCCGGTCTGAGCTGTCCGATCAACGGGGGCGGGATATTGTTTCCGGCGGCGGTCACGATGATCCGGTCAAAGGGAGCTTTTTCCTTCCAACCGCCATAGCCATCCCCGATGCGGACCTCGACATTCATGTAACCGAGCCGCTTTAGCCGCGCTTGCGCTTCTTTTCCCAGCTCTTCCAGGATCTCAATTGTATAGACCTGTTTCACACACTCTGCGAGGACTGCGGCCTGGTATCCGGAACCCGTACCTACCTCGAGCACGGTATGTCCCTTTTCCAAGTCCAGCAAATCCGTCATGACAGCCACGATATAGGGCTGCGAGACCGTCTGCCCGTGGCCGATCGGCAAGGGCCTGTTATCGTATGCAAAGGATCTGAGGTATTCGCTGACAAATTCATGGCGCGGGACTTTCCGAATGGCGTTAAGTACGCGGGGATTTACGGTATCACGGCCGACCAGGGAGGCTAAGTTCAGGGCGGTGGCCTCTATCTCCTTTATAAGCGCTTCGCGAGGCTGGGCGTATGGGTCATCATTGACGGCGGCGCTTAAACCCGGCAGCATGCAATGCATGCCAAAAGCGAGCACAGCCGCCGGGAAAAGAAGTCTTGAGCGCAAGTGACCAGGATTTTTCATTGATATTCCATCCATCGATTCTTTTAAAACCACGTCCGCGCCGTGATCTCTGGTCGACAACGCTTCATTTCCGACAAACTGATAAGCGCCGCGGGTTGCCCGGATAACAGGAGTATCCTGGCCATGCAGTACTAATACGAAGTTGCGTTCAAGATGAATGTAATGGGTTTCGCTCCACTCTATCTGTCCAACGTATTAGAGCAGCCGGTACAAACGTGTAGGATGGGTGAAACGGAGCGAAACCCATCGCCATGGGCACATCTTGAAGGCAAATTGGTATAAAATCTCTGCCGGGCGTAATTTAACACATTCAATCCAGCTTGCCACGCTACGTAATAAACCCCGGGAGTCGGCACTTTCCATGTTTTATGGAGACTTTCTGTTTCTTGCCAACATCGTAACCTCTTGATTTTTAAATATATGATCGCAGTATATGAAGCGCATGTCCAAGTCCGAATTTATACGGCCTATTTTTTGGACTTCTATAACGATTCACCAATCCACCGAGGTATTTCTTCGCCATGCCATAAATCTTATCTTTGCGCTCAGGATGGCAGGCATAGATAGCGACGGGTGTTAATAATACTATTGAGGTTTAATTGAAGCCGGGGAAAGTGACAGTGATGAAGGCATGCTCCGAAGGCAATGTATTGGAAGAACTTTTGCAGTTACTGAAGCTCGAGCAGATCGAGGAGAACATTTTCCGCGGGCAGAGCCAGGACCTTGGCTTCGGCAACGTCTATGGTGGTCAGGTGTTGGGGCAGGCGCTTTCGGCTGCCTATCAGACCGTGCCACCAGAAAGACGGGCCCACAGTCTGCATGCTTATTTTCTGAGGCACGGCGACGTCGAGAAGCCTATCGTCTACAACGTAGAATGCATCCGTGACGGCAAGAGTTTTACTACCCGCAGGGTGGTGGCCATCCAGAAGGGTCGTGCAATCTTCAATATGGCAGCCTCATTTCAGACCGACGAGCCTGGCTTCGATCATCAGGATCAGATGCCTTCCGTTCCAGGACCAGATGGTCTTTCGTCAGAACTGGAACTGGTCAATCAAATAGCCGACAAGATCCCTCCGCCTATCCGCGAAAAGCTTCAGTGCCGACGTCCAATCGAGGTCCGGCCGGTGAATCCCATGAATCTCTTTGCACCAGAGAAGCGTGACCCGCTCAGATATCATTGGGTAAGGGCCATCGACAAGATGCCGGATGATCCCTCGGCTCATCAGTACCTACTGGCCTATGCGTCAGATTACGGCTTGATGGCGACATCGCTTTACCCCCACGGTCGGAGTTTCTGGCAACCGGCTATGCAAGTCGCCAGCCTGGATCATGCCATGTGGTTTCACAGGCGGTTTCGCATGGATGACTGGCTACTGTATGAGATGCAAAGCCCCAATGCCTGCAACGCCCGGGGACTGGGCTACGGTAAGATATTCAGTCGCCAAGGCTCGTTGGTGGCTACGGTCGTGCAAGAGGGCTTGATCCGGTACCACGGCAACAGAACGTGACCTAATAGAGGTCCATCAAGCTGGCTCCGAAAAGGTTGACACTGCCAAGCTCGAAAGAATCAGTTTCCAGCGAATTGGTAAAGAAATGATTCGAAAACGGCGAGAATTTCGGCGCTTCTTTTCTCGACAACGAGGAGAGAAACATTGAAACCTGTGTACGGCTCATCGGTGCGTTTTTCCTCAGGCAGGTGGATGATCGGATGGAGCGAACAGGTTTGTTCTACGTCCGGTCATGGACGACATCCTGGTTCTCAGCCCCACCATCTGGCGGTTGAGAAAAGCGGTAACAGCCGGCAATCGGGTACTCGGGTCCCTGCGGCTGGACAAGACCTTTATCGGCAGGACAGAGCGGGGCTTCAACTTGCGATCACTTCAGCCTGAAGGACTTGACTGCGGCCAAGGTGAACTTCCCGGGGACATTGGTTGGGAACACTGATAATCACATCTTCAGAAGGTAGAAAGCCAATCTAATCCTTACCCCGTGACGGGAAAAGGGCCAAAAAGACCAGCACGCCCAGAACAGTCCATACGGGCCACATCTGGTACAAGGCAAGAGGCGGATGCAGAACCATGTTGACGAAGTAAATTAACAGGCCGAGAGCGGTGACCAAAAGTACGATCCTTTGCGAGTTGCTTATCCTCATAGGTACTCCTCTCAAAGGAATAAACATAGCACAAATGAGTTTGCTAAAATAGACGACGAAAGGGTCACCTTTCTCTGGGGGAGCGGGTGCGGTGGCGCCTTGAAACGCTAGTCTGCTACAAATACTTGAACTAAGGAGGGGAAATGAAGAGAGCACTAATCGGATTGGCTATGGTTTGTTTGATCGGGTGCGCCTCACAAAACGCCCCACAAAGCCCGGTGGAACAAAATCCCTTGGCGGCTATCGATTTTATGAAAAATCAGATGGATAAAGTTCACGTCGGACAGTCTGAAGCGGAGGTGAGAGAACTACTGGGGAATTGCTCCAATATTAGTCGAAGCGTTTATGCTTCGGGGGAATCCGTCTTTTGGAGTTACACACTGCCGGAGATAATGATCCACTGCTTTCCGGATGAACACACCCGTACTTCGATTGACCAGGCTATTATCGTCGATAAAGATCCAGCGATGCTCAGCACCCCGATTCGGATTAAATTTAATAATGGCCTGGTGACTGAAATACATAAGTCTTATCAACCTTGAGGCTATTAACTGTCATTTTCCAGCACAGAGGAGCATATATGATCTGAATGGATGAGCAGGAGTTTCAAGAGAAACTAGAAGGGCATGGCGAGGCTGAGCTTTGAGCAGTTGATTGTGGCAAAGCATTCGTCGACTCGAACGGGATGTAATAACCAATCCTCTAGCGTCGCCCTCTTTGACCTGGCACTTTGAAACCTCCTCTCCGATTGAGCGGAGGTTTTTCAAGCTGAGCAAAGCATTCGCCAGTGTCAGCCCGCGCGTAGCGTAGATGGCTTCTCGCAAGGTTGACCCCCATGATCTTCTAACCTCAAGATTCTAAGCACGTCCGGTTCGGTCAGGTGCAACTCTGCTATTCTGATTTCGACTCTCAGCGTAGCGGTTGAGTGATATCTCTAATACTGGACACAATGGCTGACGACCAAAGATAAAGAAGGGCTACACAGAACAGGTCCGATACGTCATGTATTGCACATCTGTTCAATTGATTGTCCAGACAGACTCTAGCAGACGACGACCGCTGGTTACAATCCTGTATCTCCGCCGGTGTTTCATTGGTGTTTCAGGACACCGTAAAGCGGCTCTGGGCCAGTATGATCCGTGTTCAGCTCTTCATGGCTCCATACGGAAACCGATGGCCAGCAAAGAACTTGCCGGCCACCGGTTCCCACCTCTAGACTATTTCCTGATTCCATATGCCTCCAGGCAACAGTCCACGGGTTTGCACTCGGGTCTTTTCACATATGCGCACAGGCAACAGCCCTGGGTATAGCTTTTAAGCTTTTTCTCTTCAGTGTCTTTTTCCCAGTACATGGATTTCATGGGATTTTCTCCTAAACTATTTTTATATATAATATAATCAATGGTTGCCAAGGGTTCGACAGGCCTCAATAATTTGATCTTTATCCCCATCTCTCGTACTGTGAGAAGGAGGTGATCACGGGTCTCCTCGCATGCATCTTTGAGTCTGCAGGTTAATTTACCCTACGTTCAATCCACCTGAAGTACATGACGCAATCGGGGGTGAGTGCTGCAAAGCGGATCAGCCTGGCAAAATGGGACCAGGCCACCAAAGTTGCGTCGACCCCTTCCCAGTCAGCCACCAACTCATGCCAAATTTCATCCTCGGCGACCAATTTCAACGGTCATGCGATCTCGATATTGTCCTGAATAATGCGTAAACTTGATCCCCAACTGATGCTGGACCGCATTTCGGGGTGGGATTCCGCCCGAAAACCTCGGGGAACATCCAAATGACTCATTTGATTGTCCTATATCCCAATCAAACACACAAGTGATATGCCAATGGAGTCGGAAGGTTGCATCGATGCAGAATTTTTTGCAAAATCTCTGTCATTCACATGAATAGTGCCATGGAAAAGCATCAAGTCGGAATTGATATCAGCAACCCGTTCACGGATCTGGGTATAAATGGCCGCACGCAAGAGACATAATGTATTGACTCGGGAACAAATATCAGCAAGAATAACGAAGGGTACAGTTCAACTGCCCCTATGTTGATGCAGATCCTCTGACTCGGTAAGTTCTTGGGATCTCTTGCTTCCTCTCCTCTGACGGCTCTATCGTGCAGATTCTCTGCGCAGGTATCCGTGCTTGCCGTTAGGGGCAAAACAGTACGTTACGACCCATCTCTGCCGCGGTGGCGGCACTTTATCTCACTTTTTACGAACATTTCGGACAGGTTGGTTGTCTTCATCGTTCCATACGGTTTTTAGTCTGCGATACGCTGGCCCATTACCCCCAGCAGAATTCAAATGAGTCAGCGGCGTCTTCTCACTAATGAAGGGGAGCGCAATTATGAGTCGCCCGATTCACCTTCTGGATCTGGTCAGCAAGGAAAAACTGGAGAGAATTCTCCAGGTTTTCACGGAGGTGGCCGAGGTGGCCTCAATTATTACTTATGCGGACGGCCATCCAATTACCGAACCATACCGTTTCACGTCCTTCTGCCATAATTATTGCCGCGCCACTGCCAAGGGCAGGACTAAATGCTTTGAAAGCGACAGGTACGGCGGCTTTGAGTCGGCTCGCCTTGGGAAACCTTTCAGCTATCCATGCCTGAATAGCGGTCTGAGCGACTGTGCAGCCCCGGTGATCGTAAACGGGCATCATCTTGCTACGGTCCTTTGCGGTCAGACTCTTGAGAAGCCGATGGACACGGAAGTGGCAATACGGCGGGCTCAAGAGATCGGCGTCGAAGACGTCGAGGGTTATCTGCGCGAGCTTGCCAATGTCCCCATGATGAGCCGTGAAAGACTTCTAAATATCGCCAACCTGATGGCCGAGATCACCGTCACAATCAGTGAACTGGCTATCCAGAAGCATATCGCACAGCAAAACTCGGAGCGCTACCTTTGCAGGCTTATTAACAGTGCTTCCGATTGCATTATCTCGACGGACGCAGACAATACGGTGAGCATGATAAACCAGGCCGGTGCCGACATGTTTGGATACCAAATGAGCCAAATGATCGGTCTCCCTATCAAACAGCTCCTGGCTGACGAACGGTCTCGACCCACCTACCTCAAGAACGCGACGTCACATTCAGGTGGTCATTGGCGGGCCTATTTAACGGCCATTAAGGCGGACGGCTCGATATTTCCTGTGCAGGTATCCTTCTCGGCGCTTCATGACAAGCACGAAAGAAAGGCCGGCTATGTGGGGGTGGTCAGAGACATTTCCGAGGAGAAAAGACTTGAGCGCATGAAAGAGGACTTGATCGGAATGATCACCCATGACTTGAGAAATCCTGTCCTCTCTTTGGAAAGGGCACTGCAGATTGTTGTAGGCGGGACGCTTGGATCTCTCAACGCGGATCAGAAGAACGTATTGGATCTGGCACTTTTGACCAGCCATCAGTTGTATGGTTTGGTCAGCGACATTCTCGATATTTACCGAAACGAGAACGGGAAGTTCATTCTGCGCTACACCGAGGTGGCGGTCCAGCGGGTAGTCGAGGAGAGCGTGAGGCAGGTGGAATCACTCACCAGGGAGAAAGGAATCACCATAAAAGTAGATACGCCATCTGCGCCCCTTGAGGTCAGTGCGGATGAGGGCCGTATTCGAAGAACATGTATCAACTTACTGGATAACGCGATTAAGTACAGCCCCGAGGGCGGAAATATTTACATCCGGATTCAGGCACAGAGAAATGGGGAGCACTACCAAGGGGAGCCTTTGGCTGTCCCGCCACTGGAGTCCTCGTTTATTTGCGTCGGCCAACAGGGCCGGATAATCATCAGCGTGGAAGATGAAGGTATCGGAATCGCCGAAGCATATCATCAGTGTATTTTCGACAAGTACTTTACACTCAAAACCAGTGGAGCGACGCCCAGAGACGGAGTGGGACTTGGCCTTGCATTCTGCAAGTTGGCCATTGAAGCCCATGGCGGCCAAATATGGGTTGAGTCTCCCGCGACCGACGGCGTGGAAGGCGTCAAATGCGGATGCCGTTTCTATTTCACGTTGCCCTTTTATGGCGGCGAGTCGGCCGACTGATCGCGGGGCATCGATGCGTGCCGGATCTTCAGTAATTTGCCCAAAGAGTGCGGAGGCTTCCGTGCCTGCCGTTTTACGGTCCCGATGATTGCCTTAAAGCTTCCACGGAAGGGAAACTACTATGAACATTTTCCTCGCCGACGACCACCCCCTGTTTCGCATGGGTTTGAGAATTGCCCTGGATCAGGAAGACGAGATGAAGGTCATTGGAGAAGCCAGCGATGGTTTTAGTGCGGTTGAAAAGATTCGGAGCAATCCTCCCGATCTGTCATTGATTGATGTTGATATGCCTGGAATTTCAGGCATTCGGGCTATTCGGATTCTTCGCAAGGCCCTGCCTGAGATGAAAATACTTGTGCTTTCAACTTACGACGACGAAAAATACATACAAGAAGCCATGCTGGCGGGAGCAGACGGCTATCTGCTCAAATGCGTCGAGGTTGCGGAGCTGGTGGCAGTTATCCGTTCAGTGTGTGAAGGAAAGCAAGTGGTGTCTCCCTTCCTGGTGAACCTGGCCATTGAGAGCTACACTGTCGATACGGCAGAACCAGTAGGTCCGGTCACCCTGACTCAGCGGGAAAAGGACATATTGAAAGCGATCGTTGACGGTCTGAGCAACAAGGAAATATCCGATACTCATTTCGTCGGCATCGAAACCGTCAAGAGCCACGTCAAGAGCATCTACCAGAAGCTGCAGGTAAGAAACCGGGTTGAGGCCGCTCAGGTTGCCATGAAAAAGAAACTTGTTTAACAGTCCGGCTGTCAGGAAAGGGCCCTTTTGCCCGGCGGCGGCACTGGACACCACGCGGGCGTGGATTGAAACCCGGTAGCACGTGCCTTATCGTTACTACCATTTTACATGCAAACCCTCCCCTATGTCCCCCCCACTGATAATTCGTCCCTGGCCTCGTGAGATACTGCAGGTGATCCAGCGCGGAATCGTCAGGCCGCATTCGCGAATCATTTCAACGGCTTCTGGCTGCCTACGGAGAGTTTATTTAAAGCCGCGTATAAGGGTTTCCTGCAAGAGTGATTGAGAATCCCTCCTTTGAGGGATCGATTTCCCACCTTTGAGGGATTTACTCTTGAATCTATCTGAAGTTCAATGGCCCGGTGGTGAAAAAGTGCCCTCGTGTGTAACAGATTGAAAAACATTAGAAGTGGAGGCTGAACGGACTCGTTACAGGCTCACTCCTCCGCCCTTTCCTATGCTGCTCTATCAAGAAATTGCGCGGTAATGCCCCTTCGGAGTCTACATCATGGGCGTATGTCGGTCATGAGGCGATAAACCTGGGAAAATTGCGCAATTAACCTGAGTTTATCTTCATTTTCACAACCCATCACGCAGGAGGGAATTCAACGAGTCGGATCGTCATAAGGTGATAAACCGGGGGAAAGTACGCAATTCATCTTCGTTTATCTTCACTTCAAAAACCCGAACACAAGGGAGGATTCCAATGAGTCGGATTTTGATTGCACCAAGTCGTTATGTTCAGGGAGAGGGGGCTATCAACGAGATCGGTGTCAATGCTGCCAGGCTTGGAACCAAGGCCCTGTTTACGGGAGGGAAAAGAGCCTTAGCAAGTATCGGCTCTGCAGTTGAGGCAAGCCTTAGCGCGGAGAAAGTCGGATGTCACAGGGAACACTTCAACGGCGAATGCTCGACCAACGAGATCAACCGGCTGGTGGAGGTTGCGCGAAATGCAGGATGTGATCTTATTATCAGCGCGGGCGGTGGCAAGGTCATCGACACCGGCAAGGCTGTAGCCCACTATTTGAAAATCCCGGTCGTCGTCGTTCCCACGATTGCCGCAACGGATGCTCCGTGCTCTGCGCTCTCGGTGGTTTACACCGATAATGGTGTGTTTGAGCGCTACCTCGTATTACCAAAAAATCCTGATTGTGTACTGGTGGATACGGGAGTTGTTGCCCAAGCTCCGGTGGAGTTTCTGGTATCCGGCATGGGGGACGCTCTGGCCACTTTCTGGGAAGCCGATACCTGCTTCAAAAGCTGTAAGCCCAATGTGCTAACCGGCGGATGTCCTCCATTGCGCTCGGCTCACGCACTTGCGCGACTGTGCTACGACACGTTGCTCGAATTCGGTTTGCAGGCAAAGCTGGCAGTCGAAAAGCACATGGTGACTCCGGCCGTGGAAGCTATTGTCGAAGCCAACACGCTGCTGAGCGGGCTTGGTTTTGAGAGCGGCGGTCTAGCGGGAGCCCATTCGGTTCACAATGGCTTCACGGTTCTCGAATCTTCCCATCACAAACTTCACGGCCAGAAAGTGGCCTTCGGGACCCTCGCTCAAATGATCATGGAAGGTCGTCCTTCGGATGAAATCGAGGAAGTACTGGATTTCTGCCTGACGGTGGGGTTACCGGTTTGCCTCGATGATCTGGGGATTCACAATCCCACAAAGGAGGAAATCCGCAGGGTGGCCGAGGCCACAACCGCTCCAGGCGAAACCATTCATGCTACATGTTTCCTGGTGACCGCGGGCATGGTAGAGGCCGCTATCTGGACTGCTGACGCTTTGGCTAAAGATTACAAGAAAGGAGCATGATCATGGCGTTGCTGCCTGTATCCATAAGTATCGGAGTACTCTGCGGTTTGTGGTTTTTTATTACGACCCAGGTCGTCTGGCTCGTTGCCTGGGTAGGCTACGCTGCATGGGCCAGCTTTTACTATGCCGGAGGCAATAAGGATGGGCTGGTCAAGTCAATTGCAGCAAACATAGTCGGGATGGTCCAGGGCGCGCTTTTCTTCTGGTCATGGAAAGAGTTGGGGGGTGGCAGCATGGTCCTCTTGTCCTTGTGGATAGGAGTATTCTGCTTCGTCATGACAATTGAAGGAAACATTTCTCTTCTTTCGGCGATCCCGGGGCAGTTTGTCGGAGCCGCAGTGTTTTTCGGTAATCTCGGCGCCCACCAGGGTGACATTGTCCTCACTTTGGTCAATACAGCGGTTTGCATGCTGATCGGCAATTTCGCGGGAATTCTTTCCGCAAAACTGCCTGACATGCTGAAAAAAGAAGAGGTTGTCGCAAAAAGTGGTTGAGACTTAGCACTGGGGGAGGTCTCCCGGATACTCCCCCGATTCACCCAGCAGGACAATGATTGCCTAGACAGGAGGATTTCAGATGACGAAGGAAGCATTAGGATTGATCGAAACAAAAGGACTCGTTGCAATGATCGAAGCTTCGGATGCCATGGTCAAGGCGGCTAATGTCCAATTGGTTGGCTACGTCAAGATTGGAGCGGGTTTTGTGACGACCATGGTGAGAGGAGATGTAGGAGCCGTAAAGGCCGCCACCGATGCAGGCGCGGCAGCTGCGCAAAAGGTTGGTGAAGTGATTTCTGTCCATGTGATTCCAAGGCCGCACCAGGACGTTGAGAAAATCTTGCCCCAACTGCCGGTAACTGAATGAACCACTCAATAGCGGTTCACCCACGATTCGGACGAAGCAACCGGGAGGTGATATCTGATGCAAGAGGAACTTGTTAACAAAGTCATGCAGGAAGTTATGAAGAGGGTGGGATCTGCTCCTGCTGGAAATCCGAAGGAGTCCGGCGAAGGCGGTCGAACAGCTTATAGCGCCGACCTCGTCCAGGTGACGGAATATGTAGGTGTGGGTCTGGGCGATACACAGGGTATCGTCATAGCAAATCTTGATCCGGCAATTCACAAGTTGATGGGTGTAGACGACAGGTATCGTTCAATTGGCGTTATAGGAGGCCGTACTGGTGCGGGGCCGCAGATCATGGCTGCCGATGAAGCCGTCAAAGCGACCAACACGGATATCCTGTCGGTGCAAATGCCCAGAGATACGAAGGGCGGAGCCGGACACGGGAATCTGATTATCTTCGGCGCAGAGGATGTCTCTGATGCACGCCGCGCCGTAGAAGTCACTCTGGAGGTGCTGCCCAAGTACTTCGGTGATGTCTACGCAAATGATCAGGGTCACCTTGAACTTCAGTACTCTGCGCGCGCCAGCAGGTGTTTGACACACGTTTTCAACAGTCCTGAAGGCAAGGCTTTCGGACTTATTCTGGGGGCTCCAGCTGTTATCGGTGTTCTCATGATCGATACGGCGGTCAAGGCAGCCGATGTTGAAGTGGTTGGCTACGCTTCGCCGGCCAAGGGGACGAGTCTCACCAACGAGGTCATGATCTGGGTATCCGGCGATTCGGGCGCAGTGCGGCAGGCTGTTGTCTCCGGACGGGAAGTGGGCATCAAATTGCTTTCTGCGTGGGGCCAGGAAGCCAAGTCTGTCACACAACCTTACATCTGATGAGGGGAGGGCTGCCAATGAGCAGAAGACAAAAACGCTTTGAAGTGCTGGCCCAACGTCCGGTGAACAAGGACGGCTTCATCAAGGAGTGGGTTGAGGTAGGCCTGGTGGCCATGGAAAGCCCCAACGACCCGATGCCTGGAATCAAGATACAGAACGGCAAAGTGGTTGAGCTAGATGGAAAAGCTTGCAGTGATTTCGATATGATCGACACTTGGATCGCTGATCACTGTATTGACCCCTCTGTTGCCCTGGAAGCGATGGCCCTGGATTCTCTCAAGTTTGCCAGGATGCTTGTGGACATCAATGTGCCGCGGTCGGAGATCGTTCGCCTTTCTGTTGGGATGACCCCGGGTAAAATTCTCGACGTTCTCAAGAAGTTGAACGTGGTTGAGTTGATGATGGCGATGCAGAAAATGCGGCCCAGGCGCACACCATCCAATCAGGCGCACGTGACCAACTTGAAGGACCACCCGGTATTGTTGGCCGCAGATGCTGCGGAAGCGGCCTTCCGCGGATTCAGCGAACTTGAGACTACCGTCGGGGTTGGACGCTATGCCCCGATGAATGCGCTGTCTATTCTGGTAGGTTCCCAAACCGGCCGCCCGGGCGTGATTACTCAGTGCGCAGTCGAGGAGGCGCTGGAACTGAGTATGGGCATGCGTGGCCTCACAGCGTATGCCGAGACGGTTTCCGTATATGGAACCGAGCAGGTTTTCGTTGATGGCGACGATACCCCCTGGTCTAAAGCCTTTTTGGCTTCAGCATATGCATCGAGGGGGCTCAAGATGCGCTTTACCTCCGGAACCGGTTCCGAGGTGCAGATGGGATATGCCGAAGGCAAGTCGATGCTCTACCTCGAAATCCGTTGCGTGATGGTGGCCAAGGGCGCGGGCGTGCAAGGCCTTCAGAACGGCTCCATCAGTTGTATTGGAGTTCCTGGTGCAGTACCATCCGGTATTCGCGCCGTTCTCGCTGAAAACGTGGCTACGGTGCTGATGGATCTGGAAGTGGCTTCGGGAAACGACCAGACCTTCACGCACTCATCCATTCGCAATACAGCGCGCATGCTTATGCAGTTTCTGCCCGGTACGGACCTCATCTTTTCAGGTTACAGTTCTGTACCCAACTACGACAACATGTTTGCTGGTTCAACCCATGATTGTGATGACTATGACGACTACCTCGTTCTGCAACGCGACCTCCAGATAGACGGGGGTTGCATTCCTGTCAAGGAAGAGGACGTTATCATGATCAGAAACAAGGCCGCCAGAGCTATTCAGGCTGTCTTCAAGGAGGTGGGCTTACCGCCGGTAACGGACGCGGAAGTGGAAGCGGTAACCTATGCACACGGCTCTAAAGATGTTCCTGACAGGAATGTAACGGAAGACCTGAGCTCTATTGATGCGTTCATGAAGCGGGGCGGAAATGGTCTCGACGTTGTGCGCGCTCTTGCCAAACACGGTTTTCGCGATGTTGCCGAGGCAGTCCTGGGGATTCTCAAACAAAAGGTTACGGGCGACTATCTCCATACTTCGGCGATTCTCGAATGTAACTTCGATGTCTTGAGCGCCGTGAACGACCCCAACGACTATAATGGCCCGGGTACCGGATACCGTCTCGAAGGCAAGCGGTGGGAAACATTGAAAGACATTCCGCAGGCCATCAGCCCTGAAGACATTTAGGGCCTGTGGCAAGGAGGCTACATAGATGAAGGTCACCGAAGAAATGATCAGGGAGGTCATCCTTGAGGTTCTGCGGGAGATGGAAGGTGATGGACGCTCTGCCGGCGCTGGTGGTGAAGCTTCAACGCCGCTTCAATTTAACCGGATTGGGACGGCGAAGCAGGGCATGGACAAAAGTGAAGTCGTTGTCGCCATACCACCCGCGTTTGGCACAGCGATGACCAAGACCATCATCGGTATTCCACATCGACAGGTCTTGAGGGAAATTATGGCCGGAGTCGAGGAAGAGGGATTAAAGGCCCGGCTTATCAAAGTGTATCGTACGGCCGACGTTGCATTCATGTCTCACGATGCGGCCAAGTTGAGCGGTTCGGGCATCGGTATCGGCGTGCAATCCAGGGGGACTGCGGTCATCCATCAAAGAGATCTAAAACCTCTGCAGAACCTCGAGCTTTTCTCACAGTCGCCTCTATTGGACCTGGAGACTTTTCGCGCCATGGGACGAAATGCGGCCAAGTACGCAAAGGGAGAAAACCCACGGCCGGTGCCGGTTCGAAACGATCCCATGGCAAGGCCTCGTTACCAGGGACTGGCGGCACTGCTCTACAACAAAGAGGTTCAATACGTGGATCCGGATAAGCCGTCCGAGGAGGTTGCAGTTCAGATCTAGATCGCGTGCAGCTTCAGCAGGTTAAGAAATTATGGCCGTTGCATGCCGGTTGCATAATCTGAGTCAGGGTCGTTTATCCTCAGAATAACAGCCGGCCGCTGATGGCCGATCGTTTCAATCACCATTGCGCAACCACAGTGAGGAAAGGCGCACCATGAGCGATGACCAAATATCCAAACTGGTAGAGCGAATGGCTCTGAATAAAGGTGTCGATGTTTCATCCGATTTGATCGAAGAGGCCGTCAAGCGGGTCGTGGCTGTTTTGAGCGGAGATGTCGTGCAAACTGCTGCTCCTGTGCGCAAAGGGCTTGACCCCAAAGCTGATTATCCGCTCGCCCAAAAAAGGCCCGATCTTGTCCGTACCGCCACGGGGCTCAGTCTCGAAGAGATCGTTCTGGAAAAAGCGGAAAGCGGCAAGATCAGTTTCAACGACACCAAAATTCGCCCCGAGACTCTTGAATATCAGGCACAAATTGCCGAAGCCGTCGGAAGGCCGCAGCTTGCGGGCAATATCCGCAGGGCTGCGGAAATGACCCGGATTTCTGACGAACGGGTCCTGGAAATCTACGAGGCTCTGCGGCCATACCGCTCAACGAAGAAAGAGTTGCTCGATATTGCCGGGGAACTCGAAACACAGTACCAGGCGCGGGCCTGTGCGGCTCTGGTTCGCGAGGCGGCGGAAGTTTACGAAAAGCGGCGCCGGTTGAAACGCGATTAGCATTTCTCCCATGGCAATGATTTGTGACCAGGTCCATGAGGGCAGGCGTTTTGCCGCAAGCCGGCTTGAAAGCAACCGCATTTTGGGGAGCGGTCGTCCATGATCTACATCGCCGGGGTTGATGTCGGTAACAATACGACGGAAGTCGCCATCGCTGAAGTCAGCCCGGGGGGGAAATCGTATTTCCTTTCAAGTGCGACGGTGAGAACCGTAGGCATCAAAGGGACCATTCAAAACGCAATGGGGGTAATAGAGGGTCTCGATACGGCTCTGATGTCTCTTCCTCTGAAGCGCAGCGATATCTCTCTTATCCTGCTGAACGAAGCGACTCCGGTGATTGGCGATGTTGCCATGGAGACCATCACTGAAACGGTTATTACCGAGTCGGCCATGATCGGTCACAATCCCGGAACGCCGGGAGGAGAGGGACTTGGCACAGGGGTTACGGTCTCATTGGAATCTCTCAAGTCGTGGGGGGCGGGGGCACCGTGCATAGTTGTAGTGCCCGGTAATCTGGATTTCCACCAAGTGGCCACACAGCTCAACCAAGCTTCGGCGCGTGGTGTGCAGATCGCCGGGGCCATCCTGCAAAACGACGACGGCGTTCTGGTTGCCAACCGTCTCTCGAGGCCTATCCCCATTGTCGATGAAGTCGAGTTCATTGACATGGTTCCTCTGGGGATGCCCGCGGCGGTGGAAGTTGCGGCTCCGGGCAGGTCGATCCGGAAGCTTTCCAACCCTTTTGATATTGCCACCCTGTTTGACCTGGACCCTGAAGAAACACGTAGAATAGTCCCCATTGCCCGTGCCCTCATGGGAATTCGCAGCGCGGTAGTTATCAAGACGCCGAAAGGGGACATTCAGGAGCGCAGCATCCCGGCCGGCAAGCTTGTACTGATTGGCCAGCGCCGCCGGGTTGAGGTTCAGGTGGATGAAGGTGCAGAGGCCATCATGGTGAAGGCTGAGGAAGTTTCGCCTCTGGTGGAGATCGAGGGGGAAGCCGGTACCAATGTTGGCGGAATGTTTGAGCAGGTGCGGCAAGTCATGGCTGAACTAACGGATCAACCGGTTCATGCCATAACGGTGAGGGATATCCTCGCTGTCGATACTTTCAAGCCGCAAAAAGTTCTCGGAAGCCTTGCAGGAGAGTACGCACTCGGCAATGCAGTAGGGCTGGCAGCTATGGTCGAAACGCACAAGCTGCCCATGCTGCGTCTGGCGGCTAAAATAGAAGAAGAGATCATGGTACGGTGCTGCGTGGGGGGCGTTGAGGCGGAAATGGCTATAGCCGGCGCTCTTACCACCCCCGGCACACGGGCGCCGATGGCCATTCTGGATCTTGGTGGAGGCTCAACCGATGCCGCCCTGATCAACCAGGAAGGCGCCGTCCGGAGTATTCATCTGGCCGGGGCGGGCGAAATGGTTACCCTGCTCATAGACGCCGAGCTGGGATTGGATGACCGGGAATTGGCCGAGGACATCAAGCAGCTACCGCTTGGAAAGGTGGAAAGTCTTTTTCATATACGCCATGAGGACGGGTCCGTGCAGTTTTTCGAACAACCGCTGAATCCCAAGCTCTTCGGACGGGTTGCGGTCCTTACCGAGAACGGTCCAAAACCTCTGGAAACCCGGGCGACACTGGAAAAGATAGTCTCAGTTCGCAGACAGGCCAAGCACAAAGTTTTTGTTACCAATGCACTGCGAGCTTTGAAAAGAGTTGCCCCGGGCGGCAATATCCGGCTTATCCATTTTCTGGCGCTGGTGGGTGGTTCGGCTTTGGATTTTGAAATTCCAAAAATGATTTCCGACGCACTGTTCGAGTTCGGCGTCGTTACGGGCCGTGCCAACGTTCGAGGTACCGAGGGACCACGGAATGCTGTTGCCACGGGATTGATTCTGGCTCAAGTCGAGCGAGGTATAGATGCCAGATGAGCACTAAGCCGGCCGTTTTGATCTTAAGGGCTCAATCCGTTCAGGCCAACAGGATAGAACCCGTGTTGTGGGGTATTGAAGAAGAGGGTGTCCCTTATGAAATACAGGGTGTTGTTTCGGCTGAGCCTACAACCGAACTGGCCAAAAAGGCTGCTCAGAATTCAGCCTTGAATGTAGGCATTGCAATGAACGAGGTGGGGGAGATTGTTCTTCATCACCGGGACCTTCCCGTCGGAATGCCCCTGTTTGCTTTCTCAGCCGGGATATTGCAACCTCAGCAATTGCGCCGGTTGGGAACCAACGCAGGTCGTTTGGCCAAAGGGCATCCGTTGGTTCTGGATAGCAAGGACAACAATCAAGGATGATCAATGAAGGATCGCAGCCTTGGACTGATTGAAACCTTGGGATATGCGGCCGCGATAGAAGCTGTGGATGCTGCGTGCAAAGCTGCCAAAGTGTCGTTTGTCGGCCATGATCTAATAGGAAAGGGCCTGGTTACTGTGAAGTTTGCTGGCGATGTCGGGGCCGTCCGGGCGGCGGTCACTGCAGGGGCGGCAGCGGCGCAAAGGGTGGGACGTGTTATTTCGGTTCATGTGATCCCGCGTCCTCACGGGCAACTTGGCGCACTTGGCCCCGGTTTCCCTGATATGGCTCCTAATGGGCCTGCCCCTGGCCCTCGGGAGAGCTTGCGGGCCGCAGGGGACCTCCCGATGGGTCGTACCGATAGCGATGCAGGCAGCGTCAGTGAACCACCCCATCCGGCGGAACCGGGGATTGAGCAGGATAAACCGGTAGATAAACTTTCCCGGCCGCCGAAGACGAAGAGCGCAAAGGCCCCTGAAGATCCGGGGCAAAGGACTCGAAAGACCAGGAGAAGCAGGAAGAAACCGGATAAATAGAAGACCTGCAATTATACGTTACATAACTGAGCATGAGAATGCACGGGGCATAAATCCAAGGAGCGTGCTTGCGGCATCCTCATCCAACCTGTAAAGGAGCCGTTTATGGTGGAACTCCGTGCCTACGTTTACCTGGATCGAATGCAGCCTCAGTTCGCTGCCTATATGGGAGCCAACGCGCGGGGATACCTGCCTGTCGTCGGCATGGCTGGAATTCTGGTGGAAATCGCCCCTGGAGTGCTCATCAACCAGGTTGCCGACGCAGCGCTGAAGTCCGCCAATGTGCGCCCCGGCCTGATGGTGGTGGAACGGCACTTTGGAGTTCTGGAATTTCATTCGAAGGCACAGGCCGAAGTGAAACATGCCGGCGAGGCGGCGCTCAAATCCATCGGAATGACCTTGGAGGACCGGATCAAGCCCAAGATACTCAACTCTCAGGTCATCCATAAGATGAATGACTACCATGTGCAAATGGTAAACGTTTCCAGATTATGTTCGATGATCCTGCCGGGGCAGGACATGTACATTCTCGAGGTTGTTCCGGCCGGCTACATCATGCTTGCAGCCAATGAAGCTGAAAAAAACTCTCCGATTACCCTGGTTGAATGCCGGTCGTTCGGAGCCGTTGGGAGACTTTACATCGGGGGGAAGGAGTCAGAGGTCGCCCGTGCCAAAGATGCGGCTGAAACGGCAATATTGAGGCTTTCAGGTAAAGAATGACAGGAAGCTTGCCATGATCTCAGATACAGCGAATCGATTACTGTTGGATTTCGAAGCTGCTTTGACGCTCAACGGGAAATTCTCCCGTTCTCAGCCGTTGTATGCCGGAGTCGATCTGGGCACGGCCTACACCGTCACTGCGGTTGTCAACGCTGACGGAGAGCCTGTAGCCGGGGCTATTACCCGCAGCCGCTCAGCGATCAGGGATGGACTTGTTCTCGATTATATGGAGGCGGTTAGTATCCTGCGCCAACAGGTAATTGATCTTCGGGGGGCCGGTTTCGACATCCGGATGGCCTCGGCTGCTTATCCTCCCGGGACCGGGAGCCGAAATGCAAGAATCTTTGCCAATGTGCTCAATTCAGCGAGTCTGGAAGTGTCGGGTCTTGTAGAGGAGCCGACCGCCGCCGCCATGGTTCTCAACATTGCCGATGGAGCCGTGGTGGATATAGGCGGCGGCACCACGGGCATTACGGTTGTTCGCCATGGTGAGGTAGTTTACACGGCAGATGAAGCTACAGGCGGCACTCACGCAGATTTGGTCATTGCCGGCAATTTCAAAATCGACACCGTTGAAGCGGAACGGATCAAAACCGACCCCACGCGTCAAGCGGAGATTTTCCCCATAATAAAGCCTGTTTTCGAGAAAATGGCCAGTATTGTGAACGTCCATCTGAGGGACCATCCTGTCGAAGCCATTTATCTCGTTGGGGGGACAAGCAGTTTTCCGGGGATCGGTCAGGTGATGGAATTTGAAACTGGTATGGCGGTGGAGATACCGGTTAGACCCTTGCTGGTGACTCCTCTGGGTACAGCCTTGAGTTGCCGCAATATGGGAAATGGTAAAGCGACCGGAAAGAAATAGACGGGGCCTCATGGTGACGGAAGAACAATTCCACTTCATTGTTGAGGAAGTCATCCGCAGGTTGGCCAGGCGTATGGGCGAGCCGAGACGCAACGAAATTATCATTGTCGTTTTCACCGGCGCGACGGTTGGACTCGTCGAGGGTGTTCAGCAGGTTCGATCCCTTCTTCTGGATGGGTTTCAGGTCAAATTGGCTTTTTCCGATTCGGCCGGGCATCTTTTTGCCGAGATGGTCCAAAAAGAGTTGAATGACTTTACGAATCTGGACCTTCTGTCACCCGAAAAATGGCTTTCTTCCTTGAAACAAGCCCGCGCTGTGGCGGTTCCCATGTTGAGCCTCAACACGGTTTCGAAGCTGTCTTTGCTTATTGCTGACGACCTGGTTAGCAACATCCTGCTGCACGCTCTTCTTTTGGGAAAACCGCTCGTAATGGCTAAAGAAGGAGCTGACCCTGATGGTAAAGGCCGTCGGGCCTTAGGTTTCCATAAAGGAAATGCCGCACTGAATGACGCAATGATGCAGCGTCTGAAATCATTGGTGGATTTCGGATGCATCCTTACGGGTATCGGCCAACTCTCAAACTCGGTGCGTTCCGTTATTCAACAGGAAGGTCTACGGCAATCCCGTGAGCAAAGCCTGATATCGGAGCGTCCATCGATGTGCCCTGGCGGGCGGGTGGCCACAGCCGGGGATGTCTTGAGTGCTCACCAGAGAGGAGCGAACCTGAACCTTGGGCCGGCGGGACGTGTAACACCCCTGGCCCTGGATTTGGCCAGAAAGCTGGGAATTGCACTGATAACTGCCCAGAAGCGCTGAATCCCAAAATAGGAGCAAACAGATCATGCTGATCGCTAGAGTGATCGGTACCCTGGTCGCTACCCGAAAACACGAGCGTTTGTTGGGGAGCAAGATCCAAATCGTCCAGCCCTTGGACCATACGGGCGAGGAACCCAGAGGGGACCCATTTGTTGCAGTGGATGCGGTTGGCGCCGGGGTAGGTGAGCGGGTTTTCGTGGTGCAAGGCAGTGGAGCGCGCCGAGGTGTCGATGATCATCATTGTCCGGTAGATGCCGCAATAGTAGGGATCATAGACCGAATCGACATTGAAGAGTCCATTTGAGCTGCAGTTCCGGGAACATGATTCCGATGGCCAAAAGAGAGCAAAAAATTTACACACGTTTCGGCGATCAGGGTGAGACGAGGCTTCTCAGCGGTGAAACTGTCGCCAAAGATGATCTGCGCGTCGACACTTACGGGGCGCTCGATGAACTCCAATCCCATTTGGGGATTGCGCGCGCTTTTGTGCGTCAGGAAATCCTGGGGTCCATGCTGACTGAGCTTCAAGGGGAACTTTTTGTAGCCGGAGCGGCATTGGCGTCGACCAGTGCCTCGCTGCCCCGGATGAAAGAGCGCATGACCAAACTTGATGCATCGGCCCTGGAAGCGAAGATCGACCGGCTGATCGAGTCATTTGGGATTCCGGGATCTTTCGTGATTCCCGGTACGTCATCCGACAGCTCTGCGCTCCATGTGGCCCGGTCCGTCTGCCGGCGCGTTGAGCGCCTGATAGTTCGGTTGAACCGGCACACCAACCAATACCAGGATCTTATCGTCTATTTCAACCGGTTGAGCGATCTGCTCTTCGTTATGGCATGGTCTGCTGCGGTGAACGCGGTAATAGAAAAGGTTCTGGACGGGCTGGTGTCCGGAAGAACCCAGGCGCAAAGGGTCACTTTATGACTGTTCCATATCCGGTGATCATGCTGCTGGGATCAATTGCAGAAGCCGCGGCTGCTGATCTGGGCGTTATGATGGCTATCGCCATTACTGATGGGGAGGGCGGGCTGCGATTCTTTATCAGAATGAACGGAGCACTCCCCGCAAGTACTGAACTCGCCATGTCCAAGGCTTACACCGCTGCGGCCTTACGGATGCCGACCCGGGAAGTGGGAAGATTGGCGCTCCCCGGCAAGGAGCTCTATGGGATTCAGCATACTCACAGCGGGAGAATAATCCTTTTTGGCGGCGGGATTCCGCTTAACGTTGGTAGTCAGGTGGTAGGAGGGATAGGCGTCAGCGGCGGAACCGTCGAAGAGGACGAGCGCGTGGCGGAGGCTGCTGTGAAAGCTTTCGGAGAAATGATTGATCTTGCCGAAGAAATCAGACCCTGTCTGGCGAAAGTGCTTAGAAATCCAGGGTCTCCGACGTCCCTTGAAAAGCGATTATGGGAAGCCTTTCAGGGCGATATTTTTCCGTTACCAGTAGAGATGTCGCGGCTGTTGGCCGGATCTCTGCTTTTGGCTGTGGGGGGATATCCACTGGTTCCGGCGGCAGCTTCCGCCGACGGGGGCGCATCTATTCACGGACTGGAAGCCCAGTTGCCGAATATGGCCTAATATGTCGCAGGCTTAACGCGAGGAGACATGTAGATGGAAACCAATTTAGAGAGCATCTCAGCAGCCGTCAGAAAGGTACTTGAAGAGTTAGTGGAGGAAAGAGCATCTCTTAACGGTAGTCCTTCGGGAATTTGTGAAACCATCGATGCGGCTGTGGAAAGCGCCGTAGCTGCTCAGAAGCGATTGCAGGAGATTTCACTGGAGGGGCGCAAGGATCTCATTGCGGCTATCCGCAAGGCTGCTCTCGATGCAAATGAAAGGCTGTCGGCACTGGCTGTCAAAGAAACGGGGCTGGGGCGCTACGAAGATAAAGTCCGGGAAAACGTCCTGTGCGCTACCAAGTCTACAGGACCGGAAGATATTGAACCGCGCGCCTACAGCGGCGACCACGGTTTGACCCTTGTTGAATACGCTCCACGTGGAGTTATAGGATCGTTGACTCCAATCACTAATCCCACCGGCACTCTGATCCACAACTCCATATGCATGATTTCTGCTGGAAATGCCGTTGTGTTCAACGCTCATCCGAACGCCAAAGAGACCAGTGTTGAAACTATCAAAACTCTCCATAGGGCTATCGTAGAGTCCGGAGGTCCTCCGGGATTGATTGGGTCTGTACCGAAACCGACGTTGGATACAGCCAAAGAGCTTATTGAACATCCGAAAGTAAGCATGTTGGTCGCTACCGGAGGAAGACCGGTGGTGAACGTTGTACTGCGTTCCGGGAAGAAGGCCATCGGCGCCGGTGCAGGCAACCCTCCGGTTGTCGTCGATGAAACGGCTAACGTTCGCAGAGCGGCTGAGTGCATCATCAATGGGGCCAGTATGAACAACAATATCTTCTGTACGAGCGAAAAGGAGGTAATTGTGGTTGATGCAGTGGCCGACGCACTCATCAAGTTCATGCTGGAGACCGGAAAGGCTTATTTGCTTTCACCAGAGCAGGCCAGGCAGATAACCGAGATTGTTGTTACGCCCGAACGAAAAATCAACGGACGTTTCATCGGTAAGAACGTGCAAGTGATCCTCAAGGAAATAGGCCTGTCGATCGGAGAAGAATATCGGATCGCTATTTTTGAAGCACCGAAAACGCACCCGCTCGTGTGGCTGGAGCAGATGATGCCGGTCCTTCCAATAGTACGTGTTGCAAATGTTTCCGAAGCAATCAGCCTTGCCGTTGAGGTGGAGCAAGGGAACCGCCACACGGCTGTCATGCATTCCAACCATATCGAGCATATGACCCGTTTTGCGCGCGCGGTGCAAACGACCATTTTCGTGAAAAATGGACCTTCTTACGCCGGTATCGGCCTTGGCGGCGAAGGGCATACCGCTTTCACCATTGCGGGACCGACCGGAGAAGGTTTGACATCTGCCAGAACATTTACTCGCATCCGCCGCTGCACGCTGGTTGATTCATTCAGGATTATCTAGCCTGCTGGTGCCGGGTGCGCAACGTTGGGGGCGGAGATGATAGACGTTTGAAAGGAGGAATCAGAATGCAGATGACTCTGGATTTGGCACTGCGACTGATCGAGTCTGCGCGAGTGAAGGCGAGGGAGATCGACGTTCCTATGGTCATCGCCGTAGTGGATGCAGGAGGTAATCTCGTGGCCCAGCAGAGAATGGATAACGCTCTGCTTGTGAGCATCGATATTTCCTTGAACAAGGCCTACACGGCCGTCGCTTTGCAGTTGCCAACTCATGAGTTGGCTCCTTTAGCCCAACCGCATCAACCTCTGTTTGGAATACACAATGCCGATGGTGGCCGTATCGTAATCTTCGGGGGGGGATATCCATTGAAAGCGGACGGGGTGCTTATCGGAGGGATCGGAGTAAGCGGCGGAAGTGTCGAACAGGACATGGACTGCGCAGACGCTGCCATCAAACTTTTCGAACAAATGTAACACGATTCCTAATTCCAAAAGGAAAGCCGCGACAGTAGGTCTCTACCGGTGCTGGACGGGGCTCTTTCAATTCACGGGTCAGTTGTTCAGAGGAAAGAGGAGCGGCGGGCTCACTCAAGCCTGCAACTCCTGACACCTTCCATACCTTCTGCCAGTCGCATTGCAAAAGCTCCTCATGCACTGGATGGAAAAATCCGTAGAACGTTCATAGCTTGGCATTGATATTCTTGTTCGCCCTCACAAACGAAAAGCTGTTATTACCAAGTGGGTAGATTCATGGGATTGGGGAATCTTGGTTCGATATCCTTCGACTGGAATTGGATTTCAGCGCTGTTCAGCGTCATCATTATCAATCTGGTCCGATCAGTCGACAACGCGATGGTCGTCGCCGTGGCCCTGAGGTCTCTTCCGAAGCGTCTGCGCTTGAGAGCCATATCGTTTGGCGCTTGCATTACCATTGTATTTAGTGTCTTGCTTACTTACTTTGTCTCCAAGCTTCTGGAGCACACCTTCGTCAGACTTGTGGGCGGCTCGATAGTCCTCTACCTGGCAGTGACTCTTCTCGTTTTAAGAACCGGGGCAGCATCTGTTGATGAAGGGATATCCAAAATCAGCCAGGCTGTAAAAATTCTCGTAATTGCCAACATCACCATGTCTTTGGACAATATGCTGGCTGTTGCCGGCGCAGCCCAGGGAAACTTTCTCCTGCTCCTCATCGGACTTGGTGTGAGCATTCCCGTTGTATTTTTTGCCAGCAATCTCCTCTGCCTGGTCATTGAAAGGTATCCCATTCTCAATTACGTTGGTTGTGCAGTCCTTGCCAAGGTCGGGGCAGATATGATCCTTACCGACCCCTTCGTTGTGAGCGCGCTGGCCCCAAGCAGGGTTTTCTGTATTTCGGCTCAGATCGTAGCCGTGGTGGTTGTCATTGCTTCCGGCCATTTCTGGATGAAAATCGCC